>Ga0209471_1000018_pt1 | contig 164358 bp, 155 predicted proteins | sample GraSoiAngelo_128_FD_185885 | JGI IMG/M metagenome (GOLD analysis project Ga0209471, IMG submission 185885) | Grasslands soil microbial communities from the Angelo Coastal Reserve, California, USA - 14_0927_12_20cm (SPAdes) (version 2) | ecosystem: Environmental > Terrestrial > Soil >...
GAAGCGATGAAGGACGTGGACGCGCTGGTCCTTCCTGCCACCGCGATCGTCGCCCCGACGAGGACCGCGGGCATCGAGGTTCGCGAACCGCTCGCCCGATTCACGCGGCCGTTCAACCTGAGCCACCAGCCAGTGGTGGCGTTGCCGGCGCCGACGCGTGGGCTGCCAGTTGGCGTCCAGGTGGTGGGGTGTACAAACGAATTGGCGCTGGCAAGCGCCGCGTGCTCGAAGCCGATTGGGCTGGCTTCAAATAGGCCGAACGAGTCGCGGGACGATCACCGACCGTTCCGAGAGGTCACAGAACGACACGAAGGCCACGCCACTTGATTCGGCGGCCCCAGAGAAGCCGCCAGGACACTCTAGAGCACGCGGTGTTGACACGGTTCGGGCCGTGAGGCTTGCAGACTCAAGTGGCTACCTCCCCGCCCGCATGGGAGGGAGCGATGCACAGCCAAGCCGTACAGCCAACGCCCGCCGGCCGACACCGATGTTGGCCGATGCCGGGAGTTCGCCTCCGACCACGATCGACTGACATCGACCCCAGGCCTTAGACTCCAAAACCGCGGGGAGGGGAGCCTCCATCAAGGTCACCCCAGGGGGCTCGTCGTACAGCAACGCCGATGGCAAACGGTGATATTTGGCGGCACTCAGCAGGACTCAGCGAATTCAGACCGCCAGTTTTGAACGGGCCGCAGCGATCTGTTAACCGTAAGGTTCAGGGTTCGAATCCCTGTCCCGGAGCCACTTTTGAATTCGACTGGCCGGATTCGAAACCATGAAAGATTGCGCGGCTCAACAGCGATCTTTCGGGACGTGTTCAACTATTGCGTCATGCCCAAGGTCACGTTTGTCGGCGCCGGAAGTGCGGTTTTTGCTCGCCAGCTCATGACGGACATCCTCGCCATCGACGGTCTCGACGAGGGTGCATTCGCACTCGTCGACATCGACGCTACGCGACTTGACCTCGCCAAACGCATCGCGGAGCGGTTGGTCGAGCTCAGGGGTAAGCGCTGGAGGGTTGAGGCTTCGACAGATCGCAACGACGTCCTGAAAGGCACCGACTACATCATCAACTCGATCGAAGTCGCGGGTCTCAAGAACGTGCGCTTCGATTACGACATCCCGATGAAGTACGGCGTGGATCAGTGCATCGGCGACACCATTGGACCAGGTGGGATCTTCAAGGCCCTTCGGACAGGCCCAGAATGGCTCGACATCGTCGCCGACGTCCAGCGAGAGGCGCCGAACGCCGTCGTCTTGAACTACACGAATCCGATGTCGATCCTCACGCTGGCGGCGCTCCGCAGGACGGACCTGCCGGTGGTCGGGCTATGCCACAGCGTGCAGGGGACCTCGCGGCAGCTGGCGGAATACCTTGACATCCCGTACCGCGAGCTGCAGTGGGAGTGCGCCGGCATCAACCACAATGCCTGGTTCACCAGGCTCGAACACGACGACCGTGACCTCTACCCGAAGCTGAGGGAGCGAGCACGCGATCCTAAGATCTACGAGAAGGACCCGGTCCGGTTTGAGCTCATGCTGCATCTCGGCGCCTTCGTCACCGAGTCGAGCGGGCACTTTTCGGAGTACACGCCTTACTTCAGGAAACGCCCGGATCTCGTCAAGAAATACTCCCGGTCGGGATATCTCGGCGAGAGCGGCTTTTATGCCAACAACTGGCCCCGGTGGCGGCGCGACAACGACGAGCAAATCGAGTCAATGCTTAGCGGTCAGATGCAGATTCCACTCGAGCGAAGCTTCGAATACGGCGCCGACATCATCGAGGCGATCGAGTGCAACCGGCCGACCGTCATCTACGGGAACGTGCAGAACCGAGGATCGATCGACAACCTTCCCGATGGCTGCGTCGAGGTGCCCTGCCAGGTCGGTCGGGATGGTGTCCGGCCCCAGCACTTTGGCCCGCTGCCAGAGCAGCTCGCGGCGCTGAACAGATCGCACATGGCGGTTCACGAGCTGGTCGTCGAGGCTTTGCTGGAGCGCAGCAAGCAAAAGGCCAAATACGCGCTGATGCTGGATCCACTCACGTCAGCAGTGTGCTCACTGGAGGAGATCGACAGCCTCTTCGAGGAGATGTGGAAATCAGAGAAGGAGAGCCTGCCGACGTTTAGCTAAAGCGTCGCCATCACCTGGCGCAGCTGCGACGCCGTCTCTTCGGGTCGGGTGTCATTGACGAAGGTGCCCGCGCCCAACTCGACGCCGGCAAGGTGCTTCAGCCTATCGGCGCGACGGTGAGGCGGGTAAAACTCCACATGCAGGTGCGCTTCCGGCCATCTGCCGCCATCGGTCGGCGCTTGATGCACGGCCATCACGTATGGCGTCGAAAAACCAAAATGCCGGTCGTAGCCCGAGGCCACGTCGCGGAGCGCTGCCGCGAGCCCGGCGCGTTCCGCGCTGTCGAGCGCGGTAATCGATCCGACGTGGCGTCGCGGATACACGTGCACCTCATACGGCCAGTGCGCGGCGTGCGGCACGAACGCGACCACAGACGCCCGTTCAAACAGCAACCGTTCACTTGCGAGCTCAGCCTCGATCTGCTCGCAATGCAGGCAGCCGCCGGTTGTGTCCATCTGGTTTCGGGAAGCGGCCAGCTCGAGCTTGGCCACAGGAGGAATGAACGGCAGGGCGTAGATCTGGCCGTGGGGATGGTGAAGGGTGACGCCGATCGCTTCGCCCTTGTTCTCGAAGATGAAGACGTATTTCACGTCGGGTCGCGAGCCCAAGACCTCGTAGCGATCAGCCCACACGTCGACGAGGAGACGGATTCTTTCAAGCGGTAGTCGGGCGAGCGTGAGAGTGTGGTCGGGCGTGTAGACGATGACTTCGCATCCCGCACCGTCGTGGTTTTCGTGCAGGTCGCTGGCGTCCGGGCCAATAGCCGGAAACCGATTCTCGAACGCGACCACCTCGAAGTCATCGAGTGGGATCTCGGAGTTGCCGCCGGTCCCCGACGGGCACAGCGGACAGGAGCCGGTCGGAAGGAAGGTGCGGTCGTTCCGCTCGGTGTTATAGGCGACCCACTCTTGCCGGAGCGGATCAAAGCGCAACTCAGGCACGGTCGTCTCGGGAAACGGCTCGGCTGTAGGCGATGAGGTACCTCCCGTCCTTGAGGCGAAGCTCCTTGCGATCGAGCCCGGGCCTGGCCGATTGGCCGCCGTCGCGCGCCGATCGCGACCTGAGTTTCCGCGACCGCGTCCCGGGGCTTTCCGGATTACGCGACGCGTACGTCGACGCCAACCTCGCGAATTGCGGCGAGCACGGCCGGGTCGGCCCGGCTGTCCGTGATCAGCGTGTGGACACGCCCGACTGGCACGGTCTGGCACATGGTGTCTTGCCCGATCTTGGTGTGGTCGGCAAGCACGACCACCTGCTGCGCCGCACTGGCGAATGCGCGGTCCGTCGCGGCGACAAGCGGGCTGGGCGTCGACAATCCCCGCTCGGCGGTGAAGCCGTTGCCTGAGATGAATGCCTTGGAGGCGCGGAGCGCGCGAACCGATTCTTCGGCGGCCGGCCCTACGAGCGCGTGGATCGAGCGTCGCAACGTGCCGCCCGTGAGAATCACCTCGACCCTCGGCGAGGCCATCAAGGCCTGGGCGACCAGTAGCGAGTTCGTCACCACGGTGAGCTCAGCGACGTCGCCCAGCAAGCGGGCGAGCGCAAGCGTCGTGGTGCCTGGGCCGACCAGGATGGAATCGCCAGGGCGGATCATCTCGAGGGCGAGGCCGGCGATCGACGCTTTCTCAGCGCCGGCTTGGTGGGCCTTTTCCGAGTAGCTCGGCTCGTGTCCGATGGCGGAAGGTAGGAGCGCTCCACCGTGAGCGCGCACGAGGAGCCCATCTTTCGCCATCGCCCGCATGTCGCGCCGCACCGTGATCTCGGTCGTGCCGAGTGCCTCCGCCATCTCGCCAACCGAGACCACCCCGCGGGACCGGAGGTTCTCAGCGATCAGGCGTCGGCGCTCAACCGAAAGCATGCGGGCCCGATCTTACGCCATCGATCAAGTTCGATCAATAGCGTTCACTTTCGAGTGACCGGGGGTTGACAAAATTGACCGAATTGTTATCGTTCCCCTGAACAAAGGAGTAGCGCCCTGACCGCCGGGTCGCTCGGCCATCTTTAGAGGAGGAGTCGCATGGGAGATTCAAGGGAGGCCAACGGTAAGTTGCCATCGGGCAGGATCACGGTCCCGAGCACCGGGATCGAGCTGCCCCTCGATCTGGATCTCTCGCGCCGCGACATCCTGAAGATCGCGGGCTACGGCAGCCTTGCCGCATTCATCGCCGCCTGTGGCGGTTCGTCACCGACCACCTCGAAGGCGGTCACCGCGACTGGCGGCAAGATGGCCCTCGGCAGCTACCAGTCCGACTCGGTTCCCAAGAAGGCGTTGCAGAATCTTGTGGATGCATTCTCCACAGCCAACGGCGGGACCAAGGTGACTGTGAACACGGTTGATCACGGCACGTTCCAGAACCAGATCACCTCCTACCTGCAGGGCACGCCGGAAGACGTCTTCACGTGGTTCTCCGGCCACCGCATGCGGTTTTTCGCGTCGAAGGGGCTCGCCACACCCATCGATGACGTCTGGGACGCTGTGAAGAGCAACTACACCCAGGGTTTCGCGGCTTCGGTGAAAGGTGATGACGGGCACGTGTACGCGATTCCGACCTCGTACTACCCGTGGGCGGTCTTCTACCGCAAGGACGTGTTCGCCCAGCACAACTACACGGTCCCGACTAACTGGGACGAGTTCAAGGCGCTGTGCACGAAGATGAAGACCGACGGCTTGATCCCAATCGCTTTCGCGGACAAGGACGGCTGGCCCGCCATGGGCACATTCGACATCCTTAACCTGCGACTCAACGGCTACGACTTCCACGTCGGACTGTGCACCGGCCAGCAGAAGTGGACCGATTCCAAGGTGACGAGCGTCTTCAAGAAGTGGGCCGAAATAACGCCGTACTACTCGCCGGCGTTCGCCGGGCTGACGTGGCAGCAGGCGGCGGACCAGCTGCTGCGCAAGCAGGCCGGCATGTATCTGCTCGGTTTGTTCGTCTCGCAGGAGTTCCTGGCCTCGGGTAGCCCGGCCGACCTGGCACAGCTCGACTTCTTCCCATTCCCGCACGTCGGCAGTCAGTACGACGCCGAAGAGGCGCTCGACGCACCGATCGACGTGTACATGGTGACCAAGAAATCACCCACCCTGAACAACGACCTTGGCCAGACCAAGGCGTTCATGGAGTACATCGCCAAGGGTTCGACTCAGACCCAGTTCTTCGTCGACTCCCCGGGTGCGATCCCGACCGCGAATGACGCCGACCAGAGCAAATATGACCCGCTGACCAAGAAGGCGGCGCAGATCGTCAGCAGCGCCAAGCGCATCACGCAGTTCTTCGACCGCGACTCACGTCCCGACTTCGCGGGGCCGAACGGTATGCAGCAGTTCCTGCTCAAGTACCTGTCCAACCCGACCTCCGACACGACGGGCCTGCAGGCTCAGATGCAGAGCTTCTGGGACTCCCTCGGACCCGAGTGACAGCGAGACATATGATCTAAAACCGTGGCGCGCACGACGATCATCTCCCCCGCCGCGCCGGATGCTCCCGAGGCGGGGGAGCTCGTCGCCACGAGGAAAGGCCGATACCACGTCCTGACGCGTTACGACCGGCGCGTCCTGATGGTGATGGTCGGCGTCCCGCTGCTGCTCGATATCGTTCTGATCTGGTGGCCGACGGTCTCCTCCATCTTTCTGTCCCTGACGAACTGGGACGGGGTCGGCGACGTCACCGCGCAGAATTTCGTCGGCCTGAAGAACTATCAATTCCTTTTGAGCGGGGGCTATTTCCAGTTCTGGCCTGCCGTCGCGCACAACTTCATCTGGTTGGCGTGGCTCACCTTCATCGCCACTCCGCTTGGGATCCTGTTCGCGGTACTGCTCGACCGCGACATGCGTGGCAGTCGCATCTACCAGAGCGTTTTCTACCTTCCCGTCGTGCTGTCGCTCGTCGTCGTCGGCTTCATCTGGGAGCTTCAGTTCAGCCCAACCGACGGATTCATCAACAACGCGTTGGGCCTCGTCAAGTCGGGCCGGATCATCGACTGGCTCGGCAACCCTCACATCAACCTGTTCGCCGTCCTGGTCGCCGCCAGCTGGCGGCACGTCGGCTACATGATGGTCATCTACCTCGCGGGCCTGAAGAGCGTCGATCCGACGCTGCGCGAGGCGGCGAAGGTCGACGGCGCCAACGAGCTCCAGACGTTCTTCCGCGTTGTCTTCCCCGTGATGGCGCCAATCAACACGGTGATAGTCGTCCTGACCACGATCGAATCGCTCCGCGCGTTCGACCTTGCGTTCATCATCAACCAGGGCAAGAACGGGCTCGAGCTGCTCTCGATCCTGATCACGAACAACAGCATCAGCGAGTCGACGCGGGTAGGTTTTGGCTCCGCCATCGCCGTGATCCTGTTGGTCGTGTCACTGGGTCCGATCATCACGTTCCTCTCGCAAGCCATGAGGACCGTGAGGACATGAGCACGAGCACCGTTGTGGCCACCAGGGCCGGGGCGACTCCTGCGGTCGGCACCGGCCGCCGCCTTCGGCCCGGCCGTCTACTGCTCCACGCCTTCCTGATCACGATGGTTGCGGTCTGGATCTTCCCGTTCTTCTGGGCCCTGTACTCATCGCTCCGGCCGATCAGCGACACGGTCCTCAACGGCTACGTGTCCCTTCCCACCGGGGGGCTCAGCCTCGACAACTACCGCAACGTTTGGACCCAGGCCGACATGCCCTACTACTACGCGAACACGATCATCATCGTGGTGCCCGCGGTCGTCCTTATCTTGCTGCTCTCTTCGATGGTCGCGTTCGCGTGCACGCAGTTCAGCTGGCGTTTCAATCTGGTTGTTTTGATGATCTTCACGGGCGGCAATCTGCTGCCGCCGCAGGTCATCATCGTGCCGCTTTATCACATCTACCTGAGCACTCCGATCCCCAGCTTCACAGAGATCGACCTCGGCCGCCTTGTCCTCCCGATCTTCAGCGACAACAACCTGCTTTACGACCAGTACATCGGCATCATTCTCATCCACGTCGTTTTCCAGACCGGGTTCGCAACGTTTGTCCTGAGCAACTATATGAAGACGATTTCCAAGGAGATCACCGAGTCGGCGATTGTCGATGGCGCGCACGTGCTGCGCATCTGGTGGAACATCATCCTTCCGCTCTGCCGGCCCGCGTTGGCGGCGATGGCGACACTGCTCTTCACCTTCATCTATAACGATTTCTTCTGGGCCCTGATCCTGATCAGCCATGGCGACAAGCGGCCGATCACGAGCGCGCTGAACAACCTGCAAGGCGAGTTCTTCGTCAACAACAACATCATCGCCGCGGGCGCCCTGCTCGCCGCGATCCCTCCGGTGCTTGTCTACATCTTCCTGCAGAAACAGTTCATCGCGGGCCTGACGCTCGGCTCGACCAAAGGCTGACCACGCTCCCGAACCTGCCGCACGTTGTTTACGGCGGCGACTACAACCCTGACCAATGGCCCGAGACAACGTGGGTGGAAGACGTCCGCCTGATGCACGAGGCAGGGGTCAACCTCGTCAGTCTCGCCATCTTCTCCTGGTCGAGGATCCAGCCAACCGAAGACGTTTGGGACTTTGACTGGCTCGACAGGGTGATCGGGATCCTGCACGACGGCGGCGTCAGCGTTAACCTCGCGACCGCTACCGCCTCACCGCCGCCGTGGCTGGCGCACGCGAATCCGGAGATGCTGCCCGTGCTTGCCGACGGCACGCGCCTGTGGCATGGCGCCCGCCAGCACTACTGCCCCAGCAGTCCTGTCTACCGTTCGGCTGCCCGGCGGCTCGTCGAAGCAATGGCGGAACGGTACGCCAAGCATCCGGCACTTGCGATGTGGCATGTGGGCAACGAGTTTGGCTGTCACGTGCCCGCCTGCTACTGCGACATTTCCGCACAGGCATTCCGAGAATGGCTGCAGCGACGATATGGATCGCTCGAGGAGCTCAACCGAGCCTGGGGCACCGACTTCTGGTCCCAGCGCTACTCCAGCTGGGAGGAGATCATCCCGCCGCGCCGGACTCCGACATGGCCGAATCCGACTCAGCAGCTCGATTTCATGCGCTTCTCATCCGACGCGCTGCTCGATTGCTACGAGATCGAGCGCGAAGTGCTGCAGCGGCTGTCGCCGGGGGTTCCCATAACTACGAACTTCATGAGCTTCTTCAAACCACTCGACTACTGGAAATGGGCCGAGCGCGAGGACGTGGTGAGCAACGATTCGTATCCGGATCCATCTGATCCGGCGTCAGCCATGAAAGCGGCGATGGCGGGTGACCTGATGCGGTCTTTGGGCCGGGGCCGACCCTGGATCCTGATGGAGCAGAGCACCAATCGCGTCAACTGGCGCGAGATAAACCAGGTCAAGCCACCGGGTTTGATGCGCCTGTGGAGCTACCAGGCGGTGGCCCGCGGCGCCGACGGCGTGATGTTCTTCCAATGGCGTCAGTCGAGGGCCGGCGCAGAGAAATTCCACAGCGCGATGGTTCCGCATGGCCCAATGTCGTCATCGCCGGGGTGGCGCGAGGTAGTCCAACTAGGCGCTGAGCTTCGCCGCCTGGACGGCGTCGGCAACACGCAGTGCCATGCCGAGGTCGCGATTCTCTTCGATTGGGAGTCGTGGTGGGCGCTCGAACTCCCGTCCAAGCCCTCGAGCGCATTGCGCCAAATGGAGCAGATCGAGTCGGTCTACCGGTCGCTCTACGAGGCGAACATCACAGTCGACTTCGCGCGGCCGAGGGACGACCTCTCGGCATACAGCCTGGTTGTTGCGCCGGCGCTCTACATGGTGACGGACGAGGGAGTGGCGAATATCGAGCGCTTTGTCGGCGCAGGCGGAGTGCTGCTGATGACGTTTTTTAGCGGGATTGTGGATGAGTCCGAGCACATCCGCCTCGGCGGGTACCCGAAGCCGTTCCAAGAGCTGCTTGGCCTGAACGTCGTTGACTTTCATCCTCTCGGCATCGGCCAGCACGTTGGATTGCGATTCGCCGACGGAACAGCCGCGCGCGGCACGACCTGGAGCGAGCATATCGAGTTGGGCGGGGCCGAAAGCCTGGCGACTTTCGCGAGCGGCGACCTCGCAGGACGGCCGGCTATGACGAGCAACGGTTTCGGCAGCGGCACTGCGTACTACCTGGGAACACGGCCCGACGGCGCTGCGATGGCGCGCGTGCTGGAGATCGTGTGCTCGCGCGCCGACGTCGCAAGCGGCGCGGAAACGCCACACGGCGTGGAGGCTGTACGGCGAGTCGGGAAAGGGAAGTCGATCCTGTTTCTGCTCAACCACCGCGATGTTGCCGTTGAGGTCCCCATCGGCGAGGCGGGGACGAACCTGATTGACGGAACGGAGGTGCATCGTGGCTTGCTCCGCCTCGAGGCGCGAGGGGTGGCGGCGATCCACGAAGGATGGTGATCGGGCGCCGGCCTAAAGCAACGCCAGCGGCAAACCACGGCCTTCGGAGCCAAATTTGTGTGCTGATTCGGCTGAAGCACGACAAAAGCCTGGCCGCCCCTCCAGGAGTGAAAGTTAGCGGCGGCTCCCGTTTGTTGCTGCGGCTAATACCATCCCCGTCAGTAACCCGACCGCCTCCTCGTCGGTAAGATTTTGCTGCCCGACCAGGGATTGCCAGGTTGTCACGGCCGTGGCGTGAACCAGCGCGGCCCTTAGCACGTTGCGTCTGCGCCCGCGCGTTTTCCACGCCTCGAGCAACACTCCCGCCATCGCTCGCAGCCGGTCAGCGCGACCTGGCAGCGCGAGTAACTCCGGCCGCAGGAGAGCTCTGTCGCGCATGATCACTACGAGGCCGGCGCCAGAGTAGCGGTAGTAGGCGTAAAGCTCGCGGAGGGCCAATCGGAGTCGTCCTTTCGGATCAGCGATCCGCCTCCACTGGTCGGGGTCGGGAGGGGGCCACTTCTCGAACGAGTGGCGTGTGCAGGCACGGAACAATGACAGTTCGTCAGGAAAGTGCCGATAGAAGGTCCTCCTCGTCACACCGGCGCTTTCTGCGATGGCCACGTCGGTCGTATGCGCTGGCCCGAGCGTGTGGTGGAGCGTGACTGCTGCGTCGACGATTCGCTCGCGGGTTTCATCCTGGCGCTCCGCCCGGCGGTTGAGCACGTACTTCCTCGCGATTTCGGGGATCTCCACTGTGACTTGATTATTGACAGCGCCGGGAATTGAGGTTAGGCTGGCTATCAGTATACAGGCATGAGTCGCGAATGGCCCCCCTTGGAGGTAACGTAGAAATGAGTGTTCAAGAGCGGCGGTTGCTCATGGTCGGCCCTGGTGAAGGTAAGTCCGTCAGCCTGGGAGGGCTGGGTGTGGACTTCAAGGTGTGGGGTCACGAAACGGGTGGCCGTTTCGCAATTGTCGAGCATCCTATCGACGCGAGACGCCTCATCCCCCCGCACACGCACAAGATGGAGGACGAGCTGTCGTACGTCCTCGAGGGCCGTGTCGGGGTGCGAGTGGGGGATGAAGTGGCCGAGGCGGGACCCGGCACGTACATCTACAAGCCCTGTGGTGTCCCGCACACTTTTTGGAACCCGACCGATCAGCCTGCCAGGCTGCTGGAAATCATCTGCAAGGCGGGGTTCGAGAATTATTTCGTTGAGATTTCTGAGCTTTTCGCGACAGGCGCTAAGCCGGGCGGTATGGAGCACGAGGCGATCGCGGCCCGGTATAACGAGAGTCACTTCATGGACTGGGTGCCCGAGCTCAAAGCGCGGTACGGACTGAAGCTTCTGGGCGAGGCCTAGTCGGGCATCGAGCGGTAACGGCGGAAAAGGTCCGGCTGGGCCGCGATCAGAAGACGCTCAGCCGCCCTCGGGCGCCGTTTCGCTGGTGCCGCGGATCGTGGTCCGGTGATCGCCGCTGGAGCACTACTCCCCAAGGAACTCGCGGATCAGGAGGTCAGCGAGCCAGCGTTCGTATTTGTTGGGAGACCAGGCACGCTCCAGCACCAGGTTGCGATAGACCTCGGGTAGCGTCCAGGTCACGTAGAGGTCGAGAGCCTGCCTGAGCGTAAGACCAGATCGAAGACGGCCCCTCATTGATTCGAGCAGCTCGCTGACCGCAGCCTCCCTCCGCAACATCACCCGTCGCCAGACCGCCGCCACTCGGGGATCTGCACGCGCCGCTTCCTGATATACGGAGATCACGTCGTAACCGAGTTCAAATTGGCGTCGTGTCCACTGTGCGGCAAGGTGTAGGCGCTTTTGGACGTCCGGCGTCGTAACTGCGCGGCGATGCAAATTCTCGACGTCCGCCTCAGTCATCCAGAGTCGCCGCGCTTCCTCGAGAATCGCAGGTTTGTTCCCGAAGGCGGAGTAGATGGTCGGGACCGGAATCTCGGCCGCTTCCGAGATGGCCTCAATGGTGGTCGCAACGTAGCCCTGTTCCGAGAAGAGCCGGCGAGCGGCGAGGGCTATGGCCTGGCGCGTCGCCTGAGCCTGCCTTTGCCGATGCCTGCTCAATTCCTTCTTGACCGCCACTCGGCAATAGTAGGACCATGGTTGTCATAGGAGCACTATGATGAAGCGAAGCGATGTGGAAGACTGAGTCCTCTGCGAACACGTCAGCAGATCACGACGCCCTCTGGAAATTGTTGGCTGACGCAGATGGCTGGCCTTCGTGGAACCCCGGGCTGTCGTCTGCACACCTCGACGGGCCGTTGCGCAACGGAACCACCGGGCGAACGACTCAGGCCAACGGACGCAAGGGAAACTTCACGGTGCGGGAGCTCGATGCCGGCGCCTACTTCGTCAACGAGGCGAGGATTCCGGGTGCTGTTCTGCGCTTTCAGCACCGGATCGCGCCAGTGGACCAAGCCCGAAGCCGCGTAACCCTCGGAGCCTCGATCGAAGGCCCAATGGCTCCGGTCTGGGGACTTATCTTTGGGCGCCAGATCGCCTCCTATATTCCAGAAGCGGTCCGGCAATTGGTGTCTCGCGCGGAGGGAGCCGGTCCGATCCCCAACAAGCATCTCCAGGACGTTTGACGACGTCGCCACGATGGCCACAGGCGCCGGTGCCAAACGCGGGCACCTTGGCGACGCCCCTGCCTATCCCCTAGCAAGAAGGCATCCATAGGTAGCCGCCGACAGGGGACGAACCGGATCTTTGACAGTCGAAATTGCGATGCCGGATCTAGACTGCCGCGGGGTGTGGCTTGCAAGGGAGAGCAATCCACTATGGCATCACAATCACGATCGGAAAGCGACGCTGCTGTGAAATCGTCCACACAGTCAATGCCGGCGAGCTACGTCGCCACGATGAACAGCCTGGAAGAAATCTCCGACTCGTTAGGAGCCTTCCGCGAACGACTCAGGGTTGCTCAGGAAAGTGAGCGACTTCACGTCGGTGCTGTCGTCCAGAAGCTCGAGGCTCGCTACCGGCAACGGCGAGACGAGCTGGCCTAATTATCGGTGGAGGATTCCGGCTAGCGCGGCGAACAGGCTCGGCCGGCCTTTCATCGTGTAGCGGTCAAACTGGCGGCTGGATGGTCTACGTCGCGTTTGTGAGGGGCATCAACGTGGGAGGCAAGGCCATCGTCTCGATGGCGCTCATCAAGGAGGCCCTCCTCGACCTCGGCCTGTCAGACGTGCGGACCTATATCAACTCAGGCAACGTCATCTTTTCGATCCGGGCGTCGGACACCCAGAAGCTCGGAGCCAGGATCGAGAAGGCGCTCGAGGAGCGCACCGACCTGCCGATCAAGGTGCTGGTCATGGATCACAAGAGCCTGAAAAAGCTGGTCGACGCGATCCCAGGCAACTGGGTTGACGACAAGACCATGCGCACCTACGTCCTTCTGTTGTGGAAGGAGCTGGACGACCGCAAGATCCTCGAGCGCCTGCCGGTCAGGCCAGGGGTCGACAACGTCCGATACGCGCCAGGGGCAGTGATCTGGCAGGTCGACCGCAAGGATATTGCGAAGAGCCGCATGAGCAGGATCATCGGCACGCCCGACTACAAGCAGATCACCATTCGCAGCGCCAACACGATGCGCAAGCTCAACGAGCTAACCGCGGTACAAGCTTGACCTTGCCCAACCCGGCCGGTCACTCCGGTGACGAGCACCGGTGGCACTCGCGCCGGCGTCATATACACCGCGACGTCGTCCGTGGCGGGCCGACGGCTGGTTCTGCGCGCGAGCTAACCGCGAGCGTTGGTTGTCTGGAGGGAGCCGTTTGACTCGCGCCTGTAAGGCGCACGACGATCTAGCGGGCCGCGACGGTATTCGATTCGCCGGAGGAGTGTTCGCCGCTCCCGTGCGAGGGCTTCGGGGGCAGGCGCGAGGATCCTGAGGCCACCATGGATTTCCGCCCTGCGCTCATTGCAGCGGCGATCACGCTCGGACCGCCTTGCCGTGGACCTCTTAGTCTCCGTTGGGTGCACCTTGGCCTCCCGCCAATATCACTGTGATCCTCCTCTCCATTCGAGTCAAGTGCCGCCGGCCGGCCGTTTGCCACGACTCAAGGTTGGCGCAGGCCTTCATACGATCCGGACGCGTCCTCTTTAGGTCTCCCGCTTTGGAAGCGGCGAACCGTGAAAGCCGAGAACATATAAGAGGACGCGCGACCGTGTCATGTCGGCATTCGTGGCAAGGCCGGGCCGAACGATCGCTCTTGAACAGCCGGCTATTTCAGGAGGGGGAGTCTGTGACCAACGTCGAACAGGGAATCCAGTCGCAACTGCGAAACATCGAGAGGACGTACGGCAAGACAATCGAGGAGCTTGTGAGGATCGTAACCAGCAGCGGGCTCACCAAACATGGCGATGTGGTAACGATGTTGAAGCAGCGCCATGGAATGGCGCACGCGGCCGCGCATCGCGTCTCGCTCGTCGCTCGGAGTCGGCAGACTCCGCCTGCCAAAGATCCTGAATCCAGCTCCGATCCAGTCCTCAAAGAGGTGTACGACCGGCTCATGGAGGCGGCCAGTTCGCTGGGCAACGATGTTGAGAGCTCCCCTAAAACGGGATATGTGAGCCTTCGGCGGCGCAAGCAGTTCGCAATGCTCCAGGCCGGCAAGAAGTGGATCAACCTGGGCCTGATTCTTCCGAACCATCCACCATCGAAGCGGCTGGAGTCTGCGGTCAAATGGAACGCTTTGTTCACGCATCGAGTTCGGGTGGCAACCACGGCCGAGATCGATCGCGAGCTCAAGACCTGGCTCAATGAGGCCTATCAGGCGGCTGGTTAACGACCTACCCGGCGGCTGAGTTCGCTAAGGCGCGACAAATCGCGCCGTGCCATGATCTTCGGCTGTCAGCCAATGACGGTCAAAGAGGGGTGGCGGGGACGGTTCTTCGAAGATTTCGCCGTCGGCGACGTCTACGAGCACCCGCTCGGGCGGACCATCACCACCGCAGACAACATCTGGTTCACCCTCCTCACCCAGAACACCGCGCCGATCCATTTCGATCACGAATACGCAGCGCGTACCGAGTTCGGAAAACCCCTCGTCAACAGCTGCCTCACCCTTTCCCTGGTGACCGGCCAGAGCGTCACGGACGTGTCCCAGAACGTCATGGCGAACCTCGGGTGGGATGAGATCCACCTGCCCAATCCCGTATTCGAGGGCGACACTGTTCGCTCGCGGTCGCAGGTGCTCGAGCTGCGAGAGTCGCGCTCGCGCCCGAATGTCGGCATCGTCCAGGTTCGCACCACGGGCTACAAGCAGGATGGAACCGAAGTGATCACCTTCCGCCGCACGGCTCTCATCTACCGGCGCGGCCACGGTCCCACCTCCACTCGCCCTGACCCAGGCCCCTGACCGTTGGACTTCGAGCTCTCCGATCAACAACGCGCGTTTCGCGACCTCATGCGCGATTTCGCGCGCAAGAGCATCGCCCCGGTGGCGCGCGACTGGGAGCTCGCCGGCCGCTATCCCGAAGAGATCGTCGAAGAGATGAAGGCCATGGGCCTCTTCGGCATGCTGGTCCCCGAGGAGTACGGAGGCATAGCGATCGATGCCGTGTCGTACTCAGTCGTTTTCGAGGAGATCTCGAAGGCATGGATGGGCGTGGCGGGGATCCTAGGGTCGCATTCGCTCGCCACCTTGATGCTCGCCCGGTTCGGCACGCCGGAGCAGCGCTCGAGATGGCTGCCCGACCTCGCGACCGGCAAGCGGCGCTCGGGCATCGCGCTCACCGAGCCGCAGGCGGGAAGCGACCTGCAGGGCATCAACACGGTCGCGAAGCGAGAAGGCGACCACTACGTGGTCAACGGCACCAAGACCTGGATCACCAACGCGCGCCACGCCGACCCGCTGCCGGTCCTGGTCAAAACCGACCCCAGCGTGCTGCCCCGCCATCACGGGATGAGCGTGCTGATGATCGAGCAGGGCACACCGGGGCTCTCGGTAGGCAAGGACCTCGACAAGCTCGGGTACAAAGGCCCCGAGTCGTCGGAGGTGTTCTTCAGCGACTGCCGCGTGCCGGCCGAAAACCTGCTGGGTGGGGAGGAGGGTCGCGGCCTGCAGCAGGCGCTGTCCGCCCTCGAGTTCGGGCGCGTCAACATCGCCGGGCGTGCGGTGGGCGTGGCCCAGGCCAGCCTGGACCGTTCTCTCGCCTACGCCCACGACCGCCACGCCTTCGGCCGGCCAATCGCGGAGTTCCAGGCCATCCAGCTGAAGCTCGCCGACATGGCGACCGAGGTTCAGGCGGCCCGGCTCCTCACGTGGTGGGCCGCGTCGGTCCTCGACTCGGGGAGGCGGGCCGACCTCGAGACCGGAATGGCGAAGCTCTATGCGTCAGAGGTCTGCATCAAAGCCTCGCTCGAGGCGATGCGCATCCACGGCGGCTACGGCTATTCGACCGAGTACGAGATCGAGCGCTTCTACCGCGACGCGCCCTTGATGGCGATTGGCGAGGGGACGAACGACATCCTGAGGACCGTCATCGCGCGCCAGCTTGCCCGCGACATCCCATCCTGAAGGAGGCGCCAGAGTGGAGTTTCTGCGCAAGATCGACTTCGCCGAGCTGAACGCGAGCACAGGCCGCGCGACGCAGGCGCTGCTCGACCGGGAGTCCGGTGCCACGACGTGCAGCGTGAGATGCATCAAGACGCCACCCGGCGAGGGCTCTCCCGGCGGGCTGCACACGCATCCAGTCGACCAGCTCTTCTACGTCCTCAGCGGCACCATGAACCTGGAGATTGCTGGGCAGTCATACAGCGCCGGCCCAGGCAACCTCGTGGTCTTTCCCGCCGGCGTCCCTCATCGCAACTGGAATGGAGGAACCGAGGCGACCGTGCACCTGGCGATCAGCTCGCCTCTGCCTCCGGTCGACGAACCATTTGTGCGCCCCGTCGCACCCGATGCCTGACATCCACGCACCGCGCAGCTGGCTGTTTGCTCCGGGACACGACGAGAAGCTGCTGCGCAAGGTGTTCGCGGCCGGTGGAGACGAGGTCATCCTCGACCTGGAGGACGCCGTGCCGGCCGACCTGAAGGAGCGTGCGCGCGCAATGGTCACGGAGGTTGTATCGACCCAACGCTGCTGGGTCCGCGTGAACCGCGCCAACACTCCCGAATGCGAGCGCGACCTGGCCGCCGTCGCCGGAAAGGTTGCGGGCATCCGGGTCCCCAAGGTCGAGTCGGCCGCCGAGGTGGCATGGATCGCCGAGCGGGCCAAGGACGTGCCGCTCGACTGCACGGTCGAGTCGGCCCGCGGTGTGCACGCCGCGTACGAGATCGCGTCCGCGCCGGCCTGCACTCTCCTGTCGTATGGAGGCCTCGATCTGGCCGCCGACCTCGGCATCCAGGGCGGCGACCAGGAGACCCTCTACGCGCGCTCGCACCTGGTCATCGCGGCGCGCTCGGCGGGCAAGCCACCGCCGAGTGACGGAATCTATCCGCGGCTCGACGACGACGCGGGCCTTCGCCGCGAGGCGGAGGCGGCCAGGCGGATCGGATTCTTCGGCAAGTCCGCCATCCATCCGCGCCAGGTGCCCATCATCCACGAGGTGTTCAGGCCGAAGGTGGAAGAGCTCGAATGGGCCAGGCAGGTGATGGAGGCATTCGAGAAAGCCGGCGGCGCGGCGACAAAGACCAGCAGCGGCGAATTTGTCGACCGCCCCGTGGCGGAGCGCGCGCGCCGGCTGCTCCAGGCGGCGGAGCAGTGACTAACAACCGGTGCAGAATCACCTTCGAGCCGCGCGCAGGCGCGGACTTGCTGGTAGATGGCCTCGGCCAATACTGACGCGTCGGTGGAGATAGACGAGGCTCCGGCCGTACGGCGAGATCCTTCAATTCTCGAGGCGATCAGGGGTGCGCTTTTCGACGAGATGGCCCGGGATGAGCGCGTCATGGTGCTGGGCATGGACGTCGGCAAGCTCGGCGGCGTCTTCCGGGTGACCCGCGGGCTCCAGGAAAAATATGGACCGGACCGCGTGGTGGACACGCCCCTGGCCGAGGCCGCAATCATTGGCGCGTCGCTTGGCCTGGCCGTCGGCGGCATGGTCCCCGTGGCGGAGATCCAGTTCCTCGGGTTCACCCACCAGGCCTTCCACCAGATCGGGCCGCAGCTCGCCCGATACAGGTTTCGCTCCCGGGGGCGGTTCAACGCCCAGGTCACGATCCGCGCCCCGTTCGGAGGCGGCGTCAGGACGCCCGAGTTTCATTCCGACGCGATCGAGGCCCAGTTCGTCCAGGCGCCCGGCATCAAGATCGTCTGTCCCGCCTTTCCGGACGACGCCAAAGGCCTCCTCCTCCAGTCGATCCGCGACCCCGACCCGGTCCTCTACCTCGAGCCGCAAAGGCTCTACCGATCGGTCCGTGGCCCTGTCCCCGAAGGCGACCACACGGTGCCGTTTGGCTCATCGCGCCTGGTCAGAGAGGGCAAAGACGTGGTCCTCATCGCGTGGAGCGCCGCGGTGCATCTGTGCCTTCTCGCTGCCGATCAACTCGCGCTGGAGGGGGTGTCCGTCTCGGTGCTCGACCTCCGGACCCTGGTTCCGCTCGACGTCGAGGGCCTCGTCGCCGCTGTCCAGCGCAGCGGGAAGGCGGTCGTCGTGCACGAGGCTCCGGTGACCGGCGGCTTTGGAGCTGAGGTCGTGGCCACGATCCAGCAGGAAGCCTTCGCGTCGCTGGACGCTCCTATCCGCAGGGTCGCCGCGCGCGACACTCCTTATCCGCCGGGCGCGCTGGAAGACCACTTCCTGCCCTCGGTCCGCAGGATCGTCGCCGCAAGCCATGCGACGGTCGACTACTGAGATGCTGGAGGTCCTGCGCGCCGACGCGACCTTGACCGCACCGTCGCCGATGAGTCCGGCGCAGGTCGTTGAAGCGCTGCGCCTGATGTTGATGTCGCGCGCCGTCGACGAGAGGTTGATCAAGCTCCAGAGGATGGGCCGCGTCGGCGTGTACGGCCCGGTGCATGGGCAGGAGGCCGCGGTGATCGGCTCGGCGATGGCACTCGACCCGCGGCGCGACTGGATGGTGCCCGCCTCGCGCGAGCACCTGGCCATGGTCCGGCACGGCCTGCCGCTCGCGAATCTTTTCGCCACCTACATGGGCAGCTTCGATGCCGCCGCCATCCCCAACGGCGTCCAGCTGCTGCCGCGCCAGCAGTCGATCGGCGCCCAGCTCCCGCAGGCGGTCGGCCTGGCCTGGGCGCTCAAGCTGCGCAAGACAGGCGGCGTCGCCGCCGTGTACTTCGGAGAGGGCGCATCGTCCGAAGGCGACTTTCATGAGGCGTCGAATCTCGCGGGCGTCATGCGCGTCCCACTGGTGATGCTGCTCATCAACAACCGCTACGCGATCTCGACCCCCCTGAGCAAGCAGACCGCCGCGCCAGAGCTCGCGCGCCGGGCAGACGGCTACGGATTCCGAGGTTGCGCGGTGGACGGCAACGACCTCCTGGCGATGTATGCGGCGACCATCGACGCGGTCAACAGGGCACGGTCAGGGGAAGGCCCGACGCTGATCGAATGTCGGACGTATCGAATGGGCTTCCACAACACCTCCGACAACCCGAAGGAATACCGAGAGGAGACCGAGCTCGCCGAGGCCGAACAGAGCGACCCCATCGAACGGGTCCGGCGCTACGCGACACGCGAAGGTTTCTGGTCCGCGGCCGATGAGGCCGCCGCGATCGAAGAGATACGTGCGCAGATCGACGCCGGGCAGAAGCATGTGGAGGCGCAGCCGAGGCCGGGCGCGGCAGCGATCTTCGAGCACGTCTACGACACGCTTTCTCCGCGCTTGCAGCAGCAGCGCAGCGAGGCCATTGACGACGCCACCTAGTCCGCGACCAGTTCTTGCCGGTCTGCGGATCGTCGAGCTGTCCGCCTTCGTCGCCGCACCCATCGGTGGCGCGACCCTGGCCGCGCTCGGCGCCGATGTCATCCGCGTCGACCCGCCCGGCGGCGGTATCGACATCGACCGCTGGCCGCTGCATCGCGGCCGAAGCCTGTACTGGGCGGGCCTGAACCAGGGCAAGCGCTCGGTCACCATCGACACCCGAAGCGAAGCGGGCCGGCGGCAGGTCGCGCGGCTCATCGCCGCGCCGGGAGAGGGAGGAGGGATTGTCCTGACCAACCTGCCGGTCAAGGGTTGGAACTCCTACGCGGAGCTCGCGAAGTTGCGGCCGGACCTGATCATGGTGGTCATCACGGGCGACCGCGACGGTGGGACCGCGGTCGACTACACGGTCAACGCCGCCCTCGGTTTTCCCTGGCTGACGGGTCCAGAAGGACACGACGGACCCGTGAATCATGTGCTGCCGGCGTGGGATGCGATGACCGGATTCCTCGCGGCCTTTGCAATCCTCGCCGCCGAGCGTCATCGCAGGCTGACGGGCGAGGGTCAGCTCGTTGAGGTGAGCCTGTCCGACGTAGGCCTGGCGGTGTCCGGACATCTCGGGCTGCTCGGCGAGGCGGTCCTGGAGCCGGAACCGCGCGGCCGGTATGGCAATGATGTCTACGGCACGTTCGGCCGGGATTTCGCCACACGCGATCAGCGCCGAGTGATGGTCCTCGCGCTGACCGAGCGGCAGTGGTCGAGCCTGGGTCAGGCCACAGCGCTGGCCGCTGATTTCGCAGCCATCGAATCGCAATTCGGCGCCGACTTGAGCAAGGAAGCTGACCGATGGACCTATCGCAGCCAGATCGGCGCGCTGCTGGAACGGTGGATTGCGCAACGCGACCTGGGCGAGGTCAACGCCGCATTCGAAAGCCACGGCGTGCTGTGGGGCCCGTATCAGACGGTGAAGCAGCTTGTCGCCGAGGACCCGCGCGCGTCCATCGCCAATCCGTTGTTCGCCGAGGTGGAATACCCCGGACTCGGCCGGTTCCTGACCGCCGCCTCGCCACTTCGGTTCGGTGCCGCTGCGCCCCTACCAGCGAGAGCCGCGCCCCGACTCGGACAGCACACAGAAGAGGTGCTGAATGAGTTCGGCATTGGGCCCGCGACCACAAAAGAAGGTCCGTGACGACCTGGGCAAAGCGCCACGGATCAACGGTCCCTGCGAATCGAGCTAAGAGGCGACCAGGACCTTCAGCTCCGCGAGTGAGCTTCGCACGAGCTCGGACCAACCGAGCTCGTTGTCAGCATCGACCCAGCGCTGGAACGCGACCCGGAAGACCGCGATGCCGGCCTCGGCAGTAAGGCTTGCGGCCGGGTCGGGGACGCCGCGCCGGCGGAGCGTGTCGGCGATCGCCGACGCGAGGGTGGCCATCTTGATCAGCTCGCGCTCGCGAAGCTCGGCGTTGGCAGCGATGATCGACTGGCGTTGCATGCTGTAGTCGCGGCGCTCCTCGTCGAACACGACCTCGGCGGCCAGCAGCCCCGCGGCGACCGCCTCGATTGGCGCAGCGGAAGAAGGGGCGCCTGACACCGCGCCGACCAGGAGGTCTCGGAGGTTGTTCGAGCCGCCGAACAGAACCTCCCTCTTGTCCGCGAAATGGCGGAAGAATGTCCGCTCAGTGAGGCCGGCGCGCTCTGCGATCTCGGCCACCGTGGTCTGGTCGTAGCCGCGCTTGGCGTACAGCTCCAGCGCCGACTGCATCAGCCGGCCCTTCGCGTCGGGGCCCCACCGGGTCATGGGCCCGATCATAGCGATGACAGCCGCTGACATGGCGTGCTATATTGATGTCAGCGACTGACATTGAGGCCTCGGGGTCAACCGCCAATCGAAGAATTTGTCAAATCGACAGGAGGTTCGACCATGCGCGTATTCGTCACCGGAGCAACTGGATTCATCGGCTCTGCCGTCGTCCGTGAGCTGCTTGACGCCGGCCACGAGGTCCTTGGCCTCGCTCGGTCCGACCAGGCCGCCGCGGCTATGGCCGCCGCCGGCGCGAAGGTTCATCGCGGGGACATCGGCGACCTGGACAGCCTGCGTCGCGGAGCGGCCGCATCGGACGGCGTCGTTCACACCGCCTTCAACCACGACTTCAGCGTGAGCAGGCACAAGGCTGCCGCGGCCGACCGGCTTGCAGTCGAAGCCATGGCCGAGGCCCTGGTCGGCACCGACCGACCGATCGTCATCACCTCGGGCACGGCGGGTCTGTCGCCGGGCCACCTGGCGACGGAGCAGACGATTCCCGGGTTCGACGCGGTTGGACGCCATGCGGTCGAGGATGCCGTCTTCTCGTTTGCCGGTCGCGGTGTGCGGCCCGCCGTGGTGCGCTTGCCGCCGACGGTCCACGGCCGCGGCGACCATGGCTTCATCTCGATGCTCATCGACATCGCGAGGAACAAGGGCATCTCGGGTTACCCAGGCGAGGGGTCGAACCGCTGGCCCGCGGTGAACAGGCTCGATGCGGCCCATCTCTTCCGCCTGGCCCTGGAGTCGGCGCCGGCGGGCGCTCGGCTGCACGGCGTCGGTGAGGAGGGGATACCGGTGAGGGAGATTGCGGAGGTCATCGGCCGCCACCTCGGCCTGCCGGTCGTCGCCATTCCGCCCGAAGAGGCGGCCGGACATTTCGGCTTCCTGGCCGCCTTCTTCGCGCTGGACTGCCCGGCCTCGAGCGCGCTGACCCAGCAGCTGCTGGGGTGGCACCCGGCGCAGCCAGGACTCGTCGCGGACCTGGAGCAAGGACACTATTTCGAGCGCAGGCCGGTCGCAGCTTCCCGCTGACAGGCAGGGATGGATGGCCACTCGCGCCGAGCGGCCATCCGTCTCACGCCGGCGTAGGTTGACGATCACCGGGATCGATGAAGCGAGACAGCTTCTCAGCGTTGTTTAAGAATCCGCGCGTAGCGTCGCGGACGTGCTCCTCGGCTGGCTGCGTTGGGGCGGCGTCGTCCAGACGGGACTGATGCTGATTTCGTTTGGCCTGGGTTCGATGTCCTGCGTCCAGCGAGGGCCAAGCGCCGGGACCAGGTCGCCGTCGCCGAGCACGTCGTCGTCGCCATCGTCTCCGTCACCCACCGGAACGGCAAGCGGGGGCGGAAGCGTCTTTGTGATCGTGTTGGAAAACCAGTCCTACGACCAGGTGCTCAACGATCAGTACTTCAGCGGGCTGGCAAGCCAGTACGCCATCGCGACCAACTACCACGCGATCACCCACCCGAGCGCTCCCAACTACCTCGCTCTGACTTCGGGAAGCACATGGGGCGTCCGCGACGATGGTTACCACGTGCTGCCTGCTCAGGGCCTGGGCGATCAGCTGGATGCGGCCGGCGTCAGCTGGAACGTTTACGCGGAAGGTCTGACGAGCGACTGCCTCAACAGTCCCTATCCATACGCTGTCAAGCACAATCCCTTCGCCTACTACGGGGGACCTTGTTCGCCCAACATCGTTCCCATGACAACACTGGCCGGTGATCTTGCCGGAACGACGCCGCGGCTCGCCTGGATCATCCCCAATATGTGCAATGACGGTCACGACTGCGGTCTATCGACGGTCGCCAGCTGGCTGGGGTCAGTTGTGCCTCAGGTCGTCGCCTCGGCCGCGTGGCAAAGCCACGGGCTGCTCTTCATCACCTGGGACGAAGATGACGGCAGCTCGGTCAACCAGGTGGCGACTTTTGTCATCGCGCCTGATCTGAAGGTCCATTCCTCGGGCGTGCGTTACGACCACTATTCTCTGCTCGCAACGATCGAGGATCGGCTGGGCGTCGGCCGCCGGGGTGCCGCCAAATCGGCCAGATCGATGAGCGATCTGGTCCCGGCCTAGCCAATTCGCGGCGGGTTCGGTGCGTTTGGCGCCTAAGGGCTTATCCCGGAATGGGTTTTCGATGCGTTTGGCGCCTAAGCGTTCCTCGTCCTCTGAAATGTGCTCTCTGGAAACGAAATCTGTCCCCCATGGCAGCCTTGGCTCCGCTTCCTTTTCGTAGCCGCCCGAATCAGGCCGCCAGGCAGTAGGCTCTGCGCACCGTGAGACCGCCACCTGACGGAAGTTTTGTCGCGGGCCGAGAAGGCCGGCGCCATTTCCTCATCGATCCCCGCCGTCGGCTCGGGGGTCACGGCCGCGCGAGGCGATTCCTCATATCGGATCAGAGCCCTGAGGATGTCGCCCAGGGTATCTGGCGCGGCCTGGTCTCGGCCCTTCAGCGCCACACCGTGGAGGATGCTGTAAGCGAGATGAGCGCCCAGGATAAGGAGGTCCTTACCCTGGCTTATCTCCAGGGCCATACCAACGCCGAGATCGCTGGGACACTGAGCGTATCCGAGCGGACCGTGCGGCGACGGCTGTCCATCGCATTGGCGCACCTCGACGAGTACGTACACCGGTCCGGAGCCTGGATTGCTTCGATCGCAACCGCAGCTCTTCTCCAGGTCGTCGAACAAGGCACCAGGCTCGGTCGCCTCGTAACCCATGTCCGACCGGAATGGCCCGCGGGAATCACGGCGGGCGCTCTCGCCATCGCGGCGGTCGGTCTGGCGGTTGCCGAGCGCAACCCCGCGACAATCGTTCACCCCAACCCTCCAACCGCTGCCCAAATCGCTGGGTTGCCCGGGACGATTCACGGCATCACCCGCACGCAATCGAAAGCCTGGCCCCCCAATTCCACAACGCCTCGAGCGGCAGCAATCAGGCCGGTGAGCCTTCCCACGAACAGCGTGAAGAGCCCGTCCTCGCAAGAGTCTCGGGACGCTGGCGAGGGTTGCCGCGAGAACCCGACCAGCGCGCCGCCCAAGGTTCCAGTCCGATCACACTCATCCGGTGCTCCCGTGACGCATCCTTCCGCGGGCGGCTGCGACACCGACTGAGCAAGAGTCGGCCGGCTCAGGTCATGGCTGGAACCCTGGGCAGCTCCTCGATCGCAGCATCGATCCGCGACTGCGAGAGTTCGATGTCCTCGAGCTTGCCGGCGAAGTAGGCGTCGTAGGCGGACATGTCGAAGTGGCCGTGTCCGGACAAGCCGAACAGGATGGTCCGCTTCTCACCCGCCTCTCTTGCGGCCGCCGCCTCTTCTGCCACTGCGCGCAGCGCGTGGGCCGATTCAGGCGCAGGCAGGAAGCCTTCGGTGCGCGCAAAGCGCACGGCCTCCGCGAAGCATTCGTTCTGCTTGTAAGCGCGTGCCTCGACGACCTTGTGGTCGACCAGCGCGCACAGGGACGGCGCGTCGCCGTGGTACCGGAGACCGCCGGAGTGGATCCGGTCCGGGATGAAACTATGGCCGAGCGTGAACATCTTCACGACGGGGCCCATGCCCACCGCGTCGCCGAAATCGTATGCGTACACGCCGCGCGTCAGGGTCGGACAGGCGGCGGGCTCGGCGGCGACAAATCGCGTGTTCGGGTGGCGGCCCTTGAGCCTGTCGCCGATGAACGGGTAGGTCAGGCCGGCGAAGTTGGAACCGCCTCCGACACAGGCGATGACAACGTCGGGGTACTCGCCCGCCATCTCCATCTGCTTTTTGGCCTCGAGACCCATCACCGTCTGGTGGAGCAGGACGTGGTTGACCACCGACCCGAGCGAATACTTGGCGTCGTCGTGCGTGGCGGCATCCTCAACCGCTTCTGAGATCGCGATGCCAAGGCTGCCGGGCGAATCCGGGTCTTCTTTCAAGATGCCGCGACCGGCGTTGGTCAGCTCGGTCGGGGAGGCATACACGGTCGCTCCCCAGGTCTCCATCATCGCCCGCCGGTAAGGCTTCTGCTCGTAAGACACCTTGACCATGTACACCGTGACCTCGAGGCCGAACAGCGCGCCCGCAAAAGCCAGCGCTGAGCCCCACTGGCCGGCGCCGGTCTCGGTGGTGAGCCGCCTCACACCCTCCTGGGCGTTGTAGTAAGCCTGGGCCACCGCCGTGTTCGGCTTGTGCGAACCCGCGGGAGAGACGCCCTCATATTTGAAGTAGATGTGGGCCGGCGTGTCCAGCGCCTTCTCGAGGCGATCCGCCCGATAAACCGGGCTCGGACGCCAGATCCGATAGATCTCGCGCACCTGGTCCGGGATCTCGATCCACGGTTCGGCGGACACCTCCTGGGCGATGATCGCCTGGGGGAAGAGAGGCGCGAGGTCGGCCGGCCCCATCGGCTTGAGCGTCGCCGGGTGGAGGTACGGCGCCGGCGGCGCCGGCATGTCGGGCAGGATGTTGTACCAGCGCTCGGGGATGTCGCTCTCGTCGAGAAGGATCTTCTTGGTCACGGCTCCCAGCCTCCTGAATCCGAGCCGAAGGCGCCTTGCCCAGAAGCGTAGCTCTAGCGGGTCGGCCCCGGGCGCCAGCGACGATGGCGCCCTTTGGCGGCGCCGCGGAGCAGCTCCAGGCGAGGCCGCGGGCCGTCGGTGCGGCCGGAGGGCGGCTTCCTGCTTCCCCGCTGAAACTGCAGCGGCCACTCGACGGCGACGTCCTGGTCGGCGGCGGCATGCAGCGTCCAGGCCGGGTCGTACAGGTGTGCCCGCCCGAGCGCGCAGAGGTCGGCGCGGCCGGCCAGGATGATGCTGTTCACGTCGTCGTAACCGCTGATCGCGCCGACCGCGATCGTCGCCAGCCCGGTCACGTTTCGAATCCGATCGGCAAACGGCGTCTGGTAGCTGCGGCCAAAGCTCGGCTGCTCGTCAGCGACCGTCTGGCCGGTGGACACGTCGATCGCATCCACGCCATGCGCCGCGAACGCGCGCGCGACCTCAACTGAATCTTCATGGGTCAGCCCGCCTTCGTACCAGTCCACCGCAGACACGCGCACGGTCATCGGCCTGGCGGCGGGCCACTCGGCCCGCATCGCGTCGAACACCTCGAGCGGGTAGCGAAGCCGGTTCTGGAGGCTGCCGCCGTACTCATCGCCACGCACGTTGGTCAGCGGCGAGATGAAGCTGGCGAGCAGGTAGCCATGCGCGCAGTGCAGCTCGAGGAGGTCGAAACCGGCCCGCACCGCCATTCGAGTTGCGTCGACGAACTGGTCTTTGACGAGCTCGAGGTCAGCGCGAGTCATCTCCCTGGGAATCTGGCTGACTGGCAGGTAGGGGAGAGGCGAGGGCGCGATCAGCTCCCAGTTGTCGGACTCCAGCGGCTCGTCCATGCCTTCCCACATGAGCCTGGTCGAACCCTTGCGCCCGGAATGTCCGAGCTGGATTCCGATCTTCGCGACGCTGTTCCCGTGCACGAAATCAACCACCCGCGTGAACGCGGCCTCATGCTCGGGCCTGTACATGCCGGCGCAGCCCGGTGTGATGCGACCTTCGCGCGACACGCACGCCATCTCTGTCATGACCAGCGCCGCGCCGCCCAGCGCCTTGCTGCCCAGGTGCACCAGGTGGAAGTCGCCGATGAGCCCGTCGACCGCGGCGTACATGTCCATCGGCGAGACGATCACGCGGTTGGCGAGCTCGAGATCGCGCAGCCGGAACGGGGCGAACATCGGTGGCACCGCCGCCTTGCCCTTGTTGAACCAGCGGTCGACCTCCGCCACGAACTCCGGGTCGCGCGTCTTGAGGTTCCAGTAAGTCACGCGCCGGCTTCGGGTGAGCAGGTTGAAGGCGAACTGCAGGGGCTCCTGCCGCGTGTACTGCGAGATGTTCTCGAACCATTCGAGACTTGCCTGCGCGGCTCGCTGCGCACTCTCGACCACCGGGCGGCGCTCGGCTTCGTAAGCGACCAGGGCGGCGTCAACGCTCGGATTCTCGTGCAGGCATGCCGCCAGCGCGAGCGCATCCTCCATCGCGAGCTTGGTCCCTGAACCGATCGAAAAATGCGCCGTATGTGCGGCGTCTCCGATCAACAGCAAGTTGCCGTGACTCCAAGACCGGGTGCGCAAGGTGGCAAAGCGGATCCAGCGGCTGTTGTTGCCAAGAAGGGGTTCTCCTTGCAGCGCGCCGGCGAACACCTCGGCGCAGAAAGCCATCCCCGCCTCGTCGCTCTCACCTGGATTCCAGGAACGAGCCGATGCGTCGGTCTGACCGCTTCGCGTCCAGCTGCCCTCCTCGAGCTCGACGATGAACGTGCTCATCTTGTTGCTGTACGGATAGGCGTGGGCCTGCACGGTTCCGACATCGGTTTCCGCGATGAAGAACTTGAAGGCCTCGAAGACAAGGGGCGTGCCCAGCCACATATAGCGCGCGTGCCGCACGTCGAGAGAAGGCTGAAACACCTCGGCGCATGCGTTGCGGGTCAGGCTGTTGACGCCGTCAGCCCCGACGACAAGGTCACGTGTGGCGCGCAGCTGATCGAGTGGCGGGGCCGGCTGGCGGTGGTGGATGGTCACCTCGGCCTCTTCGCACCGCTCGCGGAGGATGGCGAGCAGCCGCTGCCGGCTGATTGCCGCGAATGCGTGTCCGCCCGATGTGAGGACCTGGCCACGGTAATGAATGTCGATGTCGTCCCAGATCGCAAAGTCTCTGGAGAGCCGCTCGTAGAAAGCGGCATCTGCGTTCTCGATGCCTCCGAGCGTCTCGTCCGAGAACACGACCCCGAACCCGAATGTGTCGTCAGCGGCATTTCGTTCCCAGACCTCGATCTTGTGGTTCGGGTTCAGGAGCTTGACCAGCGTTGCCAGGTAGAGTCCCGCCGGCCCCCCGCCGATGATCGCGATGTCAAGTGGATCCCTCGCGGCCGTCAGCTCCCTTCACGCAGCCGGAAGCGCTGCAATTTGCCTGTCGCCGTCCGCGGCAGCTCGCGGGCGAACTCGATCGCGCGCGGATATTTGTACGGAGCGATCTGGCTCTTGACGAAGTCCTGCAGCGTCTTCGCCGGCTCCGGGCCGAGCTCTGCACCTTCCCGCAGCACCACCACAGCCTTGACGATCATGCCGCGCTCCTCGTCGGGCGCGCCGACGACCGCGGCCTCGGCGACACCGGGATGGCGGAGGAGCGCTTCTTCCACCTCGGGGCCCGCGATGTTGTAGCCGGCGCTGACGATCATGTCGTCGGCCCGCGCCTGGTAGCGGAAGTAGCCGTCGCCGTCGCGCACATAGACGTCGCCTGTGATGTTCCAGCCGTCTTGAACGTACGTCCGCTGGCGGTCGCCCCGAAGGTAGCGGCACCCGGTGGGCCCCTTCACGGCAAGCCGCCCGAGCTCCCCATCGGGCACAGGTCTCCCATCCGGGTCCTGGACTTCCGCCACATAGCCCTGCACTGCGCGCCCGGTGCTGCCCGGCCGGATGTCATCGCCGGCGGCGGAGATGAAGATGTGGAGCATCTCGGTAGAGCCGATGCCGTCGATGACGCGAATTCCGCACGCATCGTGGACCGCCTCCCATGTCGATTGCGGCAGCGTCTCGCCTGCCGACACGCAAGCTCGCAGCGAGGTAAGTTGGGCGGCGCCGAGGTCGGGCACCATCGCCCGGTACGCCGTGGGGGCTGTCGCGAGCACGGTGATGCCGTGGCGCCCGATCGCCTCCAGCACTCGCTGCGGCGCAGGCTGCTCGAGCAGGTAAACGGCGGCGCCGGCCCTCAACGGAAAGATGACGCTCTGGCCGAGGCCGAACGTGAAAGCCAGGGGTGGGGTCGCAGCAAACAGATCGTTTGGGGTCGGCTGGAGCACGTGACGCGAGAACGTATCCGCGATCGCAAGCACGTCGCGGTGAAAGTGCATTGTCGCCTTGGGCTTTCCTGTGGTACCCGAGGTGAAGGCGAGCATGCACACGTCGTCGGCGGCGGTGGCGGCGTTCTTGAAGGTCGAGTGCTTGGTCGCGGCCACGTTGACGAGGTCATCCTGGTCAGGGCTTCCATAAGTGAAGATCTGGAAACCGTCCGGAGCCGCGGCCTCGAGGTCGGCGATGAAGCGGTGGTCGCATATCGCCATGGTCACCGCGGCGATGTCCGTCATCGTCTCCAGCTCGCGAGTCCGGAGCAGCGGCATGGTCGTCACCGCCACGCCGCCGGCTTTGACGACGCCGAACCAGCTCGCGACCAGCCAGGGGTTGTTGGGCCCGCGCAGCAGCACGCGGTTGCCGGGCACCAGTCCGAACTCGTCCACGAGCGCCCGAGCGACCTGGTTCGACCTCGCGAGCAGGTCTCTGTACGTCCAGGTCTCGCTGTCGGTGACGATGCACCGCATGTCTCCGTGGCCGGCCTCGACGTGCCGGTCGAGCAGCTCGGCGGCGCAGTTCAGCGCCGGCGCGTATTGCAGCTCGGGGAGGTTGAACAGGAGCTCAGGCCACTGTTCTCGGGGAGGAAGGTTCTCCCGGGTGAAGGTGTCCACATGAGCCGATCGTGCGACCTTCTTCAAAAGCCCTGCCTCGACATACTACCTTCATGCAGCCTGCCGGCCCGCCCCGGAACGTCAACCCGGAAGAGCTTGCTCCGGCGCGTGGTTTCTCCCACGCCACCGTCGCCGGCGACACGGTGTGGATTGGGGGCCAGGTCGGTTCAGACGCCTCGGGCAAGATCGTCGAACCTGGCGACATCGTGGCCCAATACGCCCGGGCCATTCACAACGTGGCAATCGCCTTGCACGCGGCGGGCTGCGCGCCGGAGGACACCGTGAAGCTCACCTACTACGTGACCGACATGAAGGCTTACCGGGACAATCGAGGCGCGCTCGGAGCGGCGTACCGCGAGTTCTTCCGCACCGATTACCCCGCGTCGACGCTGATCGAGGTCCGCTCGCTCGTTGACCCCGCTGCTTTGATCGAGATCGACGCGGTGGCTGTGCGCCCGAAATGAAGCGGTGGGACCAGTTCGATTACGAGGAGCGAGAGGGGGTCGCCACCATCACGTTCTCGCGTCCAGAGCGGCTCAACTCCCTGACCTTCGAGGTTTACGCCGGCATCCGTGACCTGACCGATTCGCTTCGGAAGCGCAACGACGTCCGCGTGTTGGTCATCCGCGGCCAGGGTCGCGGTTTCTGTTCGGGCGGTGACGTCGACGAGATCATCGCCCAGCTGCTCGGGATGGGGACAAAAGAGGTCTTCGAATTTGCGCGGATGACCGGCGCCTGCGTGCGCAATCTCCGCGAGATGCCTCAGCCGGTGATCGCCGCGGTGAACGGCATCGCCGCCGGCGCGGGCGCTGTCCTGGCCGCCGCGGCCGACATCCGCGTTCTGGCGGAATCGGCGAGCTTTCGGTTTCTCTTCACGAGCGTCGGGCTGTCGGGCGGAGACATGGGGATCTGCTGGCTGCTCCCGCGGATCGTCGGCTTGGGCAGGGCGACCGAGGCCCTGTTGCTCGGGGGAAAGATCACGAGCCAGCAGGCTCTGGCGTGGGGACTTGCCTCAAAGGTCGTAGCCGACGACCAGCTTGACTCGGCCGTAGCAGAACAGGTCAGCCGGCTGAAGGAGCTTGCTCCCTGGGGTCTGGCGATGACGAAGGAAATGCTCAACCGGGCGGCTTCGACCGATTACTCGAGCGCCATCGAGATGGAGGCGTTCACCCAATCGCTGCTCATGACCGCCGAGGACTTCCGCGAGTTCTACGCAGGCTTCACGGGAAAGCGCAAGCCCGAGTACCGCGGTCGCTGAGTCGCATGAGCATCGACGCAGCGACCACCTCCGAGCTGCGGGCAATCCTGGGCGCGAGGCTTTCCTTTAATGAGGGAGACCGGGCCGCCCACGGCAGGGAGGAGTCGTACCACCGCACTCTGAGCCCGGACATGGTGGGATACCCGGAGAGCACCGCGGAGGTGGCGGCGATCATACGGGCGTGCGCCCGGACCGCCACACCGGTGATCCCGTATGGGACGGGCACCTCCCTCGAGGGTCACATTGCGGCGGTCAACGGCGGATTGTGCCTCGACACGAGCCGGATGAACCGTGTCACCGAGATCCGGCCGGCGGACCTGGACGTGACTGTCCAACCTGGCGTCACGCGCGAGGCCCTCAACAAGGCGCTCGCAGGGCACGGCCTGTTTTTCCCTGTGGACCCTGGCGCCGACGCGTCGCTTGGTGGAATGGCTGCCACCCGGGCGTCCGGCACCACGACGGTCAGGTATGGCTCGATGCGCGAGAACGTCCTGAACATGGAGGTGGTGCTAGCGGACGGCCGAGTCATCCGGACGGCGTCGCGGGCGCGCAAGTCTTCTGCCGGCTACGACCTGACCCGACTGTTTGTGGGTTCGGAGGGGACGCTCGGCGTGATCACCGAGCTGACCCTCCGAGTTCATGGATTGCCGGAGGCGATGAGCGCGGCGGTGTGTTCGTTTCCCGCGCTGGAACAAGCCGTTCTGTGCGTGGCCTCGGTGATTCAGCTCGGGGTGCCCGTGGCGAGAGCTGAGCTGCTCGACGAGATCTACATCGACGCGGTGAACCGCCGCAGCGGTCTGGGCCTCAAGACGATGTCCACGATCCTGTTTGAGTTCCATGGAAGCGAGGGTTCCGTCAAGCACGACGCTGAAGAGGTCGCCGCTCTCGCACGGGACTTTGGTGCCGCATCCGTGGAATCCGCGACGACGCAGCAGGACCGCAACCGGCTGTGGCGAGCGCGGCACGAGGCGTACTACGCCGGGCTGGCGCTGCGTCCTGGCTCGAAGGGCCTGGTCACCGACGTCTGCGTCCCGATCTCGAGCCTGGCCCGGTGCATCGCCGAGACCAGGGCTGACATCGAGAAGACAGATCTCATCGCGCCGATTCTCGGCCACGTCGGCGACGGCAACTTCCACGTTTGCTTCCTCCTCGATCCCGCTCGCGCGGATGAGCTGGAACAGGCACAGGCCGTCAACCGTCGCATGGTGGCGCGGGCGATCGAGATGGGGGGCACATGCTCGGGAGAGCACGGCGTGGGTTACGGAAAGGCCGAATTTCTCGCCGCCGAGCATGGTGAGGCGCTCAACGTGATGGCTGCGCTCAAGAAGACGCTGGATCCGCAGGGGATCATGAACCCCGGCAAGATGACCGATGCGGCGCTCGACCTGGCCCATCACGTACGCGGAGAGCGACCGGCAGAACCGGCCGGCTGAAAATTCTCCGGATCACGAAAGTTGTTCAGCCTTGTCGGAATGCCAGACCGACCGGCGAGGCCCTCAAGCCTTCTTCTCGACAACCTCCTTCAGACCGTTGAGAACAGGTCCCCAGTTGTCGTCGGCCATCTTGTCGGCCTCCTCCTGGGTGGGGTTGTTGTCTTGAGTCAGCGTCAGCGTCGTCGTGCCGTCGTCGCCGGCCAGCTCATACGTGAGCGTGTGGTAGTTCTCCGGCTTGTCCTCGCTGCCGCCCATCGGGCTCCAGTGTGTGTACTTCAGGAACTTCTGCGGCTCAATGGCGAGGACGGTGCCTTTGTCCTCATATGACCGGCCCTTCCACTCACCTTTCCATGAGATCGGGCTGCCCTCCTTCCAGTCCGTCGCCATTTCGGTCCCGTGCAGATACTGCTTGACCATCGCGGGGTTGGTCAGGGCGTTCCACACCTCCCGCTTCGTGGCGTGGATGGTCACTTTCTTGACTGCGTCGAATCCTCTGGACATATAGCTTCTCCATGGTTCGCGATCTTGGTGCAGTGCACAGAGCAAAGGTTACGCACTTCTTTCTACTGCGGCCAGCCCTATGAATACCGCAAATCATTGATGGAACAAAGCTCTCGCCAGAAGTTCCCACAGATCGCACACCACCCCCGAGGAGGCCTGCCTTGCGCGACCCCTCCAGGATCGCCTTTGAACCGGGCCAGGTGGCGATAAGGCGTGGCGGCGCAGCAGCGTTGCCTCATGATCTGACGCTGTGACCGGCGACGTCAACCCGCGGCACGTACAGCGCGTCGACCTGGGCATGGCCGTCGGGGTTCGCGCTGAGGAAATCCACGAGCGGGCCCTCAAGATTGTCTATCCGCAGGGGGAGGACAGGGGAGCGAGCGACGCCTACCTTCAGCTCCGCTGGGCTCGGACGCTGGTCGGAACGCTGCTGATTGCGCGATGGCTGATCACCGGCATGGGGGCCGATCAGGACGAGATGGAATGGGTCAGCCATAGCGGCGCCATGGCCGCACGCGAAGGGGTATCGATCGTCACCACGACGCGCGCTTTCCACGTTTGGCGCGACATCCTGATTGATGTCCTGCACGAGGAGGCCGCCCGGCTGGGCACGCCCGCCGACCTGCTGCGTGAGGCGGTGGGGGTTGCGCGCCACAGCTGCGACGCTAGCCTGGTCCGGATCGCGGGCGCTTACGATGCCCAGCTTCGCGCGTCGAACGCGCAGCTGGAGAAGGCGAGTCAATTCAAGTCGGAGTTCCTGGCCAAGATGAGTCATGAGCTGCGCACACCACTCACCGCCATCATCGGCTTCTGCGACGTCCTTATCAGTGGCATCGACGGCGACCTGAATCCCGAGCAGACCACGGACACGCGGCAGGTGCTCCAGAGCGCCCTCTCGATGCTCGAGCTGGTCAACGGGATCCTCGACCTTTCCAAGATCGAATCGGGCCATCTAGAAATCGCCATCGAAGAGATCGACCTGGCTGCGAGCGCTGAGCAAGTCGTCGCCACCCTTCAACAACTGGCAAAGGCCAAAGCCCTGAGTCTGACGAGTGACGTGACGGCCGGTGCCCGCAGCGTAAGAGGCGATCCTGGTCGTGTGCGCCAGGTCCTCACGAACCTTGTGTCCAACGCGATCAAGTTCACGCCCAGAGGCTCGATTGCCATCCGGGCAAAACCGGTCGGTGCGATGGTCGAGGTCTCGGTGATCGACACTGGGATTGGGATCTCCGAAGACGCGCAGGAACGAATCTTTCAAGAGTTCCGACAGGCCGACGACAAGACAAGTCAACTCTATGGTGGTACTGGCCTGGGTCTTTCGATCGCACGGAAGCTCGTGGAGCTACAGGGTGGGCGAATGGGCGTTACGTCGAAGCCCGGTGAAGGGTCGAATTTCTGGTTCACCTTGCCCCAGTCGGTGGGAGTCTGACCCCGCCTGAATCTGCGGTCGGATCGCAACCCAAGGAACAACGACGCATGCGATCGTGCACCCGTCCATTTAGGTAATGCGCCAGGTTGACAGCGTTTTCTCTACAAGCGAATTGCCCTGAGTAGAACGCCAGCGGAGTCCCTTGCGAAGTAATCCGGAACGTGCCGTGATTTCGAGGAGGGCGGCGAGGCAATCGCTCATTTCCTCACGGGGGTGGGCTGTATGGACTCATTCGGCGAACTGGTACCAGGTCATACGGCATTCATGCGGCGGCTCATCATCAACGCGTCGGTGCTTCTTGCCGCAGGCTTTCTCATTCTTTCCCGCACATCGCCCGCTCTGGCTGCGGACAACGGACACGGCCACGGCAAGGCACACGACCACACGAGCGCTTCCGCGGTGGCGAACCGCCACGACTCTGCGAAGGCGTCAAACCAGGAGCACGTCGGCGGGGGCGCGGGAGGTGAGGGCGGTAAAGGGCCAACAGGCAAAGGCCAGGCAAAGGGAGGCGCTTCGGCGTCCGCCGGCGCGCATGCCGCAGCCAAGACCCAGACTCGCGGCGCCGTGAGTGCGGGCCACGGTCATCAGGAGGAAGCGATGGCCAGCACCGGCACCGCTGGAGCATCGACTGGTGATTCCGTCGCCGCCATGGCGAGCACGGGCAGCGTTGGATCATCGACCGGCAGTGCAAACGGATCGACCGGCAGTGCAAACGGATCGACCGGTAGTGCAAATGGATCGACCGGCAGTGCCAATGCGTCGACCGGCAGTGCCAATGGGTCGGCCGGAAGCGCAAATGGGTCGACCGGAAACGCAAACGGGTCGACCGGCAGTGCAAACGCGTCGACGGGCAGCGCCAATGGGTCGACTGGCAGTGTCAGCGGATCGTCCGGAAGCGTCAATGGATCGACCAGCAGCGTTGGCGGCTCGTCCGGCAAAGTCAGCGGCTCCGCAGGCGGCCAGGTGGTGGGCCAAACCGGCGGCCAGACTGGTCAAACGGTGTCAGGAAGTGGAACGTCAAGCGGCAGCGTCTCTGGGGCGACGGCTACATCAGGCAGCGCCGGCGCATCGAGCGCGACCACAACATCAGGCAGCGCAGGCGCATCGGGCGCCGTTTCTGGCGCGACCGCAACATCGGGCGGAACCGTGCTGGCCAGCACAGGTCTGCCCCTGGTGGGCGGGGTTGTGGGCGGCGTGCTGTTCCTTCTGGGAGCGCTCGGCATCAGGTCCAGGACTCGGCGTTAGTCCGAAGAGCGGGAAGCGGGCTCGCAAGAGTGCGGGCCCGCTTTTTCGGCCACCGACGCTAGCGCAGGCTTAGAAACGATCGCGCGTTGACACTTTTGCGCGGCGTTTGTTAGTGTGGCGCGGGTCTTCAGGGTCTGCGACGCGCAAGAAAGGAGACCAGGGGTAGGTACGCGTTGCGAATCAATCGCTACATGACCCATGCCGTGGTGGTCGCCCTGGCGATGGCCATGTCCGGCTACACCGCCGTCGACCGAAGTCTTTTTCCTGACTTCCATGCAGCTGCAGTCACGGCTGCCGCCGCTGACGAATCAAGTGCCGTCGGGGACGTCTCGCTGGGTCGTGACAGCGTCATCATCAAGCCCCTCTCCGTCCCAACGTCCGCACTTGCGAGCCGCGCTCCAATCGTGCATGTGGTCGTGGACGGAGACACGCTGGAAAGCATCGGGCGGCAGTTCAAACTCCCATGGAGGGACGTCGTCTGGTCGAATCCAGGCCTGCGCATGCCGCTCAAAGTGGGACGACCGCTCGAGCTGCCTCCGGTTCCGGGCGTGGTGGTCGTCGTCAGGAAGGGAGACACAGCCACAAGCCTGGCTGCCGCCTACGGCGTGGACGTCAGCACGGTGCTCGGCTTCAATCGAATTCGCGGCCCGCAGCTGATGCCCGGCACAGTGCTCGTCATTCCCGTCGATCCGGCGCAGGGTCCGAACCTGAGCACAGGTGTGCCGGCTGACCCGGTAGACCCCGGCCAGTTGCTGTGTCCGATCGCCGGCGCGAAGATCATCCAGCAGTTCGGACCGACGTCGTTCGCGATTGAACCGTCCTTCGGCGGTTATCTGCATTTCCACACCGGCATCGATTTGCTGGCCGGCTACGGCACGTCGATCGTCGCGTCTGCCGGTGGAAGAGTTACAGCAGCAGGTCCGGCAGATTACTTCGGGATCCGGGTCGAGGTCACCGATAGCTTCGGTCTCGTCGAGGTGTACGCCCACATGTCGCAGGTGGCAGTAGCTGTTGGGCAGGAAGTTCAGCAGGGCGCTACGGTCGGGTCGGTTGGCAGCACAGGTCTGTCGATCGGCGCGCACCTTCACTTTCAGCTCGAAGTCGGCCGCGTGCCGACCGCCCCAGGTCCGCTGATCGGCTGCTGAGGGACGCTCGACACGAAGACCCTCGAACAGGTTGACTCGCGCGCGTCTTCTATTAGTGGACCGTATCGCCGCGAAGCCGTCTGGGACCTGTGCCCACACCGGTACGGCTTGACCCATTGGCGTGCCTGGTGGGCATACCTACCATGCAGGCCAGGGAGCGGCAGACCGAGAACGGTTCGGTGACCGTCCAGGCGGGAAGCACGGCCCAGAGCGGGTCAGCGAAGAGCCTGTCGCTCCCGCCAGAACCCCGCCCGGCTTCGCGGGCCGGTCTTTCCAAGGGCAGATCACAGAAGGCAGGTAATCGAATTCGCGCGGTAGTCACCGGAGCGGCGGGATTCATCGGCTCGCATCTTTGCGACCGGTTGCTTGCCGACGGCCACGAGGTCGTCGGCATCGATTGCTTCAGGGACTCCTACGCGAGAAACCTCAAAGAGCAGAACCTGGCTACCGCGCGTGCCTCGCGTGGCTTTTCGTTTTGCCGCCTCGACCTGGCTGAGGAAGACTTGAGCTCGGTCCTCGACGGGGCCGAGGTCGTCTACCACCTTGCCAGTCGTTCCGGGCTTGGCGTGTCGACCGGCCGTGATTTCGACCAGTACATCTTCGACAACGTGCTTGCGACCCAGCGGCTCCTCGAAGCGCTCGCAGGCAGACCGATCACGCGCCTGGTCTACGCAGGCAGCTCATCGGTATACGGCGAAGCCGAAATGCTGCCGACAAAGGAATCGTCTGTGCCACGCCCATTGTCGACGTACGGAGCGACGAAGCTCGCGGCGGAAAACCTCGTCCAGCTGTATGGGCGGAATTTCGGGCTGCCGGTCACGGTGCTCCGGTATTTCACCGTCTACGGACCTCGACAGCGCCCGGACATGGCGATCTCACGATTCATGCGAGCGCTCATTCAGGGCGACGAGATCGAGGTCAACGGCGACGGCGAGCAGACTCGCGACTTCACGTTCATAGCTGACGCCGTCGAGGCAACCGTTCGGAGCGCTACCGCCAACGTTGTCGGCGACGTGCTCAACATCGGCGGTGGCAGCCGATCCACCATAAACGACGTCCTGGATGCGCTCGCGGACATATCAGGGAGGACGATTCGCCGCCGCTACCTGGCGGCAGCCGCCGCCGACCAGAGGCACGCCGCAGCCTCGATCAACCTCGCGCGATGGCGCCTGAGCTGGGAACCCCGCGTGGCCCTCCAGAACGGGCTTGCCAGCCAGTGGGCGTGGTTCCAGCAGCTTGCCGGGCGGGAGCCAGGCGTCAGCAAGGCGGCCGTCCCGGCCTGACCAGGTGCCCGCGTCTCATGGGCTCGGGCCTATGCTGACGGCGCCATGTCTGACCGCCGCCGCTATCCGCGGGTCCAGGCGAACGTCATGTGCAGGCCCGCGGGCAACAACCTGTTCCATCAGAAGCGCAACCCCCAGGACATCAGCCTTGGCGGAATCCGCGTCTTCTCAGACGAAGATTTTGCGCTGGGCAGCCGCCTCGACCTCGATGTTCTGATCGATAACCAGGCGCCCGTCCGCTGCTGGGCGACCGTTGTGTGGCGGACGGCCCTGGGTCCCCACTCTCCGGCGAAATTCGACGTCGGTCTCAAGTTCACCGACATGGCGCCGGCGGACATCCAGCGCCTGGCCGCGGTGCTGGTCCCGGCGCGCTGAGCGACAGCCCATGTGGCAGTTTGCGGTCGGCCTGCTGGTCGGGATCGCTGTCGGCGTCCTCATCATGGCAGCGCTCGTCGCCGCCGGTCGCAGACCCTAGCCGTCCCAGAACGACCGGGACAATTGACTTCATCTCGGCCAATCGACGAGCGGCGACATGTATGGAAATGCCCATTCAAATCGTGACGGTCGACCGCTTACTTTTCATTGCACAAGAAGGTGCAGCGAGCAGAGCAAATCAACCACCGCGACGCGAGCCTGGGGCTGCCTCAGTCCGTCGACAGGCTTTTTCGCTACGAGACCACGCTCAAACGCCTGCTCGACCTCGTGCTCGCCGGCCTGGGGCTCCTTGGGACATTGCCGCTGTGGCTGGTGATCGTCATTGCGATCAAACTTGATTCCTCTGGCCCGGCGATCTTCGTCCAGGACCGCGTGGGGATCCACGGCCGCCGCTTCCGCTTTTACAAGTTCCGCTCGATGTACGCCGATGCCGAGCACCGGATCGAGGAGCTCCGGTCGAGCAATGAAGTCTCGGGGCCGGTCTTCAAGATGCGGAGCGACCCACGCGTGACCAGGGTGGGCCTCCTTCTCCGCCGCACAAGCCTCGACGAGCTGCCGCAGCTCATCAACGTGCTCAAAGGGGAGATGAGCCTCGTCGGACCGCGGCCGCCCCTCCCCAAAGAGGTGGCGCAGTACAGCGCGAGCGATATGGTCCGGCTCAGCGTGAAACCAGGCCTCACCTGCCTGTGGCAGGTCAGCGGGCGCTCGAACGTGAGCTTCGAGCAGTGGATGGATTTCGACCGCGAGTACGTCCACAACCTGTCATTCGGGCTGGACGTGATGATCCTGTTCCGCACCGTCGGGACAGTGCTCAGCATGCGGGGCGCGTACTGACCTTCGCGTTGGGGCTCTTGATGGCGCTCCCGGGCGCGATTCTGGCCGGCTTCAGCCTGTACCTGCTCGCGCTTGCGCTCGCCAGCTCCGCACGGATGCCGCGCCGTACCTGGGCCGCCGGTGATCCCCACACGAGGCTCACCGTGCTCATCCCGGCGCACGACGAGGAAACGCTCATCGAGCGCTGCCTCCGCTCCCTGCAGAAGCAGAGTTATCCGTCCGGGCTCTACCGCCTGGTCGTGATCGCCGACAACTGCACGGACGCCACGGCCGCCGTGGCGAAGAGCGGGGGCGCCGAGGTGATGGTCCGCACCGCGCCGAACCTGCGCGGTAAGGGTCACGCGCTGAGGTGGGCGATCGACCGATTGCTGCCAGGTGCGGATTCACCCGACGCAATCGCTGTCGTGGATGCGGACTCGGTCGCCGCCGAGGGCCTCCTGGCCGGTCTGGTCGCAGAGCTCGAAGCCGGCCACGCCGTGGTTCAGGCCGACTACGCCCTGCTCGAAGGTCCGGGTCCACAGCTGGGCGAGATGGCCCGGATCGGGTTTCTCCTCTTCCACCGCGTGCGTTTCTCCGGCCGGCTTCGCCTCGGCCTGGCCGCAAACCTCGTGGGCAACGGAATGCTCTTCGACCGCCACGTCCTCGAGACCCACCCGTGGGATGCGTTCACGGCGGCGGAGGACCTCGAATATTCGGTGCGATTGAGACTCGCCGGGATCGAGCCTCGATTCGCACCCGACGCCCAGGTGGCCGGTCCCGGGCCGGGCTCCAGGGTCGGCGCGCGGAGCCAGCGAATGCGCTGGGAAGGTGGTCGCTTCCATGTGGTACGCCAACGCCTGCCACAGCTCGTGCTGGCAGCCATCGCGCGCCATGATGCCGGCCTCCTTGACGCGGCGCTCGACCTCGCGACTCCGCCCCTCGGGCTGCTGAGCCTGTGCTCCGTGGCAGGTCTGCCGGTCGTTGCGGTTGGAGTCGTGGCTGGACTCGCCCCCGTGTGGGCAGTGGTGCCCTGGGTCATCGCAAGTCTCGCGATCCCGGCATTCGTTGTGGTTGGCCTGAGGTCTGCCGGCGCGCCAGGGCTGGCGTGGCGGGCGTTCGTCAATGCCCCCCGGTTCCTTGGCTGGAAGCTGGGTACTTACATTCGGCTCGCGCGCGGCTACGACGTGCAGCGCTGGGACCGCACCGACCGGGTGGTGCCGTGATCGCTCCTGGTCAGGTCGCGGGCGTCAGGGTGGATGCGGTCGACCTGGAAGGAGCCGTGGCGAGGATCGAGTCGGCCGTCAGCGACGGCACTCTCCTGCAGATCGCCACGATCAACCTGGACTTCCTCGTGCGGGCTCAGCGTTCCGCGGAGCTCAGGCAGATCCTGAACCAGAGCGAGCTGAACGTCGCCGACGGCATGCCGGTGGTCTGGTTGTCCAACCTGGCCGGGCGCCGGCTGCCGAGCCGCACCGCCGGCAGTGACCTGGTGCCGATGGCCCTCGGCCGCCTGGCGGCGAGAGGAGCGAGGGTTTTCCTCCTGGGCGGCGAAGGAGCGGTGGCGGCAGACGCCGGACGCCGTCTGGCCGAGGCTTACCCGGGCCTTGTCATCGCCGGCCATTGCGAACCGCCGCGAGCCTCGATCGACCGGATGCCGAATCGATCGATCCTCCGCCTCATCCAGCAGGCGCGTCCCGACGTGCTCCTGGTGGCGTTGGGCAACCCGAAGCAGGAGCTATGGATTTCCCGTCACCGCGAGGCGCTCGGGGTCAAGGTTGCGATCGGTGTCGGGTGCACGCTCGACCTGCTCGCCGGCAAGTCCCGCCGGGCCCCTGGATGGATGCAGCGCGCTGGGTTGGAGTGGCTTTACCGGCTGGGCCAGGAGCCGAGGCGCCTCGTCGGACGCTACGTCATCGACACCTTGTGGCTGGGCCTCTTTGCTGTCGGCGCGGCCAGGCAACGGCTCGCGCGACGAGTCGCCACGTAGCGCTCAGCCGGCCGCGACCGACGTATCCAGCAGGACCGAGAAGGGATTCCCTGCGCCGGATTCGAACAGCAGGGGCACGTAGCCCGCGCCCAGAACCTCTGACCGCGGCAGGTGTGGCTGGGTGTTGTTGCCGGCCGCGTTGTTGGTGAGGTTGGTCTCCCCAGACGCGACGGAGTAGGGTGACATGAGCGTCGCGTACTTGACGTCGCTGCTCGCGCCGCCGGTCGAGTTCGCCCAGAACAAAAAGACCTTCGAGCGTCGATCGACGGCAAGCGCAGGGCTCGAGTTGGAGGCCGAGGCGCTGCCGACCGCGATCGGCGCATTCCAGTGGATGACGTTGTTGGCCGGCGTCACCGGGTCGACGGTTGCTGTGCCGTTGAGGTAACCGGGGCTGCGGGTGGCGGACGAACCGTCGCAAAACGCAACATGAACCAACAGCGATGCGGGATCGATCAAGGCCACCAGGTTCCCCGCATACGCGTAACCGCTGAGCGAAGCGCTGCCCACCGCGGCCGACAAGACCGCGACCTCGGGTCCCCAATTCGACAGGTTTGGTGCCAGTGCATCGGGCAAGAGCCGCGATATGACCTGGTTGTTGATGGCGTACAGTGCGACGGTCGCACCAAGTGCCGCGTCGTGAACGAGCACGATCACCGGTCGCGAGTTGGCTCCGGATGCCGAAAGCTGGAAATGCGTCGAGCCCCAACCGGAGGTGGCGTTCTTCGTCCCGGTCCAGTTCATGAAGACGGCGTGCGAGCCGTCCTGGTACGCGCACAGGAGTCTGGTCCCGGTCCAGGCGAGCTGCACGTAGAAAGCGTTGCCGGACGAACCCGGCACGCTCGTGCGGGCATCCCAGGACCACGTCTTCGTCGCCGCCGTGTACGTCCCGTGCTGAACCGCGGCGACCGCCGTCGTGTCGGCGATCCACACGTCGCTGGTCGACGACCCGTTGTTGACGATCAGCATGTCGGGCAACGCGTAGAAGGAGTTGAGCGCGGTGAGCGCCTGCACCGAGGTCACCGCCGGCGACGAGCCCCCAGGGTTTGTGACCTGGTACAGGTGCTCGCTTGTGCCATCCCAGCCCAGCACGGCCAGCGATCCGTCGCAAAGGGTTGCCACGCGGCGCTGGCTGGGCAGCGTCAGGGCCTGGTTGCTGGGAGTGGCGAAAACCGCGAGCCTCCCTCGCAACGCCACATTGAAACGCGCCCCGACATTGCGCCAGCTGTTCGCGGCCATGAAGAAGCGAGCGGGGGCGTCGGCTGTGAAGCCGGTGCCTGGCACGACAAGTGAAAAACGCGAGTGGACGTCGCTGAGGCCGCGGACTGGCGCCGCGATCCGGAAACGCACGGCGGTGTCGGCGGATGACCTCGTCGCGGTAAGGGTGGTGTTGTCGAACACGACCGCCCATGGGCTCGACGTTCCCCACGCGCTCGTGCCGGCTGACACATAGACGAGCGGCACATAACCCGACAGGGTGTCGCCCCGCGGCACGTGCGGCTGCATGTTGTTGCCGGAAGGCTTGTTGGTCAGGTTGGTCGGAGCCGGAGCCGACGTGAAAGGCGCGGTGAGGATGGTGTACATCACGTCGCTGCTGCCTGAGCCGGGTGATGTCGCCCAGAAGATGTACACCTTCGACGAGCCGTCGATCGCCACCGCCGGGCTGGACGCTGAGCGCAGAGGCGGCGACCCGATCGCCAGCGGTGAGCTCCAGCTGATGGAGCGGGTGCCGGCAGTGATCTTGCCCAGCATGTAACCCGGGCTGACAGGACCGTTCCCGCCGTCACAAAAGACGTAGTGGAGGGCTCCGGTCCGCGCGTCGATGGCGGCGTTGTGATTGTTGAAGTAGGGGTACGCGTAGTTGACCGCCACCTCCACGCCCGCAGTGACTACGTTCTGCTCCGCGCCCCAGTTGGCCAGCAGCGGCGACAGCGCGTCAGGCAGGACTCGCGAGATCACCTGCGTGCCGATGAAGTACATGCAGACAGTTGCGCCCACCGAAGAGTCATGGACCAGGACCGGAGCAGGTCTCACATTCGCGTTGGAGCCGCCAGAGAGCTGAATCGAGCCCTGCGAGCTCCAACCGGTGGCTCCGGTGAGGTCGGTTGTCCAGTTGTAATAAAGGGCGTGGGGCGCCCCGTCGTTGTAGGCAACGATGAGCCGGGTACCTGTCCAAACAACGTTGACGTAGAAGGCACTGCCAGTCGACCCGGGAACCACGTGAGTGGCATCCCACGTCCAACTGTTCGTGGCCGGTGCGTAGCGCCCGTGCGTGATGCTGGTGACGGTCGTCGTGTCCGCGATCCAGATATCTGAGGTGCCGTCAGGGTTGTTCACCACGTGCATATCGGGCAGCGAATAGAACGAGCCCATGTTGCTGAACTGCCGGACGCTTGTCATCGACGGGCTGCTCGAGGACGCGGCGGAGATCTGGTAGAGGTGTGTGTTCGAGCCGTCGAAGTCGAGCACGGCGACAGTTCCGTCAGCGAGCGACGCAACCCTGCGCTGAGTCCCGAGTGCCAGGGCCGCGCTGTTGGATGACGAGGTCACCATGAACGGAGCCCCGACCGCCGGAGGCGGAGGGGGAGGCGGCGGTGGGGGCGGAGGTGGAGGTGGGGGTGGGGGTGGAGGCCCGCCTGGCGTGCCGTTCGGGACGCTGGTGTCGAGGAGGATCTTCCACGGCGGCGCGGTGCCATTGACCGTCGTTCCGATCCCGTAGATGAGCGGGACGAAGCCGGCACCGATGACCTGCTGCGGGATGTGCGAGCCCTGGTTGTTGTTGGACAGCGCGTTGGTCATGTTGGTGGTGGCGGACGCCTGCTGATAGGGCGACGCTATCGTCACGTACTTCACGTCGCCCGTCGTGCTGGTCGGCTCGGTGCACCAATAGGCGTAGACGAGGCCCGCGCTGTCCACGCTGATCGCAGGCATCGATGCAGTGTGGTCCGTGTCGATCGTGACCGGCGCCGACCAGGTGATCACGTTGTTGATCGGGTTGGCGGCATCGACTGTGACGGTCCCGGTCAGGTAACCAGGGCTACGAGGGCCACCGGCGGTGCTGTCGCAGTAGAGGTAATGGACACGCTTGCTGGCCGGATCGATGATTCCGCTCTGGGCGTCCTCGTCGTCGTACTGACCGCCGAGAGTGGTGTTGGCCTTCACCCCGAGGGACGTCTCGGGACCCCAGTTGGCGGCCGCCGGCGACGTGGCATCCGGAAGCACCCTCGAAAACACGCCGACAGGCTGCGTAGCGCCCTGCGGATAGATCGCGATCGTGGCGGCGAGCGAGCTGTCGTGGAGCAGTACCGGTTTGGCGGTTCGCGTCGAGGCGCCGACACTGCCCAGCTGGAACTGGGCGGGCTGCCAGCCCGACGTTCCCGTCCGGTCGGACGTCCAGTTGCACACGACCGCAAAGTTCCCCCCGGCGACATCCTGGTGGAGCTCGATCAGGAACGACCCTGTCCACGTGATCTGCGACCAGAAAGACGAAGTGGTCGACGCGGCAACAGCCGTCCGCGCCGACCACGTCCATACCGCACCGCTCGCCGTGTACGTGGCATGAACGACCGCGAGGTTGTTTTGCGTGTCGGTGAACCACAGTTCGCTGCTCGTCGAGGCGGTGTTCAGCACGTACATGTCGGGGATGGCCGCCGGATGGGACTGTCCGGGATACCCGGTGATCGCCTGGACCACGGGCGTGGCGCTCTTCGGGTTGATGACCTGGATCAGCTTCCAGGCCGACCCGTCGTGAAACAGGACCACCAACGAGCCGTCGCATAGAAAAGCAACCCGGCGCTGGGCGCCTCCGCCGAGGAAAGAGTTCGACGACTGCGTCGTGGTCGCGATCTGCACCGCCATCGTCAGATCCGCACCCCGAGATGCTCGAGCGCAAGCGGTCCGACGGACCGGTAGCGAATTGCGAACACGTTGTCCTCGAATTCCACCACCCGCTGTTCGGCTGTTTCCCAGGCTCGGCAAACGCATGCGCCGGACGCGTCGACGACCGCACCGATCACATGCGCTGAACACCAGTGCAGCTGCTTTCCGTCGACCGCGGCGGCGCCTCCCGCCTTGAACTGAAATAGACGGTGGTCCTCGCGGCTCGCCAGCTCGGCCACGGCCCCGTTCGGACAGACCAGGCGGACCCCGATGAGGCCGTCGCGCTCCAACTCATCCCAGTGGCCGGCTTCGACGAGGTGGGGCAGAAGCCCACCGCCTGAGGCCACATCCCACTCGGTGACCACGCGTCCCCGGGAGTAACGCGCCTCCCACCACGAGCGTCCGCTGGCGCGGACAAGCCCGGCCAGGTCCAGAGAGAGCATCAGGCCCAGGTGTATTTCAGCGTGACGACAGGGGTGTAGGTCATCGGGTTCAGGTTGGGTCCGGCAAAGAGGGCGAGCATGCCGTACCACTGATTCGAGGTCCTGGCCGGCGGTGTCGCGGTGCACGCGATGAAGTCGTTGTCGCCCTGGAGCGCCTGGTAGGTGGTCAGCCACGCATTGGATGCGGTGGTCGCCGCACCATTGGCCCCGTCCGTGATCGCAGGCGCCGCCGGCGGCGCGGCCGCAGGCACCTGGGATGTCCCGTTGCCGAACCAGTTGGCCTTCAGGTAGCTCCTCGGCGTCGCCCCTGTGTCGCCTGCCGCGCCACCGAGCAGCTGGCCGTCACCGCGGGTTACCGCGGCGTGGGCGGTCGAGTAGTAGCTGGTCACGACAGGTGGCGAGGCGAAGGTCCCGCTTGCGTCCCAGTTCCACCTGCAAAGCAGGTAGCTGCCGTTGGAGAAGGCTGCCGGGCTTGCTCCGCCTGGAACGCCGAAGCCGGTGGCGTCGGACGTGAAGCAGTACGTGAACGCGACGACTGTCGGCGCGGACGGCTGAATCATGCTGGGCCACGCCGCGGAGCCGGTCGCCGTCTGGTTTCCCTGGTCCGACCATCTGATCTCCGCAGAGACACCCATCCATGCCGGCGACGCCAGCGTGCCGGTGTTGAGCTCGAAGCTCAGGTTGGTGAAATTAGCCATCGACGATTCCTCCTGTCAGGCCTGTGGTGTGGCGGAAGTCGCGGTCGAGCGCAAAGGTGGCCGCGTCGAGATGCACCAGCGTGGTGTCTATCGAGTTGGCCGTCGCGATGAGCTGATTTGAATAGACCGGTTTGGAGGCGGGCTTGGCGAGGCCGGACTGCTCGGCAGCGCTCATGTAGCGCTGCCAGCGTGGCCTTTCGTGGAGCCCCCATGCCATGCCGCGACGGCGGCCGGACGAATAGACGGACGATGCGACTGCAAGCGAGTCCACGGCCGCTTGCGGCGAGAGCGTTTCGGCGAGCCCGGGCGCGGACCGATACGTGATCTGGGCTGCGCCACGAGGATTCTCGGCCGCGAACTCGAGTGCCAGGACGAGCGCCTGCAGGAAGCGATTCAGGCCGTCGATCTCGAGAGCGGTTCTGTGCTCGAGGCCGACGACGGCGTACGAGTGCGCCGGCAGCTGCGACCACCGATCGCCGACAAAGTGAGTCAGGTGGCGGCCGGCGTCGGTGTGGGCAAGACCGCGCCACGAAAGCGCCGCATCGGTCACACCGTCCGCCGCGAACTCCAACCAACGATCCCGGGCGACGACGAGCGTGACCACGCGCGGGTTGACACCTGCCTCAACCAGGAGCGGATCGACAATCGCCTTCCAGCTCTCGTCGCCGATCGCTATGGAGGCGCCTTCGAGGTCGCGGGGTCGCCTCACACGCCCTCCCCTGTGCAGGGCGAAGCCGAAAACACTTCCGGCGCAAAGCTGGAAGATCGAAGTCGGGTTCAGCCCGCGGTCGGCCATCGACAGCAGCTCGGCAGGCGACACAAATGTCACGGCGGAGTCGGCGCCGGCGCCACCGGGAGAGGGCTCGCGCTGAGCGACGATGCTCAGGTCGACACCCAGCTGTTTCAAATACCCGCGTTCGAAGGCGACCCAGATCGGGTAGTCGTCCACGCTGGCGAGCGTTCCCCGCGACGGCATCCATGTGAGCGCGACCCGGTCACGTTTCGGGGCGACGAGGAACATGTTCGCGGCGCCGAGACCCGCGGTCGTGGCGAGGCTCCAGCCCAGGAAGCTTCGCCGGGTCAGAGTACGGGCCAAAGGTGACCAGTCGGCGCTCTTCGAGACAGCCGTCAACAGGCGCTTCCCTCGCGCATCACGCCATCGACCCTAAAGGACGCCGGGCGCTGCAACCATAGGCACCTTGTCCTGCACCGTCCGGGGCGTCCCGGGTTGGGTCAGGGACGTTTCGTAGTGGGCGCGGGACCCGAACGTGTCCCAAAACGCCTCTCGCGGAAATCGGCCGGCCGGCGCACAGTCTGATCGTGAGCACCGCCCTGCACGCACGCGCGTCCGGGCCGGACGCCGGCCTGGCGAGCCGTTCCAGACTGCTCCTGGTGCCCTGGATGGTCGCCGGCGTGCAGTCGCAGTTCGAGCAGATGCGGAGCTCGCCGGGCATGGAGCAGGCCCGCGTCATCCCTGTGCGCCCGTTTCGCGAGGGAGGGCTGATCGAGAGGCTGCCCCTGCCACCTCCGCTGCGTGGCACGATCCGATCGACCGTCGCAGCTGCAGCCTCGATACCCCAGCGCGGGATCCGAGCCGTGTGGACGCAGGTGGCGCTGCCCATGCTGCCGTTCGCCATGACGCGGTCGGTTCCGATCCACTACGCGATCGACTGCACGCCGGCGCTACTTCATGGATTTGGTAATCAGTACGCCGGGGTGGACGACCCTGCCAGCCCTGCGGGGCGCCTGGTCGGCGCCTGCCTGCGCCTCTACTTCAGCCGGTGCGCCGGCCTGCTGCCGTGGTCCGCGTGGGCGGCCCGCTCGATGATCAGGGACTACGCCGCCGCGGCCGACCGGGTCCATGTCGTGCCGCCGGGAATCGACCTCGAGCGCTGGTTTCCGGTCGCGCACGAGCCGCCGGCCCGTCCCCGGCTTCTCTTTGTCGGCGGCGACTTCCAGCGCAAGGGCGGCCCGTTGCTGCTCGATGCGTACCGGCGGCATCTTCGCGACGAATGCGACCTCCACCTCGTGACGAGGGCGAGGCTCGCTCCTGAGCCTGGGGTGTTCGTCTACAACGGTCTTGAGGTCGGCGACGCCGGCTTGCGCGAGCTGTACCAGTCGAGCGACCTGCTCGTGCTGCCGACCACAGCCGACTGTTTCTCAATGGCGGCGCTCGAGGCCATGGCCTGCGGCTTGCCAGTCGTGATCTCGGGAGTCGGCGGGATCTCCGAGATCGTCACGGACGGAGAGACAGGAATGTTGATTACACCCGGTCGTGGCGATTCGCTGCTGCGAGCCCTCCGCCTGATGTTGGCAGCACCTGGGCTGCGTCAGCGTTTCGGTCTCGCCGGCCGGCGTCGCGTGGAGCAGCATTTCGACGCCCGGGTTCAGTCCGCTGCGACGCTTGCCATCATGGCCGGATCCGGCGCCTGATGGAGCGGCGCATCGTTCCGGTCAGCGTGGTGATCTGTACCCGTGACCGGCCCGCCGACCTGAATCGGTGCCTGGAGAGCCTGGCCCTCCTCGATCCGCAGCCGCTCGAGGTGATCGTCGTCGACCAGGGCTCGCCGCCCGCGGTTCTGTCCTCCGCGACACTGCGCGTGCTGCACCGTCCCATCGCCGAGCGTGGCCTTTCGCGTGCGCGCAACCATGGCCTCGGCGTTGCCCGCGGCGATGTGATTGCCTTCCTCGACGACGACTGCGTGGTTGGAGCTACATGGGCAGGCGACGTGGCTGCGATCTTCGAGAGGGACCCAGATGCTGGCATCGTCTTCGGGACCGTCATCGGCGTGAGCGCGGATCCTGATGACTACGTGCCGGCTTACGCGATCTCGCGCGAGCGGAGGCTGGTTGGAAGGACCGCCGCGGCTCGAGCACACGGCATCGGCGCTGCGATGTACTTGCGCGCGGCGACAGCCGCGGTTGTCGGCACGTTCGACACACGCCTGGGTGCCGGCGGCGAGTTCCGGAGCAGCGAAGACTGGGACTACTCCTTTCGCGCCCTGTGCAGCGGAACATCGATTGTCGAGACACCCACCGTGGTTGTGCGCCACCTCGGCGCAAAGCGTTACTCCGACGGCACCGCCGCGAGACTGTTGCGGTGGAACGCGTTCTCGCATGGGGCGGTGCACGCCAAGCTGCTCCGCTGCGGGGACTGGATCGCGATCGTCCTCATGAGCAACGAATTGCTGAGCCTCACAGCAGCCGTCAGGCCGTGGAACGCGCTCTGGCGCCGTCCGACGAATGCTGCTCGCCTTTATATGTATGTGCGAGGTCTGGGAGCTGGCTTAAGGGCTCCAGTGAGCAAATCTGAAATGTTGTTCCGAGAGGTCGTGAGTGTGGCGCGGGCCTGACTCAGATTCCGGGCGCTTGTCCCTGTGGAGACGCGAGCGCCCATTGCGAGCGTAGCCGTTAATCAGGATGCTCAACGGAATGGCCGGCCAGCCAGGCGCCCTCGTATCGGCCGTAGCAGAGCAAAAGACCACTCCGGTGGCCAGCCCTCTCGCGTACAGGACGTCACACCTGCTCATGGCCTCGGCTCTTCGCGCGATGTTTCGTTTCGAGGTGAGCGGTCGCTCCAACGTTCCGCGGGGAAGTTCGTACATCGTCGTCGCCAACCACCTCAACTGGCTCGATGCGTTCGCGCTCTTGCTCGCGCTGCCCAAAGAGCCGCAGCTGCAGCTCGTTGGCTGGGACACGATCTTCGATTCGCCGCGGCTGGCGCGCCTGATCAGAACGACCCGGGTCGGCTTCATCCCGATCCACCGCGACCGGATCAAGCGCTCGCTGCGCCGCCCCGAGACAGGGCGGACGCTTCAGCAGAGTCTGAACAGCGGATTCCCGGTTGTCTTGTTTCCAGAGGGACAGGTGGGGTGCGACGAGGGCGTGGTCATGCCGTTCCGGCCTGGCTTTGCGCGCCTGGCCCGGGTCACCGGCATGCCCATCCTTCCGGTTGCGCTCTCCGGAACTCGCAACCTGTGGCTGCGCAAGAAGATTCTGGTCGCCATAGGCTCGCCGATCGACCCGCGCGGGATGGAGCTCAGAACGCTGGTCGAGCGCACTCACAAGGCCATGGTCGGCGTAATGCCTGAGCATCGAGCTTTCCGTGGCCTCAAGCTCTTCGAGCGTAGGCTCACGCGCCTCATCCCGTCGCTGACGAACTGGACAGCGGCCGACCTCTAGCCGCGCTGTAGCAGGGTCCGCACGCGCGCAATGCTGGGCAGCTTGCGGAGACCGGATGCGCCGCCCACTTCGAGCAAGGCAAGCACCAGCTCGATGTTCGAATCGCCGGCGGCAGGGGCAGCGCATTCGGGGCATCGACCCGGGTTGTGCCCGATCATCAAGCCGGCCGCCTGCGCAAGACCTTCTCCATATGAGCCGCGGCATCGCACTGCGCCCGTACCCGCCTCGAGCCCAGGCTCGGCGTTCGCCGGGACTGCGGCCAGTCGGGCGAGCCGAAACATTGACAGGTCTGGTACTGAGTCGCCGACGGCGAGCGCCAGTGGAGGTTGGTATTCGACACCCAGGTGGCGCGCCAACGCCTGCAGCCCCGTCCGTTTGTCCACCTCGACGGCCACGAAATCGGTCTGGGCCCAGCCCTGCTCGATGCGGATTCGGTGCGAGAGTCCCGCGGCGGCAACGACCCGTTCGGCGACCTCTAGATCGATCGCGCAACGCCGTCCCCGGCGGATGGTGAAGCCGCGGATCGAAAACTGAAAGGCGGGGTCGAGCTCCACGCCCTCGACCTCTAGAAGCGCGCGGCGCAATGCGGCGAGATCCTCGAGCTCATCGCGGCTGATCAGGGTCTGCGACATGCCGCTCACGGCGTCATGCATCACCGACCCGTACTCCGCGACACCACCGGCGAGCCGGTAGTCGCGGCACCGTTGGACGACATCGGTCAGCGAGCGGCCGGTCGCGATCACGGGTCGAAATCCATGTCGGGTCAGCGCTCGCAGCGCCAGAAGAGCATGTCCGGACGGTGACGAGTACCACCACGGTCCACTTTCCAGCACGCCGTCGATGTCGATCGCGCAAAGCTCGCCTTTCACCGACGCGATCGCATCATGGAGATAGCGGTGCGCCATGAATTTCCGGTGCAGCGATGCGGCGCGCCGCTCGCCGTCGGTGAGCAGCTCGACCAGCGCCGCATGCGAATCGCCATTCGCCGTCTCTTTTCGCAGGATCGTATCCCTCCGATCGGCCTGGCTGACCACCTGATACAGAAACCAGCGCGCATCGTCGATCTCAACGCCGGTCGCCGCATCGAACTCTTCGCGCGCGCAGGCCCCGAAGTCTTCGTCCGGAAGCCGTTGCGCGGCCGCCGCGGCCACGTCGTATGCGGCGTCATAGCTGAGCGGGACCTGATAGACGAAGGGCGCCTCCGCAAAATCGCGTTTGAGTACGGTCCCGTTCACCTGGAACCACTGGCCCGGCCCCATGTCAGAGTCGATCAGTGAGGGACGCGCCGCATGAAGGAGCCTTTTTGCCGCACTGTGAAGGACCGGGCGAAGCGGAAGCGCGAGGCGGCCGAAACCAACGGCGAGCCAGCGGGCCGCCTGTTCCCAGACCGCGTCGTGGCCGGCCAACCTCGCTGAGAGATCGTCATGCACTGGCAGCAGCGATGCCCGTTGCATCGCGTAGCGGGCGAGGTGACGAGCGAGCGCCGCGCGCTGGATTGGATCCGACTCATCGATAGAGGCGCTTGCAGGGATCCACTCGCGATACATCAGGCCGTCTTTAGTCCCGTGGATGTCAGGGACCAGGCCGCCCAGCCGGGCCCCGATCGCGGCTGCTGCATCCGCGAACAGTCCGAGCCCGACACCGGTCACTAACACGCCGCCAGTCTCGTATGCGCCGTCCGCGCCGAGGATCTGGACGTCGAATCTCGCCCTGACATGAGTCCGGCGGTCCATGTGGCTCCACTCCTTGCGCACCGCTCGTGCCACCCTGGTTTCCAGCAGCTCCGACAGGGTGTCGGCAACGGCGCCCTCGTCAAGGAGCGAGTGGACGTGCCATTCCTGCCACTCGAGGCGGACCTGGCGCCAGGGCTTGAGCCGCTCCGACCAGCCCGCCGCGCCAGGGAACAGCTGAAGCAGAAGCGTGACCCGCTCCGCGTCGATTCCATGCGCCACGAGCTCGTCCGCCGTTCGCGCGACGCTGCCGCCTGAGGTCGGCGGGTCATCCACGATCACTACCTCTGCCGCGGCGGCCGCCGCCTGCCTCAGAAGCCTGCGATCGCGAGGGAGCTCAGGCTGGCCCGGCCGCCGGCTCGTCCACTCCACGTGGGTGAAGCCGGCCTTGCGCAATGCGGTGGCCACGATGGGTGCCATGAAGCATCCCGACGTCCTGACGCCGATGACGAGCACCGGACGTTGGCGATCAGGTCGCACGCAGGCGAAACGCTCCGCCAGCGCGATGCAGTCCTCAGGCCGCTGATCGAACGTGAAGAAGCACCGTGGGGGAATCGCGATCTGCCGGAGAGGCAGGCCTTCAGCGCCAGACAGGCCGCGCCACTCCCGGCGAAGCTCGCTGACGTCGGTCGCTGCGGCGCCCCACAGCGCGTCCGCCAGCCGGCCCGCAAATGCCTCCAGGGACTCGAGATGTCGGACCAGGTTTTGCTCGCGTCTGACACGCAGCAAGCGCGACGTGGCTTCGGTCGCCCGCAAGACGAGCCCGGCGGCTCCTCCGGCGGGTTTGCGCAGTCGCGACGCGTATTTCCTGATCCGCCTCAAGTCGCCGGCGTCACGATGTAGGTAGTCACTGACGACCTGGCACATCGAGGCGACCGCCAGGTAGGAGTCCACGAGTGCGGCGTCGTCGCTTCGGTCGGCCGCGGCCAGGCGAGCCCCTGCCAGCTCGACGAGCTCCTGAAGCTCGAACACGGGGTGATAGCTGGGTGTCGCCACAGGCGCCGGTTGTTTTGTGCGAGGCGCATCCGCAAGCGCCGGCGTCGTCATGCCGCGCGGCGTGCGGGTCGGGCTATGTCGGCGAGATGGCGGTGCAGCGCTTCCGCATAGACAGGCAGGTCGAACTGAGCGAGCACCGCGTCGCGGGCGTTTGCTCCGAGCCTGCGGCGCTCCGCCGGATCATCAAGCAGGCGCCGCAAGGCGTCATGCAGGGCGGCAGGATCGCCTGGCGGCACGAGGACACCGGTCTCGCCGTCGACGACCACATCGCGCTGTCCCCCGGTCGCGCTGACGACTACCGGGCGGCCCATCGCCATCGCCTCGAGGATCGTCGTCACCCCGGCCTGGAAGTCGTTCGGGATCAAAGGAACCACGACAACGGCGGAGAGCGCGTACAGCTCGCGCAGCTCGGTGGCGCTCCTCATGCCGACCGTGATGTTGGACGGCATCGTCGCGGGCATCCGGCACACCGCGCCGGGCGAATAGAGGCTTCCGGCGCCGATGATCGTCCGCACCGGAAGGTCGCGGACCGCCGCGGCCAGCGTCGCGTAGTCGCGGTGCTCGCGGCCGGCGGACACGATCACCGACTGGCCGGACTCGGGCTGTGCCTGCCAGAAGCTAGCATCCGCGTAGTACGGCACGAATGCCGCGGACCCGGGCCCAAAACCGAGCGAGTCCACCGCGACCTCGAGCTGTGTCCGCGAATGGACGAGCATGCGCGTGATCCCCATGTGACGCAGCCAGCGGAGCATCCTCGGTTTGGAACGGGATGTCAGGTGGTGGCCGAGAACAAGGTGCGGGCGGCTTGGACCGATCGTCTCCAGCGCCACGCCAAGTGGGATGCCGACATGCTCCCCGTCCGAGAAGACGGCATCAGCATTCTCCGCGGCACGCAGCGCTGCCCTCACTTGCCGCAAGGACCGGCTTGTCGACCTGCCGGGTGCGATTCCAAGCGTCGACCAGTCGAGGAGCCGGACGCCGTAGTCGCGCTCCAGCGCGATGAACTCAGGCACCGGCCGCGTACCGTTGCGGATGGCCAGGCGGGCGTTCGGGCCGGCGTCGGCCGAGACAATCATCAGCGTTCTCACGCCTGGACCTCACGGGGCGCCGCCCAAGTATGTGGTGCAACTGCCCGCACGGTGGCAGGGACTCCAACCGCGGTTGCGCCTGCAGGCACGTCGTGGATGACGACGGCGTTGGCGCCGACGGAGCAGCCGTTACCGAGCCGAACCGCGCCAAGCACCCGGGCGCCGGCGCCGACGAAAACGCCATCGCCGATCAATGGGAACTCCCACTCGTTACGCATGCCGATGGTGACGGCGTGGATGAACGTGGCGTTGGCGCCGACCGCCTCGGCGATCACCACACTCCCATAAGGATGCGGGATGTACAGCCCGGGTCCGATGGGCACGGCCGGTCCGATCTCGAGTCCGAAAAGCAGCATGTTCAGGCGCTCCAGGAGAGTCGGCAGTCCCCGCAGCCGGTGCACGTGACACCAGCGCGATGCGCGGTAGATCGCAGTGGCCCACAGGGCCGGGTGACGCCACAGCAGCCGGAGCACGTCGCGGCGTCGCAACCGCAGATCGCTCGGAACGCCACCGACAGGCCGGACCGACCGGTCGAGCCACCGCTTCACGTCTTCGCCGAACGCGCTCACGCAGTTGTCTCCGCGGTTCTCGGGGCCGGGTCCTGGCGCGTGAGCTCAAGTGCGCGCTCACGGCCGAGTTGCCCGGCGACCCCGCGCCAGTAGGCGGCGGTGAACAGAGCAGAGCAGAGCTGCATCGCCGCCGCGTTCAGCCCCGATGTTTGTGCTGCCACCGTCACCGCGAAACCGCAGCCGGGAAGAGCTCGCCACAGCAGCGGCTGGGCAAGCACTGATCGCGTCAGCAGCCGCGTGTAGCGATGCCGGCCTTGAAACTCACGTTTGACCCAACCTGGCAGGTCGTCTCCTGTGCGAATTCGTTCGAGCATCACGTCTGTTCGCCCGTAGTCGTGGGCTGCGCTGAGCCATGCTGAAAACGAACGCCGCGCAAGGTGCTTCGCGGCCGCGTCCGGATTGAACACGAAGCGGAGGCCGCGGTCGTGGAGCCGCCAGGCGAGCTCGACATCCTCTCCACGGGTGAAGGCCTGGTTGAATCCGCCGGCCGCCCTTACATGGTCGGCCCCGACCGACGCGTTGCCCGTATAGAACTGCCTTGGTGTGGGCGTCCAATCGCCGGCCTGCATGGCACGGTACTGCTCGCTGAGCGTTGTCCACTCCCACTTTGCCCAGGGCGCGGGCCGCGTCTCATCGGCCGCGAGGAGCGGGCCGATGACCACGAGATTGGGCTCTGCGTGCGCCAAAGCATGCTGCTCGACCAGCGAACGAGCGGGTATCACGTCATCGTCCAGAAAAAGGACATATGGTTCCGTCGCGAGCTCGAGGCCGCGATTGCGAGCTGCGGCTGGTCCGCCTTTCACCTGGTTGACGACGCGGCACCTGAATGGGTACTCGCGCATAGCAAGCGACTCGTCAAAGGTGTCGGGGCCATCGATGACGACTACGACCTCGAAGCACTCGGCTGGGTACGTCTGCTCGCTCAGCGCGTCGAGCATGCGGAGCAGCGATCGGGGTCGCCGATGGGTCGGCGTGACGATGCTGAAACGCAGCCTGGGCGCGCTCATGCGGCGGCTCGGCTCAGCCTGAACCTCGCCGGCAGCCGGTCGGTCAGACCGCGAAGCTCCGCAATCTCATCGCGTGTTGGAAGCCGAAGGACAAGTGCCAGCACCGCGAATACGACGAGGCCGGTGACGATCTCCGCGACCAGGCCGAAACGAGCCACGGCCAGGACTGCCAGCCCCATGCCGGCGGTCGCAAGGGCGGTCCGCGCGAGGCGACTCAGCAAGCGCACCTGGACGAGCCACGGCAGCAGGACGATCGCCCCGGCCGATTCGAACACCTCGGTCGCGAGCAGAGAGACTGCGGACCCGATGGCGCCATTCCCGCGCGCCTGGAAAACCGGGATCAGGATCAAGTTCGCCACGATGTTCAGGACCGTTGCGATCGCGACAACCTTGATCCACGCGGGCACCCGTCCCTGTGCCAGCAAGACCTGGTAGGCGAGCATGTTGAAGAAGGTTGGGACGACAGTCCATCCCAGGATGGCCAGCACGGGGGCCGCGCCCGAGAAAGGCTGGCCGTACAGCACCTGGATTAGGGGGCCGGAGACCAGCGCCAGCCCCGCCGCGATGGGCAGGCTCAAGACGACCGCGGTCTCCACAGCGGGACGGCCGGCTGACTGGAGCTCTTTTGCGCCTGTTGTATGGGCCGCCGCAAGCCGCGGGAACCATGCGGTGCCGAGCACCCCGGCGACCATAAGCACCGCTGTGAAGAGCTGCACCGGCACGCCGTACCAGCCGATGACGGTGACGGGAGCGAGTGCCGACAGCAGGACCGAATCGATCCACAGGTAGGTGATGAAGAAAAGACCGCCGATCCAGTAGCTCAGCCCCGATCGCACGATGTATCTGATCTGTCGAGCGCCCTCACGCCACTCGATCCGAAAGAGGCGGCGGCTCCAGTAGAGGTTCAGTCCGAGGAGGAGCACCGTGAGTGCGAGGTCCAGGAGCAGCAGCGCGACGATGCCGCCACCCATCAGCACGACGGCGATGCCGAAGAGGCTGATGAGCCCGTTGCCCACGAGAGCTCCGTACGCGAGGTACTCCATGCGCTCGAGTCCGGTGAACGCGGCCTGGATCGCGCCGCTGAGGGTGGCCGTCACGGTGACTCCAGTCGCCAGGAAGATGATCAGCGACTGCTCGCCGCCAAAGTGCAGCAGCTTGATATAGGCGAGCATGAAGATGAACGCAGGAATCACGCACGCAAGGCGCATGACCATGGTGCCGCCCACTAGCCGAGGTGCTCGAGTGTGGTCACGTGCAATCTCGCGCATCAGCAGGGTGCCCGCGCCCTGGTTGATTACGTTGCCCAGCAGGGCGGTGATCGCGAGTGCGATCACAAACTCGCCAATCGGGGCTGGGCCGAGCCGGCGCGGAACAAAGATGAGCCAGAGAAGGCCGAACGCCCACGAGGCAAGCTGACCTCCGGCGAGAAACACGATGTTCCGTAGCAGTCGACCTGCCCCCGAGCTGCGCGGCAGAGCTACTTCGGCGGCGGACCGTGGGTGCGCCTCGGCCGCCACCTGGCTGGGCATGTTCAGCGTGCCTGTGCCCCGGCTCAATGCGAGCCTTGCGGCCTTCAGTGCCTCATCCACCGCGATCTCGCTGAGGCCGGCCATGGGACATGTCCAGTCCTGGCAGCCGCCCGCGGGATAGCGAGGACGCTTGCAGTCGTTGATGCTCCGCTCCATTTCCGCGGTCATCTTCTTCACGATCAGCGGGGGTATGCCCGAGCCACCCAGCCGCTCCGGGTGAGACGGGCCGGCCAGGACGACAGTCGCCGTGCCTTCGGCTCGGGCGAGAACATTCACGGCGCTGTCGACGGTGATCACGAGCGCGGCGCGGCGAACGACTGCGCCGAGCTCGGGTAGCGTGACCTTGCCCGCCAACGATGCCGATGCACCTGTCATCGATTGCCGGATCGACTCGACCAGGGCCTCCTCGCTCCGAGAGCCGGTCAGCACGATGTACAGGGTTCGGTCCACGGCCAGGCCGTCAGCCAGGGAAGCCCAGCGATCGGCAGGCCACTGCTGGCACGCCCAATCAGAACCGGGATGCAGGACGACCAGCGGCCGGATTCCATCCCAGCCGGTCTGCCGGAGCGCGGCTCCGGCCGCTGCATGGTCTTGATCCGAGATCGCGATCATTGGCGCGGGTTCCGCGACGTCGGCTATGCCTGCCGACGTCAGGAGCCGCCGGTTCTGGGCGATCTCGTCGCCGTCGAAGTCATACGGCCCCAGCTCGCTCGAGAGGAGCCATCCATGGCCCGACCCATAGCCAACCCGCGTGCGCGACCCCGCCAGCCTCGCCAGCAGACGGAGCAGAGTCGATCCCCACCACAGGACGATCACGACGTCATAAGAGACCCCGGTGGCGCGGACGATCCGCACCAGCTCGACAAGCTTGCGCAGGCGGCCTCTTGACGGATGCCGATAGAGACTGCTGACGACGAGCTGGTCCACCACGGTCGATGACCGATAGGCGGCGGCAGCGTCCTCGCCGACGACCAGCGTCAGATGCGAATCGGGGAGCGAGTCACGCACCGCGCGGATGCAGAACCCGACCCGCATGGCGTCGCCCGCCCCGCAGTCGTCGAGCACGAGCAGGACGCGGTGTCTCACCATGCGGGACCGGCCGGCAGGCGACCCTGAAGTCGCGCGCCGTAATAAGTCGCGATTCGCTTCCCGCTCCGCAGGTAGCAAACCGCCGCCTCGGTCAGGTCGCCCTTCCGGAGGTGCTCCCAGCCCCAGTCGCGCCACAGCCGCGGCAAGAGCCGGCTCTGGCGCTGGCGCCATGTCTTCTGGACGAATCGGCGCTCCTCATCGGTCAGCCACTGGGCGTTGATCCACCGCGTGAAAAGCCGCGTCTCCTGGTTCCGCGCGTTGACCCGCCGCCCGTGGTTGAGAGCGTGGATCCGCCGCTTGACCAGGCGCTGCGGCACGTAATGCACGGTGCCGCGAAGGGCGACCCTGAGCCAGAGGTCGAGATCTTCCGCGTACCAGCCCTGGTCCTCGCTGAATCCACCGGACTTCACATAGGCCGAGCGGCGGAGGACGGAGATCGAAGGACTGACCCGCCCCCAGAAGAACAACGCCGCAAACGGGGTGGCGGCATCCTCCGGCGGTAGGAGCCGCACGCCAAACCTGGCCGGGACATACCGCGTGCCGGGCGACCCGTACTCGATCGGCCGATCTTCGGCATCGATCCATTCGGGCTCGCAGAACGCCATCGCGACTTCCGGGTGCGCGTCGAGGTAGCTCACCATCGTCTCGAGCATCGCCGGATTCAGCACGTCATCCGCGTCCAGGAAGAGGACGTAGTCGCTGTTCGATTGCGTGGCTTCGAACCCACGATTGCGAGCGGCGATCGCGCCTGCGTTGGCTTGCCGGATCAGTCTGAGACGGGTGTCGCTTTCGGCCCGGCGTGCCACGAGCTGGGGCGAATCATCGGGGCTCCCGTCATCGACGACGATGTGCTCCCAATCGGGCATCGTCTGAGCCGCGACGCTGTCGAGAAGCGCGGTCACGAATTGGCCCGCGTCGTAGCACGGGGTGATGATGCTTACCCGCGTCACTGCTTCACCAGCCGCACCAGCCGGACCGAGAGAGGCTCGAGGGTCAGCGGTGTCGCGAGCGAGGTGATGGTCTCCGGGCTGATCTCGGACGACCCCGGGTGGATCACGAACTGCTCGACCTTGTAGCCGGCCGAATCGGCGACCTGCAGCTGAACAGTCGCCGTCTGAGTGAGGCTTTCGTTGGCAAGGATGAGGTCGAGCTCACCCGTATTGGAGTGGCGGGAAGCAAACGCGGCCACCTGCCGAGCGCCCGACGTGACCGGAACCGCAAGGTCGCCGAAGGTCCCGCCGTGCCCGTCGTAGTTGCGGTAGAGCTTGAAGGCCGCAGACCCGGGCGTGCCCTTCGGCGGGTACGGCCAGTAGTTGGCCATCGCGACGCCGTGCCGTCCATATTGGCCCAGCACCTCGGCCAGGGCGACGGCGCCGCTCGCGTCGTACTCGCCGCCAAAGTTGTACTCGCTGATCGAGATCCCGGTGCCCGGATACGCCCTCGAGATCCAGCCCTGCAGCATCGGCAGGAGATCCACCGGCTGGCCAATCCACGACTCGTCGCTGTAGGTCGGATCCCACAGGCTGCGCACCGACCGAATGCGCAGGGCCTGGGTCGCCGGGTCGCTTGCGTGCGCGGACGACACCTTGGTCGCCTGCGGGTAGTAATGAACGTCGAGGTAATCGAGCGTGCGCTTGCCGACCGCACGGTCGTGCTGGGCGACCTGCTGCAGCCACCACTCGAGAAACGGAACGTCCCCATGCGCCTGCCGGTCCGCGTGAGTCGCGTAGTTGTCGCTGCCGGCGTCAAGGGCAGAGTACTGGTACGCGGTCCAGCCCGAGACAACGGGTCCAAGGACCTTTGCCGAAGGGTCCACAGCCTTGACCGCGTCGGCGTAGGTCGTGAACTCCTTCAGCATCTCGGCATAGCTAGCCCGCACCGGGTGCACGTCGGTGTGGTTTGTGCACCAGAGGTCAGGTTCGTTATCCATGGCGAAGTAAGTGACGCCCTTCGCACCTGTGCCGAACTTCTTGACCAGGTAGTGCACCCAATCGTCCTGGTAGACCACCTGAGCCGAGGGATCGGGCGCCGTCGAGAACGTTGCGTTCTTGGCGGGAAGCGAGGGCACGCTGGTCCGAACGCGATTGGCGGTCGGGTCGTAGCCCGCGATCGCGGCCGAACCGGCGGCCACAGGAGGACCGCCTTGACTGGGGACGTTGGCGGCCATCACGTTGCTGTCGTCGTTCTTGGCGACCCAGCCCAGCGTGGGCACCGTGATGAGCGGCTGTGCGCCGGCGGCCAGCGATTGCTGAATGAAAGCATCCACGGCATTGCCCGAACGGCCGCCGTTGTTGTTGCGGAACTCCCAGTCCCGGCCCGCGTTCCACGCGTGGCCGTTGTCCCAGTTGAACGTGCTCGCCGAGTTGCCGCCCCAACGATTGACGGTCGCTCCAAGCTCCTTCACGTACGCGGGGTCCGCGAACGACACGCCGTAGATGAGAGGGCTGATCGCCGTGGCGGCCGATAGGGTGTCGATCCGCACCGTGACGCTGCCGAGCGGCACGTCCGCGGTGGGCTGGCCGTTGTCTGTGCTCGAGGAGAAGTCGAACCGCGGCAGGTGTGCCTCGACCTTCGAGACAAAGCGCGGGTGAGCGACCACCACGTACATGCCGGCGGCCGAAGCGGTGATGGCCCCCGCGACAAACGACGCGAGGAGTGGAAGCAGTTTCATCGAAGCCGCCTCAGTCGGAGCCGCACCCTGTCACCGAGCTGCAGCGCTCCGGTCACGGCGCGGTTGGGCGCGAAAAGAATGTTCCTCACCACGCGTGACTCGCTGTCCCAGCGCTCCTTGAGCTGACCTCCACCGCGCAGGAACTCGACCCGCTTGACGCCTCGGCTCATGCAGTGCTTGAGCACCTCGAGTGTGGTGACCAGCTGGACGCCGTACTTCGCCCAGGCCGGCTCGAACCCGCTGTAGTAAAGGAACAGTGTGTTCGCCCGTTCGAACCACATCTGCGCCGCCACGACCTCGCCGTCGAGAAGCAGAAGCCCGACCTTGAACTCGCCATTCGCGGCCAGCACGGGAGCCATCTCTTCGATGAATGCGACCCGGTCAGGACGGTAGAAGTGGTCGTGGTGCTGGACCCGGCTGACGTCCGCTGCGTTGGCGCGCGTCCTGTGCAGCCTTACCGCCGCAGGCAGTGCGCGGAGGACGTCCTCCGGCGTGTGAGCGACCTCCAGCTCGAACGAATGGCCGTGCCGGATCAGAAGCTTCGCGTAGTACCTCGAGTTGCTCCGCATGCTCTTGTTGAGGCCCTGGACGAAGGCCAGCCAGTCCGATGGCAGCTCCCGGTAATGGAACGGCACCCACGGCTGCTGCCGCACCGCGTTCTCTGTGAGCCACCGAGGCATCGCCTCGCCTTCTGGAATGGATGGCAGCCACACCGAGGTCACGCGGTTCGCCGCGAGCCACGCGGCGAGGCGGGCCATCAGCTCTGACCGGTGCTCCGGCGGAAAGAGGAGCTCGAGGTGCTCGGTCATCCCCTGGTTGCCGTAGTCCTCCCAGCCGATCGGCTTCAACACGCGAAGCGCCAGCGGGCCGATGCCGGCCCGCCGCTCCTGGAAAGGCGCTATCCCGATCATGCGGCCGTCGCGGACGAAGGTCAGGATCTGGAGCCGGTTCGGGCCGGCGAAGTAGCGCCACCACTGCCGGCACCACTCCCAGGACAGCATCGGTGACGACGGCTCCATGCGCGCCGCAACGTCGTTCCAGTCGTGGCGCAGCCCGTCGAAACCTCGCTCATCGTCGACGACCCTGACCTCTAGCCGCTCGGCGGACGCGAGGACCGGCTCATGAACCTCGGCGACGCTGTTCAGCATTCCGCGGCCTCGAGCAGCGCGCGCGCCGGCGCCGATTCGATGCACTGGAGCGGTGCGCATGCATACACGGCGACCCTCAGCCGGCCGCGTCCAGACTGCTCTTCGAGAATCCGGCTGACGACCTGGCCCCAGTCGCTCGCGTGGAGCATGCCGGGCATCACTTTGGGCAACGAACCGGCAGGTGCCATGGGCGTCCACAGGTGTACCGAGCGCGATGGAGACTGCGAGATCTGACCCGCAAACTGCTGCCGCGGTGCTTCCCGAGCAGGCCTGGGGGCGGGGCGAGCGCGGAGGCGGCTGACAGTCGACCGCGCCTTGCCCAACGCACGGACCGGAACCGTCGACGGGTGGACGACCGACCACCTCCGCAGGCGGTGCACGGCGGCCTCGAATCGGGGCCCGTTCAGATAAGGAAAGAGCCGGTGCAGGCCCAGACCTTCGGGACAGGCGGCGATCAGCACCCGAGATGCCTCACGTCCGGCGTGAGCCAGCGGGGCGAGCCCCTTGCTCCTGGCGAAAGTGAGCGAGACGTCCATCGGGTAGGCATTGGCGATGACCACGTCGTAGCGGTCGCCGGCCGGCGCAGCGGCGTAGTGCACGCGTGAGTAGCGCGCGGCTTCTTCGTAAAAGGAGCGAGGGTCCCCGGCCACGACCCGCACCGGCCGGCGCGCGGCGTCGATGTGCAGCGTCACCACAGTGCGCAGCCCGGCGATGAGGGCCATCTCATCCAGGTCGCGTCGGAAGTCGTTGTCGATGTCGTACGAACCCGCGACGCTCGAGTGTCCGTAGTGCAGGCCGACGATCGATCTGTGGGCGAGAACGCCGAGAAGAAGCTTGGAGCCGCCTCCGAATCCGACGCTGTGCTGCGGGTAGACGCCACCGATGCCGATGAGAAAGTCGCTCGAAGCGACTTCGCTGTTGACGATCACGGGGGTCCCAAAGCTCGTCCGGCCGAGCGATACACCGGTCGCGCGCGGATCGTGGAGGAGGAGCCGGCACGTGGCTGCTGCGTCTCGGCCCGCCTTCTTGGCGGCGGCCTCCGGATGCGGGCGACCGTGGGCGCCCGACGCGACGATGATCCGCACGTCCTGTCGGGGGATTCCAGCTGCGTCCAGCTCACGCAAGACGTGAGGGATCACGATGTCGGTTGGCGTCGGACGCGTGAGGTCATCGACGACGATCAGCGGCCGGCGCTTGCCTCGCGCCGCGACGCGGAGCGGCGGCTGCCCCACAGGGGCCTCGATCGCCGACCGTATGGCGGCCTCGCCGATGGGCTCTGGTGTCGCCGGGACAAGCATGTCGACCTCCCAGCCGGCCGGGATCTCGAGCTGCCTCTCTTCGTCGCCGTACCAGGCGCCCAGGCGGATCGCGAGATGCGAAGCGGTGAGGGAGCTCATCGCCCCTTTTGCGCGACGACCATGTACTGCGAGCCCGTCGACCGGAGAAGGGGAAGGCGCTCATCTGCGAGCCCCTGCAGCCTGGCGTGCAGCATCACTGCTGCCTTTCCTTTCAGCGTCGGGCGGCCAAAAAAGGTAAACGGGCCGAAGCCGAAAGTGAAACCGCGCCGCCTGTGCAGACCCGCTGCGCCGAGCTGGCGGTCGAACTCGTGGCGCCAGGTCGTTGTCGTCGACGGGCCATTTGTCCGGCCGCGCCCCAGGCCGCGCCGCAGGGGTTGCAGCATCGGGTTCAAGAGCGGGTCGACAAGGTGTGTGAGGCGAGCGCGATTGTCGGTGTTCGCGATGAAGAATCCTCCAGGGCGCAACACGCGCGACATCTCCTGGAGGGCCAGCCGGGGATCGTGGAGCCACGGCAGCACTCCCAGGGCGATGACCAGGTCGTAGGTCGCGTCCGGGTAGCTGAGCGAGTGCACGTCCGCGATCGCGGTGTTCAAGCGGGCGGTGACGCCTGCGCGGTGCGCGTTTTGCGCCGCGGTGTCGAGCATCGCCGGCGTGGAATCGGTCGCGTCCACCACAAAGCCGCGCTCGGCAAGCCTCACGGCGACATGGCCTGCGCCGCAGCCGACTTCGAGGACCCTGGAGCCAAGAAGCAGCGGAAGGCGCCCGACCTCTTCCATCGCGCGCGCAGCGCGCTCACGGTGGATGACGCTGAAAACGTCGTCCTGGTCGTAGAGCTTCTCCCAGAACGCCGCATCCTTCTGGAAGTAATCGGTGACGGACGACTGCGGGTCCTCGCGCGCGATCATGCAGCGCTCTCTCCCGGCTTCGCGCGCAGCGCGATCGTCCTGGCGATGGCGGACCGGACCCGACGGCGCGTGCGGCGCCACTTCGCTCCCGCCGTCTCCCGCGCCAGCGCCGCCATCGTCAAAAAGAATGGAAGAGGATCGTCCCGCGCCCAGGTCGCTCCCTCGCGCACGCTGCGCAGCGAGCCCAGCCAGCCGCCGAAGCTCAGTCCCTCGAGCCTTCGGTAGTGCCAGGCGGAGACAAGGTCTGCCGACTCGTTGATCCACCTCCGGCCGTCTGTGACCACGGCCGCCGGGACCTGCTCGCCGGTCAGGTCGAGGTACATGGCTCGCGCCACATCCAGGCCGCGGTCGTCGACGAACATGCGAAACGCCCCACCCAGGCGCGGGTTGATGTCGAGCACCTTGTAGCGGCCGTCGCGCGCGTCGAATCGATAGCCGATGTCGACGATGCCCTGGTAGCCGACGGCGCGCAAGAAGTCGCATGTGGCCTCGATCACCTCGTTGTTCTGCCGGAGCTCACCAAGGCTGGCGATTCCCATCCTGGCCGGGTGCTGCCGCACCTTGACACCCGTGAACGCGGCCAGGCACTCAGAATCGGCATCGAAGTAACCGTTGAAGATCCAGACGTCCTGATCGCGGCCGGGGACGTACTCCTGGAACATCACATTCGGCTCGTCGGGCGATTCCTCGAGGCGCTGATACGCCGCGAGCAGCTGGTCCGCATCCTCGACGACGGCCTTCTCGAGCACGTCCGGGCGGCTGTGAATCGGCTTTAGCATCACCGGGTAATCGAGGCGGGCCGCTTCGATGGCGGCCTGCGCGCGGTTGGCGGGAAAGACGATGCGGGGAGTGGGAAGGCCGTGCCTGGTCGCGAGCCGGTAGAGCCCGTCCTTGGCGGCCAGCTGCTCGACCATCGCGCTCGAGACCCGAGGAAAACGGAACGAGCGCGCGAGCTCGGCTGAATGCTGCGCCACGAAAACCGCCCATTCGTCCGAGCCCGCGACGAGGATCGTGCCGTGGCCGAGACGCCTTGCCGCGGCCTCCAGCTCCAGCATCGTCCGCGACTCGTCCTCCCACGGCCGGCCGTCACAGCCCACGTCTACCTTTCCGGCTGAGTAGCGGGATACGCTCGCGGCCGAACGCGATCGGTGGGACAGGCCGAAGACCGGGACGCCCAGCCTGCCGAGCGACCGCATCATGCCGAGCGGACCGGCGTATCGCGGCGGTCCCATGACCAGGACCGCCGTACGACCGTTGGTGATGGGTCTCAAGCTTCGGCGGCCAGCCTTACCGCCCCGGGCAGGAGCAAGCTCACCTGCTGGCCGTTGAACACAGCCGACGCATCGATGTCGTCGACGCGGGTGAGCGCGAACTCGAGGTCGTCGTGCTGGCCGGTCTCGCGGAGGAAATCCGCGCTTGGGCTTTCCCGCATCTCATCGACCGCGACGCCGTGCCACTGCGCCAGCTCCGCTATGGTCCGCTCGTTCTCCGGCATGTATCCCTGGCTGTAGAGAAGCTCGGCGATGCGCGCGCACGCGTACTGGTCCTCGGGGCGCGCTTTGCCGCGAGTCCCGGCTCCGACCAGCGCGACGCGGCGATGGGTGCCGATCAGCTGGGCAGCGGTGGCGATCATGTTGCGCAGGCAGGCGACATAGATCGAGCTCGCGCCGCGAGCCTCCGACAGCAACTTTGTGCCGGCCGAGGTGACGAGCACGATCGGGCGGCAGTTCGCCAACCTCTCGACGGCAGCCGGCGAGTTGTTCAGGTCGAATCCGTCCGGCTTGATCCCCGCCTGCTCGCCGGCAAGGATCGGGTCGTGCAGGCGCGTCGCCACGTCTCGGGCCTCCTCGACGGTCGAAACCGGGTAGATCGGATGGCCGCAGGCCAGCGCGGTGACGATGACCGTCGTCGCGCGGAAGACATCGACGGCGACGATGGCGTGGGTGTCCCGGTACAGGTGCACCGTCTCGGGTGTCGCGTCGATGACGAAGGATGGACGCATCACGCGACAGGCTCAGACAACGGGAGCGGGGCAAGCATCGTGCCGTACGCGTCGGAGTGCAGGCCGCGGCGATAGATCTCGACCCGGAGCAGCTCCTCGAGCCGAACGTTGCTCAGACGGACTCGCGGACCGAAATGGTTGAGGAAATCGAACTGGCTTCTCTTGTTGGGGGCCTCGAAGATGGTCCGCTCCATCCCAAAGGCGCGGGCGAACGCCTCTGCCGCGTCGAAGTTCAGCTTCCCTGAATCGTCGAACAGCCCGATCTGCTGCGCGCTCTCGCGCCCCTCGACCACTATGGCCACGGCGCCGGCGTCGAGCCACTCCATCCCGGTGGCGATCAGCTCGCCCACAACGCGGTCGTTGAATGCGCCGCCGTGCTTGTCGCCGAGCTCCATCTGGACGGACAGGCCGTAGCGACCGGCAAGCGCCACGATCTGGGCGGGGGTGTGGTTCATCTCGGTGAATCCGTGGCCCGCTTCTATGCGGTCGATGCCCAGGCTTGCGTTGAGCTCGAGATACTCCTCCAGACGTCCGCGGTCTTTCGCGATCTCGAACGGTCCGCCGCCGGTGACGAGGGTGACGTGCTTTCGCTTGGCGGCCGCGATCTTCGCGCGGGTCGCGGATTCGTCAGCGATCAACCAGCAACACATCGAAAGCTTCAACAGGCTGATCAGGTGACCGCTCTGCTCGATGTGGCTGACCACGGTGGCCACGTCATAGCCGGGGTCGAACGGGCTGGTCAGCGGCGGCAGGTCGGGCACGCCCAGCGAGCGAACGAACTCACGTGTCGAGCTCCGGGGCGTGGAGCCGTTGGTGGCGGTCATAGGTAGATCTCCTTTGCGGCCTGGGGGCTGGCCGGCGATGCGTCCACACATGGATTGAGACAGCCCGGCGCACCCGATTCAATCGGCGGCCCGGGACCGACCATGGGCACCTGTATCGGGACACCTGGGCTCCAGTCTCGGCACCGCCTGGGAGAAGGGGGACATCTGGCATACTTTTTGGGGCGCGGGTATTTACATCGGTTTACAGCCGGCCGCAAGTAAGTTGATGAAGCTGCGTTAACGCTGACGTTTAGGCCTCAGCTACGGACTCCACACTTCCGGAGGTTCACATGCGACGTTTGTTGGCCTGGGCCGCGACCGCGGCTTCGATCGGTCTGGTGGCGATACCTGCGGTGCAGCCGGTGCCGGCTTCCGCCGCGACGACTTCCGCCTTCAGCTTCAACTGGTCAGGTGGTGCGAGCGCCCCCGTGACGTGGAACGGCGACGGTTCGCCGAGCACGTGGGACGTCCTCACGCATGCGCGGGGGCCGGGCGACGCGATGCAGCCCACGGTCGCCCAGCACGGCGCGGACTGCAGCCCCCCACCCGCCACGCACGTGATCACCACTCTGTCTGACAGCGTTTTCATCTGCCGCAACCACGTGATGACCTCGGTCACCGACCGTGGATATGGGGCCGACGTGCTCACTCCGGACCACATGGTCGACTTCGCGAGCGGCGAGAGCGTCCTCTCGTTCTCGGTCTCCACTCTGCACAATGACGCTCGCGACTACTTCGACATCTGGATCACACCGTTTGCCAGCAACCTGATGGTCCCTCTGACCGATGCGGTTGACGTCCAGGGACCGCCACAGAACGCAATCAGGGTGCGTGATTGCTTTTGCGGCAACAACACAGACGTCTTCACAGCCAGCGTCTTCAACAACTTCGCAGAGAGCCCGCTGCCCACTGCTTCCGGCACCCCGCTGCAGTCGCTGCTGCCGCCGAGCGCCGTGACCCGCACCGGATTCGAGCTTCACCTTTCCGCGAACCACATCCGATTTGGCGTTCCGCAGGCGGGCCTGTGGTGGATCGACGCGGCGGCCAACATTCCGTTCAGCCGTGGTGTCGTGCAGCTGATCCACCACTCATATGACGCGTGCAAAGACCAGACCACGACCATGGCCAATCCATGCGTCGCGGACACCTGGCATTGGTCGAACTTCGCGATCTCTCAGTCGGTGCCGTTCACGATCATCAACGGCTCGCCGCGGTCCGCCAACCCCGGGGCGACGACCATCCATTTCCCGGCCCCGGCGCCGGCCAACGCGTTTCTTCGGTTCGAGGCCGTAAGCGGCGGGCTGCAGCTCAGCTTCGACGGCGGCCACTCGTTCCAGGCGCCAAGCCGGCAGCCGATCATCGGCGACCACGGCAACATTCACGCCGACCACTTCACGCCGTACTTCACGCCGGTTCCAGCCGGCACGACGTCGGTCGTTGTCTCAGGCCAGAACTGGTACGGCGGCCAGTGGTGGCTCCGTGACCCGTCGATCTGGGCGGCCCAGGGCACCTCGCCGGTCGTCCAGCCGCCGGCCGGCAATCCGCCGACCAACCCACCCACGAGCGCGCCGACCAACCCTCCGACCCACCCTCCGACCAACCCTCCAACCTCGCATCCGACGAACCCTCCCACCGGCAACCCCGGGTCGGGGTCACCCGGCGGAAGTGGCAGCGGTGAGGGGAGTGGCGGCGGTCAGAGCAGCGAGGGCGCTTCGACGACACCTGTCGAGAAGGTGACGGAGTTCGTCGCCAAGCTGGATGCCGCGGTCAACCCGACACACGAACCGGCTATCAACGTGATCCTCGTGGGGCTCCTTCTGGCGGCCGTCTGGGCCGTGCTCCGCGTGATTCGCAGCAGCTAGAGAAGGCAATCAGAGGGCCGCGCAGCGCGGCCCTCTGACCGTCACGCCGACAGCGACGCTTCCATCGGCTGGCGGCTGAGCGACACCATGAGGTCGACGATGCGTCGGTTGTTGGCATCCGCGTCGTGCTCCCGCTCCGCAAGCTGCCTGCTGCCTTTCCCCATCTCACGCCGCCTGGCAGCAGACCCGACGAGTGCCGCCAGGGCCTGGCCGAGGGCGCGCGGATCGGCGGGCGGAACCAGGTAGCCGTTTTCCCCCTCGCTGATCATCTCGGGGATGGCGCCCGCGGTCGAGGCCACGACCGGCAGGCCGGAAGCGAGGCCCTCCGCGACCGCCTGAGGGAAGCAGTCGCCGCGCGATGGAAGGGTGAAGATGTCAGCCTCGCGATACAGACGCACCAGCTCAGGGTCTTGGGGTGCCAGCCCGCGGTGGATCCGGCAAACCACGCCGGCTGGGACCTGCACATCGGCATTGGTCACCACGTCACACTCGGCCCGCGGTCCCAGCCGCCGCATCGCCTCCAGAAGGTCGGGGCCGCCCTTGCGCTGGAAGTCGCCACCCACGAAAAGGATTCGCACGGGCCCCCTCGTTCCGCCGTCCCCGCCCGGCCGGAAGCGCTGGATGTCGACGCCTGGGCGAATGACCGAGATCTTGTACCTTGGGACGCCGTAGTCGGCCACCAGTGAGTCGGCGGCCCAGCGACACCACGTGACAAGGGCGGCGGCGCGACGGAACACCGACTGGTTGACGTGAAGCTTGAGTATCTCGAGCACAGCGTGGCTCACCGCGTGTCCATAAGCGGCGCCCTGGGAGTCGTAGTTCAGGGGAGTGGCGTCGAGCGACACCACAGTTGGAATCCTGTCCATGATTGAACCGCTCAACAGCGCTGCGACCTGCGTATGGATGAATACGGCGTCGACAGGACCCTCGCGCAGCCGGCTGAGCAGCGCGGACCTGGCCTGGCGGCTCGCTTCGACCGACCAGCTTCGCAGGCCGGGAATGCGCCCGATGAGCGCGTTGCTGCGCGGCGGGGCGATAGGAATGATCGTGGACCGGACCGAATCCGAGCTCGCATCCAGCGCACGCCTGATGTTGCGTGCGTGCGCGACGTGTCCCAATGTCTGCTCGAGCACGAAGACCAGATCAGACAACGCGCCGCGTCTCCTCTGCCGGTTCCGGGAACAGCCTCGGCACCACGTTCAGCAAGCCGAGCGCTGCGCCGATGAAGATCATGTTGCGATAGCTCTCGAGCTGCAGGTCGGCATACGCGACGAAGAGTTCGCACATGATCGCGGCGCCGATCACGGCTACCAATGCAAGGATGAATCGGTTTCGCTGAACGTTCAGGGAACGGCAGACCTGGAGCAGCCCGGTGCCGAAGAGCCCCCAGAAGGTGACGCAGCCGACCAGGCCCATTCGCACACCGATCCACAGCAGCGTGTTGTGCGGAATGTAGTTCCAGAGCGGATAGATGCTCGAAATGTCGGCCTGGGTGAGGACAGTCAAGAAAGGCATGCCAAAGCCCATGCCGATGAGTCGGTTGGTGTCGAAGCTCAGCTTGAGGTTCGTGTTCTCGGCCTGCCGGTAAATGTCCGACAGGTAGTCCCTGTAGCTGGGATCGAACTGCGAACGCACTGGCCGTACAAGCTGGCCGATAAGGCCGTTCTGCACGTTCCAGAAGACGATCAGGAAGACGACGCAAGCCGCGACCGCAATCACGGTGAAAATGAGCACGCGACGCCGCTGCTCCGGGTTGAAGCGAATCGCCAGAACCAAGATGACGGCGATGCCGGCCGCGAGGGCGGCGATGCCGGCCCGTCTCTCGTTGGCCAATAGCGCGCCGAGCGCGACTACCGAGGCGACCGCCAGGAGCTTGAACGTCCGCGTCCAACCGGTCCAGATCAGCGTGGCCAGGGCGGCCATCGGCACCAGCGCCAGAAAAAAGGAGTCTTCGTGCCCGAGGACAGTCTCGTGCGTGCCCAGGTTGTGGCCTAAGACGATGAAGTACCGGAAGTCGCCGATGACGGCTTTGAAGAGGATTGCCACTACGGCGATCACCGCGATGCGCTCGATGTCTTGCCTCGATCGGATCAGCAGCGACGCGATCACGAAGGCGATGAAGCCATAGACCTGGGGTCTGAGCTCCCACAGGGACTTGTTCAGGTCGCCACCGGCGAGCAGACCGTGCATCTCGCCCATCAAGACGGCGCCGAGAAACAACAGGTACGGCCAGAAGAGACGGCCCTTGACAAGACCGGCGCGGATCGCTGGCCCGGACTTCGCGATGCCGAGCACCAACACCAGTCCCATCAGCAGCTCCGCTGGTGTGGCTGAGATCCCCTTTACCCCCAGCGAGTTGCTGAGGTTCTCGAAGAGGGGGATCCGGTCAGTCAGAGAGTCCGGGAAGCCGAGCGGAAAAATCTCGACCACGATCGCGCCGACCAGCAGGACATGCAGGCCGCGAACGGGCGATGCGACGATCCACGGGGTGAGTGCGGCGAGGGCGATGAGCACGCCGAGCGCACGCGGAGTCGTGACGTTGACGAGCGCTACGAGGACGACGATCGCGGTCGCGATCTGAAGCAGCGTCCGGGGTCGCAGCAGCGTCCCGTCTGGCGCCTGCGCGCGGCTGCCGATCGGAAGAGCGGTCGCCATCAAGGATCAGTGCGAATACGCGATATAGCTGAAGACGACCGCGAGCAGGGCGATCAGGAGGTAGGAGCGAGATGATGTGCGGACGCCCAGCAACCCGAGGACGAGAACCACTCCGGCAATGGCCAGAAGCAACATCGATTCAGCAGCTCAGAGCAGGCGCCGCAACGACGAGGGAGTCTTCGGGTTGTAGTCGTTGAGAACAACTCCCGCAACGCGCTCACGACCGAGAAGGAACATCACCTTCTCGAGGTCATCCACCATCGTTCGCCCATAGCGCGCGATCACGAGGATCTTTTCGGCAAGCCGGGACGCAAGTGAGCTGTAGGCGATGTTCAACATGGGGGGGAGGTCGATGACTATGTTCGGAAAGCTGGCGCGGAACTTGTCGATCAGGTCGCTGTTGGTGAGGCGGAACACGAGACGCGTCGGATCGGGTCCGGGATCACCCGCGGGCAGCACGAATGCGTTTTCCAGCGGAGCGGCCCGCACGAGGCGGAGCTGATTCAAGCCTTCGAGCCAGCCGGCGAGCCCGGGTCCGCCCTTGAGGCCGAACACCTCTTCGAACCCGACGCTGCTTGCGAAGTCCGTCTCAACCAGGAGCGTGGGTTCGGCCGTGTCCGCGGCCATCGCGACCGCGATCCCGATTGCGATCGACGTCTTTCCCTCGCCATGCACGGCGCTCGTGATCCCAAGGACGCGGCGCACCTGGCCTTCGCGCTCTTCAAACGGCACCGCGAGATACGCCTGGCGGCACCGATCGATGAACCAGGGCGGCAGGCTGATCGGCCTCGTCCGCTCGCGGCCGATATCGGCGAACCCGGGCGGCACGGGCCTCGGCTTGAGCGCGGCGGAAATTGCCTCGTCGACATCCTGGTCGGTCATCGCGTCCGCCATCACGCAGCGTCTGCCGAGAGGCTTCCGATGGTGGTCACGACGCGCACGCCGAGCCGGCTCTCGATCTCCTTCGGATTGCGGGTCGTGCGATCGATCCAGCCCAGGAAGACGAGGTACGCGATCCCTGGCAGCGCCGCGGCGGCGGCCAGCGCGATCGCGTACTTCTTGGTCACCGATGTGAAGCGTCCGCCACTGGTCTTGGGCGGATCGACAGTTCGGACCGCGGTCTGGTCGATCTCGGCGGCCGCGTCCTTGGAGAACTGAATGCTCTGCAGCTTGTCCTGCAGATCGTTGACGCTGGTCTGCGCCAGTTGCACGTCGCTCTCGAGCCGATCCAGCCGCGGATCCGGAGTCCTGACGATGGTTTGCTGGATCGGATGCGCCACCAGGTAGGCATTGAGCGCGTCGCTGGCGGTCTGCAGGCGCTCCTTCGCCTGCTGCAGCTGCGCGGTGTAGAACTGGCTGGCGACATCGGCCTGCTGCTGCTCGGTACGGATCAGCCAATCTCGGTGCAGAGAGATCGTGGTCGTCAGGACCTGGATGCAAACGTTTGCCCGTCGGCATTCGACTTTGATCGTGACCAGATGCGAGCCTGAGGAGCTGATGACCAGGCTGGTCCTCACGTCGCTCAAAACCTGGTCGCGCTCCGACATGCTGCCCACCGCGTGGCTGTCGAGCAGGCCCTGCCCGAGCTGGGAGTAGAAGGTATCGGTCTGCGTCAGCTGGTCGAGCGAGTCGACTGCGTTCTGCGCCGGGGTCAGGTACTGGTTCCAGCCGTTTGCCGTGGATACGTTCCCGATATAAGCAGGGTTGTCCACCCAGAGCTGGGCGGAGCCGTCCTTACCCTGGAAGATCAGCAGAGCTGCGCCACCCGCTACCAAGGGCAGCGCAAGGCAGAGCAGGGCAAACCTGATCCAGTGGCGGAAGAGAACCTCGAGGTACTTGAACATATGTGGGGTTTGTCGTAGCTGATGCTAGGGGCGGGGACGGCATGCCTGGAATAAGGCAGGCGTCCCACGGCGCGTGGGACATCGCGGATCTGTGCGCATCATTCAGGACTACGCGGCAACCGTTCCGGGACATCGCCCACGGAGCGTCCAAACGCCGGGACAAGTGTCCCGATACGGTGCGAATCTCGGGACAGAAGTCCCGGTGGTTTGCCGACTCCACTCAGGCGGTCGGCAGAAAGCGGTGTTACGGTGAAATCGCCGTGACCCTGTTTGAAGCACTCAATCGAATGCTGGACGAGGCCGGGTCCGACCTGCTCCTCAGCGTGGGAGCGTCAGCGCGCATCCGCAAGGACGGCGTATTGGTCAGCCTCGACAGCACAGCGCCAGCCCTTCAGCCGAAGGATGTGAACGCGATGCTCAGCGAGGTGCTCGACGCAGCCCAGCTGAAAGCGCTCAGCCAGGGCCGCAACGTCGACTTCGCGTTCACCTTTGAGGATCGCGTGCGCGTACGCGGCAATGCTTACCTGCAGAAGGGAACCCCGGCCGCAGCGTTTCGCTCGCTGCCCTTGCAAATCCCGACCTTCGAGCAGCTTGGGGTCCCGGAAGCCATCTACACGATGATCGGCCGCAACCAGGGACTGATCCTGGTGACTGGCCCGACCGGTTCCGGAAAGTCGACGACCCTGGCAGCGATGATCGACTACGTCAACCGGACTCGCGCCTGTCACATCCTGACAGTGGAAGACCCGATCGAGTACGTGCACCATCACGGCCTTGCCCTGGTCGACCAGCGGCAGGTCGGTATCGACACGAGGAGCTTTGCCGACGCCCTGCGATCCGCCTTCCGGGAAGACCCCGACGTGATCCTCATCGGCGAGATGCGCGATACCGAGACGATGCGGGCAGCGCTCACGATCGCTGAGACCGGGCACCTGGTCCTCGCGACGCTGCACACGAACGACGCGCCGCAGGCCGTCAACCGGATCGTGGACAGCTTCGCCGGCGCGCAGCAGCAGCAGGTGCGCGCCCAGCTGGCGACCTGCCTGGCCGGGGTCATCTACCAGCAGCTGATCCCGGCCGTCGGGGGAGGGAGGGTCGCCGCCTTCGAGATGCTTGTGGCCAATGTGGCCGTTCGATCAATGATCAAGGACGGCAAGACGGATCAGATCCGAAGCGTGTTGCTGACCAGCTTGCGGCAGGGCTCGCAGACTCTCGAGCGTTCATTGAACCAGCTCCTGCGCGCGGGATTGGTCACCGAGCGCGACGCCCGCGCGCATTCCCTCTACCCGGGCGAGATCCAGGTCATCTCTACCGCGCCCGCGCCCTCGCGCTCGCCGCGTAGCGGTGCGCGGCAAGACTCGTAACCGCCAGCCCCCAACCAGCGACCAGGCACAGGCCCGCGGCCGCGCCTGGCCACAACCCGAACGAGATGATGGGCGCCACCATGAGCGCCCCCGCCACCGCTTCCACCAGTGGCGCCGAGACGCCGATCCGGCAGCCGCATGTTGCGCACCGGCCCCTGCGAAGCCAGTAACCGAGCACGGGTAGGAGATCAATGGCGTTGAGCTCCCGGTCGCAGGCCACGCAGTGGGAGCGTGGCCTGACGATGGACTCGCCCCTGGGGAGTCGATCGGCCACCAGGTTGATGAAGCTGCCCAGCACGAGCCCGACAAAAGTTAGATATGCAGTCAGGAATGGAGCGACGATGGCGATCGGGATCATGGTTCTCTCACAAAGCGAGGGGCGCCGCTCGCGTGCGGCGCCCTTATCCTCGCCCTCTTTCGGTGATTACAGCGTGTGGCAGCCGGCGCTCGGGTCAGTCGCGCTGGCACCAGGAGCCAGGGCCTTGGACTTGTCGCTGTAGATGTTCGTGATCTTCCCGTTCTTGTCCCATGAGTAATAGAACTGGGTGGAGCCGTTGCGTGTGAAGTTGGGATTTGTCGCTGACGGGGCGGTGTTGTAAAGGCCCGAACCGTTGAAGAGGACGATCGACATGTCGTTCTTGTCGTCCACCGCGGTGATCGTGTCGGTGTTGTTGGCGGCCATGAAAGCGTCAAGGGCTGCCTGGACTGTCTTGTACTCGGTGTTGCAGGCCTGGACGTTCGAGTTGGTGGTGAGGCCGACCAGGCTGAGGGTGACGATCGCGGCCAGGATGCCAAGGATTGTCACGACGACGAGCAACTCGATCAAAGTAAAGCCCTGCTGACCCTTGCGTCCCCGCAAGTTCTTGTTCAACCAACCGTGGAAACCTGCCATTAGATCGCCCCCTTGTACGGCTGCCGCAATTCCCGACGCGGCACCGCTGTTTGCTGACTTGACTGGCTCAGTCTGGGTGCGAGTCGGCGAAACTTGAATAGAGGGAGTGGCCCACTGGGTAGGCGGCTGTCCCTATTCGGTCTGGGCCTGTGGGCGGAGCCGGCTAGTGCAGTCCCAGGCCCACCGTGACCGCCGCGGCCCCGAGGAGCAGAATCGAGCCGAACAGGGAGGCGCAACCCCTGCGCCGAACGGCTTGCCGCCGGGTTTCGCCGACCAGGTTGAGGTCCGCGAGGGGACGACGTCGCTCCTGTTGCTCTGGTCGCTTCCGCTTCATCAGCTCCTCCGCATGAGCAGGCCCAGGCATGCCAGATAGGTCGAGTGGCGGACGTTCGGCGGCACGCGGGCCGGGATCGGTAAGAGCGCTACGGGCTGGCCGATGAGCGCCGAGAGCTCTGTGAGCAGCTGCGACGGCAGCGCTTGCTCACTGGAAACAAATACGGGAGCTGACGACTCGAAGTCACCGTTGGACTGACGCCGGTAGAAGCGGAGGGCCGTCCGGAGCGGCGAGGCCAGCGTGGAGACCGCGTCATCTCCGATTGGTTCCTTGACCTTGAAGCTGTGCCAAAGCCGAGGCAGGTGGCCGTCCAGCAGGATGATTTCCGCCGGGTCCGACGACAGGTCGAGGACGATGCATGCGGGCGCCGGCACTGCCCGGGCCACGCTCGCCGACTTCAACTCGACCACGACGGGCTCCAGGTCCGCCAGCTTGACCGCCTCGGTGAGGTTCTTGATCAGAGCCTGATCCCAGGCTGCGGCATAGACAACTCGCTGTCCTTCGGCGTCGATGACGTCCATCCAGCGAGTCGCCATCCGCTGGGGGTCGAACGAAAGCTCCCGGGCGATGGCGGCATCAACGTCCCGCGCCGTGGACGTGGCCGCGAGACGAAGGATCCTGAAGGTGGCGAGGGAGTCGCTCGCGGCCACAAAGGCTCGGGTCTGGGTGATCTCAATCCGAGCCAGCAGCGGCTTGAGGGCTCGAGCCACAGCGCCGGGATCTGCTACCTTGCCGCCGGCCGACGCGCCGTCCGGAACCGAAGCCGATCCGCAGCGCATCTGGCCGCCCATGGTGCCTTCGACGACTCGAATCGAAGTACCGGACAGGTCGACAGCCAGTCGAGCCGCTAGTTGGGCCACAGATCAGCCGGAATAGTATGTCCAGCCTTGCACATGGACTGTTTGCGGGCTTCCGATGGCGCCCAGCTCCACGCTCGCGCTGAGACGCGGGTTGGCTCCCGAACATGCTGGTGGAGCAGCAGTGATGCATGCGGACAGCACAGCGTCCCGAGCGTCCAGCGGCACCTCATATAAGTTCCCGTCCCGAGCGCCAAGGTAGATGCATATTCCCGCGGTGCACGATCCAACCTGTGCCGAGCTGCCGAACTGACTCATCTGCCCATATCTCTCGACCTCGACTAGGCCCAGTCCGTTTTGCAGCTGAAGCTCGTGCAGAATCCCATCATCAGCGCCGATGTACCAGTTGCCGGCAGCGTCGGTTCGTGGGCTTGTTTTGATCGCGGAGCCCGTTGCTTTGCTGCCAATCAAGCCGAGTGATGAGCTGAAGATGTAGAGGACGCCGTTCTGGCCCCCCACCCCGAAGAGGTTCCCGCACGGGGCGCACCAGGTAGGCGAGCCCGAGATGCCAGTGGGCACCGAGCCCTGCGCAAGGGTCATGCCACCATTCGAGTCGAGCCGGACCACGGCTATCCCGCCTCCCCCGAACGTGATGGCGATGCTGGCCGGCAGACCGGTTCCCGATGCGGCCATGCCGGCTACGTTGGCCCAGGGCAGAGAAAGAGAATCGATCAACTTCAAGCCGTTGCGGAACGAAGACCGCACCAAACGACTGGAGACATTGTCCGAAACGACCGCATAAACCTCGTCAGTCGTGCGACTGCAGTTTGCGCAGGCCAGGGCGATCGGCCCCGCGACGATCGGCTGATTCGCGTACAGGGGCTGGCTGGATATGGCGTCGCAGTCGCCGCCTGAGATGTCGCTGACCTGGAGCGTCGGGCCATCGCCGTAGTAGATGTATCCCGGAACGCTCGGGCTCGCCCCTGCTTGTGAGACCACTCCAGGGGTGCCGGCCGCGATGGTGCAGCGCCGAGACGTGCTCGACGAGTTGTCGTCCGCCCGGACGACCACGCAATTCGTGTTCGGCGAGCATGCTGCTCCGGTCGTCGGGAAGACGTCGAGCAGCTGGGTTCCCGAGCTTGGATTCCCGAGCAGGAGCGGTGGCGCCGTCAGGGTGCCGTTGAGCTGGTACGTCCAGCGCGGCGAGCTTGCGCCGAAGCGGTAGTCGAAGATCAATCCGCTTGAATTGCCGACGACATAGTCGTTGAAGCCGTTGGCCTGCGTCTGTGCCCCGTCGACTGCGAATGACGCTGCCGAGGTGCCTACGCGGTTGAACTTCTGGGCTTCCCGGATCGTGGGCCAGCAACTCACGTATTGCGCCGAAGCCGAGAGCTTGTTCACTGTCGCGGTCGCAAACGCAGGGCAGGGAGCGTTGAGCTGCGTCGACTGGAGCTGGCTCAGGTATAGCTCGATCGCCGAGTTGTCGGTCGCCTCGTTGGCGACGCGATTCAGCAGATTATGCGAGAGCAAGAAGTTGGTGCTCAGCTCGGTCATCAAAGCCCCGGAGATGATGGCGATGAATGCGGTCATGATCAGAACGCCGCTGAGCACGCTGCCCCGCTGGGAACGCCTGCGGTCTTTCAGGAGAGCCAGGATGGCCGTCACGGGTTCACGCGCGGATAGAACCGAAATGTCTGGGATTCGCTGTAGGCCTGGATCGTGATGGTCAGGCTGACGACGACGGTCGAGTTTGTGTCGACATACCACGAGAAGGCGCTCACGTCGGTAGCCGCGTGCTCGGTCGCGCCAGTATTCGCCACGGCGCGATCTAGAAAGCTGCGGCCGTCCCAGGTGTAGGTGACTCCGCTCAAGAGGAGCGGCTGGGTCGTGCATGGACAAGCGCCGCCGCTCGGGGTGGCACTTCGGGCGAAATCGTCATAGGCGAGGTACTCAAAGTTTCGGATCTGGCTGCTGGCTTCGACGCGGCTCGTCGCGATCATGGCGCCGCGCCAGGACGTGAGCACGACCGAGGTGAGGGCCGACAGCAGGAGGGCGCCGATCGCAGCAGAGATGATCACCTCCACAAGAGTGAAACCACCCTGGCCCTTCAGGAAGGTGCGGCGAGGCTTCATCGGTCGATCTTGTAAAGCGAGATGCCCGAGCCGATGGCCGCATCGGAAGGCCACGAGGTGACCTTGACCGTCCAGACCTGGACTGCATTGGGCGCGGATGCCAGCGGCTGCCAGCTGACGTCAGCTCGCAGCGTGTAAGGGCCGCTCGGGCAGTCGGTCCGATAACCGCTGGGGGCGGCTATCGGGCTGGTTGGAGATTCGGTCGCGAAGCAATCCGAGTACGTTGCAGCGCCGGCATCGAACTTGCTGGCGCTGATCGTCTCCATCTCGTACTGGAGCACCGCCTGGACGGCAGTGTTTCGCTTGGCGATCGTGGAGTCGAGAAGGCCGGTGCTCAGCGTCCCGACGATCAGAGCGAGCGCGAGGCTCGCGATAACGAGGCTGACCAGCAGTTCGACCAGGGTTGCCCCGGACTGTGCTCGACGGCGATCCTTCAATGCCGGCATCAGCGAACTGCTTTGAGCAGCCCGTACATCGGCAGGATCACAGAGATCGCCACGAAGCCCACCGCGCCGCCGACCGCTATCACAAGGGATGGCTCCATCAGCGCGATCATGTTTCGGACCTTGTAATCCATCTCTTCCGCCAGGAAGTCGGCGATCTGCTCGAGGCTCGAGTCGAGGGTTCCGGTCTCCTCGCCGACACGGATCATGCGGATCATCATCGGTGCGAAGAGACCAGTCGCATCCAGCGGTGCGGAGAACCCGTCTCCGGTCATCATCCGCTCCTTGACCGACTCGAGGGCGCGGCGGAAGCGGATGTTGCCGGAGGATGCGATCGCGACCTCGAACGTCTGGCTGATCGGTATCCCCGCCGAGAGCATGGTGGACAGCGTCCGGGTGAAACGCTCGATGATGCTGTAGGTCACGATCGTTCCGATCACCGGCAGGCGCAGGATCAAGTAGTCCCAGAACACCCTGCCGGGTCGGCTGCTCATGGCGATCAGGATGCTGACGATGCCTACAAACAGCCCGACCACGATCTGAAGGCGCCAGGTCTGCGCGAACATGCCCACCGCGAGCAGCACCCTTGTCGGGAGTGGAAGCGTCGCATGAAATTCGTTGAAGATCGACACGAAGTTCGGCAGCACAAAGACGACCAGAACCGTGCAGACCCCGACCGCGAGCACGAGGATGACCGCGGGGTAGATCATGGCGCTGCGTAGTTTCTTCAGCGCGGTGTCCTGGCGCTGAAGGTAGGCGGCAACCTGGATCAGGACTCGGTCCAGCGTCCCGCTGTACTCGGCAGCCCGCACCATGTCCACATAGAGCTCGTTGAAGACGCTCGGGTGATGGGCGATGGCTGAGGAGAACGCCTCGCCGGCCTCCAGGTCGTTGAAGATGTCGTCGAGCGCGGCGCGGAAAGCCCCCGAGGCGGATGCTCCCTGGAGGAGCTTGATCGCGTCGGTGATCGGCACGCCAACCCTGATGAACGTGGCGAGCTGACGCGAGAACAGGATGAGATCGGCGGTCTTGACACGGAAGAAGGTCGGAAACTGTCGGTAGATCCAGCGCCATCCGCTTCGTGCCGGCCGCACCGATACCACCCGGAATCCACGGTCGATCAAGTCGCGATGCACCGCGGATGCGGACTCGCCGGTGGCAACCCGCTCCTCGAGCCTTCCGCGAGGTGAATACGCTCGATAGGTGAATCTGCTGACCACGTGCCCTCCGATCAGATGATGTAGACGCTGCGCATGACTTCAGACACGGTCGTCACGCCGAGCGCGATCTTGGCCCAGGCGTCGGCCCGAAGAGGCAGCATTCCGTCGGCCATCGCAGCCTTCATGATCTCGGCGTGGCTCGCCTTGGCGATGATCAGCCTCTTGACCTCGTCGGACATGGTCAGCACTTCGAACACGCCGATGCGGTCGAAGTAACCGGTTCCGTTGCAGCGGCTACAGCCCTGCCCCCGATAAAGAACCGTGGGAAGTGGCGCGCCGACCGACGCAGCGAACTCGATGTCCTCCTGGGTTGGTTCGTACGGGACGCGGCAGCCGTCGCAGGTCTTGCGCACCAGACGCTGGGCGACGATCGCGATGACTGAAGAAGCGATCAGGAAGCCTTCGATGCCCATGTCCGTGAAGCGAAGCAGCGCGCCCACCGCATCCGTGGCGTGGAGCGACGAGAGCACGAGATGCCCGGTCAAAGCTGACTGAACTGCAATCTCCGCCGTCTCGCGGTCGCGGATCTCGCCGACCAGGATGATGTCCGGGTCCTGACGAAGGATGGCCCGGAGACCGTTCGCGAAGCTGATGTCGGCCAGCTTGTTGATCTGGCTCTGGTTGATGTGGTCGAACATGTACTCGACCGGATCTTCGATGGTCATGATGTTGCGCACCTGGCTGTCGAGCTCGTGGATCGATGCGTAAAGCGTCGTCGTCTTGCCGCTACCGGTCGGACCGGACACGATCATCATTCCGTATGGCGAGTGCAGAAGCCGGTGGTACTCGCGGTAAGCGCCTTGCGAGAACCCGAGCTGGGGCAGCGTAATGAGGGAGCGCCCCCGGTCGAGCAGCCGCATCACGAGCTTCTCCCCCCAGATCGTCTCCATGGTGGCGACTCGGACGTCCAGCTCTCGACCGTCGACGTTGACGCTGATCTGCCCGTCCTGAGCGCGACGGCGTTCGACGATGTTCATGCCGGCCATGATCTTCACCCGGGAAGAGAGCGCCGCCCCCGTCGCGCTGGGCAGGTGAGCCATATCCTGCAGCACGCCGTCGATCCTGAAGCGGACACGCAGGTAGTTCTTCTGTGGTTCGATGTGGATGTCCGACGCACGGTCGCGCAATCCCTGAGTGATGAGGAGGTTCACGATCTCGACCGCGGGTGAGTTCGAGGTGACCTTTGAAAGCTCGAGTGTCATCATTCGGTCGAACTGCGCCTGCGGCCGCGATTCGTTAAGCGTCTTGGCGGCGACGCTCAGCCGGGGGTGCATGTCGTGGATTCGCGTCAGGTTCAGCAGGATGTCCGACGGCGCCGCGATGTAAGGAGCCACCGGTAGGCCGGTGATCAGGCGAATGTCGTTGATCACCATCAGGTTGCTGGGATCGTTCATCGCGACGGCCAGGTGACCGTTGTCGCGACGAAGCGGCAGCACGAGATTGCGACGGGCGAAATCTTCTGGTACGAGCCGCGCAATATCGGGATCGACGTCTGTGTGCTTGAGGTCGGCCACCGGAATCTCCAGGTGCGCGCTCAGCACCACGGTCATGTGGTCCTCGTGAACGGCGCCCTGGTTTACGAGCACCGTTCCGAGCGGAGCGTAGGCCAGTCGCTGCGCATTGAGCGCGCGCGCGAGCTGCTCATCGGTGATCAGGCCCTCGGCAAGGAGAACCTGGCCAATCCGGTCTTGAAGCCCCGGCGTTGGACGCGGGCGGGCGCTCGCCTCAACTGCCATGCCGTCATGTTGGCCGGTTCGGCGATCGTTGGTAATGGGGATTTGCCCAACCCCATGGGCAGTTTGTCCCGACTCGGGCACGCTTTGATCCCGCCTCGATTGCTCGGGACCAGCGGCAGTTTTTTCTATTGGGGTGTCGTTTGACAGAGCAGCCTGGGTGGCTAGCTTCCCGTCAGACCCATTCGCGCCGCCCACAGCATTGCCTCCGTTCTGCCGTGCAGCTCCAGCTTGCGATAGATCTTCGCCAGGTGGTTCCGCACGGTCTTATGGCTTATTCCACGATTCGCAGCGATGTCGGGAATCGACTGCGCCCGACCGATCATGGCGAGGATCGCCAGCTCGGTTGGGGATAGCTGTCCCGCGAAACGTTTTGAGTCGGTTCCACGCGATGCGGTGGATCCCTCGATCAAGTGGACCAGCAAACCCGAGCCGATTGCCCGGTGGCCCGACATCACCGCCCGCACCCCAACCAGGAATTCATCGAGGGGCGAGTTCTTGCTGAACGCTCCCGCTACGTTCATCGCTAGTGCCGCCGCGAGCTGAGGCTCGTCCGCACTGTCGGCCAGAAGAACGACCGGTATGGCGCGCCCTTCCGTCGCGAGCGCGCGTACCAGCTCCACTCCGGAGATGGGTTCGGCGCGCAGCTCGCAGAAGACAACGCCGATTTTTTGGGTGCGCACAATATCCAACCCCACGTCGGACCTCACGGTGGTGACGACCCTGGCACGGAGCGGTGCCGCCTCCAACAGGCTCGTAAGCGCCGCCAGGAAGAGGGGCTGCTTGTCGATGATCAGCGCCTCGACCGGTGCGACAGCCCCGACCTCGGCGCCTGGGCTGTTGGAGGGGGCCGGGACCACGATCACGTCCGAACTGTATGAGCAGCGCGCCGTGAGGGTAATGGGATCGTAGTACCACTACCGAGACAGCGAGGTCGCCCGACCTGGGACTTGAAATGGTTCGACGAACGTGCTCCGGTGCGACTGTCGGCCACGCGGCTCGCAGGCGGCGATGTCACGGTGGTGTCGGGACGTGCTTTGAAAAACCAATGCTTGAGGGGTGCGTCGGGGGCAAATTCGGTACGCCCACCGCCAAGGGGGCAAGAAAATCGGATGTTCGGTTGGCTGAGGAGTCGACCTTGGGGCATCGATCAATTGCTTGCCGGAGTTCGGCCCCCGACTCAAGTTTCGTAGCGCATCCTCTTACCGGGACATTTGTCTTATTGGATCGGCCGCACGAACGTGCCAAGCTCTCCGGCAGTGACGAGTGGGGGTGAGTTCGATGCGTCCTGAGCGGCTAACTGAGACAAGAAGCCAGCGGTTCTTCTATGCGATGTTCTTGCCGGTGGGCGTGCTGGCCAACCTCGGGTTGGGTATCTTCATCCTTACCGGGCTCCAACCGCAAAGCTGGACCGGCTGGATGCAGGTCGGGACCGGCGCGTTGTGTTGCCTGATCGCCGGCTGGCTGGCCGCGGCGGCCTGGTCCAAGTCTTACTGGCATCGGAGCATGGCGCGGCAGGTGGCCACGTGGCGCCGCATCGCGGACGCTTTCTTCGCCTGGATCGAAGAGGCGCCAGTGCCCCCCGAGGCCCTACGCAGCCTGAGGTCATCGCTCGAGGAGGCGGTTCCCAGCTCGGAGCGGCGCTAGCCCCGACGAGGTCGACGGAATCCGGCTGACCCCCTGCGGCGTTAGTACTCTCGTGAGACCGCCGGCCAGTGAAATCCCTCCGTGCGTTGGCTTACGCAGCGGTGTATTCTTCCCCACCGACACACCGAGCGTGGGGACTCGGATGAAACGGAGGCAGCCCGCCTGATCCGTCTTGGCATCGTCGACGACCATCCAGTCTTCAGACTGGGTCTGATTCGCGCGTTCGAGCGCGAAACGGACCTGTCCGTGCTCTGGGAGCTTCCATCTGAGACCGAGCTCTTCACCATGATCGAGCGCTTTCCGGTCGACGTGATACTGATGGATCTGAGCCTGGGTCCTGGCCAGGACGCCCTGGCGGCGATCATGAAGATCAGGGCGAAATACGAGCTGGTCAAAGTTATCGTCATCTCGGCGTCCCTTGACTTCGAGGCGGCGACCGCGGCACGCGCCGCCGGCGCTAACGGCTACCTCCCGAAGGACCTTTCGATCGCCGACATGGTGGCAACCATTCGTGGCCTGGCATCGCCGAACTTCGGCCGCCACAGCTTCAGGGACCTGCTCGAGGTCCGGTCGCGCGGCAGTGCGACGCCTCTGGCCTGGCAGCGCGCGCTGAGCCGGCGAGAGCTGGAGGTCCTGTCCCAGCTGCGCCGAGGCAGGTCGAACAAGGAGATCGCCGCTCACCTGGGGGTTTCGATCACGACTGTCAACAAACACGTCCAGCAGGTCCTCAAAAAGCTTCACGTGAGCACCCGCTCCCAGGCCGTGGCCATGGTCACGGCGGAGCCCTGGACCCAGGTCGCTGGCCGCCGGCGCTAGGACCTCCTCGTCACAAACACACTTATCGATTACTGAAAGAAATGGTCATTTCAGACCATTGACCGGGTGACCGTAGGCAGTTAGCCTCATGCACACGTCGTGACCCGGGGCAGTTGAGGGAAGGTTGCCCCGGTAAAGAGCGGACATGTCCCGGCTGGGTTCCGCTGTCGTTAGGGATCCCATAGCTCGCGTTGGACCTGTCAATTGGGAGGATGTAGGGGTTGGCTATGCCGCTTGTGGTCGCGGGTCCCCGGTTGGGGATAGAGGCTCAACAGGCGGGGGTTGAGGACGAGGTAAGGCGACTGGTCGCGCGGGAGCTGCACGACCGGGTTGCGCAAACGCTCACCGGAATGCTTGTCGACGTCGAGAATTTCAAATCGGAACAGGTTGGCTGGCATGACGTGGTGGAGCAGCTCGACCTGATCCAGAGCTCAACGCGTGAGGTTCTGGCCAGCATCCGCCAGCTTCTACACGATCTGCGCGGCGAGGAGCCGCTCGGCGGCAGCTTCGTCGATGCCGTCCAGGACCTGCTGACCCGTTTCGAAGCGAAAAACGGGATTCGGACCGAGATCGAGGTCACCCAGGGCTGGCCCCAGGCTCTGACAGGGCAAGCCTCGCTTAACCTCTACCGGATCATCGAGGAGGCGCTGTCCAACATTCGAATGCACAGCGGTGCCAGGACCGTGCGCATTGTCGTCGGGCCCCACGCCGAGAGCGAGCTCGTGATCGTGATCTCGGACGATGGCCGCGGTCTCGACACCGACCCTTCACGTCCGGTCGGTCTCGGGACGATTGGAATGCGGGAACGAGCCATGTTCCTGGGTGGACACGTCCGTATCGAAAGTCAAGATGGGCACGGAACGATTGTCCGCGCCGTATTTCCGAAAGACCTGCTCGTGCCGCACGAATCGGTCATCGTTGCTAAGAGGAGAACCGCATGACCGTAGTTGCCAGAGTCGCCCGCGTACTCGTGGTCGACGATCAGACCCTGTTCCGGACAGGCTTGACCAGCCTTCTTGGCGAGGATGAGCGAGTCGAGGTCGTCGGGCAGGCGGTCGACGGCGCCGAGGCCGTCAAGCAGGCCGCAAAGCTGAAGCCCGACGTCGTGCTCATGGACATCAAGATGCCGAACGTCGACGGGATCGAGGCAACCCGGCAGATCGTCGAGCTGGTGCCGGGCATCAAGGTGCTGATTCTGACCACGTTCGAGACCGACAGCCAGGTGATCCAGGCATTGAAGGCCGGGGCAAGCGGATATGTCCTCAAGGACTCCACGGCCGCTGCGATCGTCAGCAGCATCGTGGCTGTGATGTCTGGGGAGAAGGTCATGGCAAGCGCGGTCGCGAACCGGGTGCTCGACATGCTCACGGGCACGGCGACTCCGAAGGAGTTCTACGACGGGCTGACCAACCGGGAAATTGAGATCCTCAAGCTCCTGGCCAACGGGATGGCGAACAAGCAGATCGCTTACCGGCTGAAGATCAGCGAGAAGACTGTCCGCAACCATGTCAGCAACATGTACGAGAAGCTCGGCATCTACGACCGGTCGCAAGCGGTCCTCTACGCGGTGAAGAAAGGGCTGGTCGAGGTCTAGCCGGCCCGATCGCGGTCTCGTTGTCAACGATGTCCGGTGACCCGACGTACAGCGCTCCCCGCGCCTGATCGTTCAGGCGCTGCCGGCCGCCATCGCCTCAGCGGTGCCGTGGCTGTCCTGGGAACCGCAACGCGCCTCAGGACCTAGCCAACGGGTCCTGGCGCTAGCGATGGACTGCGCTTAGACTCATCCCGCGATCGAAACGCAGCACGTGGACAGCGCTCTATGGGCGCGAACGCGCGGCATGAGGCGGATGCGCGCCGCTCTGCAGTCCAGCCTCTTGTTCCCGGCCCTCTCGACCTTCTGTCAGCTCAGCGTCCGCGAACGCGACCGGCTAAATGCGCTCAACGGGCCGGCAGTATTTGTCGCCAATCACGTCAGCCCACTCGATGCCGTGGTCATGGCAGAGGCGCTGCCCGCTCGATACCGCCATCGCTCAGTCGTCGTCGCGGCCGCCGATTCCATCTTCAAGCGCAAATGGGAAGCGCGTCTGGCGCAGGTGACGGTCGATGCATTTCCGATCCCGCGCGGCGGTGGAGCGCGCGCGCACCTCGACTACCTCAAAGAGCTGTTGGGGAAGAACTGGTCGGTGATCATCTTTCCTGAAGGACGCTTGACGGTGACCGGCGCGATCGGCACCTTCCGCAAAGGCGCGGCGATCCTCGCGATGGACGCGGGAGTCCCAATCGTTCCGGCCTACGTCGACGGCATGTACCAGGTGATGCCCCGATTCCGCCGGGTCCCGAGACCTGGCAGCGTAACGGTGACGTTTGGATCACCGACCACCGCTGGTGAAGGTGAGGATTACGACCGATTCATCGCCAGGGCGGAATCGATGGTTCGTGCGCTGGCGGGGCCCAAAGGCGTCGATGTCGAGCCGGCGGGAGCATCACGCTCAGAGGGCCCGACCTACTGGTACTGAGCAGCCCGACCGACCCAGGTCCGTTGCCGGAGCGTGATCGACTGAAAGGCCTCCACGGGCCTGAACGCGACCGCTCCGGATCTCGCCTTAGGGCGTTAATTCGGGAGTTTACGGCCCGATAATCCACCGGTACTAGCATGCCGTCCGCCTCAGACGATGCACCTCCTCTGAAGCCGTTCCAGCCCCAGGGCCTCGTGCTCCGGGTCACACCCTTCATGAGCGCCGGGCTGATCGCACTGGTTGTCTTCTCCGATCCCACCTTCACCCGCCTCCCATGGGCCGACGTGCTTGCAGTCGCGGTTGCCGCCGCGGTCATCGCGGCGGCTTTGGCGCCGATCAACTGGGACCGGCTGCCCCGACTGACAATCGCTGCGCCCCTGGTGCTTGGGCTGCTCCTCGCCCTGGGAGCGACTTTCACCCAGGGCTCGCCCGTCTCGTTGGCCGCGGCCGTGGTCGGGGTCGTGGTGATCGTTGGGATCTACGCAGCGCCCTGGGACAGGCTTCCGCGCTGGGTTCACGAACTACCGGTGTTCGGCGGGATCGCCGCGGTGTTCGTAATCCAGGCGATCGTCACCGCACCCGGCTATGCAGTTGCGCCTGTGCTCCTTGTCTTCCCGCTGTACCTCACCACCGTTCTGTTCGCCGCCCTGTATCACACCCGAAACGAGGTCTGGGCAGCGACCGTGCTGGCCTCGGTCGGGATTGTGGTCCTGTCCTTGACTGGGGGTGCGAAACCCGGACAGCCCGCAAGCTCGATTCTCGTGGTTGCCGTCCTGTGGGTGGTCGTGCTCACCGTGCACCATGTCGTCGCTGAACGCTCGAGGTCCGAAGAACGAACCAAGGCCGTCAACGAACAGCTGGTGGGATCCCAGGCTCGCTTGCAAGCGATTGTCGATACTTCACTCAACGCAATAGTTGGCATGGATGAGATGGGCCGGATCTCAGACTGGAATCCACAAGCGGAAGTAACGTTCGGCTGGACTCGAGACGAGGTTCTGGGCAAGGTTCTGGCCGATACGATCATTCCCGAGACGTACCGCGAGGCACATCGAGCCGGCCTCGCTCGATACCTGGCCAGGGGAGACGCCCCGGTGTTGGGCAAGGTCCTGGAGCTTACCGCGCTGGATCGGTCAGGCCGTGAATTTCCGGTGGAGCTGGCGATCGCGAGAGCTTCGGGGGAGGACGACGAGGCGCGGTTCGTCGCCTTTGTGCGGGATATCGCCACGCGCAAGCGGGCCGAGGATGCAATCAAGGACCTCAACGACGAGCTCCAGGTCGCGAACAAGCACAAGAGCGAGTTCCTGGCCAACATGAGCCACGAGCTTCGAACGCCGCTCAACGCGATCCTCGGCTTCTCCCAACTGATGCTTGACGACAACACCGGCAAATACGACGACGTGACCCGAAACAAGTTCCTGAACCAGGTCAACACAAGTGGCCGCCATCTCCTGGCCTTGATCAATGACGTCCTCGACCTATCGAAAGTCGAGGCCGGCCATATGGTGCTGAACGTCGAGATGGTCTCGATAGTCGATGTCGTCGCTCAAACCATGAACACGATCGACCCTATCGCCAAAAAGAAGGGAGTGCGTGTGGAGTCGCATGTCGAAGAAGGCGGCCAGCTGCAAGCGGACGCGGGCAAGCTGGCCCAGATGCTGCTCAACCTCGTTTCCAACGGGGTCAAGTTCACACCCGAGGGAGGTACCGTCACGATTCGCGCCCGACGCGATGTGAAAACTGTCGAGATCTCGGTGTCTGACACCGGTATCGGAATCGCCCAGTCCGACTTCGAACGGCTCTTCAAGGAATTCCAGCAGCTCGACACGCGGGCGGGCCGCCTACAGGAGGGAACTGGTCTCGGGCTCGCGCTCACCAAACGTCTGGCGACGCTGCACGGCGGCGACATCCGCGTTTCCAGCAAGCTCGGCGAGGGAAGTGTTTTCACGATCGTGGTGCCGGTCCAGCAGCAGCTTGGCGGTACGTCGGCCCCGCCGATGCGTCCTCCAGCCAACGGGGCGCGGCCAACCGTGCTCGTCGTCGAGGACGACCACCAAACCGCGGACCTCCTGGTCAGGCAGCTTGAAAACGGCGGCTTCCACGGCGTGATAGCCGCCGATGGCGTCGACGCAGTGGCCAAGGCGCGGGACCTGCACCCGATCGCGATCACCCTGGACATCCTCATGCCAGGAATCGACGGCTGGGATGTGCTGGCGCGGCTCAAGAATGATGAGGCCACCCGTGACATTCCGGTCGTCGTCGTCAGCGTCGTCGACAAGCCGGAGCTTGGCCGCGCGCTGGGAGCGATCGACTATTTCGTCAAGCCTGTCGATGGGAAGGCGCTTCTTGCCCGCCTGGCCGGCTACAGCTTCTCGAGTAAGGTGGCGGCCGAGGAAACTCGCGTCCTCGTCATCGATGATGAGCCGGCCAACCTCATGTGGTTGGAGAGCATCCTCAAGCCGGCGGGATTTTCGGTGCAGTCGGCCGGCGGCGGTCAGGAAGGTATCGAGCGGGCGCAGACCAGTCGACCGGACCTCATCTTGCTCGACCTGATGATGCCGGGAGTCAACGGTTTCGATGTCGTGGCGGCGCTCGATGCCGACGAATCGACGAGGTCGATCCCGATCATGATCCTCACTGGCAAGGACCTGACTGAAGACGACAAGCGCCAGCTGAACGGCCACGCGAAGGCGATCCTGGCGCGTGGCTCGACCGGCGCCACCGATCTCCTCGGTTGGCTCGACCGGCTGGTGGCGACAAAGCCCTAGCTACAGATCTCTCAGGTCGCGGTCTTCGTCGACAAGGGCACGCTCGTCCGGCCGCGACTGCTTGGCGATCAGGCGCCCGGCTGTCGCCATTTCGTCATCGAGGTCCAGCTCCGGATCGCCGCCCCGATTGAGCCCGACCGCCGCCCGCAGCACATCCTGCGCCAGGTAGAAGCCGATGAGCTTGCGGTCGCGTACCGAACCACGCACGATGAAGCGGTCCCATTCGCGAACGTGGCCGACGTACTCCAGCTTGTGCTCGTACTGGTCCGACCAGAACGTATGGACGTATCCGTAAGCGGCTTGCGAGCCAAGCATCGACCTGGCCGCGGCCGCGCCGTGTTTCTCGGCGTTGTTGTAGTGCTCGACGCGGATCCGGCCGAACAGCGGGTGCATGTGGTTGGCCACGTCGCCGGCGGCGAATATTCCGGCCACGCTGGTCCTGCACATCGCGTCGACAAGGATGCCGTTATCCATCGCCATCTCTTTGCCCTGCAACATGCCCACAGTCGGCCGAATGCCGATGGCTACAACTGCCAGATCGCAGTCCAGCTCGCGTCCGTTCCTTGTGACAGCGCGTTCGACCCGGCCGGCGCCCTCGAAGCGAACCACCTCGTCGCCGGTCACGAGCTCGACCCCTGCGTCGCGATGGATGCCGGCCATGACCTCGCCCATCTCCTGGCCGAGGACGGATTCGAGCGGAGCGGCCCCTGGCAGGACAGCGCTGACGTGGAGGCCCATCTGGGTCAACGAGGCAGTGACCTCGGAACCGATGAACCCCATGCCAACCACGACGCTGCGCGCACCCGGCCGTGCGGCTTGCTTGATCGCGTCGCAGTCGGCCACCGTCCGGAGCCGAAAGACCCCGGGCAGGTCTGCACCGAGGACCTCCAGGCGTCTGTTCTCGCCGCCCGTCGTGATCAGCAGCTTTTCATACGCGATTGACTTGCCCCTGTCCAGCTCGACCAGCTGCGATCTGATGTCGACACGAGTTGCGGTGGCGTTCACCCGCTCGACGTGGTTTTCCTCGTACCAGCTCTCGGGTTTGACGAGCCACCCCGAGAGCTCCTCCTCACCGCGCAGATATGTCTTGGAAAGAGGCGGGCGCCCAAAGGGCGGAGTCGGCTCGTGGCCGATCAGAACAATGCGACCGGCATAACCCTCCTCGCGCAGGGTCTTGGCGGCGACGCCCCCGGACATTCCCGAGCCGAGGATGGCAAACGTGCCGTTTGACGTGCTTATCGTGTCATCCGTCGCTGCCCTGTTCGAGGACCGCGACCAGGTTGCGAGCCGACACCAGGCCGATGGCCTTTCCCGATTTGTTGACCACCGGGAGATGCCTTACGCCCAGTCGCATCATCTTGACCGCCACCATCGCGACCTCTTCATCGGCATCGACCGTCGCCGGATCCGCAGTCATCACGAGGTCCGATCTCGCTTGCTGCGGGTCGAGCCCGTCCGCGATGGCCCGAACCAGATCCCTCTCCGTGATGATCCCGACAAGGCGGTCCTCAGACATGACCGCCACGCAATCCAGGTCGCCCGTCCGCATGCGCCGAGCCACCTCGGCAACCGATGTCTCAGGACCGACGGACAGCAGCTGTCCCGGCGGCAGATCCCTGACCTTCACGATCACTCCACCTCGTATTTCATGGGAACCATTCGCTGCGAGCTCTTCGGAGGCCGGTTGTAGCTGCGCTTTTGGCGAGGGGGCAGCTTGATGTCCTCATGAGGAACCTCCTCATGGGGGATCAAGGACAGGAAATGGCTCATCAGGTTGAGATGGGCAGCCCGCTTGTTGTCCGTCTCAACCACGTGCCACGGAGCCTCCTTGATGTCGCAGAACGAAAACATCTGGTCCTTCGCCTCTGAGTAATCGACCCACCTTGCGCGGGCCTGGAGGTCCATTGGGCTGAGCTTCCAGCGCTTGCTCGGATCGTTGATTCGACCGAGGAACCGGCGCTCCTGCTCTTCGTCGCTGACCGACAGCCAGTACTTGATGAGAACGATTCCTGAGCGGACGAGCATGCGCTCGAATTGCGGGCACGTCCGCATGAACTCGTCGTATTCCTCGTCAGTGCAGAAGCCCATGACCCGCTCCACACCGGCGCGGTTGTACCAGCTACGGTCGAAAAGGACCATCTCGCCGGCTGACGGCAAATGCGTTATGTACCGCTGGAAGTACCACTGGGTCCGCTCCCGCTCAGTCGGAGCTGGAAGCGCGACGACCCGAACGTAGCGAGGGTTCAACAAGGCGGTCATCCGCTTGATGACTCCGCCCTTGCCGGCGGTGTCTCTACCCTCGAACAGGACCACCACCCGCAAGCCGCGATGCCGGACCCACTCCTCGAGCTGGACCAGGTCCACCTGGAGGCGGCGAAGCTCTTTGTCGTAGTCCTTGCGCGAAAGGACCGCCTTTCGGGAGGGCTTGTCCACCTTCTTCTGCTTTGGCTTGCCGGCGTGCGCCATCTGGCAGGTGCACTGTAGCAAGCGCCCGGCGGCGCCTCAACGAAGCGCTTCGAACTCTGCGTCGGAGAGCTCGATGCTCAACGCGGCGAGGTTTTCCTTCACGTGCGCCGGCGACAGCGTGCCGGGGATCGGCAGCATGACCGGCGAGCGCCGCAGTAGCCACGCGAGAGCGATCTGCTGCGGCGTGGCGCGGCGTCGGTTCGCGATCTCGGTCACCGCCGCGCTTTCCGCTCCTCGAAGCGGAACGTAGGGAACGAAGATGATCTCCTCGGCGGTGCAGTAGTCGACGACTACGTCATATTTGCGCAGGGAAAGGCTGTAGGCGTTCTGGACCGCGGCGATGGAGACGACCTTCCGCGCTCGCTCGATCTGGTCGACGTCGACATTCGAGAGGCCGATGCGGCGGATCTTGCCGCGGTCCTGGTACTCCTTGATTGCGGCGATGCTCGCCTCGAGCGGAATCGCCGGGTCGACCCGGTGCAGGTAATAGAGCGGGATGGTATCGGTCTGCAGGCGGGTAAGGCTCAGCTCGATCTCGTCCCGGAGGGCCTCTGGACGGCCGCTTCCCAGGCCGCCTTTGGTGGCCACGATGCAGTTGCCGGGGATGGGAGAGAGCGCCTCGCCGATCGTCTCTTCGCTCTGGCCGCCGGTATAGGTGTGCGCGGTGTCGATCATCTGCAAGCCGGCTTCAACCGCCGCCTTGATCAGTTCGACGCCTTCCCGCATTTTGGTGAGCCGGTTCGTTCCGAGCCCGATGCGAGTCACCTCGATGTCGCCGAACCTCATGGCATGCTCCTTCATGACGCTCGCGCGCGTCCTCTATCTATGCGGGGGCCGCTCAGGTTCCGAGATCGCGGCGAGGCGGGCCACCTTCGCGCCATCGATATCGATCTCGAAAACGTGCTCCATGACCACCGCCCAACCGTGGATGAAATACCTCCACCCATCTTCGACGTGCAGATGCCTTCCCTCCCGCTGCCGCATCGCCTGATCCAGGAATTCGAGGTCTCCTCGGTAGTTGAGCTCCCACGCGTAGCCTGCCTCGGGAAATTGCCCGGCGTCGGTGATCGGGGACCCTGGCGTGTCCTTGCCCATCCCGGTGGCGTTGATGACCAGAGAACCTGGCGGCAGCTCCCCGATCAACCGGTCATTTGAGCGGGGATCGCTGTTCTCGACGTAGCGGACATGGGTGGCGCCGCCGAGCCTGGCGTGGATTTCGCGCATGGCCGCGAGCCGGCCGGCCGACCGGTTGACAACCGTGATGCGCGAAACAGCCTGCCGCTGGATCAGGTTGACCGTGATCGCGACGGCGGAACCCCCTCCGCCGAGGCACAGGACCTCGCCCCGGCCTTCCTCCGGATAGAACTCGCCCAGCGCGCGGCCGGACGAGATCGGGTCGGTCGCGAACGCCACCAGCTGCCCCTCACGTTTGGCGAGGCATGACGTCTCCCCGCACAGCAGCGCGTATTGGTCGACGGCGTCGAACATGTCACGGCACGCGTCGAAGAGATCGATCTTGTGGGTGGTGACGAGAGCTCCGCGTTCCTGCGGGTCACTCTTGATCCGTCCGACCGCCTCCCGGTAGCGCGCGGCTCCGGCGTGGATCGGCAGGTCGCATCCCACCAACCGGACGTCGCCCAGGTCGAGCTCTCGAGCCCAGGCTGGAAACAGCCGCGCCGCTGCTGACTGGCCGGTGGTAATGCCGATGAACGTGAATGTTTGCAGCGCTATTCGCGACCCAGCACGCGCGTATACGCGGCCGCAAGCACGACGATGATCGCGCCGTACAGGACCTGCTTGACGGCGTCATTCACGTCGAGCAGTGTGAGCACGCTGTTCAGGACGGTGAGGATCAGGGCCCCGACGATCGTCCCCGAGTAGCTCCCGCTTCCGCCGAAGATCGACGTCCCGCCGATCACCACCGCGGCGACCGAGGGGAGAAGCAAGACGGTGGCCAGGCTCAGGTCGGCCGCATTCACCGTCCCGGCCAAGACCAGCCCCGCGACCGCGCTGAGGAATCCGCACGCCGCGTAGTTGGTCAGCAGCACCTGCCACCCACGAACACCGGCGAGCCGCGTCGCTTCCAGGTTGTCGCCCAGCGCGTACAGCAGCCGCCCGAAACCGGTGCCCCGTAGGCCGACGATCAGCACGACCGCCAGCAGGGCCCACAGGAAAAGGCTGACCGGCACGTAGCCGAGCACGGTGCCGGAGCCAAGCGTATGAATTACCTCCGGCACCCCCGGCACTGTGCGGACGGAGGCCTGGCTGTACACGTTCAGGCTGCCCGTCACCACCAGGCCCATCGCCAGGGTCATGATCAGCGGCTGGACCTTGAACACCGCCACGCCGACGCCGTTGATGAGACCAACCAGGACTCCGACTAAGAGACCCGCGACGATGCTTCGCGTGACTCCGAATGGGGCCTGGCTGGCCATGACGTAGGCGGCGGCGGTGGCCACGTTCGCGACCGAAAGGTCGATCCCGCCCATGATCACAACAAGGGTCTGGCCCGCGGCGAGGATGCCCAGGGGGGCGGCGAACTCCAGGATGTTCGACACCCAGTTGGCGTTGACGGCGCCGGGGCGAATCGCTTCGATAAGCCCCGCGAGCGCAACCAGCAGCGCGATCAAGACCACGATCGAGTGCTGCTGCACGAGGCGCACCGTCGCCACCGTCCGGGTGCTCATGTGCGCCTCAACACAGTGCCGAGCCCGCCGACCATCACCACGATCACGATCAGGACGCCCTGGATCATCTGGCCGTAGTTGGGATCGATCCCCAGGTAGATCAGCAGCGCGGGAATGAGCGACAGGATGTATGCGGCAGCGATGGGACCCAGCATTCCGCCGCGTCCGCCGGCGAGGCTGACCCCACCCAGCACGATGGCGGAGACTCCGCTCAGCGTGTAGTAGGTCCCCGCCAGCGGAGAGCCGACGCCAGTGGTCATGGACAGGGCAAGCCCGCCGCAGGCGGCGAAGAATCCGCCCACCGCATACGCGACAACCCGGGCCAGGGCGAGGTTCACCCCGGACCGGAACGCGGCGTTGCGATCGCTCCCCACCGCGTAGATGGCGAGTCCGGCGCGGCTTCGACGCAGCGGGATCCAGACCAGCGGAAAGACCACGAGCAACAGCAGTGCATTCGGGAGCCAGGGCGAAAGGGTCGAACCCTGGGCCAGGTTCTGGAAGTCGAGCGGGATCCCCGGCGTGGGTCTGGCCAGCACCAGCAAGGCCAAGCCGGCCCAGATGAAGGACGTGGCCAGCGTGATCACGATGTCGGGAACGCGGGTCACCACGATGATCACGCCGTTGAGCGCGCCGGCGAGCGTGACCTCGAACAGGACGATCAAGGCGACGCCTAGGGAGTACTTCAGGTCATGGCCGACCATGGCGCGCAGCGCCAGCACGTTGGCCAACGCCATGAGCGGACCGACCGAGAGGTCGATGCCTCCGCTCAGGACGACCATCGTCTGGGCGGCCGCCGCGAACGCGAGTGGCAGGGCGGCCAGTGTCAGGGTGTTCCACTCGAAGGAGCCGTAGTCCGGTTTGATGATGACGGTGACCACCATCAAGACCCCGAACAGCACGTAGACCGCGATCGTCCAGCCGAAGCGCCGGATCCCGCGGCCGAATTGAATTCCGGCGGGCCGCGACGCCGCGGCGGCCGTGGCCGCCACTTACGCCCCCTCCTGCGACTGGGCTTCGGCCTCGGCTTCTGAATGCAATCCGTGCGCGGCGCGCAGCAGGGCCTGCTCGTCAGCCTCGGATGCGGGCATCTCGTCGACAAGCTTGCCGCCGAAGAGCACGATCACACGATTGCACGCAAGCTGGATCTCAGGCAGCTCGGACGTGAACAGCAGCACCGCCGAGCCGTTGGCAGCCAGCTCCTTGACCAGGCCGTAGATCTGGCGCTTGGTGCCGATGTCGATGCCGCGCGTTGGATCGAAGCACAGCAGTGTCTTGAACCCACCGGCAAGCCAGCGCGCGATGCCGACCTTCTGCTGGTTGCCTCCTGAGAGGCGGCGCACCTCAGATGTCACGCGCGTGTCGATCTGCAGGCGCTTGACCGCCGTCTCTACCCGGCGCTTTTCGCGCCGCGGATTGATTGGACCCCACCTCGAGATCCGGTTGACGAGAGGCAGCGCGACGTTCTCGCGTACTGACCTCTGGCGGAGCAGCGCCTGCACGCGATCGGCCGGGATTAGCACCATCCCGGCGCGGATCGCATCGGCCGGGTGATGAAAGCTGCGCGGGCTGCCGCCGACCACGATCTGGCCGGATTCGGGCCTGCGCACCCCGGCCAGGCAATTGAACAGCTCTTCCTGGCCCTGCCCTTCGAGGGCGGCGACGCCCAGCACCTCGCCGAAGCGAAGCGTGAAGGTGACGCCATCCAGCGTGCCGGCCTTGAGGTCGCGCACCTCGACCGCCACTGCCCCGGTCGCCGGCGCGCCGGGCGAAGCGGCCTCGGCCGCGACCTCATCAGCGACTGGCCCAAGCATCAGCTTGACGATGCGTTCCTCGCCGCCCTGCGCAGGCTCGACCACGCCGACGGTCTTACCGTCGCGCAGCACTGTGGCGCGGTCGCACAGCGCGGACACTTCCGCCAGGCGGTGTGAGATGAAGATCACCGAACGTCCCTCCGCGCGAAGCTGGCGCGCGACGTTGAACACGCGGACGGTGAGGTCGGCGGGAAGCGATGCGGTGATCTCGTCGAGCAGGAGCACCTGCGGTTCGATGGCGAGCGCGCGCGCGAGGTCGAGCAAGCTGAGCGTCGGCCGGGCCAGCTCGCGCGGCATCGACTGCAGGTCGAACCCGGCCATGCCCAGCTCGACGAGGTACCGCCTGAAGTTCGAGATCGGCGTCGCCGTCAGCTTGAGGTTCTGCAGCACCGTCAGGTCCGGCAGCAGCGAGGGATCCTGGTAGACGCAGATGAGCCCGGCCTTGCGAGCTTCGGACGTCGACCGGAACGTCCGCGTCCGGCCGCCGAGGGTGATGGTTCCCGCGTCTGCGGTCAACGCACCGGTGAGGATCTTGACGAGCGTGCTCTTGCCCGCTCCATTGGCGCCCATCAGGGCGTGGATCTCGCCGGGTCGGACGCGCAGGTCGGCTGAACGGAGGGCGACGACGGGTCCGAAATGCTTGGCTAGCCCGCTCGCTACGAGCAGGGCGCGCGAGTCGGCATCAGGAGTCTCGTTAGGAACCGCTGCCATTGGAGTGTGGGGCGTGGGCTTGACGCCCACGCCCCCTGTCGATGCAGATTAGCTGGGACCCGCGCAGGAGATCAGGTCCTGCTTCGAGTAAGTCGTGTACGGCTTGACGTCAAACGCGACGCTGTAGTACGGGTCGAGGCTCGAGTCGTACGTCGACGCAAGCTTCGCCACGCCATCAGAGGTGGTGTTGTCCCACACCTGCGGCGTGAGGTGAATCACATGGTCGTAACTGTGCGTCTTCTGCAGCACGGCCAGGCCTACCGCGAGACCCGCTCCGCCGATCGGTGGCGGGTTGGTCACCGCGGCGCCCTTCAGGCCCTTGGTGTTCAAGGTGGCGAGCTCCTGGACGAACTTGTTGTTGTCGGCGCCGACGATCGGAACGAACGCCTTGCTGGAAGACTGGAACTGGTCGACGACCGTCGAGTCGATGCCGGAAGTCCAGATTCCGTCGTACTGGATGCCCGAGCTGAAGATGTCCTTCATCTGCTGGGCGGCCGGGTCGAGCGACCAGTTGGTGAACGTCTCCTTGACCACCTTGATGTTGGGATAGGCGGCCAGCGCGGCCTGGAGGCCCTGGTGACGGTCGGTGTCGGCGGGCACGCCGTTGATACCGCGCATCTCGATGATGTTGCCCTTGCCGTTGAGCTGCTTGGCCAGCCAGGTGGCGCCAAGGTTGCCGTATGCGACCTGGTCGTTGCTGACGACATAGGCGGAAGGCTCAGACACCGCCTGGTCCACGGCCACGACGACGATGCCCTTGTCGGTCGCCTGCTTGATGACCGCGTTGAGCGCGTCGCGGTCTGAGGGGTTGATCACGATCACATTGGCGCCCGAAGAGATCAGGTTCCGTATGTCGGCGATCTGCCCTGCCGCGTCGGTGTTGCGGTTGGCGATGACAACCTTGGAAACGACTCCCGATGCCTTGGCCTGGGCTTTGATCGAGCAGATCATCTCCTCGCGCCAACCATTGCCTTGCAGCGTGTTGGAGACGCCAACGACGTATTTGGTGGTGGTTCCACCACTGGGCGACGAGCCGCCACACGCGACGAGGGCGAAGGCGCCGACCATCAAGGCCGCCATCCACCGCCCTGCCCTCAGTGGCCATTCACGATGCGTCACAGACGATCACCTCCTGGTGTGCAATCGGCCCACTTGGGCCACCAACGACTTCCTGTGCCTCCCAGATGCTCCAGTCTCCACCTCCTGTCAAGTAGCGAGGCTGTGCGCCGCGCGCCGCGCATGCTCCCGGTAAGCCGCCTCGAAGAGCTCATCGGAACGCTTTCGTCCAACTTCGGCGACGCTCGTGATCACCGGCGGCAGCTTGCCGCCGGCGAGCAAGAGCTCGGCGGTTCGCACCTTGATCGCGTCGGCAACCGCGATCGCGGCCAGCGTCGAACCGGGTCCGACCGGCGTCTCCGCCAAACCTTCGAGCCGGCACAGCGCGTCTCCGGCGGGGGTGCAGAGGTCGATCACAATGTCCGCTTCGTCCATCAGGCGGCTGCCGACCTCCTCCAGCTCGCCCGCCTTCGACTGAGCGACCGAAGTCACCGCGATCACCGGCAGTCCTCTCTTGCGCGCACCACGCGCGAACTCAACGACCACCGCGCCAAGGCCACTGGCTGAGAACACGATCACCGCGTCCTTGGGCTCGAAGTGGAAGTTGGACAGGATGACCTCGGCCAGACCCGGCACGCGTTCGATGAACATCGCCTGGCGCTGGCCATTCGCGCCGACCACCTGGGTGTGAAAGGTCATCGAGAGCTCGACGATGGGGTGGAAGCCCGGGTAGGAGCCATAGCGTGGAAACATCTCCTCCACCGGGATGCGAGAGTGGCCGGTCCCGAAAAGGTGCACGAACCCTCCGGCGCCGATTGCCTCGGAGCAGATCTCGCTTGCTCGCTCGATGGCGCTCGATTGCGTGTCGCGGATCTCTTTCAGCAGCGCGATTCCCGCCTCGATCCAGTCCAGGCCTCCAGACATGTGTCAGCCGGTGACCCTGGAGTCGACGTGCACCGATTCCCAGTGACCGCTCTTCATCGACCTGTACGCGGCGTCCAGGACCGAGTTCACGACGTAGCCGTCGACGAAGTCCTCGCGCGGCTGCTCCCCCTTCACAAAGCAGTCGACGAAGTGGCGCATCTCCTCGTGATACCCGTACACGCGCGCTTCGTCCGGGATCGGGAACACCCAGCCGACGTCAGCGTCGGCCTTCTCCATCAGGTAGCCGGCGGGTTGCTGGATGAAGGCCCGAATGCGGGTCGAGCTGGTGTCGGTGACGATGCGGCCCATCGTGCCGTACACCTCGTTGCGCAGCTCCATGCCTCCCTTGGCAGTCCACGACGCTTCCGTCAGGGAAGTCCGGCCATCTTCCAGGCGCAGCAGGAGGACCGCGTTGTCCTCGCCGGTCGTCCGGTCGTGGTGCACCATCGTGGCGCCCCAGGCGAACACGTCCTTGATCCGGTTTTCCTTGCCGAAAAAGTAGCGCGCGGCCTCGATCGTGTGGCAGCCCATATCGAGCAGGGCGCCGCCACCCGCGGTTTCGGCGTCCCAGAAATGCTGCGCGTGGGGACCGGAATGCGCCTCCCGCGCGCGGACCGTGAGCACCTGGCCGATCGCCCCGCTCTCGATCATCTGCCGCGCGCGCATCACGTCGGGCGAAAACACCTCGGTTTCGGCATAGCCGTGCATCACACCGGCCTCCCGCACGAGGTTGACCATCTCTGCCGCCTCATGTCCGTTGCGCGCCAGCGGTTTCGTGCACACGATCGCCTTGTGCGCGGCCGCGGCCACACGAACGGCGGGGAGGTGGAGGTGGTTCGGCAGACCGATCACGACGAGCTCGACGTCGCGGTCGTCGCAGAGGTCCTCCATGGTCGTGTACTGCCGGGGCACGCCGTACCGCCGGCCGAATTCCTTGGCCCGCTCCTCTGAGCGCGAGTAGTTGGCCACGACCTCCGTACCGGGCACGTCGCGCAAGGCGTCCATGTAGAAATCCGCGACAAAGCCGGAACCCAGCATCCCGATGCGGACAACCCGATTCATGCGCTGGTCTTCCCCGCTTGCGGGGATGGGGCACGGTCGGAGGGGCTCGACGCCGGAGCGCGGCTTGCCTTTCGGGCCATGAACTCATCGAGCATCGCCGCCGTCTGGGTCGCGCCGACGCGAGTGACGCCGATCTCGAGCACCTCGACCAGCGCGTCGAGCGTGCGGATCCCGTGCGCCGCTTTGACGCCGATCCGCGGCGAGACCGATCGGCGCATCAGCTTGAGGTCTTCGATCGTTGCGCCCGTGGGCGCGAAACCGGTCGAAGTCTTGACGAAGTCGGCTCCCGCCGCCTCGACCAGGCGGCAGCCGCGCACCTTCTGCTCGTCCGTGAGATACGCGTTCTCGAGGATGACCTTGACCAGCGCGCCCTCTGCGTGAGCGACGTCCACCACCTCCGCGATCTGCTCCTGGACGTAACGGTCGTCGCCGGAGATGAGCGCGCCGATGTCGATCACCATGTCCAGCTCGCGGGCGCCGTTCTGGAGAGCGAGGCGCGACTCGAAGACCTTGGTCTCTGTCCGCGAGCTGCCGTGAGGAAATCCGATCACTGTCCCGACCGCAACATTGCTGCCCGACAAAAGGTCGCGCGCCCGCTCGACGTCACGCGGCCGCGCGCAGACCGAGGCGACGTCGTATGTGACGGCCAGCTTGCAGCCGGCTTCGACGAATGCGTCATCGAGCTCGGGCCTCAAAAGCGAGTGGTCGATCGCTTTTGCGACGTCGGCGTAGCTGAGCTGGTCGAAAAACGAAGTCATCAACTCCTCCTCAAGACTTTCGTCCCTGGTCTTCGACGACGAAATCGACATCCAGGGCGTAGCGGTCGGCTGGGTACCGTGATTCGGTGAACTCGAGGGGTCGTCCTTGCTGGTCGACGATGATTCGCCGCTCCACGAGCAGTGGGTCGCCCTTGCGCATCTCCAACCAGCGCGCGTCGTCCGCCGCAGCTGGTTCGGCTGAGATGGTGGCGCGACCTTTAGTCGGAAGGCAGCCGGCGCGGACCAGGACGGCATGGAGCGATTCCTTCCGCAGGTCGGCTGCCAGGACCGCGGGCGCCGTGCGCCGGTGGAGGCGCGTCGACTCGACGGCGATCGGATGCCCGTCCGCAAGGCGGATCCTCCTGAGCCACACCACCTTTTCCGTGTCTTTGAGCTGAAGGCGGACGGCCTCTTCACGGGTGGGCGCCCGCAACGCCCGCCCGAGCACGCGGGAGCTAGGCATCCTGCCCTGGCGGCGCATCTCGTTCGAGAAGCTGAGCAGGCTGCTAGCCCGGCGGTGGGTGGGCGGCTCGCCCACGAAAGTGCCGCGGCCCCGAACGCGGAACACCAGGCCCTCCTGCGCCAGGCTGTTCATCGCGTGGCGTGCGGTCATCCGGCTCACGCTGAACTCTTCGCAAAGCTGGGCGTCGGATGGAAGCTCGGCGCCCGGCTTCAGCCGGGCGAGACGCTGCCGGATCGACTGCTCGATCTCCCGATACCGCGGCCTGTACGCGTCCTCGCGGGACGGGTCCGCCAGAAGCATCGGGTAAATGTATAGCTATCTAGACAAATTGCAAGTAGAAAAGGTGTTCCTCCCCATTCATGGGGAGGTGGCGCCGCAGGCGCCGGAGGGGCTCGTCAGCTTTACGTCGACCCGTGCAGCGCCGCCCCGATGGCTCCGGCCCAGATCCCAAGCTCGCCGGCCACAACAGTGATCCGCGCCACGTCTGTGACGTGCACGCGGCGTGCGATCTCCTGCCGGATGGGATCGAGGAGCATCTCGCCGGCCGCCGCGATCCCGCCGCCGATCACGATCCGGTCGACAGCGAGGAGCACGACCACGTTGCTCGCGCCGATCCCCAGGTAGCGGGCCGCCTCGCGCAGGCCGTGCTGGGCGCGCTCGTCCCCGGCTCGCGCGGCGGCCACCGCCGCCTCGACGCTGGACTGCCCGCACGCCGCGGCGATGGCGTCGGCGCGGGCAAGCGCCTCGAGGCAGCCGTGGTTGCCGCAGCCGCAGCGCGGCCCGTCGGGAAGGATCGTCTGATGGCCGAACTCCCCGGCCGTGCCCTCGTGACCCAGGTAGAGTTGCCCGTCGAGGATCAGCCCTCCACCCACGCCTGTGCCGAGCGTGATGCCCAACATGGCCCGCGCACCGCGGCCCGCGCCGAAGCCGTGCTCTGCCAGGGCGAAGGCGCGCGCGTCATTGATGAGTCGGGCCGGTGAACGCACTGCATCTGTCATCGGGCCGATCACCTGCACGCCGTCCCAATGACCGGGAATGTTGGGAATGAACTTCGTCACGCCCGCCTCGGGCTCGAGCACGCCTGGCATCCCTACCCCGACCGACTCGACGCCCTCGACATCGGCGAAGACGGTCTTTGCCACGTCGAGCAGCTGGCGAACGACGCTCTGCTCGCCGCCGCGCGTGTCGGTCGGTAGGACGCCTGTCTTCAGAACCCGTGGTTCGAGATCGCGTTCGACGACGGCCCACTTGAGATTCGTCCCGCCTACGTCAAGACCGAGGTGACGAGACACGGCGCTTATAGTGCCGCTGATGAGCCGGTTCTTGCTTCAGGGGCGAGTGCTGACTCCCGAGCGCGACCTGCCGCTGGCGACTGTCGTGGTCGATGGCAAGCTGATCGAGTCCATTTCCGAGGACGCGTCCGAACCCCGTAACGCGACTCCGCTCATCGAGGCGGGCGACATCATCGCGCCCGGGTTCGTCGATCTGCAGGTCAACGGCTTTGCCGGCCACGACGCGGCCTCGGGCGCGGCCGCTGTCACCGAGATCTCGCGCTTGCTGCCGAAATATGGCGTCACAGCCTTCATGCCGACGCTGATCTCTCGACCGATTCCTGATGCGGTGCGATTCGTGAAGGAGGTTCGCACCGCCAGCGCCCCGGGCGCGGTGATACTCGGCGCGCACATCGAGGGTCCGTTCATCAATCCGAAGTACCGTGGCGCGCACGACGCTGCGTATCTCGCTCTACCGACGCGTGAGCTCGTACGCGAGCTGATCGAGGTCGAGCCGGGCATGGTCACGCTTGCGCCCGAGCTGCCCGGGGCGCTCGATGCGATTCGGGAGCTGATCGCCGCGCGCGTCAAGGTGTCGGCCGGTCACTCCGGCGCAACGATCGCCGAGGCAATGGCGGGGTTTGACGCCGGCATCCGGTTCGGCACCCACCTGTTCAACGCCATGTCACCGCTCCATCACCGCGAACCAGGCTTGCCGGGAGCGTTGCTATCAGACGAGCGGATCACCATCGGTCTCATCGCCGACGGCGTGCACGTCGACCCGGTGATGCTCTCGTTTGGAATTCGGGTAGCAGGCCCGGATCGCATCAAGCTGACCACCGATCAGACGGCGGCGGCCGGTTCGCCACCCGGTCGATACGTGATCGCTGGGAGGGAAACATTCAGCGACGGGAGGAGCGCGCGTCTGGCCGATGGGACCCTCGCCGGCGGCGTCGCGACCATGGACCAGATGGCTCGTCTGGTCGCCGCGTTGCCAGGCGTCGGGCTGCGCGATGCGGTGCGGATGGCGTCGGGGTCCGATCAGGGCATCCGGACGCGCGGGCCGGCCAACCTCGTCGTGCTGACGCCTGACTTGCAGGTCAGGCTCACCCTGGTCGAGGGCCGTGTCGTCTATGGGTGAGGTCGTCACGGTGCTCGGCCCCATCCCGGAGGAACACCTCGGCGTCACCGACGCGCACGATCACCTGTTCCTCCGCAGTCCGGCGCTGCCGGGCCAGGATTTCGACGACGTCGACAAGGCGGTCGAGGAACTCGGGGGCGCGGCGAGCGGCGGATTGCAGGCCGTGGTCGAGGTGACGCCGATCGGTCTCGGCCGGCGCCCGGCCAAGATGCGGGCCCTGTCGGAGGCGACCGGCGTGCACATCGTGGCCGCCACCGGCTACCACCGCGATGCCCATTACGAAGAGGGTCACTGGGTGCGCGTCGCATCGGTCGAGATCCTGGCGGAGCGAATCCTCGCCGACCTGCAGCGTGGCATGCACCCAGAGGACTGGCTGACTGATGCCCCGCTGGATTCAGCCCGGGCGGGCGTGATCAAGTCGGGCGCTTCGTATCAGCGCATCAGCGCTCGCGAGGAGCGGCGATTGATCGCGGCCGCGATCGGCACCCGCGAGACGGGCGCGCCGATCCTCGTGCATACAGAGATCGGCACGTGCGGGCACGAGATCATCGACCTGCTCACGCGCGAGGGCGTGAACCCTGGTCGCATCATCCTCGCCCACCTCGACCGCAACCCGGACTTCGAGCTGCACGCGGAGATTGCGGCGCGCGGTGTGACGCTCGAATACGACACCCCGGGTCGCATCAAATATCGGCCCGACAGCCAGCTGATCGACCTGGTCGACGCCATGGTGCGAGCCGGCCACGAGGGTGCTTTGATGCTCGGCCTCGACCTCGGGCAGCGGGATTACTTCCGCTCGTATGGTGGTGGCCCGGGCCTTGGCTACCTCATGGATTCTTTCGTGCCACGCTTGCGCCGCCGCGTCGGGGACGACGCGATTCGCAAGATCCTCGTCGACACACCGGCGCGCGCCTTTGCGATGTCGCCCCAATGAAGCAGCGCTATGACCTCGCGGTGGTGGGCGCCGGTTCGGCCGGAAGCTCGGCGGCAATCAGCGCGGCACGCCTGGGCGCTCAAACCCTGCTGCTCGACAGGCTCCCCTTTCTAGGCGGCACCTCAACTGCGGTGCTCGATACGTTCTATGCGTTCTACACGCCTGGCGAGAGAGCCCGCCGGGTCGTGGGAGGGATCGGCTGGGAGGTCGTCGAAAGGCTCGAGGCTGAAGGCATGGCGTTCGAGCGCCCGAACACTTATGGCGCGGGGACCGGGGTCACTTACGACCCCGAGGTGCTGAAAGTGGTGTGGGAGCGCCTTGCCGAGGACGCGAAGGTCGACGTCCTGCTGCATACCTGGGCCACCGGCGTCGAGCTGCGCGAAGGCCGCCTGGTCGCGATTCGAACCTGGAACAAGGGTGGCGAGTCGTTCATCCAGGCTGATGCATTCATTGATGCGTCTGGCGACGCGGATTTGTGCGCGATGGCCGGCGTTGGTTATGAGGACGCGAAATCAACGCCCAACCTGCAATCGCTTTCCACGATCTTCCGCGTCGCGAACGTCGATGTCGAAAAGGCGGCTCGCATGCCCAAGACCGAGCTGTGGGCGATGATGCGCAGCGCAGCCGAGTCGGGCGAGTACAGGCTTCCGCGCCTGGAAGGGTCGTGGCATCGCACACCCCATCCCGGAGTCGTCACCGTGCACATGACCCGCATCCCTAACGTGGACGCCACCGACCCGGAGCAGCTAACGCGCGCGGAGATCGAGGGCCGCCGCCAGGTGCGTGAGTACCACCGGTTCCTGCGCGACAAGGCGCCCGGCTTCGAACGCTCGGTGCTTGTCGCGACGAGCCCGGCCATCGGCGTGCGCGAGAGCCGTCGTGTCATCGGCGACTACCGGCTCACCCGCGACGACGTGCTGGGTTCGCGTCGGTTCGACGACGAGATCGCACTCTGCGGCGCGCCGATAGAGGACCACGCCGCGGGTCCCGACACCAGGTGGACATACGTGCCGGAAAGCGGCGTGTATGGGATCCCGTATCGATGCTTGCTGCCGGAAGGCGTTGAAGGATTGCTCGTGGCGGGCCGTTGCTTTTCAGCGACCCACGACGCCCACGCCTCCGCGCGCTCGATGGCCACTTGCATGGCGATGGGCCAGGCGGCGGGCACCGCGGCCGCGATGTCGGTCGCCTCGAGGACAGCGCCGCGATCTGTTGGTGTCACCACACTCCGGGACTGCCTCCTGGAGAACCGCGCGCTCCTCGATCCGATCGACGCCGTCAGCGCGTCATCGTGATCTTGCGCACTGTCCGTGGCCGGTCGGGGTTGAGATTCTTCGCAAGGCTGAGATGCAACGCGTAGAGCTGGCAGGGAATGATCGAGACGATCGGGGCAAGCCACTCCGCCGTGCGTGGATGCGGAAGCCAGGCGCCACCGCGGCTTGCCCCTGCATCGTCAGTCACGGATAGCGTCGACGCGCCGAGCTTTCGATTCCGATTGATAGCTCTCAACATGGGGCCGCGAGTGACGCCGCTCGGAACAACGGCCAGGACACGAAATCCTGGATCGATCAATCCGACAGGTCCGTGCTCGAAGTCTGCGAACGAGTAGGGGTCGGCATGCACGAGTGCGAGCTCCTTCAGCTTGAGTGCCCATTCGCGCGCGGTTGCGTAGTGGTAGCCGCGGCCAAGGACTACGCATCGGGAGAGCTCGGCATCGGCGGCGGCAAGCCTCGCTGCGACCTCCTCCTCAGCGAGAGCCTCGCGCATCAGCCTGGGAAGCTCCGCGAGTGCCTGGACGTCATTGGCGCCATTGCCATTGAGCTCGGTTGACAGGAGCGCGAGGGCGAGCAGCTCGCCGGTGTAGGTCTTCGACGCCGCAACCGCTCGTTCCCGACCCGCATGGAGCCCGATCGACAGCTCGGCCGCCGCCACCAGGTCAGAGCCGGGAGCGTTCGAGACAGCCAGGGTTAGGGCTCCCTGGCGACGGGCCTCCGAGATGACCCCGACGATGTCGGGCGATCTGCCGGACTGGGAGATGCCGATGACGAGGGCCGAGCGGAGGTCCGGAGTCGTGCCGTAAATGGAGGTGGCCGACGGCAAAGCAAGCGCCACCGCGAGGCGGTGGCGGATGGCGAACAGATACTGCGCGTAGACCGCCGCGTTGTCGGACGTGCCCCGCGCCGCGACGACCGCGTATTTGACGCCGGCCGCCGCGATCGCCTTCGCCGCCTTCTTGATCTCATCACGAGATGCCAGCAGCCGGCGCGCAACCTCCGGCTGCTCCCCGATCTCTGCCCGCAGGCCCATGCCGGTATGTTCGCGTCTCGGTCAACGCCGCAGCAGTGGAACCGGTTTCTTGACACCACTGACATGACTCTGGACAATCAGGAGTCGCCGGCACAGCGCCTGCTCGCTGTTTTTGCAGCCGTCAGCTGGGGGTGGAAAGCATGGGTGGCTCCGTACTCAATCGCAGTGGGGTGAGGGTTGCGGTATCGGTCATCACGGCGGTGGTCGCGCTGTGGCCGGTGGCCGCCGGGTCGGCTTCGAACAAGGCCCCGGTACCTGTGTCGCCGACCAACCTCGTCGTCAGCAGCCCGACCAGCGGTGGCGGCTACCCGGAGATGCCCCCCGTCGAAGGGGGATGCGTCGGACCGTCCGCCAACAACTTCAACGCCAACCACTCCGAGTCCCACCTCGTTGTCCAGCCGGGCACCGAGCAGATCGTCGGCTCGTCCAAGTTCTTCTTCGACAAGTACTCAACCGGCTACAACTTCTATCTGGGCAGCTACAACATCAATGGATCGAGCCACAGCAACAACATCGTCCAGGGCTACGATTGCTCCACCACAGGCACCAACGGCGCTCTCAACCAGAGCATGCCGCCCAGCTGGACCAACACGACCGATCCCAACGTCGCCTTCGACACGAAGGGCCGCGTTTATCAGACGGTCCTTCCGTTCAACGCCTTCTGGACGAACTTGCATCCCGACGGCGAGATCACCGTTTCGTACAGCGATGACTTCGGCGCGCACTGGGTGACGGGCAACGGGGGACAGGCTCTCGAGCAGGTGCCGAACTCGAGCTCGCTCCAGTTCGGTCATGTCGAGGACAAGCAGTGGACAGCGGTCAACCACTATGCCGGCAATCGATTCCAGGATCACGTGTACTCGACCTGGGACATCATCGACGGCAACGTCGGAAGCACCGTCAAGCTGCGCATGGCCACGTCGAGGGACCGCGGACAGACCTTCTCACCCGCGAGGACGATCGTCTCGGCTTCGGTCGACCAGATGCGCAACCAGTACAGCCAACCGGCGGTCGACCCATCAGGCGATGTGTATGTCGCCTACACGAACATCGGGGTGAAGACCAACCAGACCGACTTCTTCGTGACCAGGTCAACTGACGACGGCAAGACGTTCAGCACCCCGGTCAAAGCAGGCAGCGGCCGGCTCATCGGCACGACGAGGGTGACCAACACCACGTTCCGGGACGGCATCAACTTCGCGTTTGCGACCTCACAGGACTACCCGGGCCACGTCTACCTCGCCTACAACGATTTCAACGGGACGCAGTACAACGTCTACCTCGTCCAGTCGACGGACGGCGGCCAGACGTGGAGCCAGCCGGTGTCAGTGAATGACGACATCGCCTCGGGTAACGTCGCCGACCACTTCCAGCCGGCTGTGGCGGCAGGACCCCACGGCGCCGTGGCGGTCGCCTTCTACGACCGCCGGAGGATTTGCCCGAACGACCCGAGCGTCATCTCCAACGACGTTGGCCGGTCCAATTTCTGCATCGACGTTTCGGTCCAGCCTTACAAGGACAACGGCGCATCGACCGGCGCGGTCGCCGTCGGCTCGAACATCCGCGCATCCAGCTACACGTGGGACCCGCAACAGCCGGGGCTCCTGGTCAAGGCTGACGGCACGACGCAGGACCTCCAGACGCTGGGTGGCCTGGGCCAGATCGCCTGCGCCTCGCACAACGATCCATGCAGGAATTCGTTCATCGGCGATTACTTCGGTCTGGCCATCTCGGGCAGCAGCATCTACACGCTGTCCGTCTCGACGCATTACGCGTCGAACGTGGCGGCAGATAACGGCACTCCGCTCTATTACCAGCAGCAGGTGCTCGGGACGATCAGCCGTTCGAGCCTGGGGATCTGAAAATGGCAAGAGCTGAACCGCCCTAGCTTCGTCGGCGAATCGCCCTCGACTACTTACAACCCTTAATCGGCGAACTCCCAGGGATTCGCGCCGCGCGCCGTTATCCCGCACGGAGAAGTGCGCCCAATCGTCAAGGGACTCGTCCGTCCGATCGTCGAATTCACGGCGGTGACCCGGCTTTACGGGACCCGGCGTGCCCTCGATGACGTCCACTTCGCCCTCCATCCAGGTGAGCTCGCCTTTCTGGTCGGGCCGAGCGGCGCCGGCAAGACCACGCTTCTGAAGCTGGTCAACCGCGAGATCCGCCCGTCCAGCGGCGAGGTTTCTGTGGCCGGCATCGCGGCCCACCGATTGAAAGCGTCTCGAGTCGCCGAATTGCGTCGGCGGGTCGGCGTGGTGTTTCAGGACTACAAGCTGCTGCCCCGATTGACCGCGCTCGAAAACGTCGCCTTCGGCCTCCAGGTCGGCGACCTTCGGATCTCCGACGAGGAAGCCCGGGACCGCTCCCTCGACGCGCTGGAGGCCGTGGGTCTTGGCGATCGCGGCGGCGCCTTTCCGCATCAGCTTTCCGGTGGCCAGCAGCAGCGGGTCGCGGTGGCCAGGGCGGTAGTTGCTCAGCCGCCGCTATTGATTGCCGACGAGCCCACCGGCAACCTCGACCTGGAGACGGCCTGGGAGATCATGGACCTCTTCGAGGACATCGCGGCCTGGGGCACGGCTGTGCTTGTAGCGACGCATAACGTCGAGATCGTGACCCGGCTTCAGCGCCGCGTGCTGACGCTCGTTCACGGCAGGCTCGTGCGCGACCAGCCCGCCGGGCAGATAGGGAGGATGGCATGGCTGGCGTCCTCGTGAAGGCCCGATTCCCACGCCGCCGCCTGATTCAGACGGTGGCCGTCAACCTGGTGCGCTACCTGTTCCATGGTGCGGCCCGAAGCTGGGCTCGCAATGCCGGCGGCACCGCGCCAGCGCTTGGGTCCATGACGCTCCTCCTCGTGATGTCCGGCCTCGTCGGCCTGACTGGATTCGCCCTCCACAACCTCGAGCAGATCGAGGCAGGGCAGGCATCCTTGCTGCACGTATATCTGCGTGACAGTGCCGCGGCCACCGACATCACCTCGCTCGAGAACAGGTTGATGAGCGATCCCCGGGTCGCCGGCGTCACATACACGACCAAGGCCGAAGCACTCCAACGGGCGCAACGGATTCCTGGCCTCCCGCAGCTGGCCGACGCCAGCGAGAGCAATCCATTCCCGGCGAGCCTCGATGTCCAGGTCAAGAACATCAACCAGGTGGCGGCCATCGATGCTTCGGTCCGCGACGATCTCGCGGTCGATCAGCTCTATCCAACCTCGTATGACAGGGGCGCCTACCAGCGCATCCAGGCGGTGCTGTTGGGAGCCGCGGTTGCGGGCATCGCGTTCCTCGGCTTGCTCGCCTTCATCGCCGTGACGGTGACCATGAACAGCATCAAGATCGCGATCCATTCGCGCCGCGACGAGATCGCCATCATGCAGCTGGTGGGCGCGCCGCGCTGGATGGTGCGCGGGCCATTTGTCGTCGAGGGCGCGATCACCGGTTCACTGGCGGGTGCGGTGGCCGGCGCCATCACCTTCGGACTGGCGTTCGCGGGAATCTCCGCGGCGTCTGGCACCTTCTCCCAGTTTGCTCCCGGCATAACCGTCACGGTCGCGGCCATCGCCGCTGCGTCCGTCGTCCTGGTGGGCCTGGGTCTCGGCTCGGGATCATCTTTGATCAGCCTGCGGAGACACATGGAGACGTGAGAGCGTCCCTGGTCGCTCTCGCCCTGGCATGCCTTCTGCTTGCTGCCGACCGGTCAGCTGCCACCGCCGACACCGCGCCGGACCCACAGCAGCAAAAGGCCGTCATCGACCAGATCCGAGCGCAGCTCGGGAGCAACCTGGCCGACGCGATGGCAGCCCAGCAGCAGCTCCAGCAATCGCTGCAGGACAACGCCGCGCAGCAGCAGATTCTCCAGGGCAAGATCAACGAGGTCGCGGCGAAGATCGCTGATCTCGACGTTCAGATCGCTGACGCGCGGCGACGCGAGGCGCTTCTCGCGGAGCGCATCGACGCGGAGCGCGCCCAACTTCGACAGCTGAGTCGTGCAATTTATGTCGCGCCCGGCTCGGTCCTGGTGGTGCTCGCGGAGGCGCAGAGCTTGAGCGACCTTCTGACTCGAATCTCCGACCTCAACGTAGCGGGTGCTCGCGCGACTGAAATCAAGGCGAGCCTCGCGCGTGACCTCGACGAGCTGCAGAAAGAGCGCCAGAGGGAGGAGGCCGCACGGGCGGAGCAGGTCATACAGCGCGACCTGCTCAACTCCGAGCTGGCCCAGCTGCAAGCACTGAAGGCTCAGGAGGAAAGCGCCGTCGCGCAGCTTCAAGACAAGATCGCTGAAACGCAATACGAGCTCGCGCGCCTGAACACCCAATCGGCTCAGCTTGCACAGGCTGTGACCGACATGCTGCAGCAGCAGCAGGACGCAATCATCTCAGCCGCGATGCAGGCGGTCTGGAGTCAAGTGCAGCTGTGGGAGCAGTCCAACAATGTCGGCCAGATTCCGACCAGCAGCGGCCATTCCACCAGGTACCGGTTCATCTGGCCCGAGCCGCAGGCGCAGATCTCGCAGGCGTTCGGTCCAAGCACCTTCTGGTTTGAGCCCGCCTACGGCAAATATCCCCACTTCCACACCGGGATCGACCTGGTCGAGCCATTCGGCTCGCCGGTGTATGCGGCAGATGACGGCGTGGTGGCGTTGGTAGGAAGCTCGAGCTCGGGCTATGGCAACTACGTGGTGATCGCGCACTCGGGGGGTCTGGACACGCTCTATGGCCACCTGTCGACAGCGCTGGTCAAGGTCGGGCAGGCGGTGACCCAGGGGACGCCGGTCGGCCTCGAGGGTTCGAGCGGAAACTCGACCGGCGCGCACCTCCACTTCGAGCTGCGCATCAACCAGGTCCCGGTCAACCCGGCGCCGTACCTGCCGCCGGGTGCGCCCTCGGCCTTCCGAGGCTGATCAGCCCGAGCTACTCGTCGGCGGTCCACTCCGGCTCGTGGGCGACGGGATCCACGCGTACCGAGCGCCAGGCGAAGCGCAAAGCACCTACCGCGATCGTCGCCAGGATCACCACCGTGCGCATGTCGGCATCCCATCTCGCTCTTCCATTGGACCGACTGTAGGGGCCGGGCCACGAGCTGTTCAGGCTGCCTGCACACGAAAAGTCGCATCACTCCATCGGGCACAGCGCACCAGGTGGGCCGGTCAGAGTTCTTCAAGGTAGGGGGCTAACGTCGCAGCCTCCGCACGCAGCCTCGCCGCCACCTCTTCACGGCCCAGGCGCTCATACTCGGCCGCGGCAGACATCCGCTCCGACACCTCTGTCCGAAGAATCTCCACGACCTCCTCAATCGAAAGGTCGCGCCGATCGACATCTGCCGCGCCAACCCCCAACCTGGCGGTCGGACCAGACCGGTTGACAGCCTCCGCATTGTCGATCGCGCTCAAGGCGGAACGGAACACCGCGGCACTGGTAACGTCGCCGGCCTTCAACGCGACCCTCAGCGACGCCTTGAGGCGTTGTCGCAGATTGTCCGTCACCAGCTCCAGAGAGTAGCCTCGAAACCCGGCGCAGTATTGTCGGCTGTGATCTTGAGCACCATCCGGCTGTGTCGCGACGATGAGCGGGCGGCGATCCTTGCGATCGTCAACTCCGCGGCCGAGGCGTATCGCGGCGTGATCCCGGCCGATCGGTGGCACGAGCCGTACATGCCGGCTTCGGAGCTCGATCACGAGATCGCCGCCGGCGTCGTCTTCTGGGGCTACGAGACGGACGGACGCCTGCTCGGCGTGATGGGTATCCAGCCGGTGCGCGACGTCGATCTGATCCGCCACGCATACGTCAAGCCCAACAGCCAGAGGCTCGGCGTAGGAGGTGCGTTGATCGACCACCTGCGCGGCCTGACCACGCGAACCATGCTGGTGGGCACCTGGGCCGCCGCCGAATGGGCGATCAGCTTTTATCTCCGCCACGGCTTCGAGCTGGTCTCCTCCGAGCGCAAAAATGCGCTTCTCAAGAGCTACTGGTCGATCCCGGACCGCCAGGTCGAGACCTCGGTGGTTCTCGAGTCCGCATAGCGGACTCTAATCAGGCGGCGGTGGGGACTCCTCCAGCCATCGCGTTTCGCCGGCCGCGACAGCGAGATGCGACATTGGTTTCTGGCTGCCCGCGCCGTGCCAGTGCTCCTCCCCCGGATCCGCCGCCACCGTGTCGTGCAGCTCGATTCGCTGCGGCTTCTGTCCTCGCACCTGGACCCAGCCCTCACCCTCGATGACGTGCAGCAGCTGGCCTCCCGGGTGCGAGTGCCAGTTGTTTCTGGCACCGGGCTCGAACCGCACGACCGCGGCGAAGATGGACCCCGGTTGCGCGGCCTCCATGAGCCCTCGCAAAGCTGTCCTGCCGGTGAAATGCTCTCGTTCCGCGGGCTTTTCGGTTTTCAGCGATTCGGGCCGCGATGTGATCTTCATGCGTTCAGCCTAATCCCGACCGATTTCGCCCCGTTGTATGGCGACCACTCAGCGAGGCGAATTGAAAGAGTGGTAGATTTGGCCAGTTTTGACCAGGAACGATGCGGTTGCGACCAAGCAGGCAGACCACAACCGCTGGCTCACGCTGGGCCAGGCCAGCCGCACCCTCGGTGTCACCCCCAACACCCTGCGCCGCTGGGCGGACCGGAACCAGATCCCGTCATTTGTCACGCCCGGCGGCCATCGACGGTTTCTCGCCGCCGCCCTCGACGCCTTTCTCCCGACCGACCGGGTCCGGCGCCCCGCCCTGGCCACCATGGGCGCGTCGTCCGATCGCATGGCCCGCGCCTATCGCCGGGCGCGACCCTACGCTCAGGCCCACGAGCCAGAGGGATGGTTCGCCGCGCTCTCTGATGCCGAACGCAGCGGCTTCCGCGAACGCGGCATGCAGCTCCTGAGCGACCTGCTTCGGCAGCTCGACGTCGAACGTGGCGAGGCGGCCGCGCTGATCACTGCGGCCGAGGGACACGCGAGCGAGTACGGAGCCGAGGCGGCGCGGCACGGTGCGTCGTTGAGCGAGACGGTCGAGGCATTCCTCCGCTTTCGCAAGCCGTTCGTCGACGAGCTGGCGCTGCTCGCCCGCCGCAGGCGGCTCGATACCCGCGAAGCAACGGCGCTGCTGGTGGACGCGGAGTCGGCGCTCGACCGCCTGCTCGTCGCGCTGATGACAGGTCACACCACCCTCGGAAGGACGACGTGAGCGAACCCTGGGCTCTTACATCCTCGGCTGGTGATGTCGACCCAACCGCTCGCGCTGCAAATGCGCGGGAGTTTGAACAGTGGATCGCCGCCGGCGGTTGCGGAGTGGCGCTGGTGACCTGCCATCGCGCTGAGCTCTATGGCTTTGGCCAGCAGCCCGCGCTGGGGGCGGTACGCATGCTTGCGGGTGAAGGGGCAATCGCCCATCTCCTGCGTGTCGCCTGCGGGCTCGAAAGCGTCATCGTCGGCGAGGATGAGGTCCTGCACCAGGTCCGCCAGGCGCTGAGTCGAGCCCGTGCGATCAAGGCCGTGGACCGGCGGCTGAACCGCCTTTTCGAGACCGCGATCGCGACAGGCCGGCAGGCTCGATCCGGTCGGACTGCTTCCAGCGGCAACCTCGCCCAGAGCGCCGTGGCATGGCTGCAGGGCAAGACCGTCGTGTCAGGTCAGCTCGTCGTGGTCGCCGGCGCGGGCCGGATGGGCGCCGCGCTCGCGCATTCGGTCGCGGACGCCGGAGCGGAGGTGATCATCGCCAGCCGCGACGCCGCCAAGGCGGCGCGCCTCGCCCACATATATGGCGGGCGTGGCGTCGACCTGCCGACCGGCGCCAGGTTGACCTCCGGGGCGGCGGGCGTCGCAGTCGCCCTGGGTGGCCAGTGGACGGAGCTCGGAGCGATGGCGGGCCTCGACCTGCCACCGATTGCCGACATCTCCGCGCCACAGGCAGTTCCGGATGCGGTTCGGCGTCACCTTAACGGGGGCTTCCTGGGCATCGACGACCTCTACCGCCAGAGCGACGCCCTCCCTCGCGCATATATAGAAGACGCGCGAGGTTTGGTGGCCGCGAAGACGGCCGAGCTCGTGGCCAGGCTGGACCGCCTCGTATGAAGATCCGGCTTGGCACTCGAGGATCCGCTCTCGCCCTGGCTCAAAGCGAGTGGTTTGCCGAGCGCCTGAGCGCTGCCGGCCACGAAGTCGAGGTGGTGCGCATCGTCACAGAGGGCGACGTGCGCCCTGCCGACACGGAACCAGGCGAGGGCATCTTCGTGGTCGCCATCGCACGCGCCCTGATGCGCGGCGAGATCGACGTCGCTGTGCACAGCGCAAAGGACGTTCCGCTGGAGGACGAGCCGCAGCTGGCCATCGCGGCTTACCCGGAGCGGGCTGATCCGCGCGACGCGCTGGTCACGGGCTCCGGGAGCCAGTCGATCGCCACGCTGCCGGCGAACGCGACGGTAGGTACGGACAGCCCGCGACGCGCTGGATTCATGCGCGCCGCGCGCCCCGATCTGCGCATCGTGCCGTTGCACGGCAACGTCGACACTCGGTTGCGGCGTCTCGATGCGGGTGAGGTCGATGCCCTCGTGATCGCGGCCGCCGGCCTCGACCGGCTTGGTCGCGGCGCGCGAATCGACCAGCGGATCGACACGGGACTGGTCACGCCCGCGCCTGGTCAGGGCGCGCTCGCCATCCAGGCGCGGCGGTCCGACACCTCGGTGCTCGAAGTTCTTGCCGCGCACGATCAGCCTGACATCCGGCTTGCCGTCGAGGCGGAGCGCCGCGTGCTCAGCGCGACGGGCGGCACGTGCCGCGCGCCGGTGGGCGCGGTCGCGTCCATCGACGACCAGACTTTCACGATGGTTGTTGGTGGAGTCAACAGCGACGGCTCGGACCGCAACGTCGAATTACTGCGCGGCAAGCGCGCCGAACTGATCGAGCTCGCGCATGACGCCGGGAAGCGGCTGGCGGGTGCGGTGATGCTGCGATGACCGCGGTGCTCGTGACGAGGCCGGCCGGAGCGCGCGATCCACTGGTCACGGAGCTCGAGTCTCGAGGCTACCGCGTTAGCGCCGTGCCTACAGTCCTCACGAGGCCAATCGCTGTGGACTGGCCGGATATCGCCGGGTACGACTGGGTGGTCGTTACGAGTGCGGCGGGCGTCGATGCGCTGCCCGTGGCTCTGGCAGGTCCACGCTGGGCCGCGGTCAGTGAATCGACGGCTGCGGCTCTGCGCGCGAAGGGGGTGGAGGCCGACCTGGTGCCGGCCGAGGCCAACGGCGCGGGACTCGCCGAGGCGCTGCCGGACCCCCGGGGCGTGCGCGTCTTGCTCGTGCGCGCCTCCCTCGCGGATTCCGATTTGCCTACCCGGCTCCGTGAACGCGGCGCGCTGGTGGACGACGTCACCGCCTACGAGACGGTCGAAGGGCCGGCCGAATCGGCGGACGATCTGCGCCACGCCCTGCAACAGCCGGACCTGGCGGCGGTCGTTTTCGCGTCCGGGTCGGCCGTTCGCGGCTTCGCCAAGCTTGGCGGCTCGACGGCGTTGCCCGCGATCACGATCGGTCCGCGAACCACCGCAGTCGCAAGGGACGCCGGTTTCAACGTGCTGGCCGAGTCCCCCGGACCGAGCGTTCGCCAGCTGGCGGCGACCGTGACGCGCGCGATTCCGGCGATGATGACTCTGGGACCGCGCAGGCCGCGACGGCTCAGGACCAACGCCGCCGTGCGCGCGCTGGTTCGCGAAACAAGGCTCGACCCGTCGCAGCTGATCGCGCCGCTGTTCGTCATCCCCGGCCGCGAGCAGAGTCATGAGATCGCCTCGCTCAAGGGCCACCACCGGCTTACACCGGACCTCGCGCTGCGCGAGGCGCACCGGCTGGCGGAGCTCGGTGTCGGAGGCGTGCTCCTTTTTGGCATCCCCGATGCAAAGGATCCCGAAGGTTCGGGCGCCGACGACCCGCGCGGTCCGGTGCCTGAGACGCTGCGACTCTTGCACCGCGAGGGACTACCCCTCGCGCTGACCGCCGACGTGTGCCTGTGTGAGTACACGTCGCACGGCCACTGCGGAATCCTGGACGGGGACACGGTGGACAACGACGCCTCGTTGAGGCGGCTTGCCGCCGCCGCCATCGCCTATGCCGAGGCCGGCGCAGACATTGTCGGACCGAGCGCAATGATGGACGGCCAGGTCGCCGCCCTGCGTTCCGGACTCGACGGGGCCGGCTTTGGCAGCACCGCGATCATGGCGTATGCGTCGAAGCACGCCTCGAACCTGTACGGTCCGTTCCGCGACGCCGCCGGATCAACGCCGAGCTTCGGTGACCGCAAGTCATACCAGATGGATCCCGCCAACGGCCGCGAAGCGCTTGGGGAGATGGAGCTCGACGCGGCGGAGGGCGCCGACATCCTGATGGTCAAGCCGGCGATCACATCCCTCGATCTCCTCGCGCGGGCGCGCGATCGCTTCGACCTCGCGCTCGCCGCGTACCAGGTGAGCGGAGAGGCCGCGATGATCGAGGCGGCCGCAGAGCGGGGATGGTTGGACAGGCGCGGCGCAATCCTCGAATCGCTCACAGCCATCGTCAGGGCAGGCGCCGGCATCGTCATCACGTACTTCGCCGCCGACGCCGCGGCGTGGCTGCGCGAGCGCCGATGACGGAAAGCCGCTACGTGCACGCGCTCGCGCTCGGACTCGATCCCGCTTGGCGGCGCCAAACCCGCGCCGAGCGCTGCCGCACGGCGGAGGAGTTATGCTCTGCGGCTACATCTCCATCGGACGTCACCACGTTCGGCTACTCGATGATCGGGCTCAAAGCCGGGGTGGATGTTCTCCTGTGGAGCCTTTCGCCGTCTCTCGAGGCGCTCGAAGAACGGAGCGCGGGCGTGCTGCGGGCGGGTATGGGCGCGTGGATGACCGCGCGTCACAGCTTTCTCGGCATCATCAAACCGTCGCAGTACGTCAAGCGGCCTACCTCACAGGAGCAATCCCTGTTCGAAGGCGAACGCTCGAGGTACCTCATCGTCTATCCGTTCACCAAGAGCACGGACTGGTACCTGCTGACGCAGGAAGAACGGCAGAAGGTGATGAACGAGCACATGAAGGTTGGGCACGGCTACAAGCAGGTCCGTCAGCTGCTCGCCTACTCTTTCGGGGTCGACGACATGGACTTCCTCGTCGCATACGAGACCGATGACCTTCCCGCGTTCGGAGAGCTCGTCCGCGATCTGCGCGGGACCGAAAGCCGGCGCTCGACCGTGCGCGACACGCCCATCCTTACGGGGATACACCGGCCGATCGAGGAGATAACCAGGCTGCTGGGCGCGGAATGACCGTCGCGGCAAGCCTCTTTCCCGGCGGGGTCAACAGTCCCGTCCGCGCGTACCGGGCGGTCGGCGGCGAGCCGCCCGTCCTCGTCCGCGGTGCGGGCGCCTTCGTCTGGGACCAATCCGGCAGGCGGTACATCGACTACGTCGGCGCGTTTGGCCCGCTCGTCCTGGGTCACGCGCACCGAGCCGTTGTGGAAGCGATCGAGGCGGCGGCCGAGGCCGGCGGTTCGTTCGGGGTCACGAGCCCTGGTGAAGTTCGGCTCGCCGAGCTGATCTGCGCGCGCATGCCGTCGGTCGAGCGGATCAGGTTCGTCAACAGCGGCACAGAGGCGGCGATGAGCGCGCTGCGCGTGGCGCGCGCGGCGACCGTGCGCGAGCTCGTGATCAAGTTCGACGGCGGGTATCACGGGCACGCGGATTCACTGCTCGTTGCGGCCGGTTCCGCTGCGGCGACCCTCTCGATCCCAGACAGCGCAGGCGTCACCCGCTCCGTTGCCGCGCAGACCCTTGTCGCGAACTACAACGATCTCGAGTCCGTCGAAGCACTCCTCGCTCGCCACTCCGGACAAGTTGCCGCGGTGATCGTCGAGCCGGTCGCCGCCAACATGGGCGTGGTGGCGCCGCTGCCCGGTTTTCTTGCCGGGTTGCGCGGGCTGACCCAAAGCAGCGGTGCGCTGCTGATTTTCGACGAGGTGATCACGGGTTTTCGTGTCGCGCCCGGCGGGGCCCAGGAGCTATACGGCGTGCGGCCAGACCTGACCGTCCTTGGCAAGATCATCGGCGGCGGCCTGCCGGTCGGGGCCTACGGGGGTCGGGCGGACCTGATGGATCTGGTTGCGCCGTCGGGCCCGGTGTACCAGGCAGGCACTCTTTCGGGTCACCCCGTCGTGATGGCCGCCGGCGAAGCGACGCTCCGGCAGCTGACGCCAGAGGTCTACGCGAGCATCGAGCACGAAGCCGCCCGCCTCGAGGCCGGCCTTCGAGTCAAAGGCGCAAGCGTCGCGCGGGTCGGGTCGCTCCTGACTTTGTTTTTCAACGACCGGCCGCCTCGAAATTTCCGCGAGGCCAAAGCCTCGGACACGGCGGCTTTTGCACGCTTCTTTCATTCCATGCTTGACGCGGGAGTGCTCCTGCCGCCGTCGCAGTTCGAGGCCTTGTTCGTGTCGGCGGCGCACGACCGATCCGTCATCGACGCGACAATCGAGGCGATCGCGTGAGCCGGTTTCTCGACGCCGCCCGGCGCAAGCCTGTCGATGCCACTCCGGTGTGGCTCATGCGTCAGGCCGGCCGCTCCCTGCCCGAGTATCGTGCGCTGCGCGAGCGCTGGACGTTGGCGGAGATCGTTGCTCAACCGGAGCTCTGCGCCGAGGTGACACTTCAGCCGGTGCGCCGGTTGGGGGTCGATGCCGCAGTGATGTTCGCCGACATAATGCTGCCGCTGCGCGGCATGGGGGTCGGCTTTGAGCTCGTGGAAAACGTCGGCCCGGTCATCGCTCACCCCATCGCCAGCGTCGCCGACGTGGAACGACTGCGCGTGCCTCATGGGGAGGACGCCGCGCCGCAGGTGATTGCCGCGGTGCGGCAGGTCGTGGCGGAGTCGCCGGTGCCCGTGATCGGCTTTGCCGGTGCGCCCTTCACGCTGGCGAGCTATCTGATCGAAGGCCGCCCGTCGCGCGACTTCACCAAGGTGAAGGCCTTCATGTACACACAGCCCGGAGCTTTCGAGTCGCTGCTCGCGAAGCTCGCGGCGACGATGACCGGCTATCTCACTGCGCAGGTCCACGCTGGAGTTCAGGCAGTTCAGCTGTTCGACTCGTGGGTCGGCGCGCTTGCGCTCGAGGATTACGAATCGCGCGTCGTGAAGCACACTCGCGCGATCCTCGACGCGCTTGCTCCACTCGGCGTGCCCCGGATCCACTTCGGGACCAATACAGCGGGTTTGCTGGAGGCGATCGCACGCACCGGTCCGGACGTCGTCTCGCTGGACTGGCGAGTGCCGCTCGACGAGGGATGGCAGAGAGTCGGGCACGACCGAGGAGTCCAGGGAAACCTCGACCCCGCGGTTCTGCTCGGACCCGCCGACCTGATCCGGGAGCGGGCGCGCGACGTGCTCAGGCGGGCCGACGGACGCCTGGGTCACGTCTTCAACCTCGGGCATGGCGTCCTTCCCGACACCAGCGTCGAAAACCTTCAGCTGCTCATCGAAACGGTCCACTCATGGGTGCCTGCGAATGTCAGCTGACACAGGAATCCTGTGCATGGCGTACGGCAGCCCCGCGACTGAGGCGGATATCGCCGCGTACTACACGCACATCCGCGGCGGCAGGCAGCCTTCGCCAGAAGCACTCGCAGAGTTGACCGAGCGTTATCGGGCGATCGGTGGATCGCCGCTCACGGCGATCACGCGGGCCCAGGCGAGCGCGCTCTCCACGCGCACGGGGCTGCCCACGTTCGTGGGCATGAAGCACGCTTCCCCTTTCATCGCCGACGGCGCGGCTGAAGCCCGGAGACAGGGCGTCCGGCGTCTCATCGGACTGCCGCTCGCGCCGCACTACGCGCGCATGAGCCTCGGCAGCTACCAGCGGTCCCTGCAAGACGCGTGGGACGCCGAGCTGATTTTCGTTCCAGGCTTCTACGACCACCCGGCGTTCATCGGAGCGGTGCAGCACCTTCTCCGCGAGTCGCTCGCCCAGTCGCGACCCGACCGGCTGTTCTTCACCGCGCACAGCCTTCCCGAGCGGATCATCGCGGAGGGCGATCCGTATCGCGACCAGCTGCTCGCGAGCTGCCGCCTGGTCGCATCGGACATGGACTTGCCGATGTGGGAGTTCGCCTTCCAGTCTGCGAGCCACACCGGTGAACCATGGCTCGGACCCGACCTGCTGGAGGCGGTGGAGCGATCAGGCGCGAAGGATGTGCTCGTGTGCCCGATCGGCTTCGTCGCCGATCACCTCGAGATCCTCTACGACCTAGACGTCGAGGCGCAGACGTTCGCCCGCGAGCGAGGCATGAGAATCCGGCGGACGAGCTCCTTCAACACGCGTCCCGAGTTCGTGGACGCGCTCGCCCGAGTCGTCTCCGACGCGCTGGTCCGGGTCGCCTAGCTCGACCAGACTGGGGCGCGCTTTTCGACGAAGGCGGCGATTCCCTCTTTGCCGTCCGGAGCCACGGCGTTGCAAGAGATAGCCTCGGCCATCAAGCGGTACGCCTCGCCCTGCTTCTCGTCGACCTGCTTGTAGAAGCCCTCCTTGCCCAGGGTCAGCGCGTACCGACTGAGCTTGGCGAGCTCCGTGACGAGCGTCATCACCTCGTTGTCGAGCTGCTGCAGCGGAACGGCGCGGTTGATGAGGCCCCATCTCTCTGCTGTGGCGGCGTCGACGAAGCGCCCTGTCAGCAGCATCTCCATCGCATTCTTGCGTCCGACATTCCTGGCCACGGCCACACCGGGAGTCGAGCAGAACAATCCATAGCGCACGCCCGAGGTAGCAAAACGGCAGTCGTCGCTGGCAATCGCGAGGTCGCAGGTGGCGACAAGCTGGCAACCGGCCGCTGTGGCGATTCCGTGCGGTGCAGCGATGACAGGAACCGGGATGGCCTGAACCGTCGCCATGAGCTTGTTGCAGACGGCGAATATCTCGCGCTCCTCGTCGAGGCTCCGGTCTGCCATCTCCTTTAGATCGTGCCCGGCGGAAAATGCGCGGCCTGCTCCCCTGAGCACGATCGCGCGGACCTCAGGTCGGTCGGCCTGGCGCTCGAGCTCAGAGGTGAGCTCCTTCATCAAGCCTGTGGAAAGCGGGTTCAGCTGATCCGGCCGGTTGAGCGTGATGATCGCTGCGGGAAGGCGGTCCTCCACCAGTAGGTATTCGAGGGTCGCTGCCAATTCACCAACCTCCTTGTCATTCCCAGTCTAGGTTCAGGGCCGGGGCCTGCCCGCCGCCCAGGCGTTCACGTAGCGCACGAAATGTCCACCTTCATCGCCCGGAAGGCGCGGTCAGCATCCAGGCGGGGTGCTTCGAACTCGGGGTTGGAGCTCCTCGAGCGGGCCGGCTACGTCGTTCGCGGAGTCCTTTACACGGTCATGGGCGGACTGGCGCTGGGGGTCGCGCTAGGCATCGGTGGGATGGCCACCGACCAGTCCGGAAGCCTGGTCATCCTCACCAGAGGGCCCTGGGGCAGAATGCTGCTCGTGGCCGTCGCGCTTGGCCTGGGCGCCTACGCCATCTGGGGTTTCGTCCGCGCGATCTTCGATCCGCTGCATCGCGGTGATGATCCTCCTGGAATCGCGGAGAGGCTTGGCTTTGCGTGGAGCGGGACCGCCTACACGGCGATGGTATTGCTCGCTCTCCAGCTTCTGTCGGGGAGCTCGAAATCTCCGTCGCATGATGGAACGCAGGCCGTGATCGCGTCGATCCTCACATATCCTGCCGGGCACTGGGCGACGCTTGTGGTCGGGGCCGTCGCGATCGGTGTCGGCCTCGGGCAATTTGTCGAGGCGTACACCGCTGTCTTCAAGAAAGACTTGAAACGCTCCGAGATGAGCAAGCCGGCAAAGAAGACAGTGGATGCCCTCGGACGTTTCGGCATGGTCTCTCGGGGCGTGACCTTCACGCTTGTCGGCTGGTTCGTCGTGCAGGCCGGCCTGTATCGCGACCCGTCTCGGGCGCATGGGTTTGGGGGCGCCTTCATGTTCCTGCTCGGCCAGCCGTTCGGCCGTCCCCTGCTTGCTGTGGTCGCCCTCGGTTTCATCGCGCTCGGCCTGCACTCGTTCGCCTCGGCGCGGTGGGAGCGGTTGCTCGGCAGCTCGCGTTGAGCGCCAAAGAGACGACAACTAAGGCCAGCCGGCTGCTGGTGATCAGCCGCCGAGCCGGATCGATGACTCCGGAGATAGAGGCGAAGCTTCGTAGCGCGTTTGCCGATCACCTCGTGATCGACTTCGATCCCGATTCCGATTTCGAAAAGCTGATCACGCCACAAGCAAGAATCGTCGTTGCAGGAGGCGACGGCACGGTCGAGTTCATGCTCCGCAAGCTTGCCGACACGAAGCACCCGGTCGGCGTCCTGTCGCTCGGGACCTTCAACAACTTCGCCCGTGCGCTCGGCCTGCCGGACAAGCTTGACCAGGCGATCGTTGTGGCAAAGACGGGACATGCACGCGCGATCACGCTCGGGCGCGTGAACGGGCGCGTCTTCGTCGAGGCATGCGCGATCGGGCTGTTTGGCGAAACCATCGCGCTCGGCGACTCGGCCAAGGACATGGAGTTCGGCGCCCTGGTGGGCAAGCTCAAGGACGTCATGGCGGCGAAGCGCTTTCACTACGAGCTGAGCGGCGATATAAGGGGCAACGGGACGGCGATGTCGCTGGTCTTCAGCAACACCTCGTCGATCGGCACCCAGATGCGGGTTAGCGACTCGACACCTACCGACCCATACCTGGAGTTTTCGGTCCACGCGGGTCGCAGCCGAACCGACATCGTGGGTAGGGCGATCATCTCGGCGCTGCACCGCCAGGAATCCGACGAGGGAATCGACCAGGTGTTCAAGTTCCAGAGGCTGGAGGTCAAGACCAGGCCGCGCGTACGCGTCTACGCCGACAACCTGCTCGTCGGACGCACGCCGGCCACCATCACGTCTGAGCTGAGCGCGGTGAAGGTGCTGATGCCCAAATGAGCGCAGGGGCGCCGGCGAAAGAGGCGGCCAAGGAAGTCCTCACCGGCGAACCAGGGCCCAGCGCTCGCGCGTGGCTGGGCCCGCTCAGCCTCGTCGTCTGGGTCATGTTCGCCGCGAACACATTCCTCGTGGCGACTCATCCCCTTCTGCCGTTCGACGTCCCGGTCGCGACCTTTGTCCAGAGCGTTCCGTGGGGACCCGTGACCTATGTCTTCGACCTGATCAACGCGACAGCAGGCTACGTGCAGGTTGCTGTGGGGCTGATCGCGATCGTTCTGCTGTTCATCTGGGAGCGCCGCGCGGGCTACTTGATGGCGATCGGGGCCATATCGAGCCTGCTCGACAACGTGATCAAGTCACTGATGGCGCGTGAGCGGCCGACCGCGTCCCTCGTCCACATCCTGACGCCGGCACCCGGCTACAGCTATCCAAGCGGGCACGCGGTCTTCTTCACCTGGCTGAGCTTCATGGTCGCTTTCTCCCTGGCACCGCATGTCCGGCCGCGCTTCCGGTGGGCGCTGTGGGTCGGAGCCGCCGTGACGATCGCGCTCGCGTGCCTCGCCAGGGTGTGGGCGGGCGACCACTGGCCGAGCGACGTCGCCGGCGGATTCCTGCTCGGCCTGGGGTGGTCGGCGTTCGTGGTCTGGCTGCCTGAGCGGTGGCTTCCCTCGCCGGACTGGCGCTGGTTCCGAGGCCGCCTGAGGCCCGCGCCCTGACGGAGATCACCCGGCGGGCACTCAAGGAAGGTCGCAGGGGCGGGAGTGCCGCGATCAACACGACCCTGTTTACCGTCGCGGCAGTTGCCGCGTTGGGTGCGATCGTCTTGGCGATCTACGTCGCCGGCCACCAATTCATACCAGAGGACGCGCTGATCGAGCGCGACGTGCAATCGACGAGCTGGGGCCCTCTCGCTGTCACGTTTCCGATCTTCAGCTGGATCGGAGACGCAAAGGGCGCCGTGCTCGAGGCGATCATCTTCGTCGCCGTCCTGATCTTCAATCGGCGGGCGTGGATCATCGCCGCGGGATGCGCCGCGACCGCCGCCTGGTACGTGGTCCTCAGCCACCTCATCATTCGTGCGCGCCCGACCACCGCGCAGGTCCTACAGGTCACCGAACATCCGGGCGCATCGAGCTTCCCGAGCGGTCACACGATGTTCATCGTCACGGTCACCGCTGTGTTGATGCTGTGCCTCGGGCAGCGATTTCTTCCGACGTGGGGCCGGGTCGCGGGCTGGACACTTGCGGCGCTCATCGTCGTCGCCAGCTCCCTCGACCGGATCTACACCGGCGCGCATTGGCCGAGCGACGTGCTGGCCGGGATCCTGATCGCGGTCGCCTGGATCAGCTTCTGGGTTTCGCTGAGGTGGGTGCGCCAGGCAGCGGCTTCTGCACGGCACCGGGATTAGGTGCACTTCGCGCAAGACGCTCGTTTGAACCGAATCGAACCGTGCGTGTCCGGAAGAAACCATTATCAGCAGTTTCTATGGATCGGATCAAAACAATTGATTGGCTCTATCACCAGAACGGGCCTACCCTGCGTTCATTCTTGTAGAGATGGACGGCATAGGCAACGCGGTTCTGTACGGATCGGACGACTCTCGGGAGTCGAACGCGATGGTCGAGCTCCTGAAGGAGCTCGGGATCCAGTTCGAGTACCGGCAGGTCAATAGCGACCCGGCCGCGATGCGTGAATGGGAGCAGCTGGACGGCGAGCGGGTGCCCCTCCTGCGGCTCGGCAACAACTCGATCGTCCGCGGGTTTGACCGCATCAAAGTGCAGCAGCTCGTCGGCTGGGTGGGCTGCTAGCTCAAGCGGACGTCTCGGTCGTCCTGGCGGGGAGCACCGCCGAGCGCTCAACCATGTAGGCGATCGGTCATGTCGGGGCCAAGCGAAGCTCTAGGCTGGATGGCTCCGTGACTGATCGTTCGCCACACACCAGTCCTCTAGAGCTGACCGCCTTTTCGGTGCGGGGCGAGCCGATCAGCTACGCCGACGCAATTCGCGGTCGGTTCATGCCGATCCAGTCGGGCGACGCCTGGGGTCCGCCGTGGAGCACGACCTGGTTTCACGTCCGCGGCCGGGTGCCCGAGTCGTGGGCGGGGCGGCGTGTGGTTGCCCGCTTCGACCTTGGGTTCGTCGGGCCGACCGGCTTCACGTGCGAGGCGCTGGCCTGGAAGGACGGCAAACCCTGGCGTGGCGTCGACCCGAATCACCGGTGGCTGCCCATCGATGGGCTTGAAGTCGACTTCTACCTGGAGGCGGCGGCCAACCCGCGAGCGACCGAGCAGGGACCTGAACCCGCTCCCTCGATGCTCGCGCTTCGCAAATCGCCCGAACCGGCCTTCGTGCTCCGTGAGGCTGTGCTCGCCATCCAAAACGCTGACGGCGCCGGGGTCGGCGAAGCCCGGCTCGAGCAGTCCCACAAGATCACCGCAGTTGGCCACGCCCACATCGACACGGCGTGGGAGTGGCCGCTCCGCGAGGCGAAGCGGAAGGTCGCGCGCAGCTGGTCGACGCAGCTCGCCCTGATGGACGAATACCCGGATTACGTTTTCGCGGCATCTCAACCCGCGCAGTACCAGTGGATGAAGGAGTCGTACCCCGACATCTATCGCCGGATCAAAGAAAGAGTTGCGGCCGGCCAATGGGAGCCGGTCGGCGCCATGTGGGTCGAGGCCGACTGCAACCTTCCGTCCGGCGAGTCCCTCGTGCGGCAGCTGCTGTACGGCAAACGATTCTTCATGCGCGAATTCGGTTACGAGACCCGGGTCCTGTGGCTGCCGGACGTCTTCGGCTATCCGGGCAACCTACCTCAGCTGATGGCTGCCGCCGGCTGCGATTTCTTTCTCACGCAGAAGCTCTCCTGGAATGACACGAACAAACCGGAGCACCACACCTTCATCTGGGAAGGGATCGACGGGTCCCGCATCTTCACGCATTTCCCACCCGCCGACACCTACAACGGCAGCTTCGCGCCCGAGGATGTCGAGCGCAGCCTGCACAATTTCAAGGACGGCCACCGCTCGAACAGGTCGCTCTACCTGTTTGGCTGGGGGGACGGAGGCGGTGGTCCCCAACCGGAGATGATCGACTCTGCCCACCGGCTGGGGGTGGAGATCGGCCGCGCCGCGGACTTTTTCGAGGCGGCCGCGGCCGAAGCGAACGGCCTCACGACCTCGTCGGGCGAGCTGTATTTCGAGCTGCACCGCGGCACATACACGAGCCAGGGGCGTACCAAGTGGTGGAACCGGCGCGCCCAGACGGTCCTGCGTGACGCCGAGATGTGGTCGGTTGGAGCCGGCGGCGAGTACCCCCGCGGCGAGCTAGAAGCGATGTGGAAGAAGGTGCTGCTGAACCAGTTCCACGACATCCTTCCCGGTTCGAGCATCGACTGGGTTTACGAAGACAACGTGAACGACCTGCGGCAGGTCGTGACGGACGGCGAGAACGTCGCCGCGCGGGCTCTCGAGGCGATCGCGGGCGAAGGCGATCGCTTCGCCGTCTTCAACTCGACCTCGCACAATCGTGCAGGTGCGCCGGCCTACGGCTGGGCGGTTCACGCCTCGCGACCTGAACCCGCGCCAATGTCGATCGCCGCCGGCCGCATGGAGAACGACATCCTCCGGATTGATTGGGACCAGACGGGCCTCCTGACGTCGATCTGGGACAAGGAGGTCGGCCGCAGGGTGTTGAGCGCCTCGGGCAACCTGTTCCAGATTCACGACGACAACCCCGCCCGATGGGACGCGTGGGACCTGGACCTGACCTACCTGGACACCGTCGAGGACCTGACCGACCTCGACGCCGTGCACCTCGACCGAGACGGAGTGAGATTCGTGCGTCGCTTCGGCGAATCTCGGCTGTTGCAGCGCGTGGTCCTCGACGGGCGCGTCCTGCGTTTCGAGACGCAGGTCGACTGGCATGAGCGCCACAAGATGCTCAAGGTTGCGTTCCCCGTCACGATCAGCTCTCCTGAAGCGACCTACGAGGTTCAGTTCGGGCACGTAGCCCGCCCAACGCATTGGGACACGTCGAAGGCCCGCGCGATGTTCGAAGTTTGCGCGCAGCGATGGGCGCATCTCGGCGACGGCGATTACGGGGTCGCGCTGCTCAACGACTCGAAGCACGGCTACGACATCCACGGGTCGGTGATGCGCTTGTCCCTTTTGCGCGGGCCGACACACCCCGATCCGACGGCGGATCAGGGGATGCACACCTTCACCTATGCGCTGATGCCGCATCCCGGCGATTTCCGTCAAGCCGGTGTCATTCAGGCGGCCGAAGATCTCAACTCGCCGCTTCGGGTCGTCCCCACCAACCTCCCAGCAGGAATGTCGCGCTCACTTGTTGAGGTCGACACAGCCGAGGTGCCGGTTGAAGCGATCAAGCGAGCCGAAGACTCGGATGCCGTGATCGTGCGGCTCTATGAAGCGTGGGGGAGAAGCTGCACGGCTCGAGTCCGGACCACGCTGCCCGCGTCGCGCGCTTTCCTGTGCGACCTTCTCGAAGGCAACCTCGAAGAGGTTTCGGTGCACGAGGGCGCGATCGAGCTCGAGCTGACGCCGTTCAAGATCCTGACCTTGAAGCTCGAGCCGTAAATCTGGCCTCGTTGTATCCAACGGCGCGTATCCAGAGCTGAAATTCGGCTCCGTTGGCGTCACCGACGCGGAATGAGGCAGCGGCCCTACTAGTGAACCGCCCGCTCCTGCCCGCGCCAGTAGGGCGCGCGCAGGTCCTTCTTGAGGATCTTGCCGCTCGGATTGCGGGGAATCACGTCGACAAAGTCGACCGAGCGCGGACGTTTGAAGCCCGCAAGCCTCGATTGCGACCACTCGATGAGCTCGTCTGCAGTGAGATCTGAGTCCGGCTTTCGAATCACGACTGCCTTGACCGCCTCACCCCACTTGTCGTCGGGGATCCCGATGACGGCAACGTCCGCGACCTCTGGATGCCCCGCAAGCGCCGCCTCGACCTCCGCGGGATAGATGTTCTCGCCGCCGGAGATGATCATGTCCTTGATCCGGTCCTTGATGTAGATGAACCCATCGCCGTCCATCGTCCCGGCGTCGCCGGTGTGGAACCAGCCATCGCGAATCGCCGCCGCGGTGTCGCGCTCCTTGCGCCAGTAGCCGGCCATCGTTGCGGGCCCGCGGTAAACGATCTCGCCGATCTCACCGTTAGGAACCTCGCGGTCATCGACACCGACCACCTTGAGCTCATGGCCGAAGCCAGAGCGGCCGCAGCTTAGAAAGCGCTCGCCGATGTGCTCCTCGTGCTGAAGAAAGGTCACGGCCCCAGTCGTCTCCGTCAACCCGTAGACCTGCGTGAACCGGCAGCCGAAGATCTCGATCGAACGCTTCAGCAGCTCAGGCGTGATGGGTGAGGCGCCATAGAGGATGTTCTTCAGGGCCGAGAAGTCGGCGCCCCTTGCCTCTGGCAGCGAGGTGAGGAAGAGGAGTGCCGCGGGTACGAGGAAGCCGGTGTTTACTTTTTGCTCGACGATCACGCGCAGGATGTCCTGAGGAACGAACTCGCGAGTGATGACGGCGGTGCAGCCGGCGGACATCGCTCCCAGCGCCCAACCGCAGCCGCCAATGTGATACAGCGGCATCGCGACGAGGGAGCGGCCGCCCTCATCGAGCCCTTTGATCTCCATCAACAGGTTGGCGCTCAGGCCCACAAGGCTGAGGTTGGTCAGCATTGCCCCCTTGGGGAGGCCGGTGGTGCCTGAGGTGTATAGCTGCCAGGTCACGTGGTCCTCGCGGTCGCGCCTCGGGTCGGCGCCGCCCTTCTCGCGCGGCAGCTCGGAATAGTCGAGGACTCGGCACGAGACCTGGTCGGCACTCTGCCGCAGGTCGTTGCTGACCACGAGCGCCTTGGGCTCTGCGTCGGCGACGACGGTGGCTACCTCGGACGCAGTGAGCCGCCAGTTGACCGGGCACGCGATCGCGCCCGCCTTGTCCAGCGCGAAGAGGAGCTCGATGTAGTCGTCAGAGTTCTTGTCCAGGATCGCGACCCGGTCGCCTGGCTCGACGTTGAGCTCTCCGACCAGTCCGGCAGCGAGCTCGGAGCTCGTGCGATTCATCTCCGCCAGGGAGCGCTCCCTGCCCTGGTACCAGGTGATCGGAAACTCCGGCCTTCTGCGGGCACGCCACCGCAGAACTTCGGCGATGGTGCGCACGAAGCGATGTTAACTCCGCCGTTTCGCCTGCGAGATCGGCCGGTCAGGAACTGGCGGCGGCGCACTCGCGGCACAGGCCGCCGAACACGACCGTATGGCTCAGCACCTTGTAGCCGGTCAGGCTGTGGACCTGCGCAGCCGCGTCGTCCAGGACGCACACCGGCACCTCGGCGATGCGCCCACAGCTGTCGCAGCGGATGTGCTCGTGATGGTCCTCCCTGAGCTCGAATCGGGCGTGCCCTTCCCCAAGGTCGATGCGGTCGATCATTCCCTGCCGCTCGAGCAGGCTCACGGCCCTGAACACCGAGGAGTAGTCCGCGGAACCGAGGGAGGACCGCACGTTGTCGTGCAGCTCGTCGATCGACCACGCGTGGCGTTCCTGGATCTCGAATAGCCGGCGGACCTCATCGGTCACCGGGCTCGGCCGGGGCATGCGACACCAGTATAGGCAGCAGCGCATTTGCCTTGCGCATTTAGGTTGTGCAATACTCTTGCGCATCTTGCGGGCAATGCGCGACGAGCTTGGGCTCGTGGAACAGGCGCCGGATGGGCGGTCCAGAGCTGCCACTTTCGATCGAGCGGCCGTGCGGCTTGGTGGCAGGGTCGTCTGGCGTGACGTCACCCTCGAGGTCGCGACCGGTGAGTTCGTCGCGATCCTGGGCCCCAACGGCGCGGGCAAGTCGACGCTCCTCAAAGCTCTGCTCGGCATCGTGCCCTTGAGCGCCGGCAGCGTGCGGGTCTTCGGGCAGCCTGTCCGGCGCGGCAACGACGAGGTCGGCTATCTGCCGCAGCGCCGGCGATTCGACCCGGATCTGCGCATCCGCGCCATCGACCTCGTCCGCATGGGGCTCGACGGAGGCGAATGGGGCTTGCCCCTGCCGTCGAGGTCCAAGCAGAAGCGGGTCGAGGAGATGGTCGCGCTCGTGGGGGCGACCGCCTATGCCCAACGGCCGGTGGGGGAGCTTTCAGGTGGCGAGCAGCAAAGGATCCTCATTGCGCAGGCGCTCGTGAGCGGCGCCCGCATGTTGATGCTCGACGAACCGCTGGACAGCCTCGACCTGAACAACCAGCAAGCGATCTCCGACCTGATCCGCGGCATCTGCCAGCGGCAGGGCGTGACGGTGCTCCTGGTCGCGCACGACGTCAACCCGATCCTTCCATTCGTCGACCGCGTCGTCTACGTAGCGGGCGGCAACGTCGTGTGCGGCACGCCGGCGGAAGTGATCCGGACCGAGACGCTGACGCGGCTGTACGGCGCGCCCGTGGAAGTGCTCACGACCAGCGACGGTCGGCTGGTCGTGGTCGGTCAGCACGAGCCGGTCAGCTATCACGCCGACAACTAGATGCCGCAGCAAGGCCCGTCCTGGGATCTCGTGGCCGACATCCAGCTGCTCCTGCAGTTTCACTTCATGCAGAACGCTTTCGTCGCAGGGACTCTGGTGGCGCTTCTTGCCGGAGCTGCGGGGTACTTCGTCGTCCTGCGCGGCCAGAGCTTTGCGGCCCACATGCTTTCGCAGGTCGGGTTCCCAGGTGCCGCGGCGGGCGTCCTCCTCCACGTCTCGCCAGTTCTCGGTCTCATAGTCTTTTGCCTGGCTGCCGCGCTCGGCATAGGATGGGCCGGCCGCGACCTCGACGCCGGCCATCGCGCCGAGTCGGCGGCAGTCGGATCGATCCTCGCCTTCTCGCTCGGCCTCGGCCTGCTGTTCTTCCGCCTGTACGCCGGCAGCGCCGCCGGCATATACAGCTTCCTCTTCGGAACGATCCTCGGGATCTCTGATCGGGACGTCCAGCTGACGCTGGTAGTAGCCGTCGCGAGCCTGGCCGCACTCACCTTGATCGGCCGGCCGTTGATCTTTGCCACAGTCGATCCGGACGTGGCCGAGGCGCGCAGCGTGAACGTCCCGATGCTGTCGATCGCTTTCCTGGTCATCCTCGCTTTTGCCGTCGCGATCACCGTCCAGATCGTTGGCACGCTGCTGATCTTTGCCCTGCTGGTCGCGCCGGGTGCGTCGGCGCTGCAGCTGACTGCTCGACCCGGCCGCGCGCTCTCCCTCAGCGTCGTGCTATCCCTCGCGTTCACGTGGCTCGGCCTGGCGCTGGCGTATTTCACCGACCTGCCGGTGGGATTTTTCATCACGTCGCTGGCCTTCGCCACCTATGTATTGATTCGCGCGGCAAAGGGAGCGGCCGCCGTTCGCGGCGGAAGGCTACGGTTCCGCGAGCCGTCGTTCGCGACGCCGACCTGATGCAGCAGATGCTGGCGCTCGACTTCATGCGCAACGCTTTCCTTACAGGCGGCTGCATCGCGCTGGCCGCCGGCCTGGTTGGGTACTTCGTCGTCCTGCGCAACCAGGTGTTCACCGCCGATGCGCTGGGCCATGTCGCGTTCACCGGCAGCCTGGGCGGGCTGCTTGCCGGGCTGAACCTGCTCGTCGGGGTGTTCGGCAGCTGCATCGCGGTCGCGCTGGCGATCGGAACGCTCGGAGGCCGAGGTCGCGGCCGCGACGTTGCCATTGGCACCGTCTTCGCATGGGTGCTGGGATTGGGTGTTCTCTTCTTGAGCCTGTACGTCACTGCCCGCAGCGCCGCCACCGGATCGGTCGGCGTCAGCGTTCTCTTCGGCTCCATCCTCGGACTGCAGCCTTTCCAGGTCGTGGTGGGATCGATCGTCGCGATCGCCACGTGCATCGTCACTCTGCTGATCGCGCGCCCGCTGCTGTTCCTGAGCGTTGACCCGGACGTGGCGCTCGCTCGCGGCGTGCCAGCACAGGTGCTGACCGCGCTGTTTCTGGTCTTGCTCGCGGTGACGGTGGCGGAATCGGTGCAGGCGGTCGGCGCACTGCTGATCTTCGGCCTGATGGTGACACCAGCGGCCATCGCCCAGAACCTGTCGGCACGACCCTGGCTCGGCATGGCGCTGTCGGCCTTGATCGCCCTGGCCGCTGTCTGGGCCGGGCTCGTCCTTTCCTTCTATTTCTCGTACCCAACCAGCTTCTTCATCACTTCACTCGCCTTCGTCGCTTACCTGGCATCGCTGGCCGGCCGGCGAATGGTCAGGAGCCTCGCATGAAGAGGGTCGCTTTGTTGGTGTTCCTCGGCCTGGTCCTCGCCGCGTGCGGTGTGAACACCACAGGGAGCACTGGTGGAGCAGGCAAGATCCAGGTCGTCGCCGCCGAAAACTTCTGGGGCAGCATCGCGTCGCAGGTCGGGGGGGCGCACGTCCAGGTGACCAGCGTCATCGTCAACCCCGACACCGACCCTCACGCCTACGAGCCGACGCCGTCCGACGCTCGCCTGATCGCCCAGGCCCAATACGTGATCTTCAACGGCGCCGGCTACGACGCGTGGGCGCCCAAGCTGCTCGACGCGAATCCCGCCTCGGGGCGCACCGTCTTGACCATGGCCGATCTCTTCGGCAAGAAGGACGGGGACAACCCGCACATGTGGTACTCGCCGTCTTATGTCGACCGGGTCGTGGACAGGATGGCTTCGGACCTGGCCAGGATCGACTCGACGAACGCGCCCGCGATCAGCCAGCAGGCGGCTCTGTACAAGAGCACCGGTCTGAGGGACTACCACGACACGGTCAGCGCGATCAAGGCGAAGTACGCCGGCACCAGGGTCGGGGCGACAGAGAGCATCGCCGCCTACCTGGCGGAAGGGACCGGACTCAACCTGGTGACGCCCTACAGCTACTTGAAGGCGATCAGCGAAGGCACCGATCCAAGCGCCGTAGACAAGGCGGAAGTCCAGAACGAGATCGCCACCAGGTCGATCAGGGTTTTCATCTTCAACTCGCAGAACTCGACGCCCGACATCCAGGGCCTGGTCGATAAGGCGACCTCCGCGGGAATCCCGGTGGTGAAGATCACCGAGACGCTTGCGCCGGCCACCGCGACATTCCAGGACTGGCAGACAGCACAGCTCAAGGACCTGCTGCACGCACTCGGCGGCTAGCCCGCGGCGGCGGCCGCCAGGGACTCCACCGCCGAGATGCTCTGCAGCAGCTCTGCCGCGAAACCATGCCGCTCGCGGAGATACTCGGGGCTGTTGTACGAAAGCCAGACCTTACCCTCGCCGTCTTGCCAGACGAGGATCTTCAATGGAAGGTCAATCGCGACGCTGGGAGCGGCCAGCATCAACGGCGTGCCGGCCTTCGGACTGCCGAAGATCAAGAGCTTGGTGGGCGGCATTTTCAATCCCACCTTCTCCGCTTCACCGCTGTGATCCACCTGCGCGAACAGGTTCAGCCCGCGTGACCGCAGGATGCCCTTCAGCCGGTCGACCGTCTGATCAACGGAGTGATTGCTGACCCTGTCTACGATTCCTGTGCCGGCCATGGAATCCTCCCCCCTTGAAGCGCCCGATATACATCCCGAAATCGAACCTTATGCCCACGGGATGCTCGAGGTGGGTGACGGCAATCGTCTTTACTGGGAGACCTGCGGCAATCCGTCGGGCAAGCCTGCCGTCGTTGTTCACGGCGGGCCGGGCTCGGGATGCTCGCCATGGTTTCGCACGCTGTTCGACCCCCGCGCCTACCGGGTCGTCCTTTTCGACCAGCGCAGCTGCGGGCGCAGCCTGCCGCATGCCGGCGCCGCTGCGACCGACCTCGTGGCCAACACGACTCAGCACCTGGTCGCGGATATGGAGCTGCTGCGCGAGCACCTCGGCGTCGACCGCTGGATGGTGCTCGGCGGTTCGTGGGGCAGCACGCTGAGCCTCGCCTACGCGGAGGACCACGCGGAGCGGGTGAGCGAGATCGTGCTGTTCGGCGTCACGACGGGCCGGCACGGCGAGCTCGATTGGACGTTTCGCGGAGGCATGTCGCGCTTCTTTCCCCAAGCGTGGGCCACTCTCATCGACGCCCTTCCGCCGGCTTACCGCGGCGGAGACGTCGTCGAGTCGTACGCCGGCTGGCTCGCCGATCGCGATCCCGAGCAGCGCCGGCGCGCGGCCCACGCGTGGTGCATGTGGGAGTCGGCCACGCCACAGTGGCCGCCGAAGGCCGTACTGGACGAGCGGTTCGAAGACCCGGCCTACGCGATGGCTTTCGCGCGCATCGTGACTCATTACGTGCGCCACGACCTCTTTCTAGAGGACGGCGTGCTGCTCCGAAACGCTGGCGTCCTGTCGGGCATCCCAGGCGTCCTGATCAACGGCGAGTTCGACTTTCAGGCCCCCATCGGCAACGCATGGGAGCTCAAGCGCGTCTGGCCGCGCGCGACCCTGGTGGTCGTTGAAGCCGCCGGCCATGCCGCGGACACGAGAACGGCGCGCGAGATCGTCCGCGCGACAGACGCCTTCGCCTAGATCTCCCCGCCGATGCATGTCGTCGGCGCCGGCGGACCGAAATTCGGGCGGGTCAGACGCCTCGTGGCGCCAACGGAGCGAAACCAGGCGACGCTTGTCATCCCCCGACTTTGAGCTTGGCGCGGACCCACTCCAGCACCTCGTGCTCGGGCGGGTCCATGCCGTCCGTGGTATCCACGGCAAGGGTAGGCCGCCCGAGGTCGGGCACGCCGTACTCGCCCGCGGTCACCCGCCGGTGAAGGTCAGGCAGCGCCTCCGGCCCCCGATGACCCGGGTGGCGGCTCGGATGCCGCTCGACATAGCGCATCTCGAGGACGTCGGGCCGGCACGAAACCTCGACCACGAGCGTGTTCCCGTGGTCGGCCAGCTCCGCGATCTCTGACTGGCGTCGAAAGAACGCGCCCTCGAGCACGACCCCGGTCCCGAACCGCAGCATCTCGCGCGCTACCGCGAACTGGACCGCGAACGCCGCCGCGCCCACGTCCTCTGAACCTCCCAGGTGGTCCATCAGCGCCTCTTTCACCAGGTCTTTGGCCAGCACCGGCACCCTGAGGGCGGCCGCCAGGTGGTCCGCCAGCGTCGATTTCCCCGAAGCCGGTGGACCGCAAACGATCACCAGCGGAGGCAGGCCGGGTCGCACACCTCAATCGTGCCAGAGGCACGCGATGGGGCCACCAACGGCACTCTTGACAAGCCCCCAGGCGACGATATAATCCCGCCCTGTAAGCGCTTACCGGTAAGCGCTTACAAAAAGAGCCAGTCGCCCGTCGGTTGGAGCGCACATAGTTTTCATGCCCGACCCGAAACGTCAAAAGGGACCCCTGACGATCTACGACGTGGCCAGCCGCGCCGGCGTGTCGATCGCATCGGTGTCTCGAGTATTGAATGGCCAGGGGACCCCACGCGCCGCGACCCGCGAGCGAGTGTTGCAGGCGGTCACCGATCTCGGCTTCGTCCGGGACGGGGCGGCGCGCGCGCTGTCGAACGGCCTCAAGGAGGTCGTCGGAGTCGTCTTTCGTCGCGGCGACGAAACTCTCTTTGAGGACGAGGACGAAAGCCTGCTCTTCATCGACGTCATCAATCGCGGTATCGACGTGGCCGCCCAGCGCCGTGGCTTTGACGTCCTGATCAGCTCGGTCGGATACAACGACGAGAACGTGACCCCGCGAGTCGCCGCGGTCGCCGGTAAGGCGGACGGACTCATCCTCCACGACCGGATGCTCTCCTCGTCCGGTTTGAACCGGATCGCCGGCACCGTCCCGGTCGTCACGCTCGCAGGCACGCCGACACGCGGGCTCATGAATGTGCGATGCGACAACGAGGCGGGCATGCGCGCGCTCGTTCGCCACCTGGTCGCTGACCACGGATACAGCACCGTCGCCTACCTCTCGGGGCGTACGGACAGCCCCGACAACCGGGCTCGACTCAAAACTTTCGAGGCGGAGGCTGCGGCAAACGGCGCCGAGGCCCAGGCCGGGCCTGAATGGCACGGCAACTACAGCGCGGCAGGCGGCGCGAGGGTCATCAACGCCCTGCTCGACGAGCACCAGGAGCTGCCTCGCGCGATCGTATGCGCGAACGACCAGACGGCGCTGGGCGTGATGCATGCGCTGGCACGGCGAGGGATCAGGGTTCCGCAAGACGTCGCGGTGACGGGATTTGACGACGTCCCCGTCGCTCGCCACCTGCACCCGCCGCTGACGACGATCCGCCAGCCGATGCAGGAGCTGGGCGCCATGGCGTTCGACGTCCTGTACTCGAAGATCAGCACCGGCAAGGGCGAACCGGACGTCGTGCTCCCCGTCCAGCTGATCATCCGCGAGAGCTGCGGCTGCACGAGCCGTGCGAACCGGACCAATGCGACCGAGAAGGAGTCGACTGCCACGGCGCCCGCGAGCAGCGATGGCGCTGGGAGCCGGTTAGTTGGACGGCGCTTTGCTCGCACCACCCAAAACCTGGATGGAGCCTAGAGATGCGCGCGATCATCCGCAAGCTCGGCGTCTACCTCCTGGCCGCATGGGTCGCGGTCACAGTCAGCTTCCTGCTGCCGCGCGTGGTGCCCGGAAACCCAGTCGCCGGCGCCGTGGCGCGCGCATCGCAGTCAGGCAACTGCAACGAGCAATGCGTCCTCGCCATCGAGGAGCAGCTCGGCTACAACGTCCACACGCCCGTGTGGGACCAGTACGTGCAGTACCTCGGCAATCTGGCGCACGGCGATCTTGGGCACTCGTGGTCGGAGAACGCCCCCGTCGGCAGCCTGATCCTTTCCTTCTTGCCGTGGACGCTCGTGCTGTTAGGGCTCGCAACGACGCTGAGCTTCCTGGCCGGCAGCGCCATCGGAACGCTCGTCGCATGGCGCCGCGGTTCGTCGGTGGAGCTGCTGCTGCCTGTCGCGACGTTTTTTCAATCGCTCCCTTACTTCTTTCTCGGGCTCGTGATCGTCCTGATCTTCGGACAGACCGGAACGATGCTCAGATGGGTTCCGAGTCTTTTCGGATACGACATCTTCGCGGTAACACCCGGTCCGAACCTTCCGTACATCCAGAGCGTTTTAAGCCACGCGATCCTTCCCGCGGCGACGGTGGTCCTTGCTTCCCTGGGCGGCTTCATCCTGGCCATCCGCAACCAGGTGATCACGACCATGGACGAGGACTTCGTCCTCGTGGCGCAGGCCAAGGGACTGCGCACGCGCACGGTGGTCTGGTACGCCGTCCGCAACGCATTGCTGCCGGTCGTGGCCAACTTCACGATCGCGATCAGCCTGGTGGTCGGCGGTCAGATCCTGGTCGAGATCGTGTTCAACTATCCAGGCATCGGGTTCCACCTCTTCGATGCGCTGGGCAAGCTCGACTACACCCTCGTCCAGGGCATCTTCGTGGTGATCACCCTTGTCGTGCTGGCGGCGAACCTGCTGGCTGACGTCGTCTACGTCGCAATCGATCCGCGGGCGCGGCAGGCGGCATGACGACATGACGATCGACACCACAGCCCTGGCCACGACCCCGCCTGCAGGTCCCGCCGCAGGTCCGGTGCTTGAACGCGGGCGCTTCCTTCGCCTGCCTCGGTCGCCGAAAGTCATAGCCGGGCTCTTCATCGTCGCGGTGTTCGGCCTGGTCGCAGTGATCGGGCGCTGGGTGGTTCCGTACTCGCCCAACGCGACGGACACGCAGAACTGGGTCCAGCACGTCCTCGTCCCCGGCACAGGTGGCGACTCAGGGTTTCCGGCCAGCTACTACCCGCTTCCGTATGGCCCGACGGCCGCGCACTGGCTCGGCACGACCGTTTTCGCCCAGGACGTGTGGTCCCAGCTGCTTGCTTCGACGCAGGCGACGATGTTCGTCGGGTTGCTCGCGGCGACGATCGCGACCGCTCTCTCCATCATCTTCGGGGTGAGCGCCGGCTACATCGGCGGCGCCACTGACGAAGGCCTGTCGCTCATCGCCAACGTGTTCCTCGCAATCCCGGGCCTGCCTCTGTTGATCGTGCTCGCCGACTACGTCCCATCCGCGGGCTCGAGCATCTTCCTGGTCGCGGCCATCATCGCCATCACGACCTGGGCTTATTCGGCACGCACACTTCGAGCTCAGACGCTCTCCCTGCGCAACCGTGACTTCGTCGAGGCCGCGAGGGTGAGTGGCGAAAGCAGGACGCGGATCATCCTCGCCGAGATACTGCCCAACCTCGTCCCGATCGTCGCGGCGTCGTTCCTGTTCACGACACTGGCCGCGATCTACGCCTACGTGGCGATCTCTTTCCTGGGTCTTGGCGGATCGCCGACCGGATCCCCGGCCGGGCTATGGAACTGGGGCGAGATGCTGCGCGAGGGGTTCGCCAACAACGCGGTTCGAGGCGGCTGGTGGTGGTGGTGGGCGCCGCCCGGAATCTGCGTCGCCCTGCTCGGCACCGGACTCGCGCTTCTCAATTTCGGAATCGACGAGTTCATCAACCCGCGCCTGCGCACAGCCGGACTCACCGCGCGCGCGGCGAAGAAGGCCGGGATCAGGCTCGGCTCGGCGGTCGGCATCACGCCGGTGGCGAGCGTCAGTCCGGTGGCGGTCCAGCCACCCGCCCGCGCGGCCGACGCAGTGCTCGAGATTCACGGCCTTTCTGTCGACTACGGCTATGGAGCCGAGGCCGTCCATGCGGTCATGGACTGCGACCTGGTGCTACGCCGGGGTCGCGTGCTCGGATTGGCAGGCGAAAGCGGGAGCGGCAAAACCACCCTGGCTCTGGCCGCCATGCGCCTCTTGCGCCAGCCGGCGGTCATAACTTCGGGCCAGGTCCTCTTCCACTCCAGGCCGTTCACCGGCGAAGGGCCCAAGGGCACGATCGACCTGCTCGCGGCGGGGCTGAACCAGCTTCGCGAGGTGCGGTGGTCGGAGATTGCCGTCGTGCTTCAGAGCTCGCTCAACGCGCTGAACCCGGTCATCACAATCGGCGCTCAGTTCGACGACCTCCTGCGCGTGCATCGACCCAGGCTCTCCGCCTCGGATCGATGGGCAAGATCGGGCCAGCTGCTCGAGATGGTCGGAATGAACGCTGACCGGCTCCGCAGCTACCCCCACGAGCTGTCGGGCGGGATGCGGCAGCGCGCCATGATCGCGATGGCGCTTGCCCTCGAGCCGCAGGTGATGATCCTGGACGAGCCGACCACCGCCCTCGATGTCGTGACCCAGCGCGAGATCCTCGAGGAGCTGATGGGCCTGCGTGACCGCCTCGGGTTCGCGGCGCTGTTCATCACGCACGACCTCTCGCTCCTCGTCGAGCTGGCCGACGACATCGCTGTGATGTACGCGGGACGGTTGATGGAGAGGGCGCCGGCCGCCGCACTCTTCCACGCGCCGCGCTTGCCGTACACGCATGGGCTTCTCAACTGCTTTCCTCCCATGCACGGCAAGCGCGTCCCGATGGAGGGGATCCCTGGGTCACCTCCCGACCTGCGGGATCTCCCCTCGGGATGCGCTTTTCACCCGCGCTGCCGTTGGGCGATGGACCGCTGCAAGCACGACGTGCCTCAGCTGGGGCCGCTGAACGGATCCGGCCGCGAGGTCGCTTGCTGGCTTCACCGAGACGGTGCTCAGGTTCCGCCCGAGCTGGCCCGGCCGGACCCGGGGCCGCGCCAGGCCGCCATGCAGGTGACCCGACAGTGAACGACGCGACGCCTGTGCTCGAGGGACGCAATCTCACGAAGCACTTCTGGGTCAAGCAGGGCCGCGGGCCGTTTGCCCGTCGGGTGCCGGTCAACGCGGTCGACAACGTGTCGGTGCGCCTTGAAGGGGGCAAGGTCACCGCGCTGGTCGGCGAGAGTGGGGCAGGCAAGACGACGGTGGGGCGGCTCCTCGCCAAGATCATCAAACCCGACGCCGGCGCCATCCTCGTCGACGGAAGACCAGCGCCTTCAGGCCGCCCACGCTCTTACGCGGCGACCGTCCAGATGGTGTTTCAGGATCCATTCGCGTCGCTCAACCCTGTGCACCGCATCCGGCACCACATCGTTCGCCCTCTGCAGATTCATCATCTCGCCACCCGGGACGTGAATTCCGTAGTGGCCGGCCTTCTCGGCCGCGTCGCGCTGAAACCGGCGGCGCGGTTCGCGGCCAAGTTTCCGCACGAGCTTTCGGGCGGGCAGCGCCAGCGGGTTGCCATCGCCCGCGCGCTTGCGGTGCGGCCGCGCGTGCTCATCGCCGATGAGCCGGTCTCCATGCTGGACGTCTCGATCCGGCTCGGAATCCTGAACCTGCTCGCCGATCTCCGGGACGAGGAGCGCCTCGCGATTCTCTATGTCACCCACGACATCGCGTCCGCGCGGTACCTCGCCGACACGATCGCGGTCATGTACGCGGGACAGCTCGTCGAGGTCGCGCCGAGCGTCGAGCTGACCGACCACCCGGCCCACCCATACACGCAACTACTGCTCTCCGCTGCGCCCGATCCGGATCGGGCGCAGCCACCCGTCCTCGCCGGCAGCGGTGCTCCCCCGAGCCTGCTCGCGCCGCCGAGCGGGTGCCGATTCCACCCGCGCTGCCCGCACGCGATGGACGTGTGCTCGCGCAAGGCGCCGCCGAGCATCACGGTGGCGCCGGACCACATCGCAGCGTGCTGGCTGCACGTCGACCCGTCGGAGCGGCAAGCGAGCGAAAACGGAGCGATCGCGACTGGACCCCTGGAGAAAGCTGAAAGCAAGAGGTGAGGATGGATGAATTTGCGTTTGGTGTTTCGTTCCCCGCCGTCGGGTGGCGAGAGAGTGTGGCGGCGTCCGTGTCCCGGTGTCCCCATCAACAGCCCACTGCGAAAGCGCAGTGCGTCACGGAGGTGACAGACCTATGAATTGGCGATCTTTGGCAAGTCTGCTTGGCGTGGCGGCCCTTGCGGTCGGCGCATGCCAGCAGTCGAACAATTCGACAAGCCCGGGCGGCAAGCCGCTCATCGCTGAGCCGACCACAGGAGTCACGTTCTCGCAGGACTTCAACCCGTACGACTCGAACTCGGTCGCATCCAGCATGGGCACGCGCAGCATCGTCAACGAACCACTGGTCGAGTTCGACGAGCTCGACCCGACGGCGGCGGGCACCCACCCGTGGCTGGCGACGGCATTCCAGTTTGCCAACGGCGGCAAGGACATCCAGCTCACCATCCGTCAGAACGTGAAGTTCAACGACGGCTCGTCGTTCGGGCCTGCGGACGTGGCCGCGACATATAAAGTGGTCGCGAATCCGAAAGCAAACGTCTTCGGCGTCCCCGACCAGGCTTCCGACCCGACGGTGTCCAACAACACCGTCACGCTTCATTTCAAGACGCCGCAATACACCTCGCTCTTCACGATCCTCGGCAAGACCTATGTCCTGAAGGCGTCTGTGGCGACGCAGGTCGCTGCAAACCCGACCATGGCGATCGCCAACCCAATCGGCACAGGCCCGTTCATGCTGGCGAGCTACTCGAGCTCGCTCATCAAGTGGAAGCCGAACCCGAACTACTGGGGCGGCACGCCGCCGGAGTCTGAGATCGACACCCCGGCCATCGCGACCAACGCTGCCGCGAGCGACGCGCTGGTCAGCGGCCAGCTCGATTGGGCCGGCAACGACATCCCGAACGTCTACGAGAACTACGTCAACCTCAACCCTCAGACGAACCACGCGTGGTTCGCATCAGGCTCTACCGTCACGCTCTACTTCAACTTGAACCCGGGCAACGGAGGGGCCACAGGTATCGGCGAGGCGGCGGTCCGAAAGGCCATCAGCTACGGCATCGACCGCAACGCCCTCGCGCTTCTTGGCGAGTCCGGATACGAGCGGGCGGCGAGCTCGTCGAGCGCGCTGATCCTGCCCAACCAGAAGGCCTTCCTGCCAAGTGACGGGAGCCTGGCCAACGACCTGTCGACGGCCGGCAACGCGCCAGACCCGGCGACGGCCACGGCCCAGAAGCTGCCCGCCGGCATGGACGTCTACGACATTCTCAAGAGCGGCGGCTGGACTCCTCCGGCCTCCTCGCACTTCGACAGCAGCACCGGCGTCTTCAAGTCCGGCGGCAACTGCGACGGCAGCAACACCGCCAACTGCTGGACGAAGGGCGGCCAGACCATCAAGTTCTCCGTCTACGACCCGGTTCCTTTCTCCGACTACTGGGAGAACGCAGCGCTCATCTCCCAGGAGCTCCAGCCGCTTGGCATGAACGTGACCACCAAGCCGGCGCAGGGCTACTCGGACTGGAACACCACTCTCACCTCGAACCCCGCTGGATGGCAGACGATGATCCACTGGGGCAACGGCGGCAGCATCCCGTACATCCAGTTCTATGACTGGTTCCAGGGCACCGCGGCCGGCCAGGTCGGCTACAAGAATGCCGACGCAACCGCAGCCCTCACCGCGTATGCGAGCACTGATCCCAACGACACCGCCTCGCTCTACCCGGTGGTTCAGAAGCTCGAGAAGATCATGTCGAGCGACGTTCCTTACGCTCCGCTTCTCTACGGGGCGGACTGGAACGTGTACAGCAGCGCGAAGTACACGGGCTGGCCGAACCAATCCCACCCGTACATGAACCCCTCGCCCACCGACCCCCAGATGGCGTACATCCTCATGCAGCTGAAGCCCGTTTCCTAGTACCCATTTGCCGAATCGCATCTTGTCCGGCCGGCATCTCGCCGGCCGGACGCCCCCCACCCGCAATCGAGGAGATCTTTCATGAGTAGCGCAACCGTCGGTCTTCCGAGCGACGAGGCGCGCTTGGTGGCGCGGCTCACGCTGGAGCAGAAGGTCCGCCTGCTCACGGGCGCGGATTCGTGGAAGCTCTACGGCGAGAGCGCAGTCGGACTTCGACCAATGGTCATGTCCGACGGACCCGCCGGTGTGCGCGGGACTCGTTTCGACGCCGCCAATCCATCGTCTTCCCTGCCGTGTCCGATCGCGCTTGGCGCGACCTGGGATGAAAAGCTCGTCGAGGAGCTCGCGACGGCGCTCGGCCGGGAGGCCCGCGCCAAGGGCGTCGACATTCTCCTTGGGCCGACCGTCAACATCGTGCGCACGCCGCTCAGCGGCCGCGGCTTCGAATGTTTCTCCGAGGACCCACTGCTCACCTCACGAATCGCTGTCGCGTACGTGCACGGCGTGCAGAAGGCAGGGGTCGGTGCGACCGCCAAGCACTTCGTCGCCAACGACTCCGAGACCGAGCGCCACACGTACGACGCACGTGTCACCGACCGCGTCCTGCGCGAGGTCTACCTCCCGCCATTCGAAGCTTGTGTCGCTGAAGGTGGCGCGTACCTGGTGATGGCCGCCTACAACTCCGTCAACGGCGCCACGATGACGGCCAACCCGTCATTGCTCCAGGACCTGCTCAAGGCGGAGTGGGGGTTTACCGGTCTTGTGGTCTCAGACTGGTCGGCGACCACATCGACCGTACCGAGCGCGCTGGCCGGCCTCGACCTCGTGATGCCGGGACCGGACGGACCTTGGGGAGAGCGGCTGCTGGACGCCGTTCGCGCCGGCAGGGTGCCGGAGGCGGCGATCGACGACAAGATCGCGCGGATCCTCGTCCTGGCTCGCCGCGTGGGCGCGCTGAACGGTCATGTCGACGGCAACGGCCCGGGCCCTGTTCCGGGCCAGAGCGTCGCGCTCATCGATCCTGCCCTGCTCAGCGAGGTGACGGCCCGGTCGTTCGTCCTCCTCAGCAACCCGCGCGGCTTGCTCCCGCTCGCCCCGGGCAGGGTCGATCGCGTCGCACTGATCGGTCCGAACGCGGTCGATCCGCAGACCCAGGGCGGAGGCAGCGTGCGCGTTCTGCCTGTCACGCGACCCCGGATCGCCGACGCGCTTCGCGATGCCCTTGACGCGCGAGTCAGTGTGCACCAGGGATGCGTGACCAGCGCCACGATTCCTTTGCCCCCCAGCGGGACGCTGCACGATCCGGTCACCGGAAAAGTGGGCGTCCGCGTCGAGGTGCGTGGACCCGACGGCGCCGTCCTGCACGACGCTCCCTTTCCGTCCACGGTCGTGACCTGGTGGGACGGCTTGCCTGAAGCCGTGCATCGGGCCGGCTCCGAGGTCACCCTTCGCGCCAACTACCGCCCGCAGACCGACGGGCCGCACGTGATCGGCGCCGCGGGCGTGGGCCGGATGCGGATTGTGGTCAATGGAACCGCGCTCGCGGAGGCCACGAGCCTGCCGCCCCGCGAGGTGGTCGAGGCGCTGTCGCGGCCGCCCGAGGTGCGCGTACCGGTGCAGATGGAGGCAGGCCGCGAGGTCGAGATTCGCCTCGATTACCGGCCGGACACTCGATTCGTGACCATGCGGCTTGGCATCACGCCTCAGATCCACGACGAGCATCTGATCGAGCAGGCAGTCCAGGCCGCGGCTGCAGCCGAGGTTGCGGTAGTCGTCGTCGGGTCCGCGGACGGAACCGAAAGCGAGGGCTACGACCGCAAGACCCTGGCCCTGCCTGGCAAGCAGGACGAGCTGGTCAGGCGCGTCGCCGCGGCCAACCCCAACACGGTCGTGGTGGTCAACTCGGGCACGCCCGTGCTCATGCCCTGGGCCGATGATGTCGCGGCGATCCTGCAGGTGTGGTTTCCGGGCCAGGCTTTCGGCGAGGCGCTGGCCGACGTGCTGACCGGCGCAGCCGAGCCGGGGGGACGGCTGCCCGTGTCCATCCCGAAGGCCGAGGTGGACTCTCCGGTCCTCGACGCCGAGCCCGAGGCGGGCAAGCTGGTTTACACCGAAGGACTCCTGGTCGGATACCGCGGATACGACCGGAGCGGCACGGACCCGCTCTTCGCCTTCGGCCACGGCCTCGGCTATACCGAATGGGAGTACGAGTCGATAGAGGTTGCGGCGAGCTCGATCGGAAGCGGCGATGACCTCGACCTGGTGGTGAAGCTCCGCAACCGCGGGGCCCGCGCCGGCCGCGAGGTCGTGCAGGTCTATCTCGAGGGACCGGACGATGACCCGAGCCGCCCGGTCCGCATCCTCGCCGGCTTCGCGAACGTCGGCGCCGAGCCGGGGGCCCAGGTCACGGCGCGGCTTTCGATTCCATCGCGCGCGTTTGCGCGCTACGACGAGGGCCTGGTTCGGTGGGAAGCGAGGCCAGGCGCGTACACGATTCGCGCCGGGCGGTCGTCCCGCGACCTCAGAGTTTCGGCCGAGGTGGTGATGCGATGACCTAGACAGCGACACGCTTGGGGCTTGCGGTGGAACGTTTTTTGCGGAGGGAACGAAAGGATGAACCCAGGACGGCTGTTTCCGGCTGGAATCGCAGGGGCGCTGCTGGCGGCGGCATTCGTCGCGACAGGCGGAATCGGCGCCGCGGCCAATGCGTCGAGCCCACCTGACTTCGGCACGAGCGTCCACATCTTCAGTCCTGGCATGGACCAGGCGGCGATTCAGGCGGAGCTGAACGCAATCTCCACGGTGCAGGTCCATAACGAATTCGGCGCGCGGCGCGATGCGATCTTGTTTCAGCCGGGAACATACGGCTCTTCGACGAACCCCCTCAGCTTCCAGGTCGGGTACTACACGACGGTGGCCGGCCTCGGCCAGTCACCCGGGGACGTTGTGATCAACGGCGAGATCGAGGTCCTCAACTCGGTTTGCTCGGGCACCGGCGACCAGTTCGGCTGTGTCGGACTGACCAACTTCTGGCGGTCCCTTTCGAACCTGACGCTGAACGTGACGAGGTCGAGCAAGACCGTCTACGCTCCTGTGCCCGTTGACGGCGAGACGCTCGGGTGCGTCAACTCGAACGAGCTCTGGGCCGTGTCGCAAGCCGCTCCGATGCGGCGGGTGGCGATCAACGGTGGGCTTCTGTTCCTGTTCGACTACTGCGCGCCGAAGCAGTACACGAGCGGAGGTTTCATCGCCGACTCCAGGTTCTCTGGCGTCATCAACGCCACGCAGCAGCAGTTCTTTGCCCGCAACAGCAACCTCGGGTTCTGGTCGAACGCGGTGTGGAACCAGGTCTTCATGGGCGACACTGGGGCGCCCGCGCAAAGCTTCCCCAACCCGACCTACACCACGCTGGCGACCAGCTCCGTGATTCGCGAGGGGCCTTACCTTTATGTCGACGCAGCCGGCAAGTACAACGTTTTCGTGCCGGCTTTGCAGCACAACACAAGCGGGCCGAGCTGGGCAGCAGGCCCGACTCCAGGCATGCCGATCTCGATCGAAAAGTTCTTCGTCGCCAGTCCCGCCGACTCCGGCGCGACGATCAACGCCCAGCTGAACCGCGGCCAGAACCTGATCCTGACCCCAGGCGTTTACAACCTCGAGCAGCCGATCGAGGTGACGCGACCCGACACAGTGGTGCTCGGCCTGGGCATGGCGACGCTGATCCCGCAGCATGGTGCGCCCGCGATGGACGTTCACAGCAATCACGGCGTGCTCATATCTGGCGTGATCTTTGAAGCTGGAGCCCACGGCACCCAGGCGCTGCTGCAGGTCGGCAGCGGACACGAAGCCGATCCACAAGCCAGTGCGTCCGATCCTTCCGGCCTCTACGACGTTTTCTTCCGGGTCGGAGGCGCTCAGGCGGGCAAAGTCGAAACCGCGCTCGTCGTGAACAGCGACAACGTCATCCTGGACGACATCTGGGCCTGGCGCGCCGACCACGGCAACGGTGTCGGATGGACCGTGAACACCGCGGACACCGGCGTGGTCGTCAACGGCGACAACGTGAGCGCGTATGGCCTGTTCGTCGAGCATTTCCAGAAGTACGAGGCGATCTGGAACGGCAACGGGGGGACTGACGTGTTCTTCCAGAACGAGATGCCCTATGACGTGCCGAACCAGAACGCGTGGACGGAGGCCGCGGGTATCGACGGCTACGCTGCTTTCAAGGTCGCGTCCAACGTGACCAGTTTCCACGGCTACGGGATGGGCAGCTACTCATTCTTCAACCAGGGACTGGACATATTCGCGGAGAGAGCGTTCGAGGTCCCGGATTCGCTTCCCGCCGGCAGTCTGCAGGATCTCCTGACGATCTTCCTCGACCCGGCACATGGCAAGGGCGGCATCCGCCACGTCATCAACGAAACCGGCGGTGCATCGACGATCGCCAATCACGATGTGCCGGTCACAGTCGTGAGCTACCCCTGACGCCTTAGCAGCTACTCCTGGTGAACCGCCCACGCGGAGACGTTTCGCGTGGGCGGATACTACCCGTCCGTCTTGGTCTCGGCCGTCATCTCCCGCCGCCAGGGCGGGTCCGCGCCCTCTCGAGAGCAAGTGATTGCCGCGGCCTGGCAGGCGAAATGGAGAGCGGCCTTCAGGTCGCCCTCCTCGAGCGACAGGTCCGGCCGGATCGCCTGGTGGTCGTGGAGCCAGGCGAGAAACGCGGCACCGAACGCGTCACCGGCCCCGATGGTGTCGACGACCTCGACGCGCACCGCGTCGACGGCGACTCGAAGTCCGCGATGGACCGCATAAGCTCCCTCGGCCCCGAGCGTCACAACGACCAGACGCGCGCCCTGGCCGATCAGGTGGTCCGCCGCGCGCTGATAGCTGAGGTCGGGATGCAGCCACGCGAGGTCGGCGTCGCTGGCTTTGACGATCGTGCTCATCGAGATCGCCTCGCGCAATCGCGCGCGGTACTCGTCGTCGGGGATGAGTCCGACGCGGATGTTTGGGTCGAGCATGACCAACCGCCCAGGCCCTTCCCGCCGCATCAGATCGAGCAGGGTGGAAGCCATCGGTTCGAGCACCATCCCGAGCGTGCCGAAGACGAGGGCGTCGACCTCGGGTCCGAGCCGTTCCGGGAGCATGTCGAGGGTCAGGTTGGGCGCGGACGTCCCCTGGACGAGGAACTGATATTCGGCGAGACCCTGGCTGTCCACGTCGGCGACCGCGATCGTCGTCCCTTCTGAGCCGATGCTCGCAAGCCCCAGGCTCGCCCCGTCTTGGCCTAGAAGGTCAGCGAGCTCTCGGCCGAACTTGTCATTCGAGAGGCGGCCGAGGAAAGCGGTGGGGACTCCGAGCCGGGCCAGCGCTCGCGCGGTGTTGAACGGACCGCCACCAGGCGCGGCGCGCTGGGTGCCGTCGCCATTGTGGATCATGTCGATCAACGCCTCGCCGCAGACGACGATCACGGTCGGATCTCGCCGGAGCCCCGGGTGATCATCCGCGTCAGCACCACGTGCTGCTCCGAGGCCGAACGATCGCCGTCGAGGCGCCGGAACAGCACGCCGGCTGCGGTGCGTCCGATCGCCGCTGGATCCTGAGCGATAACCGTGATTCCCGGTTCCAGGAGGTCGGCCAGCAGGATGTCGTCGAAACCGATCAGCGCCACCTTCCGGTGCAGGTCGAGGCGCCGGAGGGCGCGGAACGCCCCGATCGTGATCAGGTTCTGGCCGGTGAACAGCGCGGTCGGCGGCCTGGGTCCCGTGAGCAGCTCGGTCGCGGCAGCTTCCGCCTTTTCGATGCCTCGCAGGTCGAGGCGAACCAGCCGCTCATCGAGCTCGATGTTGTGCTCAGCCAGCTCGTCTACGTATCCCTGGTGACGGTCGGCGGAGGTCGCGATCGTCCGCAAATCGCCCAGGTATCCAATCCTGCGGTGGCCGTGCTCGATGAGGTGTCGAACGCCACGCCGCACGCCGGCGGCATTGTCGGTGAGGACGGTATCAGCATCGAGGAAGGCAGGCGGACGGTCGACGAAGATGATCGCCGTGCCGGCCCTTCGCTCGGTCAACAGGTAGCTGTGATCGTGGCTCGACGGCTGGATGATCAGTCCGTCGACGCGACGTGACGCGAACGCGGAAACCAGTCGCCGCTCCCGCTCTCCATCTTCATCCGAGCTCCCGGCCAGGACCAGCACGCCGCGCTTGACGGCCACGTCTTCGATCGATCGGTGGAGGGCCGAGGCGAACGGGTTCGCGACGTCTTCCAGGACGACCCCGATCGTCGCGCTCCTGCCATCCGAGCGGCGAAGGCTGCTCGCCGTCATGTTGTGCTTGTAGTCGAGGCGCTCTGACGCGGCCAGCACACGCCGGGCAAGGGCGGGCGACACGCCAGCCTCTCCGTTCACGACGCGGGAAACGGTCTTGATGCTGACCTTGGCCAGCGCCGCGACGTCCCGCATGGTGGGTCGCGAGCGGTCGCCAGATTCGGCTGTCAACGTTGGCTCACGCGTAGTTCGATAGACGCGGTGAGGCGCACGCCACAAATTCTCCAGTTGCAGTTTATACGGATCTGTGCTATATCAGACAACGTTGTCTTTTGACAACGTTGTCACTCTGGTCTGCGTTGGTGGCTCTGGCCGAATAAAAAAGAGGTGACGCTGCATGAGCGATAGGAATCTTCGATCCCGGAAGCGGCAATTTGCCATCCCTGTCCTCGGACTCCTGCTCGCTCTCGTCGGCGCAGCGTGCTCTGGCGCCGGCGGCGGAGGAGGGGGCGGTGGGACGACCACCATCACGCTTGGTTCCGTCGACAACCCCTCGATGACCGACCTCAAGAAGCTCGTTCCGGACTTCGAGAGCGCGCACTCGGGAATCAAGGTCAACATCGTGACCCTTCCCGAAGACCAGATCCGCCAGCAGGTGACGCAGGACGTCGCGACCCAGAGCGGAAAATTCGACCTGTTCACGATCGGCACCTATGAGGTTCCACTCTGGGCGAAGCTGAGCTGGCTGCAGGACCTGGCGCCTTACATCGCGAAGGATTCGTCCTACGCACCAGACGACCTGATTCCTGGAATCAAGACAGCCCTCACGTACCAGAACGACCTGTACGCCGTGCCGTTCTACGGGGAATCCTCGATGCTCATGTATCGCAAGGACCTCCTGGCGGCCAAGGGCATCACCATGCCAGATCATCCGACCTGGGCCCAGGTGGCGGCGGCCGCACAGGCAGTCAACAACCCGGGCTCGGGATTGAATGGAATCTGCTTGCGTGGCCTCCCTGGATGGGGCGAGCAGCTCGCACCGCTGGACACTGTCGTCAACACGTACGGGGGACGCTGGTTTGACCAGAGCTGGAACGCCCAGCTGAACTCACCCCAGTGGCACGACGCTCTTACCTTCTATGTGAACCTGCTCAAGTCGGCAGGCGAGCCGGGGGCCGGCAGCGCCGGATTCACCGAGTGCCTCAACGCGTACAACAACGGCAAGGTCGCGATGTGGTACGACGCCACCGTGGCGGCGAGCTTCTTCACGGGAGACGCAGCCAAGAACTCGGGCTACGCTTACGCGCCCACCAAGGTCAAGGATTGGTCGGGCTGGCTGTGGGCGTGGACGCTGGCAATGGGCTCGGCGAGCAAGAAGAAGGATGCCGCGTGGACCTTCATGGACTGGGCCACCTCCAAGAATTACGCCAAGCTGGTCGGGAGCAAGCTGGGTTGGGCACGCGTGGCGCCGGGAACTCGCCAATCGACGTATTCGATACCCGAGTACCAGGCGGCCTCCCAGGGTTTCGCGCAGGTCACCCTTGAGTCGATAGCCCACGCTGATGTGGCACACCCGACGGTCGACCCGGTGCCTTACGTCGGCATCCAGTACGTCGACATCACCGAATTCCAACAGCTTGGCGACCAGGTTTCGCAGGAGTTTGCCAAAGTGATCGCCGGCAATGAAACAGTCGACGCCGCGCTCCAAAAAGCACAGGCTCTCGCCCAAACCGCCGGCAAGAACTACCAACATTAGGATTTGATCTCGACAAGAGATCGCGACAAGTGAAAACGGGCAGCTCGATCCTCCGTTCGGTCGCAGGGATTGGAGGCGTGCGGGGTTCCGCCGCCTCCATTTCCGGGCGGGAAGCCTGGGCCCGGCGCCTGCCGCTGCTGCCCGCCTTCATCTACGTCTTTCTCGTGACGCAGATCCCGTTCGTGTTGACGATCTACTACAGCTTTTTCTCGTGGAATCTGCTCAAGCCGGGAAGCTTTCGGTTCTCCGGGCTTGACAACTACGCCGGGCTCATCACGGACGAGAGCACCCGGATCGCGGTCTGGAACACGGTCCTCCTGACCACTTCGGTGATCGCCATCTCGGTCATCCTCGGCACGGGCGTGGCGATGCTGCTGAACTCAGAGGTGTTCGGCAAGGGCCTGATGCGGACCTTGATGATCGCGCCCTTCCTCATCATGCCGACGGCAGGTGCGCTGATCTGGAAGCACACGCTGCTGAATCCGCTCTATGGCCTGCTCCCCTGGCTGTTGACGCCCTTTGGGCTCAATCGGATCGACTTTGTGGGCCAGGCTCCGATGGTGACGGTCGTGACCGTGGAGGTCTGGCGGTGGACGCCGTTCATGATGCTCATCATCCTGGCCGGCCTGCAGTCGCAGAACCCCGAAGTTCTCGAGGCCGCCCGGGTTGACGGCGCCAATGGCTTCCAGGCCTTTCGCCATATCACCCTGCCCCTGGTCCGACCCTTCATCGAGCTGGGTGCGCTGTTGGGGTCGCTGTTCGTCGTGCAGACCTTCGACTCGATCTATGTGCTGACCGCCGGAGGTCCTGGCGAGGACACGACCAACATTCCGTACCGGCTCTACATCGTTGCGTTTCAGGGCTTCAGCATCGGACAGGCGTCCGCAATCGGCGTTGTCGCAGTGATCGTCACGATCATCGTCGCCACCTTTGCGCTGCGTACTCTGTTCACGATCTTCCAGGTGGAGGCTCGACGGTGAGGGCCTCGATGCCGATCCGGTCGCGGCTGCTCTGGTCGGTGGTCGGCTGGCTCGTGGTTTTCATCTTTTTCTTCCCCGTCCTTTGGATGTGGTTGGAATCTCTGAAGACTGAGCCGCAGGCCGCCAGCTCACCGCCGACGCTCTTTTTCATCCCCACGCTGTCGACATTTCAAGAGGTGCTCTCGGGCGACTTTCCGCCGTTCTTCATCAACTCGGCGATCGCAAGCCTCGTCTCGACCCTCCTGGTGCTCGTCCTTGGTTTGCCCGCCGCGTACGCGCTTGCGATCAGGCCTATCAAACGGACGCAAGACATCCTGTTCTTCTTCATCTCGACGCGCTTCTTGCCGTTTGCCGCCAGCCTCGTCCCCCTCTACCTGCTGGCTCGCGACCTGCAGCTGCTGGACAACATCCTCGCCCTCATCCTCATCTACACCACGATCAACCTCCCGCTGGGGGTCTGGCTGCTCCGCTCGTTCCTCCTCGAGATCCCGAACGACCTCTTTGAGGCGGCCCGCGTCGATGGCGCAGGCTTTCGTCACGAGATCTTCCGGATCGTCGTACCCCTGATCAGCCCCGGCCTCGCGGCGACGTCGCTGATCTGCCTGATCTTCAGCTGGAACGAGTTCTTCTACGCCGTCAACTTCACCTCTTCGGTTGCCGCCACGACACCGATCTTCCTGGTCGGCTTCATCAGCGGCCGCGGCTTGTTCTACGCGAAGCTCGCCGCCGCGGCGACGGTGTCCAGCCTGCCGGTCTTGCTGGCCGGATGGATCGCGCAAAAGCAGCTCATCCGCGGCCTGACAATGGGGGCTGTCAAGTGAAAGCGGTCGTGATCGAGGAACCGAACCAGCTCAAGATCGAGCAGGTCGTCGATCCGACGCCAGAGGCCGGCGAGGCGGTCATCCGGGTCGAAGCCTGCGGGATCTGCGGGACCGACATCCACGTCCTCCGCGGCGAGTTTGCCCCTACCCGTTACCCGATCATTCCCGGCCACGAGTTCTGCGGCGAGGTGGTCGCGGTCGGCTCGGGCGTCGACCACGTCGTTGTCGGTGATTTCGTGGCGGTCGACCCATCGCTGTTTTGCGGCCACTGCCGGCAGTGCCGGGCGGGCCGGTTCAACCTGTGTGAGAACTGGAACGCCATCGGCGTCGGTTCGGCGAATGGGGCATCGGCAGAGTTCGTCTCTGTTCCGTCAGCCAACGCGTTCCGTCTGCCGGCCGACCTCCCTCGGCACTGGGGAGCGCTGGTAGAACCCCTGTCTTGTGCGGTGCATGGGCTCGACCAGGTGGACGTCAAGGTGGCGGGGGACTGGCTCGTCTACGGTGCTGGCACCATGGGCCTGCTGCTCGCCCAGCTCATCAAGGACGCTGGTGCGACCGGGCTCGACATGGTGGAGAAAAACCCTGGACGCCACGCTCTCGCCAAGAAGCTGGCCGCCGACAGGATCGCGGTCTCAGCCGACGACCTCGACCGGCCCCAGGGCTGGGACGTGGTGATCGACGCGACGGGGGTCGTCCCGGCGATCGAAGACGGGTTGCGCAGGGTGGCGCGCGGCGGCACGTTTCTGATGTTCGGCGTGGCGAACACGGACGCGATCGCGCGTTTCTCGCCCTTTCGCGTCTACAACGACGAGATCAAGATCATCGGCTCGATGGCCGTCCTGCACAGCTTCGAGCGCGCGCTCTCGTTGCTTGCCAAAGGGGTGATCGATTGCGAGGCGATGATCACCAACCGATTCCGGCTCGATGAATACTCGACCGCGATCGACACCTTCCTGTCCGGGACCGGTCTGAAGGTTCAGGTCGCTCCCGGCGCCTGAAGACTAGACCGCCCAGACGCGGGTTGGATTTGGCGCGTCTTGCGCAGAAGAATCATTGCGGGCGCTTCCCAACGATCGTTTTGCGCAAGACGTACATTTCATGCCGCGGGCGCTTGGCGGACGCGCCGATGACAATGCGGTGACGAGAAAGAACAGAGTCGCGATTCTCACCCGCGAGTACCCGCCCGAGGTTTACGGGGGCGCGGGCACACACGTCGAGTACCTCGCGCGAGAGCTTCGCCACCTGGCGGAGGTCACGGTTCACTGCTGGGGAGCTCCGCGGACTGAGCCCGGCGTGACGAGCCATGAGGCGTGGCCCGTGCTGTCGGAACCAAAACCGGAGTCGGCCGCCCTGCAGGCGATGTCGATCAACCTGGCGATGGCCGCAGGGGTCAAGGGCGTCGACCTGATCCACAGCCACACGTGGTACGCCAACCTCGGCGGTCACCTGGCCAAGCTCACGTGGTCCGTCCCCCACGTGATGACGATTCACAGCCTCGAACCGCTCAGGCCATGGAAGGCTGAGCAGCTCGGTGGCGGCTACGCCCTTTCGATGTTCTGCGAGCGGACGGCCATCGAGGCAGCCGACGCAGTGATCGCCGTCTCACGTGGCGTGCGCAAGGACGTCATCGAATGCTATCCGGCGGTCGACCCCCACCGCATTCATGTGATCCACAACGGAATCGACTCCGAAATCTACAGGCCGCAACCCTCGACCGAAACGCTGGTCCGGTTCGGCATCGACCCGAGCGCGCCCTACGCGTTTTTCAACGGCCGGATCACGAAGCAGAAAGGGCTGCCCCTGCTCCTGGCGGCGGCCCTCGAGCTCGATCCGAGGCACCAGCTCGTGCTCGTGGCCAGCAACCCTGACACGCCTGAGATTGCTGAAGAGGTGTCGGAGCTTGCGGTTCAGGTTCGTGCCAAGCGCGGCAACCTTGTCTGGATCGACCATTTCATCTCGCGCGAGGATCTGATCCACCTCCACTCCAACGCCACTGTCTTCGTCTGCCCATCGATCTATGAGCCGTTCGGCCTTGTGATCCTCGAGGCGATGGCGTGCGAGACGGCCGTGGTCGCCTCTCGCGTGGGCGGGATTCCGGAGATCGTGGTCGAGGGGGAAACCGGCTTCTTGGTGGACTACGCGCCGGGCGCCCCGGAGGCGTTCAGCACCGCGCTGGCCGCCAGGATCGGTCAGCTCCTTGGCGACAGCGCGCTCGCCGCCAGGATGGGAGGTGCCGGCCGGCGGCGAGTCATCGAGCAATTCGCGTGGCAGGCAATCGCCTCACGCACGGTCGAGCTCTACGACTCGCTTCTTTCCCGCCCCTGACTGAGTGTGTCGATCACGACCTCCCAGCGTTCGACGCGGACCGGGCGGAGCATCCCGTTGGCGGCCCAGGGATCCTCTCCCATGCGGTGCCGGATGTCCTCCTCTGAGTCGGCCTCGACTATCCATAGCGTTTCGCGGTCGCCCTCGAGTGGACCGGCCATCAGGAGGAATCCCTCGTCGGCGATGCCATCCATGTAGCTCGCGTGCTCTTCCCAACCATCTTGCCGGCGCATGTCGCGCGACCAATCCCACGGGCCGCCACGCTCGACGCGGACCACATAACGCGCCACGTCAGTCGACGCGGAGCGGCACGAGCTCGAATCGGTTGACGTCGACGAGCCCGCGGTCGGTGATCTTCAGGTCCGGAATCACCGAGAGGGCCAGGAAGCTGAGGCACATGAACGGAGCCTCCCACGTCACGCCGTTGTGGCGCAGCACCTTTTCCATCCCGGCGAGCTCCTCGTGGACCGCCGCCAGAGGAGCGTCGCTCATGAGGCCGGCCACCGGCAGGGCCACCTCGCCTCTTACCTCGCCACCCTCGACCACTACGACGCCGCCTCCGATCTGAGCCAGGCGCCGGACGCAGGCCAGCATGTCTGCGTCGTCGACGCCCATCACCACGACGTTGTGAGCGTCATGGGCGACAGTCGAGGCGAAGGCGCCCTTCTTCAGTCCAACGTTGGTGACGAAACCGACCCCGATCCTGCCTGTCGCGTGGTGGCGCTCGACGACTGCGATCTTGACGAGGTCTCGGGACGAGTCGGCGACGAGCAGCCCGTCGTTCGCCGCCGGCTCCATGACCTCGTTGCCGGTCACGAGCTGGCCGGGGATCACTCGCATGACGCGGATGTGGCGCGCGGGACCGCGCACTGCAAAGCAGCCGTCGGCCAGTGGGCCGACGTTCACTGTCTGGCGGACCCATTCCGGGATCTCGATCGACCGGTGCACTGGCTCCGCGCCGCGCTTCAAAACCATCTTCGGCCTGAATGTGCGCAGGTCGTCCAGCACCACGATGTCGGCCTGGAAGCCGGGCGCGATCGCACCAAGGTGGGCGAGGCCGTGGTACTCAGCCGGGTGCAGCGTTGCCATCACTAGCGCGTCCTCGGCGCTGACGCCGTGCTCGACGGCCACCCGGAGCATCTGGTCGATGTGGCCTTCCTCGACGAGGAACACCGGCTCGCGATCGTCTGTGCAGAACATGCAGCGCTCGGGTCCGCGCTCGAGCACTAGCGGCAGCAGGTCGACCAGGTTGCGAGCTGCCGAGCCCTCACGCAGCATGATCCACATCCCGAGCCGCCGTTTCTCGAGCGCCTCCTCGTAGGTCGAGCACTCGTGGTCCGATCCGATCCCCGCCGCGATGTAAGCGTTCAACGCGCGTCCGCGCACGCCAGGCGCATGGCCGTCGACGTGCGATGTGAGCGTGGTTGTCAGCTTGCCGAGCTCTGACGGCAGGCCGGCGATCACACCGGGGAAGTTCATCATCTCGGCGACCCCGATGGTGCGGTGGCGGCGCAGCAGGCCGGCCAGGTCGCCGGGGCTGAACGGCCGGCGCGGCGACTCCAGAGGCGAGGCGGGTACGGTCGAAGGCGCCATCACGAAAACGTCAAGCGGCACCTCCTCGCACGCGTCGAGCAGCCAGTGCACGCCGTCGGTCCCAAGCACGTTCGCGATCTCGTGCGGATCGGCCACCACGGCGGTGGTGCCATGCGGCAGAACAGCACGCGAGAACTGATCGATCATCAGCTTGGAAGACTCGATGTGCACGTGCGCGTCGATGAATCCCGGCACAAGGTATGAACCGCTTACGTTGAGCTGCTCGCGTCCTTTGTACGTACCGAGGCCGGCCACGAACCCCTCGACGATCGCGACGTCTGTCTCGAGCCATTCTTTCGTGAAAACCGAGAACACCTTTCCGCCGGTGAGCACCAGGTCAGCGGGCTCATCGCCTCGAGCGACCGCCAGCCGGCGGGAGCTCACTGCTCCCAGCGCGGTCGCTGGCCGGCAACCACTGTCTCCACTGCATCGATGAATTCCTGTATGTCCTGCTCGTCCATCGCCGTGGACAGCGCCCCCATCCCGCGCGGCGCCATCAGCACACCGTGGTTGACCAGGCCGAGGAACAGCTCGCGCGTCTTGTCCTTGTTCGCGGTCGCCACGCCGCGATAGTCGACGACCGGCCGGTCCGTGAAGTGGAGAGCGAACATCGAGCCCGCCGAGTTGATCTGCACCGGCACCTGGTGCGAGGCGAACACCTCGCGCAGCAGCTCGGCGACACGCGCGCCTTTGCGATTCAGATCCTCGTAAACGTCCGGCGTGAGCTCGGTCATCGTGGCAAGCCCTGCCGCCATCCCAAGTGGGTTGCCGTTGTAGGTGCCGCCTTGCGCCAGGTTCCCTTCGCGCCGAGGATCGAGCAGGCCCATCACGTCTGCCCGGCCGCCGAACGCCGCAACTGGAAGTCCACCCCCGATGATCTTGCCCATCGTCGTGAGATCCGGCGTCACGCCGTACATCTGCTGAGCGCCGCCCGGGCCCAATCGCAGTGAGATCACCTCGTCGAAGATGAGAAGGATGCCGAGCTCTTGAGTTGTGCTCCTCAGGCGCTCGAGGAACTCAACGGTTGCCGCGATCACGCCGCCCGCTCCGATCACCGGCTCCAGGATCACCGCGGCCAGCTCGCCGGCTTCGCGGCGAATGATCGCCTCGGCGGCGTTGGGGTTGTTGAAGGGCAGCACCACGGTTTGGTGCAGAACCCAATCGGGTGTGCCGGCCGAGTCGGGTCTGGCGATCGGAGCGTCGGGCGGTCCCGCCTCCGATAGCGCCGGGTGCGTGCTCACCTCGGCGTAGTCGTGGGTGCCGTGGTAGCCGCCCTCTATGCGCGCGATCTTCGGCCGCCCCGTGAAGGCTCGGGCCAGCCGCATTGCGAACATCGTCGCTTCGGTGCCCGAGTTGCAGAACCTGACCGCATCGAGGCTTGGCACCCGCTCGCATAAGAGCGTCGCAAGCTGAACCTCGATTGCGTTCGCGGCGGCGAAACCAGTGCCGCGCGCGGCCTGCTTCTGAATTGCCTCGACAACCTTCGGATGCGCGTGGCCGAGGATCATCGCTGTGTAGTTGCCGAGCATGTCGATGCGCTCGGTGCCGTCGGCATCCCAGACCCGGCAGCCTCGGCCGCGCTCGATGTAGAGGGGGTAGGGGTCGAAATAGGTGGTCGTTCGCGTGGTGCCGCCCGGCATGACCGTGACCGCCTTCTCGTGCAGCACACGAGAGTGGGGAGTGGTTTCGCGGTATAAGGCCTCCGCGTCGTTTGCCACTGCGGTGAGGCTACCACCAGCCTGCGGCACAGATCGCCAGGCGCGCGTACGATACAGGCTCGCGACGGCGTCCCTGGAGTGGGTGGAGTACAGAGCGGGAAGGAGTCCCAATGAGTGCTGTTGCGTCGCCGATCACCGAGCACGAATCCGAACAGATCGAGCGCGCCAACGCGTCGGGGCGAATCCCTGTCGTCTTCATCCACGGCCTCTGGCTGCTGCCGAGCAGCTGGGACCGCTGGGCCGAGGTGTTCGAGGAAGCCGGCTACTCGGCCGTAAAGCCAGGCTGGCCCGACGATCCGGAAACCGTGGCCGATGCCAAGGCGCATCCGGAGGTGTTCGCGGGTAAGACCGTGGGACAGGTCGCCGACCACTTTGCCGGAGTCATCGGAAAGCTGAACAAGAAGCCGGCCGTGATCGGTCACTCGTTTGGCGGGTTGCTTACCCAGATCGTCGCGGGGCGCGGCCTGGCATCCGCGTCGGTCGCGATCGATCCCGCGCCCTTCCGCGGCGTGCTCCCTCTGCCGATCTCGGCCCTCAAGGCCGCGTCTCCCGTGCTGCAGAACCCTGCCAACCGGGGCCGAGCCATCCCGCTCACGTACGAGCAGTTCAGGTTTGCCTTCGCCAACGCCGTGAGCGAGGACGAGGCGAAGCAGCTCTACGACACGTTTGCGGTCCCGGCATCGGGCGCTCCGCTATTCCAGGCGGCGGCCGCCAACCTCAACCCGTGGACCGAGGCAAAGGTCAACACGATCAATCCCGAGCGAGGCCCCCTGCTCATCATCGACGGAGAAAAAGACAACACGGTCCCGTGGGCGATCGCCAACGCGTCTTACAAGCGCCAGAAGCGCAACCCCGGAGTGACCGAGATCAAGTTGATTCCTGGACGGGGCCACGCCCTAACGATCGACAGCGGTTGGCGAGAGGTCGCGGACACCGCGCTCGCCTTCGTCAAGCGTTTCGTCTGAGGGAGGGCCGAACCGGGTCGACGCTCAGCCACCTCGAGGGTGGCCTCTCGGGGCGGAGCTACGCGGCCGAGGAATTGATGGGGCTCGACCCCGTCGATCAGCGGCCGCTGCTCGCCCGCTACGACCTGGATCGTGCAGCGCAAACCCTCAGCCACGAGTCGATCGCCGCGCGGAGGTCGGGTGGGCTCTGGCGCTGGCATGAGCTGCTCCCGGTGCGCCGCTGGGAGTCGGTCCTGTACCTGGGCGAAGGCGGCACTCCGCTGCAGGCGGCGCCGCGCCTGGGTTCCTGGCTCGGTCTGACCGCTCTGACCGTCAAGCGTGAGAGCCTGAACCCGACCGGCTCATTCAAGGCGCGCGGGATGGCGGTCGCCGTGAGCCGGGCGGTTGAGCTTGGTGCGCGGCACCTGGTCGCGCCCTCCGCCGGAAACGCCGGCGGCGCGCTGGCTGCATATGCCGCCGCGGCGGGCGTTCGGGCCACCGTCGTCATGCCGGTCGATGCGCCACCGGCGAACCAGGTCGAGGTGCTGGCGACGGGCGCGGACCTCTTGTTGCTCGACGGTCTGATCTCCGACTGCGGACGGCTTGCGCGCGCAATCGCGGACGACGCAGGCGCCTTCGACCTCAGCACGCTCAAGGAGCCCTACCGTGTCGAGGGCAAGAAGACCATGGGCCTCGAGCTTGCCGAGCAGCTCGACTGGAAGGTGCCGGACGCCATCATCTATCCGACCGGCGGCGGGACCGGGATCGTCGGCATGTGGAAGGCATTCGACGAGCTGGAGGCCATCGGCCTTCTCGGCGCAGAGCGTCCGCGGATGTTCTGCGTCCAGGCCGCGGGCTGCGCGCCGATCGTCCGGGCGTTTCATGAAGGCGCGCGTTTCGCCGCGCCCTGGCCGAATGCCGCGACGGCGGCGTCGGGCCTCCGCGTTCCGGGCGCCGTCGGCGACTTCCTCATCCTCGACGCCATGCGCAATTCGGGCGGTTCGGCGGTCGCGGTGGCTGAGCCGGACATTGTCCAGATGCAGGGCCGCCTGGGCTCGCTCGGGCTTGGTTACGTCAGCCTCGAGACAGCGGCGGCTACAGCAGGGCTCCGCGCGCTGCTGGAATCCGGGCTGGTGTCTCGTGACGAGTCGATCGTGGTTTTCGACACCGGCGCCGGCTTCAAGTCCGAACCCGCCCCGATTCCGACTCCGCGCGTGATTCCGAACGACGAAGACTTCTGGAGGCAGGAGGTGCTGCCCGGCTTCAGGCGGCGCGGCGCATAGCCGAAACGATCCAGAGCACACCCTTCTGATTGAGCAGCGGGCGGAGGCCATGCTGCTCCGAGGTGGCGATGATCCTCCTCGGCGGGTGCTGGAAGATGTGGAACTCGCGGCGCGCTGCGAGGAGCATCAGATTGGCAAGCCCCATGCCGATGACGGTCCACCAGGTGCGCCTCGGGTAGCTCAGGACGAGGACCTGCCGGGCGTGGTCCGCGGCTGCACCAGCCAGGCGCGGCATGTCGGGATAGCAGCAGATCACGCGGTTGAGGATGACGATGTCCGCGATGTCGACCTGGCCGGCTGCTTCGGCGAAGTCCATGACCATGCGTTCGACGCGGTCGGCCAGGCCCGCTTCATTCAAGAGCTCGCCCGCGACCTCTTCGTACGTCGGCGTCAGCTCGACGCTCGTCGCCCGCGCGGCGCCGGCTTTGAGGAGCTCGATCTGGATCGCACCGATGCCACCGCCAATTTCGAGCACAGTGCGTCCCTCGACACCTTGCGATTTGAGGAACGCGACGATCCGGGCTGACGTGGCGTCGAGCCCTTTCCGCCGGTATCGCTTTGCTTCGCCATGGGCCGCTCGCTCGCTAAAGACCCAGCGGTAACCCTTAGGGGAGCAGCAGTCGGGCATCAGATCCATCCCCTCCGTCGAAACAGCCAGAGCTGGATGCCGGTCGCGACCAGCATCGTGCCGACTCCGACGGCGAATGCGAGGTAGGGGGTCTCGAGCACCTGAGTGAGGTACATGAAGTTCATGCCGTAGAAGCCGGTGAGGAAGCTCAAAGGAAGGAAGAGGCTCGCGATCACCGTGAGTGCCTTCGTCGTCTCGTTGACCCGGTTCGAAACCGTTGAGAGGTAGACGTCCATCGCGCTGGACAGCAGGTCGCGCAGCGAGTCGGCCGTTTCGTACTGGCGGGTGATGTGGTCATAGACGTCGCGGTAGTAGAGCGTCATGTCCTGCTGCTGCAGGTGGATTCCATGGGTGATCAGGCGCTGAAACACATCTCGCTGAGGACCCAGGAAAATTCGAAGCTCGGTGACGGTGTGCTTGAGCTCGTAGATCCGGCCGAGTGACTTTGGAGACGCCTTCCGAAGGATGTCGTCCTCGAGCTCGTCGACGAGGTCGTCGAGCTTTTCCAGCACGGGAAAGGTCGCGTCGACGAGCGCATCGATCACGAGATATGTGATGAAGGCCGGCTTGCCGTGAGTCAGCTCCGGGCTCTTGTGGACCCGCTCCTGGAGGTCTTTCAGCTGCGCCGATGGCTCGTTGTGCACCGTGATCAGGTAGTGGGGCCCGACGAAGAGATGGTGCTCGCGCAGGACGATCTCGTCCTGGTGCCATTCGGCGACAAAGAGCACCGTGAAGTTGTAGTCCGTGTACTCGTCCACCTTCGGGCGCTGGTCCTGGTGCCTGATGTCCTCGATGGTCAGGGCATGGAACTTGAACGTTTGCTCGAGAAGGTGGAAGTCGCTCTCGTCTGGAGCTTCGATGTCGAGCCAGAATCCGGCCTCGGGGGCTGCGTTGAAGCAGCGGACGATCTCGTCCGTCGCCGTCGACTCCTGCTTGCCGCCGGTCGTGATAAGCGTTCTCATGGCTTCTTGGTGCCTGGCATCCGTAGATCATGATGCCCTTGAGAGGGACTTTCGGGTTGGGTGCGGGATAGTACGAAAGGAGTGATCGCAGCCTCGACGCAGGAGGCGACCCCGCGTGACACGGCCGCCTTTGTGGTGTTGGTCGAGCCGGTGCTGCCTGCCGCCTACCGGCTCGCGGTGGCGATGCTTCGCTCCGACACCGAGGCCGAGGACGTGGTTCAGGAGGCGATGTTCAAAGCATGGCGGCACTTCGGACGGTTCAAGGACGGAGCTGAGATGAAGCCCTGGCTCCTCACGATCGTTGCGAACGAGTGCCGCCGGCAGCGGCGAAGCCGGTGGTTCTGGGTGGTCAGGTCGGCGGACATTCTCGAAGGAGAGGATTCGGGCCACCCTCAGCTGGATGCCGGGCGGGCCGACCTTCGTCGCGCGCTGCACCGACTGCCTCACGACCAGCGCCTCGTCCTCGTCCTTCGTTACTACCTCGATCTCAGCTTCGATGAGGTGGCGCAGGTCCTGAAGATCTCGACGAAGGCGGCCAAGTCGCGCACATACAGGGCGCTCGAGCGGCTGCGCTTGAGCCCGGAGGTGCTTGCCGATGCGTGAAACAGAGATCCGCGACCGCCTCCGCGAGGCGATCGGCGAGGCCAGATACCCTTCCGCGCTCAAGGGCAAGGTCGTCGAACGCCTCGGCCAGCCTGCGTCACGCACC
>Ga0209471_1000019_pt1 | contig 162120 bp, 137 predicted proteins | sample GraSoiAngelo_128_FD_185885 | JGI IMG/M metagenome (GOLD analysis project Ga0209471, IMG submission 185885) | Grasslands soil microbial communities from the Angelo Coastal Reserve, California, USA - 14_0927_12_20cm (SPAdes) (version 2) | ecosystem: Environmental > Terrestrial > Soil >...
GGCTGCGCCTCCGGGCCGTAGGGTGAGTTGAGGAGCATGTTGGGCACGTCGGCGGTGATGTCGCCCGCCTGCCGCACGCCGCGGCTCTCGAGGTCCGCGGCCGATACCGCGGTGATCGCAAGCGGGATGTCCTGGGCCTTCTCGCTGCGCCGCTCGGCGGTGACGACGACCTCCTCGAGTGCCGCGTCAGCGCGCACGCCCTGTGGCCACGCGCCGAGGAGGGCGGCACCACCGGTCAGTAACCAGGAAAGCTCTCTCAGACGGGAGCAGCTGCTCCGCTCAGTCCGCCAAGGCATTGCTGTATCCCCCTTGCGACGGATGGCCATGAACCGTCACGCGCCGGCGCACCCCAGGGGCTCGGCCGGCTGTTGCATCGATTATCGATAGTTTGTTATCGCGACAGTGGCCACTGTAGGGCGAGTCGGCACGAGCGTCAACCCGCCGGCGGATGCTAGAGTTACCCCATGAAATTCGTCGATGAGGCGCGAGCGCGCGTGCAGGCCGGCAACGGCGGGCGCGGCAGCACCAGTTTCCGCCGCGAGAAGTTCGTGCCCTTCGGCGGCCCGGACGGCGGCGACGGCGGCCACGGCGGCAGCGTCTACCTGCGCGCCGCCTCGGGGATCAATACGCTGGCGGATTTCCGCATCGAGCGGACCTTCAAGGCGGCGCACGGGGAGCCCGGCGGCGCCAATGACTGCAGCGGCCGCGGCGGTGCGGACTTGTACGTGCCGGTGCCGATCGGCACCGTGGTGCGCGATGCCGACACGCACGAAGAGCTCGGAGACCTCACCCGTGACGGCGAGCAGCTGCTGGTCGCGCGCGGCGGCAAGGGCGGCTGGGGGAACCAGCGCTTCAAGTCGAGCACCAACCGCTCCCCGCGGCAGTTCGGCCCGGGACTTCCCGGGGAAAAGCGCCTGCTGGAATTCGAGCTCAAGCTCATCGCCGACGTGGGCCTGCTGGGGCTGCCGAACGCCGGCAAGTCCACGCTCATCCGTGCGGTCTCCGCAGCGCGCCCCAAGGTGGCGGACTATCCGTTCACGACCCTGCACCCGAACCTGGGAGTGGTCGACGTGGGGCAGCACCGCAGCTTCGTCATGGCCGACATCCCCGGTCTCATCGAGGGGGCCGCGCAAGGGGCGGGACTCGGGATACGGTTCCTGAAGCACCTGCAGCGCACGCGGCTGCTGCTGCACCTGGTGGACATCGCGCCGCTCGATCCGCAGGCCGACCCGGTACGCGATGCACGCGCCATCGTTCGGGAGCTGAAGAAGTTCGCCAAGAGCCTGGCGCTGAAGCCGCGCTGGCTGGTGCTGAACAAGCGCGATCTGCTGCCGCCGAGCGAAGCCGAGCGGCGTGCGCGCGCCATCGTGCGCGCGCTGCACTATCGCGGGCCGCAGTTCCTGATCTCAGGGGCGACCGGCGAAGGAACGAAAGCGCTGTGCGAGGCGGCTATGAGGTCTTTGGAGGTGCACGATCGAGCGGCACGCGAGCACGCATCATCTCCAGGAGATGCTGGCGTCGCGCCGCCGGGCGCAACTTGAGAGGGGTCGGAATGACCGGGATCGGGATGCTGGCCTTGGAGTTCGCTGCGCTCATCATTGCCTCACTGCATTGCGCGGATACGGGCCGCCAGGCGACTTTTGTGCCGTGCAGCCTTGTTGCGGTGGATGATCTGCTTGCTCACGAGCGAGTCGATGATCGGGACGGCCTGGTTGTAGCTGCTCTGGGCCGCCTCTTTGTTGCCGCCGGTGAGAGCCGTCGTCACGTCGCGCACCGCGGTGCGCATGCGCGAGCGCAGCGCCACATTGCGGGCGCGGTGCTTCTCTGCCTGACGGGCAGCCTTTTCGGCGGACTTGGTATTGGCCAAGAAATCTCCGTATCCACGGCCGGGTCGCAAGCAAGCGAAGCGGGCTAGTCTGCGCATCGGGGCGGCGCTTGTCAACGCGGCGGCGAGCGGGACGGCCGACGCCGAGCGCTTCACATAAACTGCCCGTGGGCGCGTGTCGCACGGCGCGATGAAGTTAACTTAGTCTTTTGACATCAATGGCTTAAGCGGATCACATGGAGCTCATTCGAGGACTCAGCGGCGCACATCGGCGCGCGGACGGCTGCGTGCTGACCATCGGCGCGTACGATGGCATCCACCTCGGCCACCAGGCGCTGCTGGCACGCCTGCACGAGCACGCGGCGCGGTGCGGTGCGGCCGCGGTTCTGTTGACGTTCGAGCCCATGCCGCGCGAGTACCTGGCGCCGGCTGATCCGCCCGCGCGACTGACCTCGCTGCGCGAGCGCTGGCGCATCCTCGCGCGCACCCGCCTGGATTACCTGTGGCTGCTGCGCTTCGGCGAGGCTTTGCGTAACCTCCCCGCTGAGGGCTTTGCGCAGCTCCTGGCGCGCGAGCTGCGCCCCAGGGTGGTCGTTGTCGGGCACGACTTTCGCTTCGGACGCAAGGGCGAGGCGACCGCGGCTGTGCTGGCTGCGGCCGGGACGCGTCTGGGGTTCGACGTGGAGGTGCTCGCCCCCGTGATGCTGGACGGCGAGCGCGTCAGCAGCAGCGGGGTGCGCGCGGCGCTGGCGGGCGGGGACTTTGAGCGCGCGCGGCGTTGGCTCGGGCGGCCCTGGTCGATGCGCGGGCGGGTGATGGCGGGCAAGCGCCTGGGACGGGATCTGGGGTTTCCGACCGCCAATCTGCCGCTCGGGCGCCGGCGCGCGCCGGTCGCCGGGATTTTTGCGGTGCGCGTGCACGGGGTGGCCAGCGCGGCGCTGCCGGGCGTCGCCAGCCTCGGCACGCGCCCCACGATCGGCGCAGTCGAGGCGCTGCTGGAAGCGCACCTGTTCGATTTTTGCGGCGAGCTGTACGGTCGGGAGATTGAAGTCGAGTTCGCGGCGAAGTTGCGCGACGAGGCGCACTTCGGAACGCTCGAGGCGCTGACCGCGCAGATGCAGCGCGACGCTGCGGATGCGCGCCGCATCCTGAAATGCTGAACGGCCCGGCAACTCGGGCCCGTCGACGCTTGAACGACCATGGCGGACTACAAACACACCATCAACCTGCCGCAGACCGACTTCCCGATGAAAGCGGATCTCGCCCAGCGCGAGCCCGCGATGGTGCGCGCCTGGGAGGAGCGCGGCACCTATGCAAAGCTGCGGCAGCTGGCGCGTGGGCGGCCGCGCTTCGTGCTGCACGACGGCCCGCCGTATGCCAACGGCGCCATTCACATCGGTCACGCGGTCAACAAGATCCTCAAAGACATCGTGGTCAAGTCGCGCTCGCTCGACGGCTTCGACTCACCCTACATCCCGGGGTGGGATTGCCACGGGCTGCCGATCGAGCTGCAGGTGGAGAAAAAGCACGGCCGGCCCGGCCAGAAGCTCGACGCGCAGGCCTTTCGCGCCGCCTGCCGCGCCTATGCGCACGAGCAGATCGATCTGCAGCGCGCCGACTTCAAGCGGCTCGGTGTCCTCGGCGACTGGGACCGACCCTACCTCACCATGTCGCCGGGCTACGAGGCGCAGCAGCTGCGCGCCTTCGGCCGCATCATCCGCAACGGACACCTCTACAAGGGCGTGAAGCCCGTGCACTGGTGTCTCGATTGCCGCTCGGCGCTCGCGGAGGCCGAGGTCGAGTACGAGGAGAAGACCTCACCGGCGATCGACGTGGCATTTCGCGTCGCCGACCGTGACGACCTGGCGGCGCGCATCGGCGCGAGCCCCGCACGCCTCGGCACGGCGCCCGTGGACCTCGTGATCTGGACCACGACGCCCTGGACGCTCCCGGGGAATCAGGCCGTCGCCCTGGCGGCGGAGTTTCGCTACGCGCTCGTGCAGGCGGGAACCGGCGGCGAGCGGCGCGGGCTGATCGTGGCGGCCGAGCTCCTGGAACCCTCGCTCAGGCGCTTCGGCCTGGGGGACGCTGCCGTGCTGGCGCAATTCGAGGGCCGCGCCCTGGAGGGACTGAAGCTGCAGCACCCCTTGCAGGACCGGCAGGTGCCGGTCGTGCTCGGGGAGCACGTGACGCTCGATGCAGGCACCGGCGCGGTACACACCGCCCCGGGCCACGGGATCGAGGATTTCGCCGTCGGGCAGCGCTACGGCCTGCCGGTGACCAACCCGGTGGGCAACGATGGGCGCTTCCTGTCCGATACCCCGCTCGTGGCCGGCCTCAAGGTCGATGCGGCCAACGCGGTGATCATCGATGCACTCGCCAAGGGTGGGCGACTCCTGCACCAGGAGTCGCTGCGCCACAGCTATCCGCATTGCTGGCGTCACAAGACCCCGGTCATCTTCCGCGCCACACCGCAGTGGTTCATCAGCATGGAGCGCGCCGGCCTGCGCGCGCACACCCTGCGTGACATCAAAGGCGTGCAATGGACCCCCGCATGGGGCGAGCAGCGTATCAGCGGCATGATCGAGAGCCGCCCCGACTGGTGTATCTCGCGCCAGCGCACCTGGGGGGTGCCGATTCCGCTGTTCGTGCACAAACAGACCGGCGAGCGCCATCCGCGCACCCAGGAGCTGATCGAGGCGGCCGCCGAGCGGGTCGCGCGGGGCGGGATCGACGCCTGGTTCGCGCTCGAGCCGCAGGAGCTCCTCGGCCCGGACGCGCAGCATTACGACAAGGTCATCGACGTCATGGACGTGTGGGCCGACTCCGGGATGTCGTTCGAATGCGTCGGCGCCGAGCGGCCGGAGGTGAGCGCGCCGGTGGAGCTGTACCTCGAGGGCTCGGATCAGCATCGCGGCTGGTTCCACAGCTCGCTGCTCATGTCCGAGGCCCTGTATGAGCGAGCGCCGTACCGCGGCGTGCTCACCCACGGGTTCACGGTCGACGAGAAGGGCCGCAAGATGTCCAAATCGCTCGGCAACGTCGTGGCGCCGCAGAAGGTCATGAACAGTCTCGGCGCCGACGTGTTGCGACTGTGGGTCTCGGCGACCGACTACGCCAACGAGATGAGCGTGTCGGACGAGATCCTCAAACGCATGGCGGATTCCTACCGCCGCATGCGCAACACCCTGCGCTTCCTGCTCGGCAATCTGCACGGCTTCGATCCCGCACGCCACGCTCTGCCGGGTGCGCAGCTGCTGGCGCTCGATCGCTGGGTGCTCGGGCGCACGCGCACCCTGCAGGCGGAGGTCCTCGAGGCCTACCGCAAGTACACCTTTCATCTGATCTATCAGAAGGTGCACAACTTCTGCAGCGTCGATCTGGGCGGCTTCTATCTCGACGTCATCAAGGACCGCATGTACACGACGCCCGCCGCGGGCGCCGCGCGCCGCTCGGCGCAGACCGTCATGTTTCACATCGCCGAGTGCATGGTGCGCTGGCTCGCGCCCATCCTCAGTTTCACCGCCGAGGAGGTCTGGCGCCATCTTCCGGGCGAGCGAGGCGAGTCGGTGTTTCACGAGACCTGGCATACCCTGCCGCAAGCGCCCGCCGATTCCATCGACTGGGACGCACTCCTGCAGCTACGCACCGACGTCACGCGTGAGCTGGAAAAGCTGCGCGACACCGGCACCATCGGCGCACCGCTCGATGCCCGGGTCGAGGTGTACTGCGTGGCGGAGGAGTTCGCGCGCTTCGCAGCCCTCGGCGAGGAGCTGCGGTTCTTCTTGATCACCTCGCACGCGCAGGTGCACGAGGCTGCGCTGGCTCCCGCGGCAGCGGTGCCCGCCGCCAACACCGGCCGCAGCGGCGTGTGGATCCTCGCGCAGCCGAGCGCCGATCCCAAGTGCGTGCGCTGCTGGCACCGGCGCGCGGATGTCGGCTCGGACGCGCGCCACCCGCAGCTGTGCGCACGCTGCGTCAGCAACATCGAAGGTCCGGGGGAGCGCAGGAAATTCGCATGAGCGAGGCGGGCAACGGCAGCACGCCGGCGCGGCCGGCGCAGGTCGCGGGCGCGGCGGGCGCCCTGCCGGCGGCGGCGAGCGGTTGGCGCTTCCTGCCGCTGGCGGCGCTGATCATCGCGGCGGACCAGCTCATCAAGGCCTGGATGGTGCAGCATTTTGCGCCGCTCGAGCGGGTGCACGTGCTGCCGGTGCTCGACGTCATTCTCACCTACAACACCGGTGCGGCCTTCAGTTTCCTCTCGGAGGCCTCGGGCTGGCAGCGCTGGCTGTTCGTGCTGCTCGCGCTGGGCGTGAGCGCGACCCTCATCGTGTGGCTGCGGCGGCTGCGCGCCGCGGTCCACGGCCTGCTCGCCTGCGGGCTCTCGCTCATCGTCGGCGGGGCGCTCGGCAACATGATCGACCGCCTGACTCTGGGCCGGGTGGTAGACTTCATTCATGTGCACTGGCGGCAGGCGTATTTCCCCGCGTTTAACCTGGCCGATTCGGCCATCACCGTGGGCGCCGTGGTGCTGCTGATCGATGCCTGGCGCGAGACCCGCGCGGCCAGGCGGGTGCGCGGCTGATGCAGGTGCTGCTCGCCAACCCGCGCGGCTTCTGTGCCGGTGTCGATCGCGCCATCGACATCGTCGAGCGGGCGCTGGAGCTGTTCGGCGCGCCGATCCACGTGCGTCACGAGGTGGTTCACAATCACCACGTGGTGGAGCGCCTGCGGGCACGCGGGGCGGTGTTCGTGGATGAGCTCGCCGAGGTGCCCGCGGGCGGTACGGTGATTTTTTCCGCCCACGGGGTGTCGCGCGCGGTGGAGGAGGAGGCCCGGGCGCGGCGTCTCACGGTGTTCGACGCGACCTGCCCGCTGGTGGCCAAGGTGCACATGGAAGTACAGCGCTACGCGCGCGAGGGATGCGACGTGATCCTGATCGGACACGCCGGACACCCGGAAATCGAAGGCACCATGGGCCGCTTCGATGGCTCCTACGGTGGCCGCATCCATCTGGTGCAGAACCTGGCTGATGTCGGCGCGCTCGAGGTGCGCGACCCCGGGCGGCTGGCGTCCGTCACCCAGACCACGCTCTCCGTGGACGACACCGCGGAGATCGCCGCAGCCCTGCGGCGCCGATTCCCGCAACTCGCCAGCCCGCGCCGCGAAGACATCTGCTACGCGACCCAGAACCGCCAGGACGCCGTCAAGAAGCTTCTCGGGCAGTGCGACGTGCTGCTGGTGGTGGGTTCGCGCACCAGTTCCAACTCCAACCGCCTGCGCGAGCTCGCCGACCGTGCCGGGGTACCCGGCTATCTGATCGACGGCCCGGCGGACCTGCGCGCCGAATGGTTCACGGGCAAGCGCGCCGTCGGCGTCACCGCCGGAGCCTCGGCGCCCGAGCTGCTGGTGCAGCAGGTGCTCGAGCAGCTCGGCCGCTGGGGTGCGCAGGCGCCGCGCGAGATCGCCGGCCGTGAGGAGAACGTGTTCTTCGCCTTGCCCCGCGAGCTGCGCCGCGAGTCGGAAAAACCCGCGTAGCCGAACAGCTCCGCCGCAGCCGAAGCTTGAGGGATACCGGGGCCGGCAAGCGGGTTGCCGTTCCCGGCGATCATTTCCGTGCTCCCCCGGAAACCCCCGCGTGCACCAGCGACACTCACTTGGAGGACAGGCGCGCGGGAGGTCTTCACATGCGACGCACTACCCCTCTTGGATCTGGATGTCCGGTCCTCGCGCTGCTGGCGGCAGCCGCCTTGCCGCTGATCCTAACCGCCTGCGGCGGGGGCTACGGCGGCGGTGGCGGTGGTTCGGGGGGCTCCTTGAGCTGCGGCAGCGGCTACTCCAATGCCTGCCCTCCGCCGACCGTTACCCTGACCGCCCCGGCATCGGGAGCGACCGTGAGTGGCACGGTTGCGCTGACGGCGACTGCAAGTGCTTCCTCGACCTACGGTCTTACGGTCACGAGCGTCGCATTCCTGATCGACGGCACGGCGGTGGGAACGGTGACCAGCTCGCCCTACACGTACATGTGGAACAGCACGACCGTGACCAAGGGCAGCCATTCGCTCACCGCCAAGGTGACCGACAGTGCGGGCGACACGGCGACCACGCCGGCCATCATGATCAACACGACGGGTATGGCGATCGCCGCTGTTGCCATGACTGCGGCGCAGATCTTCCCCGCGCCGATGTCTCAGGCTTCCGGAATGGCCGACTTGACCGTGAAGCTCGACACCGGCGCCACGCGCGGCACGGTGAAGCTGACGGGCCTCAGCGCGACTGCGGTGACCATCAATGAAGGCTTCGCTGGCGCGACCGGACCTGCCCTCATCAGGCTCTCGGCCAGCGGCGACAACACTGCTGAGTGGGAAGTGCCGGCCGATGCACTGCTCACCGCCGAACAGCTGACTGCGCTGTCGCAGGGTAAGCTCTACGTGATCGCAACCTCCGCGGCCAATCCGCGCGGGGAGATCCGCGGGCAGATTGCCCCCGACAACGTCGCCGTGACGTTCTCCACGATGGCCCCCGCTGCCGAAGCGCGCTCGGTCAGCCCTGCGGCCGGGGGCGTCGTAGCTACGACGGTGGATAAGAGCGCGTACACGCTCAGCATTCACGTCAACTCCACGGGCGTGGACGATGCGGATGCAGCGCAGGTGGACAGCGCCGCCACCGGGCGCAAGCTCGCCGTGCTGAGCAAGGACTCTGTCGAGATGGGGCACTGGTCGACGGAGCTTGCCCCCATCAGTGCCGCCGACGTCGGCCACTTCGAGGCCGGCAAGTGGTACGTGAGCATCGCCACGCCGGTGGAGGCGGGCGGCGCGCTTCGCGGACAGATCGGAGCACCGGGCAACTGAAGCTTCTGGCTCCCTGGCCGGCCCGCGCAGGATGCGCGGGCCGGTTTCAGAAGAACCCGTGCAGCTCGAGGAAGTACAGCCGCGTGTGCTCGCTGGCGAGCTGCGGTATGCCGTCCGAGTAGCGCACCCCGGCGCGCAGCTGCACGAACTGCACCGGCGTCAGCTCGTACAGCAGGCTCCAGCGAGTCTGTGCATCGTGCGCCACGCGCCGGTTCGGATCGAGGTACTCTGCCGTGACCTTGAGATTGTGGCCGCGGGCGAGGGTCCAGTCGGCTTCCACCAGAGTCGCGAGCGTCTTCACCCCGCCACCGGGAAGGCTGCGGTCATCGACGAGGTCGGCCTCGCCGAGCCAGGCGACATTGCCGGTCTTCAGTCCGCCGAACACTCCCCAGGCGCTCCTGCTGCCGGCGGCGGCCGCGTCGTTGTAGTTGGCGGCCGCACCGAGCCGCCACAGCGACTCGACCCAGGTGAGCTGCGCGCTCGACTGCTTGCCGTTGCTGGTGCCGGCGCCGCCGGCGGTGCCGTTGCTCACGGCGAGCTGCGCATCCCAGTGACCCTTCAGCCAGCCGAACTCCACGCCCTCATCGGGCGTGGTCATGTTGATGCCGCTGACCTGCCCGACGAACGAGGTCTGATCCTGCAGTCGCAAGCCGAACGGCAGGTACATCTGTCCGCCCTTCAGGTACCAGCTGTGATCGGCCGACCAGAACAGGCCGTAGGCCTCGCGGTTGAGCGCGCCGCCCGGTGCCAGCTGCTCATCGACGTACACCAGCAGCCGCTCGGGTATCACGCTGGCGCTGACGTAGAGCCGCGTCTGCTCCATCTGGAAGTCCTCGAGGGTCTTGCTGTGCGGGACCTGCTGGGCCTGCGCATCGAAACGCAGGTCGGCGCCGAGCGCGAGGTAGCGCGATAACTGCCCTGCCCATACGTCGCTGCCGGTATCGACGCGATGCGCCGGCAACTGGGTCTGCGCAAACACGTTGCCGAAGGCATTGCGCAGGCCGCCGCCGGTCGGATTGACATGACACTGACTGCACTTGAGGCCCTGGGCGACGGCGAGGTACGGCTCGGCGTGTGCCCCCGCGGCGAGCAGTACCGCGAGTGTCAGACAGCGGGCGCTGAAGCGCAGTGAATGGATAATCATGGTGTGGTGTCCACGGTGAATTCACGGGTGTAGTCATCGCCGAGTACTCGCGCATCGACATCGGCAAGCGCGCCGCCGCCGTTGCCGCGTAACGTGAGACGGTAGCGGCCGGCGCCGAGCGCGCGGCGCGGAGTGATCAGCAGCACGCGCGGATTTCCCTCGGCCAGCTCCGCGCCGAACGGCCCGGCCGGTTCGGCCGCCTCCCCGATCAGGTGCTCGAGGTGCACGGTGGTGTCGTTGACCAGCGAGGCGTCGAGCTCGTGATTGAACGCCACCACCATGCGCGTCAGCGGCGCGGAGAGCGTCGCCTCCTGCGCCGGCGAGATGGCCATGACCGCAAAGGCTGCCGAGCTGGCAGCGGCGGCCGGTGAGTTGGCCGCGCCGTCGCTGATCCACTGGCGGATCACGTCGATGGTGGACTGCGGCAGCGCGGGTGCGCCGAACGGCATCTGCACGCCGACGATGCCGGCGGCGCCCTCGAGTTTCAGAACCAGATAGCTGCTGTCGGGCGCGCCGGGCCTGACGCGCAACAGACCCGACTGCTCGTCGCTGGGAACACCGACCAGCAGCGCGTAGCTGTGCGCGGCGTCGAGTTCCAGGCCCTGTGGGGCAGCGGCGCCGCTGTGACAACGCACGCAGATCGGCGTGAACACGTTGTCCTGAATTGACTGGAAGTCGGCCGTTAATGGTGGCGGCGGCGCGCTACCGCTGCCGAGCGGTTGGCCGTTGGCGTCGAGGCCGGCGCCGTTGCCCGCGCACGCGCTCACGATTGTCACGCTACATAGAACCAATAGGCGCATGCCTGACACACAGACCATCACACCGCTCCTTGCAGGCGAAATCGAGCCGTGAGTGGGCGCGGTACGCGATGTTGGTTTCCGTTCCCGCCGAATCTTTTTTTTCGCCAGCGCCTAAACCGCCGCGGTCGCCACCGACACCTACCAGCGGACAGATACATTGGAAGGTTTCACATGCGACACATTCTCGGTTTCAAACATGCGCGTCGAGCGCTGCTGTTGATGGCGGGCGCGCTGGCGCTGATCCTCAGCGCCTGCGGTGGCTACGGCGGTAGCAGCGGCTCGGGCTCCATGGCCTGCGGCGGCGCCTACGGCGGTACGTGCCCCGCGCCCACCATCACCATGACATCCCCCGGAGCGACCGTGAATCGCACCGTCAGGCTCACTGCCAGCGCGGCCGCCATGGGCGGCGCCTCGATCACGCGGGTCGACTTCCTGGTCGACGGTACGATCGTGGGAACGGCGAGCGCCGCTCCGTACACCGTCAGCTGGGACAGCACCACGGTCGGCGATGGCAACCACACGCTCACCGGCAAGGTCAGCGACAGCCAGAATCAGACCGCCACCTCGGCGGCCCTCACCATTGCGGTAAAGAACAGTCCGGCCTTCAGCGTCGCGTTGGCGGCGGCGCAGATCTTCCCGGCGCCGAACTCCACCGCCACCGGAACCGGGAATCTGACCGTGAAGCTCGCGAGCGGCGCCATCAGCGGCAAGGTGACGCTGAGCGGCGTCAGCGCGAGCGCCGTGACCATCAACGAGGCCTTCGCGGGCGCAAGCGGGGCCAGCCTGATCACGCTCGCGGCCAATGGCGGCGCCGCGGGTGAGTGGGACGTGCCCGCGGGGGCGCTGCTCACCGCCGACCAGGTGACCGCGCTGTTGCAGGGCAAGCTCTACGTGATCGCGACCTCCGCCGCCAATCCCGCCGGCGAGATCCGCGGCCAGATCACCCCCGACACCGTCACGGTGATCTTCTCGGCCCTGGCCGGCTCCCAGGAGGTACCGCCGGTCACGATCACCGCCTCCGGCGTTGCCGCCGCGACGGTGGATGCGGCCGCCAACACGCTCACCGTTCACGTCAACTCCACCGGCGTGGACGATGCGACGGGGGCGGAGGTCGATACCGGGGCCGCGGGCGCCAGCGGACCGAAGCTCGTCGCCCTCACCAAGGACAGCGTCAACCTGGGCCACTGGTCCACGGAGCTCGCAGCCATCACCGCGAGTGACGTCGGCAACTTCACCGCCAACAAGCTGTACGTGAATGTGAAGACGCCCGCCGATGCCAACGGTGCGATCCGCGGGCAGATCAACGCCTCGTCAACACCGCCCGCCGCGCCAACCCTCACGCAGCTCAAGTCCAGCGCGTTCAGCGTCTGCGGCGGCTGCCACACCGGCGGCGGCACGTCGCTCCCCGCGTCGATGGACCTGACGCCGAGCCACATCTACGCCTCCATCGTCAATGTGGCGAGCGTCGAGCAGCCGGCACTCCAGCGCGTCAAGCCGGGCGATCCGGACAACAGCTACGTGGTGCTGAAGCTCGAGGGCGCCGCCACGATCACGGGCAACCGCATGCCCCTCGGCGGTCCGTTCCTCGACCAGGCGACGATCGATCAGGTGCGGGCGTGGATCACCGCCGGCGCGGTGAACAACTGACAGGCGCATCCCCTGGCCGGCCCGCGCGTGCGTGCGCGGGCCGGCTTTTTATTGGCGCTGGTAGAGCGAGCGCTTCAGCTTCCAGCGCTTGTGCGACCAGGGCCAGTCGCAGGGCGCGGAGCGGATCTGCTCCTCCACCCGGCGCGCGTAACGCTCGGTCAGCGCCCCCGCGGGCAGGGGCTGTGCGGGGCCGGCGAGCGGCTCGAAGTGCATTTCGTAGTAGCCGCGCGCGGTGCGGCGCATGGCGATGAAGAACACCGGAAAGCGTGTCACACGCCCGATTTCCTCAGGCCCCAGGTAAAAGGCGGTGTCGCGGTTGAGAAAGCGGGTCCAGTACTTGTGCTCGCTGGTGGTCGGTTCCTGGTCGGCGACCAGCGCCACGGCGCGCACCACGTCGTGGCGCTTGATGATGTCCGCCAGCAGGTCCCTGGCCGGCACCAGGCGGCTGCCGAAACGCGTTCTCACCTTCATCATCTCGCGCTCCGCCCAGCTGTCCACCAGCGGCTTGTAGGCGGCATCGAGCGGATAGCCGAGCTCGAGGGACAGCGCGAGCAGCATCCATTCCCAGTTGCACTGATGAGCCGCCACCAGCAGCACCGACTGGCCCTGCGCGAGGAGGGCGCGGGGCGCATCGAGATTCACGATGCGCACGCGCCGGCGGATCTCCTCCGCCGGCAGCGTCACCGACTTGAGGACCTCCACCAGCATCTGCGCGAAGCCGAGGTAGTAGCCGCGCATCACCGAGCGCAGGCGCGTCTCGTCGAAGTCGGGGAATGCCCGGGTCAGGTTCTCGCGCACCACGTGCTGGCGGTACGGGAACGCCCGAAACGCGAGCCAGCCGAGGAGGCCGGCAAAGCCGTACAGCGCGCGCAGCGGAATGCGCGCCAGCAACCGCGCCCACCAGGCCGGGCGCGCGGGCGCGAGCGGCGGCGTGGTGATGGAGGCGTTGCCGTTGCCCGGGGAAACCTCGGTCAGCATTCCGTCTTAGTTTACCGGATGCGGTTGCGTGCCGGCGGGCGGCGGCTGCGCCGTGAGCACCCGGCCGAAGCGCGGCGCGAGCCAGCGCTCGATGTCATCGATGAGCGTGAAGACCGCCGGCACGATGACCAGCGTCAGTCCCGTGGAGGTGATGAGACCGCCGATGACCGCGATGGCCATCGGCTGGCGAAAGGCCGTGTCACCGCCCAGTCCGACCGCCACCGGCAGCATGCCGGCAATCATGGCGACGGTCGTCATGACGATCGGGCGCGCGCGCTTGTGGCCGGCCTCGAGGATCGCCGTGAGCCGATCCTTACCGGCGCGCATCTCCTCGATGGCGAAGTCCACCAGCAGGATCGAGTTCTTGGCGACGATGCCCATGAGCATCAGGAACCCGATCATCACCCCGAGGGAGATCGAGTGTGCGGTGATCAGCAGCGCGAATACCGCCCCACCGATCGACAGCGGCAGCGAGGACAGGATGGTGATCGGCTGCAGCACCCGTGCGAACAGCAGCACCAGCACCGCGAACACCATCAGGATGCCGGTGGCCATGGCGATGGAGAAATTGGCGATCAGCTCGTTCATGTACTTGGCATCGCCGATCTCGACCAGGTGCACCCCCTGCGGCAGGTGCTTGAGCGTCGGCAGCTTGTAGATGGCCTTCATCGCATCCCCGAGCTCGGCGCCCTTGAGGTCCGCATCGATGAACAGGCGGCGGCTCTGGTTGTAGCGGCGCACCCGCGTGGGACCCTCGCCGAAGCTGATGTCGGCGACCGCCTTCAGCGGTACGGTCCCCCCGCCGGCGGTGGGCACCGGCAGGTTCTCCAGCGTCGTCAGGCTCTTGCGGCTTTCCTCCAGCAGGCTGACGCGGATCGGCACCTGCCGATCCGACAGCGAGAACTTGGCGCTGTTCTGATCCAGCTCACCGAGGGTCGCGATGCGGATGGTCTCGCTGATGCGCTCGACCGTCACGCCGAGCTGTGAGGCGAGATCCAGGTGCGGGTGCACCAGGATCTCCGGACGCGGCAGGTCGTTGTTGATACGCGCGTCACGCACGAAGGACAGCTTGCTCATCTCCTCGACCACCCGGCGGGCCGTGTTGTAGGTGAGCTGCGGGTCGTCGCCGGTGATGTAGATGTTGACATCGCGGCCGTTGCCGTTGCGATTGAAGTGCAGCTGTGCGTCCGGAATCACCTTCAGTTCCTGGGTGACGCGGTCCTCGAACTGACGCTGGGTCACGCGCCGCTCGCTCGCCGGCAGCAGCGCGATGTCGAGCTCGGCCTGACGCACACCCTCATCGCTCGTGCCGACCGATTCGACTATGTCCCTCACTTCCGGCTGGCGGGCGATGATGCGGTAGGCGGCCGCGGTGACTCGCGCGGTGTCCTCGAGGCGCACGCCCGGGGGCAGCTCGACGCTCAGGAAGCTGGTGCCCACGTCCGACTCGGGTATGAAGGAGAACGAGCAGAGAGCCACGCCCACCGCCGACAACGCCAGGAACCCGAGGCCTGCCAGCACGGTCTTCCAGCGATGCACCGCGCACCAGCCGAGCAGGCGCTGGTACCAGGCCATGATCGGCCCGTCGGTGTGCCGGGCGACGTTGTCGGACTTCAGGGTATAGGCGGCGACGACCGGGGTGATCAGGCGCGCCACCAGCAGCGAGAAGAACACCGCCGCCGCGACGGTGAGGCCGAACTGCTTGAAGTACTGCCCGGTGAGGCCACCCATGAAACTCACGGGCACGAACACCGCAATGATGGTCGCCGAGGTCGCCACCACCGCAAGTCCGATCTGGTCGGCGGCCTCGAGCGCGGCCTGGAAGCCGCTCTTGCCCATGCGCATGTGGCGCACGATGTTCTCGATCTCGACGATCGCGTCGTCGACCAGCACGCCGGCGACCAGCGACAGGGCCAGCAGGCTGATCGAGTTCAGCGTGAAGTCCATCCACTGCATGAACGCAAACGTCGGGATCGCCGACAACGGGATGGCGAGCGCCGAGATCAGCGTGGCGCGCGTGTCGCGCAGGAACAGGAACACCACCAGCACCGCGAGCACCGAGCCTTCCAGCAGCGCGCTCAGCGCCGAGTGGTAGGTCGCCTTGGTGTAGTCGACGCTGGTGAAGATCTGCGTCAGCTTCACCTGCGGATTCTCTTTGCGGATCTTGGCGAGCTCCACCTGCATGCCGTTATCGACGCTGACGTCCGAGTAACCCTTGGCCTTGATCACCCCAAAGGTGGTCGCCGGGCGGCCGTTGAGGCGCGCGATCGTGCGCACCTCGCCGACGCCGTCGCGCACCTCCGCCAGATCCGAGAGGCGCGCGAAGCGCCCCCCGGACAGGGCGATCTGGCTAGCGCCGAGGGCGGCCGCGGTGCGCGCGCCGCCGAGCACGCGGATGGCCTGCTCGCCGCCGCCGAGCTGCGCGCGGCCGCCGGGCGAGTCCAGGTTCAGCGAGCGCAGCTGCTCGTTGACCTCGACGGCGGTGATGCCGAGCGCCTGCATGCGCGCCGGGTCGAGCTCGACGCGGATCTCGCGGTTGACCCCGCCGCCGCGCTGCACCTGCGCGACGCCGGTCACCTGCAGCAGCCGCTTGGTGATGGTGTTGTCGACGAACCAGGACAGCTCCTCCTCCGTGAGCGAGCTCGAGCTGACCGCGTAGAGGACCATCGGGCCGCCGTCGGCATTGATGCGCTGGACCGTGGGTTCCTGGATGCCCTGGGGCAGCAGCACCCGCACCTTGGCGACCGCATCGCGCACGTCGGCGACCGCGCGGTCGATCGGGGTGCCGATCTCGAACTGTATGAATATGTTCGCCTGGCCTTCGACCGCCCAGGAAGTGATGTTGTCGATGTTGCCGATGCCGGCGACCGCGCCTTCGACCTTCTGCATCACCTGCGTTTCCAGCTCCTGCGGCGCCGCGCCGGGCTGGCCGACGCCGATGAACACGCCCGGAAAGGAGATATCGGGGTCGGCGGTCACGGGCAGGCGTACGAAGCACACGATGCCCATGAACAGCAGCACCACGAACAGTACGATCGGGGGCAGGGGGTGGCGGATCGCCCACGCTGAGATATTCTTCATCCGCGCGGCTCCCGTCTTCAGGGCGAGGGCAGAGTGGCGGGTGCCGCCACGGCCTTCACTTCTTCCCCGTCACGCAGAAAGCCGGCCGCGGTAGTCACGACGCGCTCGGAGCCGGTGAGACCCGAGGAGATCACGACGCCCTGGTCGGAGGTGTCGGCGACGCGCACGCCGCGCCGCTCCGCGTGGCTCTGGGCATTCACGAGGTACACGTAGCTGCCGCCGGTATCGGTCAGAACCGCCGTCTGCGGCACCACCGGCCGCAGGGCCTTGTTCACCGCCACCGTGCCGCGCGCGAACGCGCCCGGGCGCAGCGCCGGGTCGGGCTTGAGCGTGATGCGAATTTCCCCGAGCCGGGTCTGCGGATCGATGATGGCGCCGAGCAGGCGCACGCGCCCCTCGAAGGCCTGCGGCAGGCCGGTCAGGTGCACGCTCGCCGCGTCACCGACCTTGACCTGGGCGAGATCCTGCTCCGCGAGCTGGCCGCGCATCTCGATCTCACCGCCGCTCGCGACCCGAAACAGCGCCTCGCCGCCCGGATTGGCGATCTGGCCGACTTCGGCCCGGCGCGTGAGGACCGTGCCGGCGATGGGCGCGACGATGCGAGTACGATTCAGGCGCGCCTGGCCTTCCGCCAGCAGCGCGGCCGCCACCTTGACGTTCGCCGCATCCGTCACCGCGGTGGCGCGGCGCTTTTCGATGTCCTCCGCCGACAGCGCGCCGGCCGATTCGACCCCCTGCGCGCGCCGATACTCGGCCGCAGACAGCGCCGCCTGCGCCTGCGCCTGCTCGAGCGCGGCCGCGAGGCGATTGACCTGCGGAATGAGCACCGACTGATCGAGCTTCGCGAGCGGCTGCCCGCGCTGCACGTGATCGCCGGGCTCCACGTAGACCGCAACGATCCGGCCGGTCTCCCCGTCGTTGCCGATCGGCATGTCATAGCGCGCCGCGATCGCGCCTGTGAAGGTCACGCTCGAGGTCACGGCCTTCAGTCCCGGCGTCATGACCGAAATGAGCGGCACGTTGCGCTGGTCGGCGAGCGGCACGAGCTTCGGCTTCGAGTGCAGGGTGCTCCACAGCACGGCACTGATCGCCAGCGCCAGCAGCACCGCGCCTGCCGGCAGCAGCCATTTGCGGCGCAGTCCCGCCTGCAGCGCCTCGATCGGGCCCGTGTGCGGGTATGTGGGGTGCACCGGGCTATCGGGGGTGAGGCGGTCGAACCCGAGTCGGTCGCGCCCGATCCACCTCACGGGCTCGCTGTGCGCCGCAAGCGCGTCTGGGACGTGTTCCGGGTTCGTGCCCACGCGGAGTTCCTTATGTTACGGGCCGATCGCATCGCGCCCGTCCGTCTTTTGAGCCGGCCAGTTGCGGTCAAGTTTAAACGCCATCCCGCGCAATTCTCCGCCGGACGCGCCAGGGGGAGGTCGGCGGGCGACGGGCCGAGACGCGCGGCGGCCAGGGAATGGTGCCGGGAATAGGACTCGAACCTACGACCCGCGCATTACGAATGCGCTGCTCTACCAACTGAGCTATCCCGGCGCAACGTCACGGGGAAAACCGCGCATTCTACATTTTTTTGCGCAGCCTGATGACCAGATCGATCCCGGCCACCTCGGTTCCCGGCGGTGGCACAGGCAGGCTGCTGAACGCCACGGCCGGAACGGGAACATCGATCAGGGCGCCGCTCTCGAGATCGTGAAAGTGATAGTGCGGTTCGACATTGGAGTCGAACCAGGCCCGCGAGCCGTCCACCGACAGCTGGCGAATGAGGCCATGCGCGGCGAACAGGTTCAGCGTGTTGTACACCGTGGCCTTGGACACGCGCGCCCCCGCGGCGCGCAGGCTCGCCAGGATCTGCTCGGCGGACAGGTGCTGGGGCGCCGACAGGAGCAGCGTGGCGATGCGCACCCGCTGCGCGGTCGGGCGGATTCCGCAATCGGACAGCCGCCCCTCACAGCGCAGGCTGGCGCTGGCGGCGGCTGATGGGGCACTAAGCTCCATATCGTGACATTATAGGCACAAAACGGCCCCAACTTGTGAATTTTGCCGCCACGGTGCCCTCGCTTCAGGCCTGCGCGAGCTTGCCCTGCAGGTGCTGCGCGAGCTCGGCGATGGTCGGAAAGTCGAACAGCTCGGTCAGGTCCACCTGCCCGGGGTACTCGCGGTCGATCTGCTCGTGGATCTCGATGAGCTTCAGCGAGCTCGCGCCGATCTCGAACAGGTTGTCGTGGATGTCCACGCGCTTGCCCTGCAGCGCGGCATCGCAGATGGTCTTGAGCTTGTGCTCGATCTCGGTGCGCGTGCCCGACTCCGGCTCCCGCTGCGCGGCGCGCAGCGCCGCGAGCTCCCTCAGGTCCGCGTCGAACTCCCCGTCCGCGTAGCTCTCCTCGAGGAGGTGGCGCTGGATCTTGCCGCTCGTGGTCTTGGGGATGCGCTTGACCGGCACCACCTGCGCCACCTCGAGCCCGGTCTGCTCGTTGATGAGGCGCGCGACCTGGGCCGCCACCGGCAGGAACTCCGGCACGCCGCCGCGGTGAAGCACGAACACCACGAGCTCCTCGATCTGCGCGCCGCGCGCCCGTAAACCGGCGGCGACCACTTTGCCGAGCTCCAGCCCCGGGGTGCGCTGCGCGATGGCCTCCAGGTCGTGCGGATAGTAGTTCTGGCCGTTCACGAAGATGATCTCTTTGGCGCGGCCCGAGACATACAGCTCCCCGCCGTGCATCAGGCCGAGGTCACCGGTGCGCAGCCAGCCGTCGGCGGTGAACGCGGCGGCGTTGGCCGCGGGGTCCTCGTAGTAGCCGCGCGTGACGTTGTCTCCCGTCATGTGCAGGTGGCCGATGCGCTCCTCGGGCAGCTCGCGGTCCTCATCGTCCGCGATGCGCACGCGGCAATAGGGAATAGCCCGTCCTTCGCACACGAGTTGCACCGCGTCGCGGTCGGCCGCGTCCACCAGCTCGACCGGGTCGCCGGCGTTCATGCGGTGCCGGTTGAGCGTGATGGTGCGCAGCGGCGCCCCCACCGGCGGGAAACTCACCGCCAGCGAGGCTTCCGCCAGCCCGTACACGGGGTACATGGCGTTGCGCTTGAGCTTCGCGGGCGCGAGCCTGGTGAGGAACTCGTCGCACAACTCGACCGAGATCGGCTCCGCGCCGTTGAAAATGAACCGCACGGCGGACAGGTCCATTCCCTCCACCGACCGCTCCCCCAGCACCTTCAGATAGTGTTTGTAACCGAAGTTCGGCGAGCACAGGATCGTGGCGCGCACCCTCGATGCGAGGGTGAGCCACAGCAGCGGCCGGCGGATGAAGAGCTCCGTGGGCATGAGGTGCGTGTGCACCCGGTTGGCGAACATGACCAGATGAAAACCGATGAGGCCCATGTCGTGGGTGAGCGGCATCCACGACAGGCTCACGTCGTGCTCGTTGAAGCCCGCGGCTTCGGTCGCGCCACGCCAGTTGGCGATGATGTTGCCGTGGGTGAGCACCACGCCCTTGGGCTCGCTGGTGGAGCCGGAGGAGAACTGAATGAAGGCGGTGTCACCGGGGAGCGCGCGCTGCACGCTGCCGGCGCGCGAGATGTCGTCCAGGTCGTCCACCAGGAAAGCGCGCGTTCGCAGCCCTTCGAACAGCGCACTCTCGCCCGCCTGGGCCGCGAAGCTGCCGATGCGCTCGAGCGCGCGGCGCTCGGTGTACAGGAAGGGCTCGCCGAGCCGGCGCGCGATGCGCAGCAGCTTCATGCGGTGCTCGTCGCTGATGCCCAGCGCCACGGGCACGGGCACGATGCCGCCGAGGATCGCGGCCCAGAACACGTCGATGAACTGCTCGTTGTTGGCCAGGAACAGGATCAGTGTGTCGCCGCGGCGCGCGCCGAGGCGCTGCAGGTGGTACAGGATCCCGAGGGCCCGCTCGTACAGCTCCCCGAACGACACCTCGCGCGCGTCGTCCTCGCCGGCGTGATAGGTGATGCTGCGCGGGACGGCGTGGTTGCTCTCGATGAGTTCCGTGAGCGTCGTGACTGTGGACATCAGCGGCGTTCCAGCCTCATGTGGAGCGGATAGCGGGTGCGCAGGTTGATCTGCGCCTCGAGCTCGACGGGCCTGTCGGGCACGTAGCTGAGGCGATAGTGGCGCGCGACCTTGTACAGGTGCATGAGCATCTCGTAGAGGGCGAAGGTCTCGCCGATGCAATGGCGGGGGCCCGCGGCGAAGGGCATGTAGGCAAAGCGCGGACGCTCGGCCTCGTGCTCGGGGGCGAAACGCTCGGGCCAGAAAGCTTCCGGATCCTTCCAGAAGCGCGGGTGACGATGCAGCAGGTACAGCGGCAAGAGCACGTTGGTGCCCGGCGGCACCGGATAACCGCCGAGCACGTCCGCCTCGATGGTACGGCGCGACAGCAGCCATCCCGGCGGATACAGGCGCAGGGCCTCGTTGACGACCTGTTGCGTGTAGGTGAGCGCTTCCATCTGCGCCAGGCCCGGCGCCGGCGTGGCGGATGCCGCGTCGATCTCCGCATGCAGCCGCGCTTCCACCCCGGGGTGTTGGGAAAGCAGGTACCAGGTCCAGTTGAGGCCGCTGGCGGTGGTCTCATGACCGGCGACGATGAGTGTCATGACCTCGTCGATGAGCTCACGCTCGCCCATGGGGGCGCCGCTCTCCTTGTCGCGCGCGCTCATGAGCATCGCGAGGTAGTCGAAGTGCTCCTCGTGCCCGGCGCGCCGCTGCGCGATGAGCTGCGCTACGATCTTGGTGAGCGAGCGAAACCGGTACGCGAACTGCAGGTCGCGCGACTGTTGCTTCGCGACCACCTCGAAGGGGTTGCCGCCGGGCTGCTGGGTCAGGCGGTCCAGGTCGCCTCCGAAGATCGAGCGCAGAACGATCTCGAGCGTGAGCTCGCTCATCTCGTCGGTCAGATTCACGAGCTCGCCACGCTGCGCGAGCGCCTGCCAGCGCTCGATGCAGCGGTCATTCGCCGCCGCGATGACACCCGCGAACCCGCCGAGGACGCGGCGGTGGAAGAGCGGCTGCATCATGTAGCGCTGGCGCTTCCACAGCTCGCCCTCGCTCGTCATGATGCCCTTGCCGAGCAGAATCCTGACGCGATCCAGGCCGACGCCCTTGGTGTAGTTGCGATGATTGGCAACCAGCACCCGCTTGACGTCATCCGGGTGGTGAATGACATAGGTATAAGATCCGCGTGCCGGCACGAACACGCGATAGATGTCTCCAAGACGGGCGAACAGCTCGAGCATGCGCTCCAGGGAGTCATCCGTGGAGCCGATGTCGAACTGCAGCTCAGCCTCGGGGGGTTGGGTCTGCGCGGGTGCCGCGGCGGTCATGCAAGCTGTTGAAAGCCAAACCTTAATCTTATATCACACCGACCTGCGCGGTGAGTGGCCGCGGGAGCTCACCGTACGCGCGCTGTCGCTCGAGGAGCTGTTCGCCCGATGAGGGACGACGACGGCGGATTGCGCAACACGCTCTACCGCACCACCACGCGCTCGGGACGGCGCATGACGGCGGCACGACGCTGGCTGTACCGGCTGGCGGTGCCCCTGGGACTGGCCATCATCCGCGCCTGGTGGCTCACCTGCCGCGTGACGCGTGTGGAAGGGGTGGCTCACCTCGACGAGGCGCTGGGTCGGGCGCCCTCGCTCGTGCCGTGCTACTGGCACCAGCATCAGCTGTATTGCGGCAAGTTCCTGGTCGAGCAGCGCTCGCGCGGACTGACGGTGGGCTGGCTCATCAGTCCGTCGGTGGATGGGGAGCTCGGCGCAATGATGGTGCGGCGCTTCGGCGGCGCGGTGATCCGCGGTTCCTCGACCCACACCGGCGCGCGGGCGCTGCGCGATTACTACCAGGCGCTCGTGCGGGACAACGTCTCGCCCGTCATCACTCCCGACGGGCCCCGCGGGCCGCGCTTCAGGTTCAAGCCCGGCGCGCTGCTGCTGGCGCAGATGTCGGGCCGGCCGATCCTGCCGATGGCGTATGCGGCCTCGCGCGCGTGGCTGATCAAGTGGGACAAGTTCGTGATCCCGATGCCCTTTTCGCGCATCGTAATCGCCATCGGGCCGCCCTGTTATGTGCCGCGGGTCACCGACCCGCCCTCGCTCGCACGACTGCAATCGCAGATGGAGCAGGAACTGAAGCGGCTCTACGGCGTGGCGCGCGCCGCCTTGTGCCGCGACTGAGTGCGCGCCGCGACTGAGTGCGCGCCGCGACCGAGCGCGCGCCCGCGACCGAGTGCGCGCCTGCGACCGAGTGCGCGCCCGGCGCGAGCATCGTCCGCCTGCGCCGGCGGGCCGGGGGATTCTGTTAAGTGCCCAAAGCGTGACCAAACAGTACGTTAGCTTGTGTTCCTGACCCAGTGTGCGAGAATCGTGCGCAACCAGTTGGAAAATAGCGGTGGCGAATCCTCCACTCCGTGACGGGGCGTCACGTCCGGGTCGGTGCAAACGGTTACGCTGCGCCCGATTGGTATGGGAGATCAGGGGCAAATGACGACTCCGCCGCCGGATAAGCCGGCGGACTACACCGCTTCGGACATTCTGTCGGCCGACGCCTGGACCGGCCGTGTCCCGAAGCCCGTTCTGGGCATGGACGTCGTCTGTACCAAGATCGCGGTGGACTTCCAGAACATGCGCCGTGACTCCGTGGACGAGTGCGTGCGCCGCAACCTCGAGTTGCTGCGCGGCGCCACCGGGTCTGATTGCGCCTTCCTCGCAGCCCTCAATACCGAGGACTCGACCATCGCGGATGTGCAGGTGGCGCGCAGCGCCTTCGCGCAGTGCCGTCCCGAAGGCCTGACCGGGTCGGGGCTGGAAGCGTTTCCCTGGCTGAAAGGGCGGCTGGAGAATCTGCGCCTTTCCGAGCTGCGCGACAGCAGCGCGCCGCGCAAGGAGCAGGCGCTGGAGGCGGCCAAATTCGCCGAGCTGCACATCGGCTCGGCGCTGCTCGTGGCGCTGCGAGTGCAGGACAAGCCGGCCGGCTTCCTCGGGCTCGCGCACGCCATGCCGCGCGGCGCGTGGGACGTGAACCTGCAGCTGCTGATGAAGCTCATCGGCACCAGCCTCGCCACCGGCCTGGAGCGTATCCGTACCGAGGCGCGCCTCGCCAAGCTCGAGGAGCGCACCAATCTGTTTCAGGCCGCGGCCAACGACGGCCTGTGGGACTTCGACGTCGAGAGCAACGAGGTGTACTTCTCGCCGCGCTGGAAGGCGATGCTCGGTTACGGCGATGAGGACATGCGCGGTGCGCCGGACTGGCGCAGCCTGGTGCACCCGGATGACCTGTCGCGCGTACAGACCGCCATCCGCGATCACGTCGCCGGCAAGACGCCGATCTTCGAAAGCACCCATCGCATGCGCCACCGCAACGGCGAGTGGCGCTGGGTCATCAGCCGCGCTACCGCGCGCGTCGACAAACACGGGCGGCTGTTGCGCCTGGTGGGTGTGGAGCTGGACATCACGGAGCGCAAACTCTACGAGGAAGCGCTGTTCCGCGAGAAGGAGAGTGCGCAGATCACGCTGCAGTCGATCGGCGACGGTGTCATCACCACCGATGCCAAGTCGACCATCGACTACATCAACCCGGTGGCCGAGGAGCTGACCGGTTGGCGGCTGGAGGATGCGATGGGCCGGCCGGTGGAAGAGATCTTCCGCGCCTTCCACGAGGAGACCTGCGAGCCGCTCGAGAACCCGCTGAGCGTTTCCGTGCGCCGCATGCGGCCCATCAAGTCGGTGCGCCCGATGCTGCTCATCCGGCGCGACGGCAACGAGCTGTACGTCGAGAGCACCGCCGCGCCGATCCGCGACGGTTCCGGCCACGTGGCCGGGGGCGTGCTGGTGTTCCATGACGTCTCCGAGTCGCGCGAGCTCAACCGCCGCCTCTCGTACCACGCGAGCCACGACCTGCTCACCGGGCTCGTGAACCGGCGCGAGTTCGAGAGCCGCCTGGAACGGGCGCTGAAGAGCGCCAAGGCGCGCGAGGCCTCCTACGCGCTGTGCTATCTGGACATCGATCAGTTCAAGATCGTCAACGACACCTGCGGTCACAGCGCCGGCGATGCGCTGCTGGGGCAGGTGGGGGCGCTCTTGAAGTCCAAGGTCCGCTGGCGCGACACCCTGTCGCGCCTGGGCGGGGATGAGTTCGGGATCCTGCTGGAGAGCTGCTCGCTGGACGAGGCGATGCGCACCGCGGAGACCCTGCGTGAGGGCGTGCGCAACTTCCGCTTCACCTGGGAGGACCGGGTGTTCCGCCTGGGCGCCAGCATCGGTGTGGTGCCGATCACCGCCGACAACGAGGATGTCGCCTCGATCCTGTCGGCGGCCGACAGCGCCTGCGGCGCCGCCAAGGAGGGCGGTCGCAACCGCGTGCACAGCTTCGCGGAGAACGACATCGAGCTCATGCGCCGGCGGCGCGAGATGCAGTGGGCGGCGCGCATCAACGCGGCGCTCGAGGAGGGGCGCTTCGAGCTGTTCCGCATGGCGATCCAACCGCTGCAGCGGGTCGAGGTCGGCGCGCACTACGAGCTGCTGCTGCGCCTGAAGGACGAGGGCGGACGCATCGTCGCGCCCAACGATTTCATCGCCGCGGCCGAGCGCTACGGCATCACCCCGGCGATCGATCGCTGGGTGATCGAGAACGCGTTCCGCTGGCTGGTGTCAGAGGCCGATGAGCGCGAGAAGCTCTTTCAGTGCTCCATCAATCTCTCCGGGCAGAGCCTGGGGGATGACAAGTTCCTGCCCTTCGTCATCGACCAGTTCCATCGCAGCGGGCTCGACGGCTCGAAGATCTGCTTCGAGATCACCGAGACCGCGGCGGTGGCGAGCTTCTCGCAGGCGAACCGCTTCATCCAGGCTCTCAAGGAGCTCGGCTGCAAGTTCGCGCTCGATGACTTCGGCACCGGACTGTCCTCGTTCGGCTACCTCAAGCACTTCCCGGTCGATTACCTCAAGATCGACGGCAGCTTCGTGCGCGAGATCCTGCGCGATCCGATCGACCGCGAGATGGTGCGCTCGATCAACGAGATCGGGCACCTCACCGGCAAGCAGACCATCGCCGAGTTTGCCGAGAACGCCGAGATCATCCAGATGCTCACCAGTCTCGGCGTCGACTACGCGCAGGGCTACGGTGTCGCGCAGCCGCAGCGCGTGGTGAAGTCCGCGGTCGCCTGAGGGCGCCGCGTTCAGTTGCCGGCGGGCGCGTAGAAGTAATAGTCCGCGCGGTAAGGGACTCTGGCCTCCTTGCCCTTGTGCTTCACGGGATCGCAGGTCGCCGCGGGCGGCGGCTGTCCACCCAGGGTGTTGATTCGCTGGATGCTCGTGACACCGGCGAGTACGCCGCGGCCGGCATGACCGGTGGCGCTCACCAGCAGCCACGGGATGGAGTCCGCGTCCGGTGATTCGACTCGCGCTACCGCTTTGCCGCTGACTTCGCTCCCGTCCTGGTGTCGCCAGGAGGGGCCGCCCGCGTGATGGCCGATCAGAGCTCCCTGGTCATCGCGCAGCTCCGCCTCGGGCACCTTGAGGGTCCACTGCGATTTGCCATCGGCGCCCCGCCCGCAGACGTAGATCTGTACGCCTGTCGCATGCGCTCGCAACACGACATTCTCGCCGGCCAGGGCTTTGATCGCCTGCGGAACCTCGGGCGGAGCGAGGGCCTGGGCGTGTGCCAGGGCAGCAAGTGCCATGAGCGTCGCTGGCGCCGCCGCTCGCAGCCAAGACAGTCGCGTGATCAAGGCTTGCTCCTCCTCAAAACTGCGCACTGATCGCGACCTCTTTCTCGTCGCGATGAAGCTTGATCGAGACCCTCGAGCCGGTGGGTGTGTCGGCGACCGCCGCACGCAGGGCGTCTACCGTACCGATGACACGGCCATCGTATTCATAGATAACGTCCTTGTACTTGATGCCGGCCTTGTCGCCAATCGAGCCAGGCGTAATCCTCAGTACCGTCGCACCTTTGACGTCGATTTCGGCGAGCAGTTCGACGCCGAAGGCATTAGCGGTGTGCACTACGCGACTCGGGTCGAAGCAGGCCGCCTTCACGGTTGCGTACTGATAGATGAGCGGGTTGCCGGTGTGCTCGCGCTCGATGACCATCGCCTCCTTGCCTTGCTTCGCGCAGTATTCCTTGGCTTTTTTCTCGGCCCGCGGCATCGGATCGCATCCGGCCAGAGCCAGCAGCGCGGCCGCTGCGAGAGCGAACACCGGCCTCATCTCGATCACCGCAAATTGATCCGCGGCGTGCGTTTGCCCGGGTTGCCGTTGCACCGCATGCGCGCTTCAGCCACCGGTGAACTCCAGCCGCATCGACAGATCGACCGCGCGCACGTGCTTGGTGAGCGCGCCTACCGAAATATAGTCCACGCCGGTGGCGGCGATCGCGCGCACCGTCTCCAGCGAGACACTGCCCGAGGCCTCGAGTTTCACCGGCCGGCCGCGCGCCTGGTTGAGCTTCACCGCGGCCTGCAGAGCGGCCAGGCTGAAGTCATCCAGCATGACGATGTCGGGCTTCGCGTCGAGCGCCTCCTCAAGCTCGGCCTGGGATTCGACTTCGACCTCCACGGTGAGTTCCGGAGCGCTGCGTCGCGCAGCCTCGATCGCACCCGTGAGCGAGCCGGCCGCGGCGATATGGTTTTCCTTGATGAGCACCCGGTCGTACAGCCCCATGCGGTGATTGTCGCCGCCGCCGCAGCGCACGGCGTACTTCTGAGCCGTGCGCAGTCCGGGCAGGGTCTTGCGGGTGTCGAGGATGCGGCAGGGGGTGCCCGCGACCGCGTCCACCAGGCGGCGCGTGGCGGTCGCGGTCCCCGACAGCAGCTGCAGGAAGTTGAGCGCGGTGCGCTCGCCGGTGAGCACCGCGCGCGCCGGGCCCTCGATCTCGAAGATCACCTGGTCGGCGGCGAGGCGCTCGCCGTCGGCGGCATGCCAGCCGAGGCGCACCTGCGGGTCCAGGCGCCGGAAGGTCTCGTCTGCCCACGCGCGCCCGCAGAGGATCGCCGGCTCGCGCGTGACGATGCTGCCGCGCACGCGCTGGCCGGCGGGCACGAGGGCGGCGCTCACGTCGCCGCTGCCGATGTCCTCGCGCAGCGCCGCGTCGACCTGGGCACCGAGATCGGCGGGCAGCTCGGGCACCGCGGTCCTGCGACGCTAGTGACCGATGAACGGCAGTCCGTGGGTCGCCCCGGCCATGCACATGAGCATGGGGATCGACAGCACGAAGTTCACGCGCGAGGCCATGCCGGCCACTTTGCGCGCCTTCGCTTTCTGCTCATCCGTTGCGGCCACCATGCCGAGGATCTTCTTCTGGTTCGGCCAGATCAGCCCCCAGACGTTGAACAGCATGATGGTGCCGAGCCAAGCCCCGATGCCGATGGTCAGTAAGTACTCGTGCGGCGAAGCACCCGGGATCGCGCCCAGCGTGAAGGCGCCGATGAAGTTCCCCGCCCGACCGAGCAGCCACGCGCCGCCCAGCCAGGTCGCCACCGCACCCCAGCGGAACCAGAACAACGCCCGGGGGGCGACGTACTTGCTGATGCCCGCGCCGCCCGGACCACCCTTGTCGGCCGCGGCGTCCGCCATGGCCGGCGTCTGCGCGACATTGAAGTAGTACAGCAGTCCGATCCAGAACACGCCCGCGACGATGTGAAACCAGCGCGCCAACCCGAGCTCATAGAAATGACCGCCACCGATCAACAGCGCCAGCACCAGCGCGAGGACGATGCCGAGAACCAGCGACTGGCGGTGGTTGTTCAGGGGATTCATGGCGTAAATCTCCAAGTTATTGTTTATGCTTGGACTGAGGAATCCTGGGGCGTTTGAAGAATAGGCGAGGCACCCCCATAATTCAACGCATTGGAAGCCGCGGAGTCCGAGGAACGCCCGCCATCGCCGTGCATCAACGTCTGCGCGCTCGATGCGCGGGGCTGGTGCGTCGGCTGTCTGCGCACGGGCGAGGAGATCGGACGCTGGCCGTCCATGAGCGGGGCTGAGCAATGGCGTCTGCTGGCGGAGCTTGCCGAGCGGCGCAAACTGAAGAGGTAAAGTGCAGATGGATGTCGTGGAACGGATCAAGACCGAGCTCGGCTCGAGCCCCGTGGTGCTGTTCATGAAGGGTACGCCGGACTTTCCGCAGTGCGGGTTTTCCGCGCAGACGGTGGCCGCGCTGCGCGCCGTGGGCGCCGAGTTCAAGCACGTCAATATTTTCGAGGAGCCGGAGATTCGCGAGGCGCTCAAGCGCTTCTCCAACTGGCCCACCTACCCGCAGCTGTACGTCAAGGGAGAGCTGATCGGCGGCTGTGACATCGCGCTGCAGATGTACAAGAGCGGCGAACTGAAGAAGCTCCTGGCCGAGGCCGGCGCGCTCGGCCCGGTGCCAGCGCTCTGACGCCAGCCGCGAGCGCTCGACAGCCTGGCGCTACTGCGGCGGAAACTCCGCCTCCAGCGGCGGCTCGTCGGCGTCGGGCTCCTCGGCGGCCGGCCCGGCGGCGACACTCAACCAGCCCAGCTCGCGCGCCCGCTCCTCGGCGGCCTGGTGGCTGTCGCGCAGGCGGTTGCACACCAGGCAGAAGAGCTCGGCGCTGCGCTGCGCGTCGTAGCGGGCGTTGTGGGCACTGCCCGGGTCCCACTCGAGCCCCGCGACGGTCACCGCTTTGGCGAGCACCGTCTGTCCGAGCGCCGCACCGGCGAGGGTGGCGGTGTCGAAGCACGAGAACGGATGAAAGGGATTGCGCTTGACCTGCGCGCGCGCGACTGCGGCGTTCAGGAAGCTCAGGTCGAACGCGGCGTTGTGGCCGACCAGGATCGCGCGGCGGCAGCCGTAGGCCCGCAGCGCGTGACGGATCTCGCGGAAGACTCTCTGCAGGGCATCGCGCTCCGGCAGCGCCGGACGCAGCGGGTGAAAGGGATCGATGCCCGTGATCGAGAGCGAGGTGGGATCCAGCCGCCCGCCTGCGAAGGGCTGCACGTGGAAGTTATGGGTGGCGCCGCGTTTCAGGGCGCCGTCGCTGTCCATGTCGATGAGCACCGCCGCGATCTCGAGCAGTGCATCGGTCGCCGGGTGAAAGCCGCCGGTCTCCACGTCGATGGCCACCGGCAGGTAGCCGCGGAAGCGCCGCGCCATGAGCGCCGCGGTCGCAGACGGCGGCGCAGTATCCTCGCGTGGCTTGCTCATGGGGCGGCGCTCGGGCGCGCGAGGCGCCAGGCGATGCGCTCCCCGGCGCGCAGCGGCACGAGCTCATCGGCGCCGAACGGATAACTCTCGGGCACTTGCCACGGCTCCTTCACCAGGGTGAGGGTTGCACTGTTACGCGGCAAGCCATAGAAGTCGGCACCGTGGCAGGAGGCGAAGGCCTCGAGGCGCTCGAGCGCGCCGGCCGACTCGAAGGCCTCCGCGTACAACTCGATGCCGGCGTGCGCGGAGAAGATGCCGGCGCAGCCGCGCGGGGCTTCCTTGGCGTGGCGCGCGTGCGGCGCGCTGTCGGTGCCGAGAAACAGCCGCGGGCTGCCGCCCGCCACGGCGCTGAGCAGCGCCGCGCGGTGAACTTCCGCCTTGAGCGGCGGCAGGCAGTAGTGGTGCGGACGCAGGCCGCCGGCGAACAGTGCGTTGCGGTTCATCAACAGGTGCTGCGCCGTGACGGTCGCCGCGATCCCGCTTCTGCCCGAGAGGACGAAGTCCACCGCTGCGCGGGTGGTGATGTGCTCGAACACGATACGCAACTGGCGGTGGCGTTCGGTGAGCGGCGCGAGCACCGCATCGATGAAGGACGCTTCCCGCTCGAACACATCGACCGCGGGGTCGGTGACCTCGCCGTGCACCTGCAGCACCATGCCGAGCTCGGCCATGCGTGCGAGCACCGCGTCGATGCGCCGCACGTCGGTGACTCCCGCCTCCGCATGCGTGGTGGCGCCGGCCGGATAGAGCTTGCAGCCCAGCACGCAGCCGCTCGCCTGGGCCCGTTCCACCTCGGCCGCAGGCGTGGTGTCGGTCAGATACAGCGTCATCAGCGGTTCGAACTTCACCCCGCTCGGCAGCGCCGCCTGGATGCGGCGGCGGTAGGCGAGCGCAGCTTCGGTGGTGGTGAGTGGAGGTGTCAGGTTCGGCATCACCAGGGCACGGGCGAAGCGCGCCGCGCTGAACGGCAGCACGGCGTGCAGGGCTGCGCCATCGCGCAGGTGCAGATGCCAGTCGTCCGGGCGGCGCATGACGAGCGTGCTCATACCCGCCCGCCGCGAGCGCCGGGAGCCCTGGCAGTCACTTGCTTTACCTGTCGCTGCTCGCCATCATTACTCATTCTATCGCGAGCCGGCGCAACACGCGCGCGGCGACGCCCGCGACTGATCGCATGACCGAACCGCCGAAGCTGGAAGACCTCGATCCCGTCGAGACGCGGGAATGGCTCGAATCGATCGATTCGGTGCTCAAGATTCACGGCCCGGAGCGCGCGCACTTCCTGCTCGAACGGCTGATCGACTACACGCGCCGCAGCGGCGCCTACCTGCCGTTCAAGCCCAACACCGCCTACGTCAACAGCATTCCCACCGGGCGTGAGCCGGAGTATCCGGGCAACCGCGCGCTCGAGCGGCGTATCGAGGCCTACATACGCTGGAACGCGCTGGCGATGGTGCTGCAGGCGAATAAAAAGTCCTCCGAGTACGGCGGTCACCTCTCGAGCTACGCCTCCTCGGCAACTCTGTACGAGGTGGGTTTCAACCACGTCTGGCGCGCACCCTCCGAGCAGCACCCGGGGGATATGGTGTTCATACAGGGGCATTCCTCGCCCGGCATTTACGCGCGTGCGTTTCTGGAAGGACGCCTCGATGAGCAGCGGCTGCGGCACTTCCGCCAGGAAGCCGGTGGCCCGGGCGTGGGCCTGTCATCCTACCCGCACCCGTGGCTGATGCCCGATTTCTGGCAGTTCCCGACGGTGTCGATGGGCCTGGGTCCCATGATGGCGATCTTCCAGGCACGCTTCACGCGTTACCTGGAACATCGCGGGCTGGTGAAGCCCTCGGATCGGAAGGTGTGGGCCTTCCTCGGCGACGGTGAGATGGACGAGCCGGAGTCGATGGGCGCACTCACCATGCCGGTGCGCGAGGGACTCGATAACCTCATTTTCGTCATCAACTGCAACCTGCAGCGCCTCGATGGCCCGGTGCGCGGCAACGGCAAGATCATCCAGGAGCTCGAGGCCGCCTTTCTCGGCGCCGGCTGGAACGTCATCAAGGTGCTGTGGGGCTCGCGCTGGGATCCGCTGCTGGCGCGCGACCATCAGGGCCTGCTGCGCCGGGTGATGGAGGAGTGCGTCGACGGCGAGTACCAGAACTTCAAGGCCAAGGGCGGGGCCTACACGCGCGAGCATTTCTTCGGCAAGTACCCCGAGCTCAAGGCGATGGTCGCCAACATGTCCGACGAGGAAATCTGGCGGCTGAATCGCGGCGGCCACGACCCGCGCAAGGTCTACGCGGCCTACGCCGCCGCGATGAGCCACAAGGGACAGCCGACCGTGATCCTCGCGAAGACCGTCAAGGGCTTCGGCCTCGGCAAGGGCGGTGAGGGCCAGATGGTCGCGCACCAGCAGAAGAAACTCTCCACGGACGACCTGCGCGCGTTCCGCGACCGCTTCAACATTCCGGTCTCCGATGAGGACCTCGCGAGTCTGCCGTTCCGCAAGCCCGACGCGGGGGCGGAGGAGGCGCGCTACCTGCACCAGCGCCGCGCCGCGCTCGGGGGCTACCTGCCGAGCCGCCGGTGCAGCGCACCGGCCCTCCTCATACCCCCGCTCGAGGCGTTCGCCTCGCTCCTCGAGGGGACCGGCGAGCGCGAGACCTCGACCACCATGGCGTTCGTGCGGGCGCTCACCATCCTGCTCAAGGACAAGAACATCGGTCGCAACATCGTGCCGATCGTGCCGGACGAAGCGCGCACCTTCGGCATGGAGGGACTGTTCCGCCAGATCGGCATCTATTCCTCGGTCGGCCAGCTGTACACGCCGCAGGACGCGGAGACGCTCATGTCCTACCGCGAGGACAAGAAGGGCCAGATGATCGAGGAGGGCATCAACGAGGCGGGATCGCTGTGCTCGTGGATGGCCGCCGGCACCGCCTACAGCAACCACGGCATCAACATGGTGCCGTTCTACATCTTCTACTCGATGTTCGGCTTTCAGCGTGTCGGGGACTTCATCTGGGCGGCCGGCGACATGCAGTCGCGCGGCTTCCTGCTCGGTGCCACCGCCGGGCGCACCACCCTCGCCGGGGAGGGCCTGCAGCACCAGGACGGTCACAGCCAGCTGGTTGCGAGTACCGTGCCGAACTGCGTCGCCTACGATCCGGCATTCGCGTACGAGCTGGCCGTCATCATTCACGACGGCCTGCGCCGCATGTACGTCGAGCAGCAGGGCATCTTCTACTACATCACCTTGATGAACGAGAACTACGCGCAGCCGGCCATGCCACCGGGCGTGGAGGCCGGGATCCTGAGCGGCGGCTACCTGCTGCAGATCGGCGGGCGCGGCAAGGTGCGCGCGACGCTGCTGGGTTCGGGCACCATCCTGCGCGAGTGTCTGGCGGCGGCGAAGATCCTCGAAGACGACTACGGCATACCGGCGGATGTACTGTCGGTGACGAGCTTCAACGAGCTGCGCCGCGAAGCGCTGGAATGCGAACGCTGGAACCTGCTGCACCCCGCGGAGGACGCGCGTGTTCCGTACGTGCGGCAGATGCTGCAGGGTCGCGAGGGTCCGGTGGTCGCGGCCACCGACTACCTGCGCGCCGTGCCGGACCAGATCCGTCAGTGGGTCGGCGGCCGCTACGTGACGCTCGGCACCGACGGATTCGGTCGCTCGGATTCGCGCGCCGCGCTGCGCCGGCACTTCGAGGTCGATCGCAACTACATCGCCGTGGCGGCCCTCAAGGCGCTCGCCGACGAGGCACGCGTGGATCGGGCGACCGTCATCCGTGCGATCGAGGCGCTCGGCGTCGATCCGGCCAAGCCCGTGCCCTGGAAAGCCTGAGGTCGGCGCGCGACATGAACGCGGCAGGCGGCCTCGTGGAAGTGCGCGTGCCGGACCTGGGCAACTTCAAGGACGTCGCCGTCATCGACGTGCTGGTGAAGCCCGGGGACAGCATCGCGCTCGACACGCCGCTCGTCACTCTCGAGTCCGACAAGGCCGCCATGGACGTGCCCTCGACGGCGAGCGGAGTCGTCGAGAAGGTCCACGCGAGCAAGGGCGGCAAGGTCAATACCGGCGATCTGCTCGCCACGGTGAAGGCGGATGGGTCGCACGCCGCTGCGCCTGTCACGGCGGCAGCCGCCGCGCCGCCGGCGCCGCGCCCGGAGGCCTCCGCCCAACCCGCGCCGCCCCCGACGCCCGGCGGCAAGCTGACTCCGAGGTCGTTGCTGGGTGTTCCTACCTCGTACCGCAGCGATCTCGCGCCCATCGACGAGCCCGGGTTCTCGCGCGCCCACGCGGGACCTTCGGTGCGCCAGTTCGCGCGCGAGCTCGGCGTGGATCTCGGCCGGGTCACCGGACACGGTTTCAAGGACCGCATCACCCACGATGACGTCAAGGCGTTCGTCAAGGGCGCACTCGCCGGCGGTGGTGGTGGCACCGACACGGTGTGGCCGGCGCTGCCCGCGGTTCCGACGGTCGACTTTGCGCAGTTCGGCCCCACGGCGGTGGAGCCGCTGTCGCGCATCCAGCGCATTTCCGGGCCGCGTCTGCTGGGAAGCTGGGTGAACATTCCGCACGTCACGCAGTTCGACGTGGCGGATATCACCGAGCTGGAACAGCTGCGCGCCGGCCTCAAGGACCAGGCGCAGGCCGCGGGCGTCAAGCTCACGCCGCTCGCTTTCATCATGCGCGCCTGCGTGAAGGCGCTGCAGGAATTCCCGCGCTTCAACTCCTCACTCGACGCCGACGGCGCCAACCTCATCGTGCGCAAGTACCTGCACCTGGGCTTCGCGGCCGATACGCCCAGCGGGCTCGTGGTGCCGGTGGTGCGCGACGCCGACCGCAAGGACGTTTATGAGCTCGCGCGCCACCTGGGCGCGCTCTCGCAGAAAGCGCGCGCCGGCAAACTTGCGCCCGCGGACATGCAGGGCGGCTGTTTCACGATCTCGAGCCTCGGCGGCATCGGCGGCACGGCCTTCACGCCCATCATCAACGCGCCCGAGGTCGCGATTCTCGGCGTCTCGCGCTCGAGTATGCAGCCGCTGTATCGCGACGGCGGCTTCGTGCCGCGCCTGATGCTGCCGCTGTCGCTGTCGTACGATCATCGTGTGATCGACGGCGCGATGGCCGCGCGCTTCACGAGCTATCTGGCGCAAACGCTCGCGGACGCGCGCGGACTGCTCGAGGCGGTGCCGTGAGCCGCGTCGATCTGCTGATTCCGGATATCGGCAATTTCAGCGACGTGGCCGTGGTGGACGTGCTGGTGAAGCCCGGCGACCACGTCGACATCGATTCCCCGCTGCTCACGCTCGAGACCGACAAGGCTTCGATGGACGTGCCCGCGACCGCGGCGGGGACGATCGCCGAGGTGCTGCTCAAGCGCGGCGACAAGGTGTCCAAGGGCGCGTTGATCGCGCGCGTGGAGGCGGCTGCGCCGGCCGCATCGCCCGCAGCCGCCGGCGCGCCGGCTGCCGGGGTTGCGCCAGCTGCTGAGGCTGCCTCCGCGGCGCCGGCGGCGCGCCCGGAGAGTGCCGGCGACACCGTGCGCATGCAGTCCCCGGGAGCGGGCGCCGCCGATCGCCTCGCGCAGGAATTCAACCGCAGCACACAGTTGCTGGTGCTGGGTGCCGGACCCGGGGGCTACACCGCAGCCTTCCGGGCGGCCGACCTGGGGCTGAAGGTGACCCTGGTGGAGCGCTGGCAGGAACTGGGGGGCGTGTGCCTGAACGTCGGCTGCATCCCCTCCAAGGCATTGCTGCATGCGGCGAAAGTCATCGAGGATGCGCACGAGATGGCCGGGCGCGGCATCGCCTTCGGCGCGCCGCAGATTGATCTGCCGCGGCTGCGAGCCTGGAAGAGCGCAGTCGTCGCCAAGCTGACCGGGGGGCTCAAGATCCTGGTGAGGCAGCGCAAGGTGGAGGTGGTGCACGGTGTCGGACGCTTCGTGAGCGCCAATGTGCTCGAAGTGATGAGCGCGAGCGGCTCACAACGTATCCGCTTCGATCAATGCATCATTGCCGCGGGCTCCGAACCGGTGCGCCTGCCGGGATGGCCGCAGGATCCGCGAATTCTCGACTCCACCGACGCGCTCGACCTGCCGGAGTTCTCGGGCGGTCTGCTGGTGGTGGGCGGCGGCATCATCGGGCTGGAAATGGCGTGTGTGTTCGATGCGCTGGGCAGTCGCGTGAGTGTGGTGGAGGTGACTCCGCAGCTCATGCCCGGATGCGACCCGGACCTGGTGCGCCCGCTCGAGCGGCGCATTCGCGCGCGCTATCAGCAGATCCTGCTCGACACCAGGGTCGCGGGCATCGAGCCCGAATCGGCGGGGCTGCGTGTGAGTTTCGCGGGTGAGAAGGCGCCACCCCCGCAGACCTTCGAGCGCGTCCTGGTGGCCGTCGGCCGCCTGCCAAACGGCAAGGCCCTGAGCGCAGAGCTTGCGGGCGTGAAGGTCTCGGAACGCGGCTTCATCCCCGTCGACCGGCAGATGCGCACCAACGTGCCGCACATTTTCGCGATCGGCGACATCGCGGCACCGCCGCTGCTGGCTCACAAGGCCATGCACGAGGGCAAGGTGGCCGCGGAAGTCGCCGCCGGCCACAAGCGTGCGGCAGATTGGCGCGTGATTCCTTCGGTCGCCTACACCGATCCGGAGATCGCCTGGGTGGGGCTCACCGAGAGCGACGCGCGCGCCAACGGCACCGCATTCAGGAAGGGCGCATTCCCCTGGATGGCGAGCGGCCGCTCACTCTCGCTCGGGCGCGAGGAGGGGTTCACCAAGCTGCTGTTCGATCCGGACACTCACCGGGTGCTCGGTGGCGGCATCGTGGGCACCAACGCCGGCGAGCTGATCAGCGAGGTCGCGCTGGCGGTGGAGGCCGGTTGCGACGCCGCCGACATCGGGCTCACCATCCATCCGCACCCGACCCTCAGCGAGACCGTTGCGGGAGCGGCCGAGGCCGTCGAGGGCACACTGACCGATCTGTATATCCCGAAGAGGTAAGCGACTGCCGCCGGGCGCGCCGTGGGGACGTGGGCACCGCAGCGAACGGCATAGATCGAGGACAAGTTCGCCGTGCGACTGAGGCCGGCTCGCAGTGCTCTGCCGGCGACCACCAACACAACCCAACGGTCGCCATCGCTTGTCGATCGCGGCGCGTCGGCGCTCCGTCTTACAGGCGTCAGCCGTACCAACTCGGTGTTGGTAGTTGGGAAACTACATGCTTCACCTAATTGACGGTTGAGTTTGTAGCGAGCACGCTCCCCGCGCGTCGTAGTAGGACTACGACGAATAAAGACTACACGAAGACGACTGTTCGGGGCTGGTGGTCAGCAAGTGTTCACCGCCAAGGATCGGACGCCTACAAGGAGGTAACCCCAATGACACGCTCACTACGGCAGATATTTGTTCTGCTGGCTGCTCCGGCTCTTCTGGCGCCAGTGATGGCGATGGCCAGCCCGCCCCTGAATGCTGATCCATCACCGAAGGCAAGCAACGACCTGAAGGCACGCAACGACGTCAGCCAACCAGCAGGTCCGAAACCCGAGCCACGGGTAGACGTAGGAAATCATCCCTCTGCTCTCAAGGCGCAGGCCCAGTACGGCGTCAGTGCGCCTCGCGAGATGTCCGACAAAAACGGAACAGGGGAAGACCCGACCAGGGCGGCTGCAGAGGATTTTCTCCACCGGGCGTATCCGGCAGCTGATCTACCCTTTTCTGCGACCTTGAACGCGATTGCTGGATTCAATCAGCTTCAGCGCAACACTGCCGGGCAAGCCCCGGTCGGTACCTGGTCGCTGATCGGCCCGAGCACGGCGAACTTTCCTGATATCTTGACGTTCAGCGGAGAAGAGTACACCACCTCCGGTCGCATCACTGCGCTCGCGATTGACCCCAACTGCAGCACCGGCAGTTGCCGGCTTTGGGTTGCGGCTGCGGGCGGCGGCATATGGCGGACCACCAATGCGCTTTCCAGCAGCGGGCCAAGTTGGCAGTTCGTGTCGGGCAGCTTTGCGACGAACGCGATCGGTTCGCTGATCGTTGATCCAACCGATGCGTCCGGCAATACGCTTTACGCCGGTACCGGCGAGCCCAACGCCTCCGGCGACTCCGAGGCCGGCATGGGGCTTTACAAATCAACCGATGGCGGCAACACGTGGACGCAGCTCGCCGCGACGGTCGGTCCTATTACGACTCTTTCGCCCGGCACCGGGCCCAATGGCACGTACATGGGGAACGCATTTCTCGGTCGCTCGATCAGCTCGATCGTGGTCGATCCGGCGAACGCGAATCATCTCTATGTCTCATCGGCACGCGGCGTGCGCGGGGTAAGCTCCGTGACCGGTGGTGTGACGTCGAATCCGACAACACCGCGGCCGCCGTTCGGCCTCTTTGAATCGACTAACGGAGGCGCGACGTTCAGGTTCATCTGGGACGGTGGCACGCCGGCGAACACTTTGGGTTCAGCTCCGACTGCATCCATTCGGGGGGTCAACCACGTGGAGCTCGACCCCGGGTTTAACGGAGGGACGAACAAGACGGTCTACGCAGCCGCGTTCCCCGGAACCGCGCCAGGTGGTGGTGGTGTCTGGCGGTCGACCGATGGTGGCACAACTTGGATCCAGATCAAGATGGCGTTGAATAGTGCGAACAACACTGATCGGGCGGAATTCGCAGTTACGAAGTTGCCGAATGGCGACACACGCATGTATGTCGGCGTTGGCAACACTGGCTCGCCGACGCCGGCGCATTTTTACCGCAGCGATCTTGTCCAGACTGGCGTGCCGGTCTTCACTGATCTCACTGCGGCGCAGGTTCCGGCCGGGCAAACTATCAACTACTGCACTGGGCAGTGCTGGTATGACAATTTGGTCGTCACTCCCAAGGGCCATCCAGACATCGTCTATCTCGGCGGCTCCTATCAGTACGGCGAGTACGGCGGCAAGTCCAACGGCCGGGGCGTCGTCCTTTCGACGGACGCCGGGATGTCGTTCACCGACATGACCTGGGATGCGACCACCGACCCCACACCGGCGGGAAGCTGCTGTCAGCCGAATCCAATTTCCCCGAACGGGTTGCACCCCGACCAGCACGCGTTGGTTGTTAGCCCGAGCGATCCCTCTCTGTTCTTCGAGGGCTCGGACGGCGGCCTCGTGCGTTCGAGCGGCGGCTTCAGTGATATCTCATCGCAGTGCACCAGCCCGCGCATGCTGACTGGAGCAGATCTGCTGCTTTGCCAGCAGCTCCTCAAGCGCGTGCCCACACAGTTGATCAGCCTTAACAGAGGCCTCTCGACCTTGCAGTTCCAGAGCGTGTCGGTTGCTGCTGACAATTCCAAGCATGTGCAGGGCGGCACACAGGATAACGGGACGTTCGAGACATATGGGTCCCTGACATGGCCGCAGGAGATCTATGGCGACGGCGGCCAGTCCGGCTTTAATGCTGGCAACTCGTACCTGCGGTTTAACACGTTCACCGGCCAGGCCAACGACGCGAACTTCCAGAACGGCGACCCGTCCAAGTGGGTGATTATCTCGGCGCCGATCATCTCTAGCCCCGAAGGTGCTCAGTTTTATCCGCCGATTATCGCCGATCCCAATCCAGCCAGGGCGGGCTCGATCTTCCAGGGCTCGCAAAGCGTCTGGCGGACCCAGGACTGGGGCGGCAACAAGGCTTATCTGGAGGCCAACTGCCCCGAGTTCACGACGTCCGCAGCCCAACCAGGCTGCGGTGACTTCGTGCAAATCGGACCGCCCGGCGCGACTGATTTGACAAGCGCCGCCTACGGCGCGACACGGACAGGCTGCTGCATGGCGGCAATCGCGCGCAGGGCGGCCGATACGGGTACCGCCTGGGCCGCGACTTCGACGGGACGAGTGTTCACTTCGACAAACGTGAATGCTCCGGCGGCTACGGTGGTTTGGACACGGATCGACAATACAGCAATACCTTCGCCGGGCCGCTTCATCACCGGCATCGTGGTCGATCCGGCGAACGCAAATCACGCCTGGATCTCGTATTCGGGCTACAACTTCAACACGCCAGCGCAGCCGGGGCATGTTTTCGACGTGACCTGGAACCCGATGACCATGATGGCAACCTGGACGAACATCAGCTACAACTTGCCAGACTTCCCGATCACGGCGCTTGCGCGCGATGATGTGACCGGAGACCTCTATGCAGGCTCTGATTTCACGGTTATGCGGCTGCCGTTCGGCAAGACTACCTGGGGCATCGCCGGCTCGGGCTTGCCGATGGTTGAAGTGCCGGGGCTGACGATTGTGCCGAGCGCGCGGGTTCTCTACGCAGCGACGCACGGGCGCAGTGTTTGGAGGTTGACACTAGCCTGTGAGTCTGCGGACGGTCAGGGTGACATGCCCGGCAAGAATGGGGGCAAGGCCAGCTTCAGCGTGCATGAGAACGATTGCAATGAGTCTGGCGACAGCGCGAATTTCAATGATCCAAGTTCGGGAACTGCCTTCCAGTCCACAAAGGTCACTTCAGTCGCCTACGACGGCGTGGCGCACAGCGTGACGATGACAGGATTGGGCACCAATAACGGCTTGCCGGTAGCGTTCACCATCGTCGCCGTGGACAGCACGCTGGTGCCGCCAGGGAAGTTCAGCATCACGCTCAGCAACGCCTACACCGACAGCGGCAATCTACTCGACGGGAGCATTACTCTCCACTAAACGATCCTGGTATGGGCTGGGAGGCCGACCCAAAGCCGGTCTCCCAGCTCTGTTCTGAAACCCGCGTTTAACGAGTCGGGCGCGCGGTTATGGTCATGTCAAGCAGGGATGTTCCGGTCACCGATCCCGCCGGACTGTCAGATAAGACAAACTTGACCCCAACCGGGACGCTCTCCGGATGTCCGCCGGGGTTGAAGCGCCACTGTTGAAATGCCGCGCGCGCGGCCTGCGCCAGCTCCGGGTCTCCGGATTGAATGCGAGCTTCCTGGACGGTGCCCTCAGCCCCCAACACGAGCATGGCCGAGACGCTCCCCTGTTTTTGTGCTTTCCTCGCCGCGGCCGGATACTCAGGAACAACAAAGTAACTTATGCGGCACGCGATAGACTGGGCGGCGGGACCGGACGACTCGGATATTCCGTCCTCATCGAGATCGTGTTTTCCAGCCGGCACCAGCTGACACTCGCAAGGTTCGTCCGCGGCACACGCCCAGCGCATGTCCGGGGGCGGCGCGGCGTGGTCACAGGCGTTTCTCTGCCGCGGGGCTCCCAGGAGCATCAGCAGCAGACCAGCCATCAACGCCAGCTTCATGATCGCACCTCGCAATTCGGCAGGCATCTCGCTGGCACCTGCAGTGCGCAACCTCAGGCACTGCGGGCAGGCCGGCGCGCGCCGGCTCGCGCCCCGATCGCCCGCGCCAGGCGGCCGGCTTTCCTGCGTGCGGGCTTCACCGGCGTCTTGTGCCGGTACTCACACAAGTCGCGGATCAGGCACTTGGGGCACGCCGGAGAGCGCGCCGTGCACACGTAGCGGCCGTGCAGGATCAGCCAGTGATGGGCATCCTTTCTGAACTCGGGTGGCGTGTTGGCGACTAGGCCCGTCTCCACATCAAGCGGCGTCCTGCCTGGCGCGAGTCCGGTGCGATTGGCGACCCGGAAGATGTGGGTATCGACGGCGATCTCCACTTGGCCGAACACCATGTTGAGAATGATGCTCGCGGTCTTGCGTCCCACACCCGGGAGCGCCTCGAGCGCGGCTCGGTCCCCGGGCACCTCGCCGCCGTGCCGCTCGATGAGCTGCCGGGCGAGGCCCACGAGATTCCGGGCTTTGGTGTTGTAGAGGCCTACCGGCTTGATGTACGGCTTCACTCCCTCGACGCCGAGCGCCACGATTGCGGCGGGCGTGTTGGCCACCGGGAAGAGCTTGCGCGTCGCGGCGTTGACGCTCTTGTCGGTGGTGTGCGCGGAGAGCATCACGGCCACCAGCAGCTCAAAGGGTGAGCCGTGCTCGAGCTCGGTGGTGGGCGCGGGGTTCGCGGCCCTGAGGCGGCGGTAGATGGCTCTGCGCGTGGCGGGATGCATGGTATGGCGCGTGGCGCGCCGGGCGCCTTCAGCGGATGCGCAGCGTGATCTTGCCGAGGATGTGCCCGTCCTCGACCCGCTCCTGCGCCTTGTCCGCCTGCGCCAGCGGGAATTCCGCTTCGATCGGCACCTTGAGTTTCGCCGCCTCGATGGCGCGGTTCAGCCGCTGGAACTCCTCGATGCCGGGAATGGCGTTGTAGCGAATGATGGGAAGCCCGGGGCGCGACCTGGGTTCGGGCTCGACTCCGTAGGGAAAGGCGACGTGTCCGCCCGGCCGTACGGCGTCGAGGCAACGCTCGAGTGTCTCGCCGCCGGCGAGCGCCAGCACCGCATCGACGCCCTGCGGCGCGAACTCGCGCGCCGCGGTCGCGATGTCGCCGTGCCGCCCGTCCACAGCCGCATCGGCGCCGAGCCCCTTGACGAAAGCCAGGCCGTCCTCACCGGAGGCGGTGGCGAGCACTTTGGCGCCGCGCAGCTTGGCGAACTGCAGCGCCAGAGTCCCGACGCCGCCGGAGGCGCCATGAATGATGAGTGTGTCTCCGGCCTTGAGGTGCAGCGCATCATCGATTCCCTGGATCGCGGTGAGTCCCGTGGTGGCGATCGCCCCGGCCTGCCGCAGGCTCAGTCCCTGAGGAATGTGGCCGACGCGCTCCGCCGGTACCGCGACGTACTCGGCGTAGAAGCCCCCGTGGGGATTGTCCCAGCTGTAGGAATAGACCTGATCGCCGACCTTGAAGCGCTTCACCTTCTCACCCACGGCGGCGACCGTGCCGGCGCCGTCGGTGCCGAGCACCAGCGGAAACGCGGAGTGCTTGATGCTCTGCGGGTGGCGCCGCAAATGGGCGTCCCAGATCGCGACCCCGGCGGTGTCGACGGCGATCACCACTTCATCCGCCGCGGGTTTCGGCACCGGCAGCGTGTGGAGGGTGATGACCTCCGGGCCGCCAGCACGATCGATCGCGGCCGCCTGCATCGTCTGCGGCAAGCTAACCGCCCCGTCGTTTGCCGCGGCAAGCCCCGGGCTCACCAGACACGCAACAACGAGCATCCCGGTGATTCGCAGTGCCGGCATGTCGGTCGATCCTCACTTGATATTCCGAATGGACGCTGGCTGGCAGCCGCCCGAATCATACGCCCGTCACGGGGCGGGCTGCCTGCTTGCGAGCCGTGAGCAGCGCGTCACGCGCGCGCGCGCGCACGGCGCTGCGCGCGTTGTGAGCGAGGAAGCGCTCCCGGTTGTCGTGCGCCGTGGGAGCGGGCGGCGTGTCTGCCAGGCTCGCCCGGGGCACCATGGCGATGCAGTCGACCGGGCAGGGAGCCACGCACAGCTCGCACCCGGTACACAGCGCGAGGAGCACCGTATGCATCTGTTGGTGGGCGCCGAGGATGGCGTCGACCGGGCACGGTGGCAGGCACCTGGCGCAGCCGATGCAGGCGTCTTCGTCGATCTGCGCCACCAGCAGCGGACCCTCGAGCCCGTTGGCCGGATTCAGGGGCAGCGCGGGCCGCTGCAGCAGGGCGGCGAGCGCGCCGATGCCGGCCGCGCCGCCCGGCGGGCACTGGTTGATGGGCGCTTTTGCCGCCAGCAGGGCCTCGGCGTACGGGCGACAGCCGCTGTAACCGCAGCGCGTGCACTGCGTTTGCGGCAGCAGGGCATCGATGTCGTCCGCGGTGACCATGGCGCCAGGGCGAGGCTGATGCAGCGCCCTCAGGTGATCCTCATTCCGGGAGTCGCGCCGGAATCAGGAGACAGCAGGAACAGGCCGGGCGCCTCTCCGCTGGCAGCCAGCACCATGCCTTCCGAGACCCCGAACTTCATCTTGCGCGGCGCCAGGTTGGCAACCATGACCGTGAGACGACCCTTGAGCGACTGCGGATCGTACGCGGACTTGATGCCGGCAAACACCGTGCGCGTTTCCGAGCCCAGATCGAGCGTGAGCTTGAGGAGCTTGTCGGCCCCGGCGACGGCCTGCGCATCAAGGATGCGCGCCACGCGCAGATCGACCCGCTTGAACTCATCGAGCGAGACAGTCGCGGTGCTCCCCGAGCCGCTCGCGTTCAGCGCCGCGGCACCAGGGGCCGTCACCGCCGTTGCCGACCCGCCCGCAGAGGCTGCGGCTGCGGCGTCGCTCTCGAACAGCGAGTCCAGTTGCTTCGGATCCACCCGCGTCATCAGGTGCCGGTAGGCATTGATGCGTTCGGGCGCAACGGTGGCATCGCTCCACCTGAAGGCCCGGTCGAGCCCGAACAGCTCGCGGGCGACCCGTTCGGCCACCTGCGGCATGACCGGCGCCAGCAGTACCGACAGGAGCTTGAAGCCGTACAGCGCGCGCGAGCACACGTCCTGCAGCTGCGCAGCCTTGCTCGGGTCCTTGGCGAGTACCCACGGCTGGTTGGCATCGAAGTACTGGTTGATCCCGTCCGCGAAGGCCATACACGCGCGCATCGCCTTGCCAAACTCGCGCGCCTCGTAGTCGTCACGCGCCTCGGCGGCGACAGTACGCACCGCGTCGCTGAGCCCGGCCATGTCCTGCGAGTAGCGCAGCTCGCCGTGGAAGTGTCGGGTGATGAAATTCGCAGCGCGGCTGGCGATGTTCACGTACTTGCCGATCAGATCGCTGTTGACGCGCGCCACGAAGTCGTCGGGGCTGAAGTCGATGTCCTCGACGTTCGCGTTCAGCTTGGCCGCGATGTAATAGCGCAACCACTCGGGGTTCAGGCCGATGTCGAGGTAGCGCAGCGGGCTGATTCCGGTGCCGCGCGACTTCGACATCTTCTCGCCGCGAACGTGCAGGTGCCCATGGACGTAGACGTTATCCGGCACCTTGTAGGGGTGGCCTGCGAACTCGAGCATCGCTGGCCAGAACAAGGTGTGAAAATAGATGATGTCCTTGCCGATGAAGTGAATCTGCTCGGTGTCCGCGGCGGCGAGGAACTCCTCGAAGCCGCGCGGCTCGCCGTTGGCGCGCGCCTTGCCGAGCGCGAAGTAGTTCTTGAGCGAGGCGAGGTAGCCGATGGGGGCATCGAGCCAGACATAGAAGTACTTGCCGGGCGCGTCGGGGATCGGGATGCCGAAATAGGGCGCATCGCGCGAGATGTCCCAGTCGCTCAAGCGCAGCTCGCCGCTGCCCGCAAGCCACTCGCGCGCCTTGTTGGCGACCTGCGGCTGCAGGCGCCCCGGGGCAGCGAGCCAGCCCCCGAGGAAAGCCACGCATCTGGGATCGGACAGCCGGAAGAAGAAGTGCTCGGAAGCCTTCAGCACCGGGCGCGCGCCGGTGAGGGCCGAGTATGGATTGATGAGATCGGTCGGCGCGTACACCGTGCTGCACACTTCGCACGCATCGCCATACTGATCCGGCGAGTGGCAGTTGGGGCACTCGCCCTTGATGTAGCGGTCCGCCAGGAACATGCCCTTGACGGGATCGTAGAACTGCTCCACCGGCTTCTGGTACATGAGGCCTGCGGCCTTCAGCCGGGCGTAAATGTCCTGCGACAGTTGCGTGTTCTCGGGCGAGTCGGTCGTGTACCAGTGATCGAAGCTCAGGTGAAAACCCTGCAGGTACTTCGGCCGGCCGGCGAGAAGGCGCGCGATCAGCTGCTGTGGCGTGACCCCTTCGCTCTCCGCCTTGAGCATGATGGGTGCGCCGTGCGCGTCGTCGGCGCACACGAAATGCACCTGATTTCCCTGCATGCGCTGGCAGCGCACCCAGATGTCCGCCTGGATGTACTCCATGATGTGCCCGATGTGGAACGGGCCATTGGCGTACGGCAGCGCCGTGGTGACGAAGATCTTCCGGCTCATCTGCTCAAGTCTACAGGCTCGCTGACGGTCCTGCCGACTCGCGCGCCGCGGGAGCCTCAGCCGGAATCCTTCAGCTCCTCGAATTTCGCCTTGTTGATGGCCTTCTTGTAGGCCTCCTTGCCGGCGATCTGGCGCTGATCCAGCAACTGTTGGATCGCGGTGTCCATGGTGCGCATGCCGAACTGCCCACCCGCCTGCATGGTGTTCTCGAGCTGGTCGAGCTTGCCCTGGCGTATGAGATTGGAGGCAGCCGGGGTGTTCACCAGGATTTCGAGCGCCGCCACGCGGCCTTGCCGGTCGGCGCGCTGCAGCAGCTGCTGCGAGATGACGCCCCGGAGCGAAGTCGACAGCATGGTGCGCACGTGCGACTGCTTGTCGGAGGGGAACGCGTTCACCATGCGGTCGACGGTCGGCGCCGCGCCGTTGGTGTGCAGCGTTCCCATGACGAGAATCCCCATCTCCGCCGCGGTGACGGCGATGCTCATGGTCTCGAGGTCGCGCAACTCGCCGATCAGGATCACGTCCGGGTCTTCGCGCAGGGCGGAGTGCAGCGCGGCGGCGAAACTCGGGCTGTGCACGCCGATCTCGCGCTGGCTGATGAGGCAGCCCTTCCTCTCGTGCACGAACTCGATCGGGTCCTCGACGGTGAGGATGTGGCCCTTCACGCGGCGGTTGATGTCGTCGACCATGGCCGCGAGCGTGGTGGACTTGCCCGAACCGGTCTTGCCGGTCACCAGGATCAGCCCGTTATTGGCGCGGCACATCTGCCGCACCGCGTCCGGCATCTTCAGCTCCTCGAGCGTGAGCGCCTTGGAAGGGATGGCGCGGAACACCGCGCCCATACCGTTCAGATGCCGCATGACGTTGACGCGGAAGCGCCCGCGATCGGGGAGCGCGTAGGCGAAGTCGGCGCCGTCCTTGGCCTCGAAGCGCTCCAGCGCCGCCTTCGGCAGGATCTCGTAGAGCGCCTGCTTGACGAACTCCGGAGCGAGCTTGTCGGGCCTGAGCGCCGCGAGATCGCCGAACAGGCGGATACGCGGCGGATCGCCGGCGATGAAGTGCAGATCCGAGCCGCGCTTCTCAAGGACTTCGAGCAGCAGGGAGTCGATTTGCGCCATGCCGTGCGAGGCGCTCCGTCAGGCCGCCGAATTCGAGGTCGGCACGGTCGTCGAACCGGTGAGGTCCACCTTGGGCAGCATGCTGGTGTCGGTGACGTACTTCTGGAAGGCACGCTTCTCGAGGGCGTAGGTATAGGCGTCGTCGGGATCGACGCTGCGCGCCGTGATGGCGGCGAGCAGCGCCTGGTCGAGCAGCTGCATGCCGAGGTCGCGTCCCATCTGCAGCTGGGTGGGGATCTGGTGGGTCTGCTCGGTCTGGATGAGCTTGGCGATGGCCTTGGTCATCATCAGCACTTCGCAGATGGCCTTGCGGCCGTGGCCGTCGGCGGTCTTCACCAGCACCTGCGTCACCACCGCCAGCAGGCTCTGCGCCAGGAAGCTCTTGGTCTGTTCGCGCTCTTCCACCGGCAGGGCATCGATCACGCGATCGATGGTCTTCACGGCGCTGGTGGTATGCAGCGTACCGAGCACCAGGTGGCCGGTCTCCGCCGCGGTCATCGCCATGGAGATGGTTTCGGCATCGCGCAGCTCACCGACCAGGATCACGTCCGGGTCCTCGCGCATCGCCGCACGCACCCCTTCGGCGAAGCTCGGGATGTGGGTGCCGAGTTCGCGCTGGATGACCTGGCTGTTCTTGCTCGGGTGCACGAACTCGATCGGATCCTCGAGGCTGATGATATTGAGGCGGCGCGTCTGGTTCAGGTGATCGATCATCGCCGCGAGCGTGGTGGACTTGCCGGTGCCGGTGGAACCGGTGACCAGCACCATGCCCTGGTGGAAATCGCACAGCTTGGCGACGATCGGCGGCAGCGCGAGCTTCTCGAGCGTGGGGACTTCCGCCGGAATGGCGCGGAAGGTGGCGCCGACGCCGGTGTCCTTGCGATAGACGTTGACGCGAAACCGCCCACCCTCGGTGGACACGTAGGAGAAGTCCAGGTCCCCGCCCTTGGCGAACAGCTGGTTCTGCGCGTGGGTGAGAATCTCCGTGATGTAGCCTTCCAGCTCCACCCCGCGCAGCTCACGGAACTTGATCGGCATCAGGTCACCGTGCATGCGCAGCATGGGGGGCACGCCCACCGCCAGGTGCACATCCGAGCACCCCTGCTGCGTGCCGAGCTTCAAAAACGCGTCGATACGCGCCAAGCAACCACCCTCCTAAGAGATTGATCCACCGTTGTTTAGCCCATGAGGGCGTTCAGGATCAACGGCTTGTGCATGGAAATTTGACGTAACGCACGAACTTTGGCAAGGCGCGGGCCGAAGGCGAGGGCTGCCGCCCGGGCGTGGGCCCGGCGAGGGCTGCCGCCCCGGCGCGGGCCCGGCGAGGACTGCCGCCCCGGCGGGGGCCGCTAGCGCCGGAAACCCTCGAGCGCGGCGCTCAACTCAACCATGGTCTGGAAGCGCTTGGTCTTGTCGACCGCCATCGCCTTCATGATCAAGTCGGAGAGGCCGGGGGGCAGCGCGGGGTTGAGGTCCTGGGGCACACGCGCCTTGCCCTGCACGTGCTGATACATGACCGACATGTGATCGCCGCGGGAATAGGGCGGCTGGCCGGTCAGCATCTCGTACAGCATGACACCCACGGCGTAGATGTCGGCGCGCTCGTCGACCTTCTTGCCGAGGATCTGTTCCGGGGCCATGTACTTCGGGGACCCGATGACATAGCCGGTCTTGGTGAGCTGGGTGTCGCCCTCACGCTGCGCGGCCGCCACACCGAAGTCCACGATCTTCAGCAGCCCCTCCTGGTTGATGAGCACGTTGGCGGGCTTCAGATCGCGGTGCACGATGCCCACCTGGTGCGCGACCGTCATGCCGGTGCAGATGTCGATGGCGAACTGCAGGGCGCGCTGCAGCTCGACCGGCTTGTCGTTCACGACCTCGCTGCCGAGGGTGTGCGAGGGGAAGTACTCCATCGATATCGCGTACAGCCCCTGGATGTACAGGAAGTCGTAGATGCGGATGACGTTCTTGTGGGTGATCTTGCGCGAGTAGCGCAACTCGTGGACGAAGCGCTTCATCACTTCCTCGTCCTGCGAGACGTTCGGGTTCAGGAACTTCAGGATCAGGCGCTCGTCGACGACCGTGTCCTCCATCAGCAGCACGGTGCCGAATGCGCCGCGGCCGATGCGGTCGATGTACTTGTAACGGCCTTCGATGATGTCGCCCGACTTGAGTGTCTGGATGTCGAGCCTGGCCGCGGCTTCCGCCTGCCTGGTGGCCTGGGCGAGCGCCGGGTCGGAGATCAGCTGCGTGCGGCCCTCGGCCGGCGTGGGCTGCGGCGGACGCACGCCCGCCTGCGCCGGCGTGGGCGTCGCCCCGGAGGTGACTGGCGTGATACCCGCGATGCGGTCGTCGAGCTCGCTCACCGCCGCCGCCGCCATGCGCGAGATGGTCTGATCGGGTGAGGCGACCTGCGCCTGCAGCTCGTGGCGCACCTGCTCGGCGCGGGCCTCGTCGGCGACGCGCGACAGCGCCTGGATCGCCTCGATGCGGATCTCGCGCTCGGGCCTGGCGACCAGCGGCAGCAGCGTGTCCACGAGCCTGCTGTCGCCCAGCTTGCCGAGCGCGCGCACCACGATCGGCAAGGCCTTGCCGCTCGCCGGGGTCTGCAGCATTTCCATCAGGCGCGGCACGGCACGCTTGCTGCCGATCTCGGCGAGCGCGTCCACGGCGCGCTCGCTGACCCACCAGTCGCTGTCGCGCGTGGCCGCGATCAGCGACTCGACTGCGCGCTCGTCCTTGGTCTGGTTGAGGATCTCGATGGCGGCGCGCCGGATGTCCTCGTCCTTGTCGCGCACCAGCTGCAACACCGCGTCGATCACCTTCGGGCCACCGATCTTGCCGAGGGCATCAGCGGCGCGGCTGCGCACCCACCAGTCGCTGTCCTTGAGCGCCTCGAGCAGGTACTTGACGGACTTGGCGTTGCCGACCTCGTTCAGCACCTCGACCGCGGCACGGCGCGCGTTCTCGTTCTCGTCCTTGAGCACCTCGATCAGGTAGCGGATGGTTTCCGGGTGGTTGGCCTTGATGACCACGTCGATGGCCCGGTTGAGAACGTCGATCTCCGGGTCCCGCAGCAGCGCGCACACGCGCTCGATATCAATGGGCCCGTTCATGCGCTGCAGCGCCGACAGCGTGGCTCCGCGGATCAGCTTGTTGGGATCCTTCAGCAGTCCCTGCAGCGCCGTCTGCACCTCGGGGGTGTTAAAGCGCGCCAGGGTGTTGATGATGTGCACGCGCGCAATGGGGTCCTTGCCTTGCACGCGGCCGATCAGCTCGGGGATCGCTTGCTGGTCGGCAATCTCGCCGATGACGCGGAACAGCGCCGCCTTCTCGTTGGGCTCCTGCGTATAGGCCGCAGCCAGCAGCTCCCGCACGCTGAAACGCGTCTTCTGCGCCGCGATCACTTCCAGCACCGTGGGCTTGGAGATTCCCGGTATCGCGAGCGCTTCGAGCAGCAGGTGCGGCGGATAGTTGCGGCTGCTGGTCAGTGCCCAGGAAATCCCGGAGACCACGCGCGGACTGCCTTCCACCAGGCCGCGCATGAATTGTGGGAACGTCTTCTGGCTGACGAGGCCGGCGAGCACCTCGACGAAGGCCATGGTGGAGCCTTTGTCGGCATCCGGCAGGGCGGCTAACACGGACTCGATGGCGCCCGGGCCGACATCCTTCAGCCGCGCGACCGCCTTCTGCGTGGCCGCGCCCGTGGGATCATTCGAAGACCGGATCTCGGTGACCAGCCTGTCGGCACGCAAGTTCGTGAAAAAGCTCATTCACCCCTTCCGTCGCAGACCGCTCCCTGCACGCATCCGGCGCGCCCTCGCGACCGGAGGCGAGGATGCGAGGCGGATGCGGGTCTGTCCGCGGCCGGCGCCATGCTGCGGTGGTCGCGGGTCAATAGCATGGCGCCCGATCCCCCGGACCGTGTGGATTATGCCACAGCCTTGACAGGGGCCACGCTACCCGCGCCTTATGCGTCTATCCTGGATTCGTCCGGTTTTCGTATGACTGCTGAAGCCTCTGTGGATGCTGTGCGCGCGGCACTCGACGCGTACCTCGACCCGTACTTGCAGGACACCCTGGGCTCGGCGCAGGCGGTCCGCGAGGTGCGCGCGGCGGGCGCGGGGTTCACGGCGCGCATCGTGCTGGGCTTTCCGATCGGCGGCTACCAGGCGCAGCTCACCGCCGCCCTCAGCGGGCAGCTCGCCGCCGCGGGAATTACCGCGCCGCTCGCCGTCGACCTCGAGTCCGACATTCGCCCTCACGCGGTGCAGCGCAATCTGAAGCCGCTCGGGGAAATCAGGAACATCGTGGCGGTGGCCTCCGGCAAGGGCGGGGTCGGCAAATCCACGGTCGCCGTGAATCTCGCGCTCGCCTGGGCCGCCCAGGGCGCGCGGGTCGGAGTCCTCGACGCCGACATCTACGGACCCAGCCAGCCGCTGATGCTGGGTCTTGCCGGCCAGCGCCCGCTCACCGGCGACGGCCGGCACCTGAGTCCCCTGGCGAGTCATGGCGTGAGTGCCATGTCGATCGGCTTCCTCATCGATGCCGAGCAGCCGATGGTGTGGCGCGGCCCGATGGTGACCCAGGGCCTCACGCAACTGCTCGAGCAGACGCAATGGGGAGCGCTCGATTACCTGGTGGTCGACATGCCGCCCGGCACCGGCGACATCCAGCTCACTCTTGCGCAGCGCGTACCGGTCGCGGGCGCCGTGATCGTGACCACGCCCCAGGACATTGCGCTGGCGGATGCCCGCAAGGGGCTGAAGATGTTCGAGAAGGTCGCGGTGCCGGTGCTCGGTATCGTCGAGAACATGAGCGTGCACGTCTGCGCGAATTGCGGTCACACCGAACACATTTTCGGCGCCGGCGGCGGGGCCCGCATGGCACAGGAGTACGGCGTCAGGCTCCTCGGGGAGCTGCCGCTCGATGCGCACATCCGCGAGGAAGCCGACGGCGGCCGGCCCACGGTGGTCGCGGCCCCCGAATCGGCGCGCGCCCGGGCGTACTTCGAGATGGCGCGGCACACGGGCGCGGCGCTGGCGGCGCGCGCCCGCGACCGCAGCGCCCTGTTTCCCAAGATCGTGGTCGAGGAGAGCTGAAGCGGCCGATCGAATCCAGCTCAGGCGCGGCCGGCTCACTCAGCCGGTCACTCGCATAACCCAAGTGCGCTGGAACAGCGATTCGTCTGGCGCCTGTCGACTGCCATAGTCTCTTAAAATTCATCAGCAGCAATTTGAACGCGCGTTCAGGCGAGCGTAAGATGGCTATGTGGATAGCCATGTCACATCGTGGAGACGCCGTGATGAAGGAGCGCGAGTATTCGGTGGCTGAGGCGCGCGACAAGCTGCCTTCGCTGGTGCACGAGGCCGAGCGGGGCCGCCCGGTCCGCATCACCCGGCGCGGCAAGCGCGCGGCGGTGCTCATCTCCGAGGCCGCATTTCGCCGCTCGCATCGCGCGAGCGGGCGGGGGCTCGGCGATGCCATCCTCGCCTGGCGCTCGCGCTACGGTGGCGTGGAGTTGAGCAACCAGGAGGTCGGCGGCTGGCGGGCGCGCGGGAATGCGGGCATTCCGGAGCTCTCCGACCGCGCCCCGCGTGATCGTCCTCGTTCGTGATCTTCCTCGTTGATACGAACACGTTTTGCGAGGCCGCGAAGGTCGAGCCGAACCGGCAGGTGCTCTCGCGCCTTGTGGCGCTGCAATTCGACTGGGCCACCAGCGCGACCGCGTGGGAGGAGTTCACCGCGGGGATCGGGGCTCTTCCTCGATCCGAGCGTCGGAGCAAGCTCGAGGCCTATCGCGACAGTCTCATCGACGGCGGAATCGAGGTGCTGCCGTTCGATCGTGCCGCCGCCGAGTGGATGGGGACCGAGCGGGCGCGGTTGCGCAAGAGGGGCGTCACGCCGGCGTACCGGGATGCCCAGATCGCAGCGGTTGCCGCGACGCGCAAGCTCATCGTCGTCACGCGCAATGTCCGTGATTTCCGCGCGTTCAGCGGGGTGCGCGTGCAAAACTGGTTCACCCTGACTCATACCGCGCCGCGGCAGGAGAAGCGATGAGTATCAAGTCCGACAACTGGATCCGCCGCATGGCGCGCGAGCACCGCATGATCGAGCCCTTCGAGCCCGGGCAGGTGCGCGAGGCGCACGGCCAGCGGATCGTCTCCTACGGCACCTCCAGCTACGGCTACGACGTGCGCTGCGCGGACGAGTTCAAGATCTTCACCAACATCAACTCCACCATCGTCGACCCGAAGAATTTCGACGCGAAAAGCTTCGTCGACTTCAGCGGCGATGTGTGCATCATCCCACCCAATTCCTTTGCGTTGGCGCGGACCGTCGAGTACTTTCGAATCCCGCGCAACGTACTCGTGGTGGCAGTTGGAAAAAGCTCGTATGCGCGCTGCGGTATTGTGTGCAATGTAACGCCTTTGGAACCCGAGTGGGAAGGCAACGTCACGCTGGAATTTTCCAACACCACACCGCTGCCCGCCAAGATCTACGCCAACGAAGGCGTGGCGCAGATGTTGTTCTTCGAGTCCGACGAGGTGTGTGCTACCTCCTACCGCGATCGCGGCGGCAAGTACCAGGGCCAGCGGGGCGTCACGCTGCCGAAGACCTGAGCGAGGTCGGGTATGAAACCCTGGATCGCCGCTGTCCCGTGCTGCGCGCGCCCTGAGGCGGACTTGTGGAAACTCGGTGGCGCATTAGATATACTCAAGAACAATAGTATATCCAGAGGTGCCCGTGCAAGTATCGAAATGGGGCAATAGCCTGGCAATCCGACTTCCCGCCGCCGTGGTGAAAGCCCTGGGACTCAAAGAGGGCGATGACGTCATCCTGCACGCTGCGGGAAAGCGGTCACTCGAAATCGAGAAGGCGCCCGGTATCAAGGAGCTCCTGGCGCGCCTGAGGAGATTCCGCGGCCGATTGCCTGCGGATTTCAAGTTCGATCGCCTGGAAGCGAATGCCCGACGCTGAGGTCTTCTTCGACACCAGCGTCCTGCTCTACCTGCTGTCGGAGGATGACAGGAAGGCGGACCGTGTAGAAGCGCTGCTGCAGGACTCCGGAAATGTCAGCGTCCAGGTGCTCAACGAGTTCACTGCCGTCTCGAGAGGCAAGCTCGGCATGTCATTCGCGGAAATCCGCGAAATTCTCGCGACAGTTCGCGCTGTCTGCCGCACCCATCCGCTGACGCTCGAGACGCATGACCGCGCCATCGAGATTGCGGAACGCTACAGGTTCTCCGTGTATGACTCGGTCATCGTCGCGTCCGCGTATCTTGCAGGCTGCAAGACCCTCTACGCCGAGGATCTGCAGCATCTTCAGGTCATCGAGCGGCAATTGACCATCATCAACCCCTTCCTTGGTCTCTCCGCGAGGTGAGAATGTCGCGTTGTGCGCACCGCACCCGGCGCACTCGCGGGCTCACTCGCGGGTGAGGCTCTGGATCTCCATGGTCCACTCGACGTCGTCGCCGCGCTTCTGCTGGACGCGCAGCGGGACGTAGCCGCGCCACGGCGCGCACCAGAAGCGCGTCACGCGCGGCGAGTTCTCGCGCTCGCTGCGGTAGATGATGGTCGCGACCTTGCCGAACGGCGTCTGCACGGTCGCCTCGCCTTCGCGCACGTAGCGGTACTCGCGCACCGCATCCTTGTTCAACAGCGAGAAGTGCTCGGGCGTGTGGCCGCGCAACAACTCGACCATCAGCGCCACCTGTACCGAGGCGTCATCCTGCACCCCGGGAGTGAGCGGCAGGTCCACTTTGACGTCCTCGTAGACGCCGGCGAGACGGCCATGTTCCCAGTCGTACTTCACGTCCACTGCGCGCCGCGTGGAGCTGGTGCCGTCGCTCGCTTCATAGCTCAACGGCTGCGTACCGGCGTCGGTGACCCGCAGCACGCTCTTCTGCGTGGGCCGCTCCGGGAACACCTTGCCGACGCCGCGCGGCTCGCTGTGTGAGCTGTACGTCCAGGTGTCGCCGCTCTTTTCGAGCTTCAGGGTCGAGGTCGCGACGGTCATGCCGTGCCAGATCCATGCGTAGCTCGCCTCGAAGGGCTTCAGCTCATCGGCGGCCGCGACGTTCAGCCCCAGGACTGACGGCACCGTGGCCAGGATGAGTGTCGAGAACTGGAGCCTGAGGCGAGGCGGATCAGTGATGTCCTGCGGCACGGAAATCCTCCACCATGGGCGCGTCCAGGCGCCGCCCGTCGAGCCATGCGGCGCCCTCACGCCATGCGAGACGCCGCTGCGCGCACCACCCGAGCACGCGCGGATAGATGATGTGCTCGGTGGCCTGAACGCGCGCTGACAGTGTGGCCTCGCTGTCGCCGGGCTGCACCGCGACCTTGGACTGCAGCACGACCGGCCCGGCGTCGAGTTCCCCGGTCACGAAATGCACGCTGGCGCCATGCTCGGTGTCACCCGCCGCGAGCACTCGGGCGTGGGTGTGCAGGCCGCGGTACGCCGGCAGGAGCGAGGGGTGAATGTTGAGCATCCTGCCGAGGTAGTGATCGACGAACCGCCCCGTCAGAATGCGCATGAAACCCGCGAGCGCGATCATATCCGGCTGATGCTTCTGCAGCGCCGCCGCCAGCGAGCGCTCGAAGGCGCTATCGCCTCCGCCCTGGGGCTGCAGCACCGTGGCGGTCTCGATACCCAGCGCGGCGGCGCCGGCGAGACCGGCCGCGTCGGCGCGGTCGGAGATCACCACCGCGACCCGCGCGGGGATGCTGCCCGCGAGGCACGCGCGCGCGATGGCGATCATGTTCGAGCCGCGGCCGGAAATGAGGACGGCGAGCCTGAACGGGCCGGCGCTCATTCGTGGATGAACACGCCACGAGCGCCGGCGCGGACTTCACCGATGACCCGGGCCGTTTCCCCGCGCGCCGTGAGGAATTCCACCGCCGCCGCGGCGCGCTCGGGCGGCACGATCACCGCCATGCCGACCCCGCAGTTGAAAGTGCGGTACATCTGCGCAGGCTCGATGCGCCCGGCACTTTGCAGCCAATCGAACACCGGATCGCGGTGCCAGCTGCGGCGCTCCAGCACCGCCTCGAGTCCCTCGGGCAGTACCCGCGGCAGGTTGTCGCTCAAGCCTCCGCCGGTGATGTGCGCCATCGCGTGCACGGGCATCGCCTGCAGCAGCGCCAGCAGCGGCTTCACGTAGATCCGCGTCGGCGCGAGCAGCCGATCGAGGAGGCTGCGCCCCTCGAGGCTGGTGGTGGCACTCGCGCCGGCAGCCACCAGCAGCTTGCGGATGAGCGCATAGCCGTTGGAGTGTGGCCCGGAGGAGGCGAGGCCGATGATCGCATCCCCGGCCCTCACCCGCGCACCGTCGACGATCGCGTCCTTCTCCACCACGCCGACGCAGAATCCGGCGAGATCGTAGTCCTCGCCGTGGTACATGCCGGGCATCTCCGCGGTCTCGCCTCCCACCAGCGCCGCGCCCGCCTGCACGCAGCCCTCCACGATCCCGCGCACCACCGTCTCGGCGACCGGCACGCGCAGCTTGCCGGTGGCGTAGTAGTCGAGGAAGAACAGCGGCTCGGCGCCCTGCACCACGACGTCGTTGGCGCACATCGCCACCAGATCGATGCCGATCGTGTCGTGGCGGCCGGTGTCGATCGCGAGCCGCAGCTTCGTGCCCACGCCGTCGGTGCCCGACACCAGCACCGGGCGCTGGTAGCCGGGTGGCAGCTCGACCAGCGCTGCAAAGCCGCCGATGCCGGCGAGCACTTCGCGCCGCTGCGCGCGGCGCACCAGCGGCTTGATGCGCTCGATGAGCTCATCTGCGGCGTCTATGTCGACGCCGGCATCGCGATAGGTGAGACGCGGGCCTTCTGTCATGAGTCTTGGGGCGCAGCGGGCGGGCCGCCGTGTCGCGCGGACGCGTATGGTATTGTACCTGTCGCTTCGCGCCGTGGCGCGTGCGATGCAGACCATGTCCCGAGCGGGCCCAAAGTCAACCAGCGCGAACCTGCGCGCACTTCTCGCGAGCCTGTGCGCCCTGTACTGCGTGCTGCTGCAACCCTCGTGGGCGGGGCGGCCGGTGCGGGTTTACGAAGTCGATGTCGAGGGCCAGTCCGGCCCGGCGCTGCAGGACGCCATGCGCCAGGCGCTGGTGCGCGCGACCGGCCGCCGCGAGTCCGCCGACGACCCGGCGCTCGCCAGCGTGGTGGCCGATGCGACCCGGTACGTGAAGAACTATGCGGTCGGGCCGCGCGGTGAATCGCAGGTGGTGTTCGACGCGGCCGCGGTCGAGCAGGCCATCACCGCGGCGGGCCGCAGCATCTGGGAGCGCGAGCGCCCGTTCACACTCGTGGTGCTCATCCCGCCGCGCAATCGCGCCGCCGAGGACGCGGCGCGTGCCGAGCTCGAGCGGGTGGCGGCCGAGCGCGGGCTGCCGATCAGCCTGCTGCCGCTTGCGGTCGTCGATAGCGACGGTAACCTGCTGGCGGCTCCCGCGATGCTGCAGGCCGCGCAGCGCTACGGTGGCGATGAGATGCTGGTGGGGCGCAGCGACGGCGCCGCCCCCGACAGCGACTGGCAGTGGACGCTGTACACGCGCTCGGCCAACGAGAGTTGGAATGGTCCGCTCGTCGCGGGCATCGACCACACGGTGGATCTGCTGGCGCCGCAACAGGGCGCCTCGCTCGCGCAGGCGGAAGTGGAGACGCGGGTGCGGATCGAGGGCGTCAGGGGGCTGGCCGACTACGCCGCGATCGAGCGGCTGCTGCAGAGCGTTGCGGGCGTGCGCCGCGCCAACATCGTCGCCGCCGACGCCAGCGGCGTCGCCTTCGATGTGACCGTACGCGGCGGCGCGGCCGGCCTGGATCAGGGACTGGCCGGCTCGACACGGCTGGTGCGCACCAGCGCCGCCGGCGCAGCGGCCGTGTACCGTTACCAGCCCCAGGGATGAGGCGCGCACCACTCCTGCAGCCTCATCCGACCGTGCGCCACCTGCCCAACCTGATCTGTCTGATCCGCCTGGCGCTGATCTGGCCGGTCGTCGTGACGCTGCACGCCGGCGAGCACGTCGTGGCGCTCGGCTTGTTCGTGGCGGCGGCGGTCTCGGACGGCCTCGACGGCTACCTGGCGAAGCGCTTCAACTGGACCTCCGAGCTGGGCAAGATCCTCGATCCGACGGCCGACAAGCTGCTGCTGGTCACGGTGTTTGTCGAATGCGCGTGGCTGAGGCTGGTCCCGTGGTGGCTGACCGCCGCGGTGGTGGCGCGCGACGTGCTGATCGGGCTCGGCGCGTTGACCTTCCGCCTGTGGTTCGGTCCGTTGCGCGGGCGGCCGACGGCGATCAGCAAGATCAATACGGCCGCGCAACTGGCGTACGTGATGTTGGTGCTGCTCGATGCGGCAGCGGGTGTGCCGCCGCGCGAGATGCTCGACGCCTGCGCCGTGCTCACGCTCGCCACCACCGTGGTGTCGGGACTGCACTACGTCCTGACCTTCACGCGGCGCGCCTGGGTGCAACCCGTGCACTCCTCGTAGCAGCTGAACGTACGTGCGTCAGATTCCCTTAGGTGTGCGTCTGCCCGACCGCGCGGTATTCGCCAGCTTCCTGGCGGCGCGCAACTCCGAGGCGCTGGAGCACGCGCGGCGCCTGGCGAGCGGGGAGCTGGCCGGCATCACCTGGCTGTGCGGTCCCGGCGGCGCGGGCAAGACACACCTGTTGCAGGCGACCTGCGCCGCGGCGAGCGAGCGCATGCGCGCCGGTTACGTGCCCCTGGCGCAGGTGTCGGGCCTGGGTGTCGGGGTCCTCGAAGGCCTGCCGCAGCTGCAGTGCCTGTGTCTGGACGATATCGACCAGGTCGCGGGGCGAGCGGACTGGGAGCGCGGGATTTTCGGCCTGCTGCGCGAGTTGGAAGACGCCGGCGGGCGGCTGATCGCCGCCGCGCAGGCGCCCCCGGCACTGGCGAACTGGGCGCTGGCGGATCTCGGCTCCCGCTGCGCCGCGGGCGCGGTGTTTCAGCTGCGGGTGCTGGACGAGCACGAGCAGCAGGCGGCGCTGCAGCTGCGCGCGCGGCTGCGCGGCTTCGAGTTGCCCGCCGAAACCTTACTCTGGCTGCAGCGGCGCTTCCCCCGCGACATGCGCAGCCTGTACGCGCTGCTCGATACCCTCGATGAAGCCGCGCTCGCCGCGCAGCGGCGGCTGACGATACCCTTCATCCGCGAAGTATTGCGCTCAGGCGCGGGCACCCGCGGCGAATGAGGCCAGCTGCACCGCGAGGTGTGCCACCCGCCTTCCCAGCGCCTGCGCCAGCGACTTCTCCTGATCCGTGAGCGCCGGGACCGTGCCCGGGCCGCTGACATGGGAAGCGCCATAGGGAGTGCCGCCGGAGCGGGTCTCGTTGAGTGCGCGCTCGGTGTACGGCAGGCCCACCAGGTACATGCCGTGATGCAGCAGCGGCAGCATCATCGACAACAGTGTCGTCTCCTGGCCGCCGTGCAGGGTCTGCGTGGAGGTGAACACTGCGGCCGGTTTGCCCGCGAGCACGCCGGACAGCCACAGGCTCCCCGTGCCGTCGAGGAAGTGCTTCAGCGGTGCGGCCATGTTGCCGAAGCGCGTCGGGCTGCCGAGCACCAGTGCGTGTGTCTCGCTCAGATCCTCGAGTGTGGCGTAAGGCGCCCCGCTCGCCGGCACCGGCTTGGCCGGGGGGGCGCTTTCGGCGTACACCGGCGGCACGGTTCGCAGCCGCGCACTGGCGCCCGCAACTCCCTCCACGCCGCGGCACACGTGGCGCGCGAGCTCGGCGGTCGCGCCGCTGCGCGAGTAGTAGAGCACCAGTATCTCCGCCATGCAGTACTCTTGCGCCCGCGGACCGGTCGCGGAGCGGCTCGCCGTACGTTGCCACAAAACGACGCTGGGATCATCTGCGCAAGGCACGCGCGTGCGGATCTCAAGTAGTATCCGCTGCGCATGATCTGCAAGAAATGTCTGGTCAGCGGTCGCGTCCAGGGCGTGTTCTACCGCCACACCGCCGCGCGGCGCGCACAGGAGCTGGGCGTGAGCGGATACGCACACAATCTCGCGGACGGGCGTGTCGAGGTGCTGGCGTGCGGCGAGGATGCGGCGGTGTCCGCGTTCGTGAAATGGCTGTGGATCGGCTCCTCGGGCTGCAGGGTCACCGCGGTGGAAGTGACCGACGCCACGGTCGACGCGCTGCGGGCGTCTGCGGGTTTTCACACCAAGTGACCTGATGCGGATGTCGCACAGACTCTTCCCCCTGTCGACCCTGGCTGCGCTGGCGCTGTTGGCCGGCAGCACAGCGGCGAGCGCGACACCGCCGCCGGCCGCGCCCGCCGATGAGCCGTCACCGCCGGCAACCGACAAACAGGCTGAGGCGCAGGTGTCCCCTGCAGCGCAGGAGCCCGCTGCGGTGCAGCCAGCCCTTCCGGCGCCCGCACCGGCGGCGGCCGAGGCGCTGCCGGCCGCTCCCGTGGCACCGCCAACCGGACCGGCGCCGCCCGCTCGGGTCTCCCTGTTCCATCGCCACCCGCGCGGCGCGCAACCGGCGTGGGTCGCGGCCGCCAATCCGCTGGCCGTCGAGGCCGGACTTGAGATTCTGGGCAAGGGGGGTAACGCGGTCGATGCCGCCGTTGCCGTGCAGGCGATGCTCGGACTCGTCGAGCCGCAGAGCTCCGGGATCGCCGGCGGCGCGTTCCTGCTGTACTACGACGGGCACACGCGCAAGGTGAGCGCCATCGATGGCCGCGAGCGCGCGCCGGCGGGCGCGCAGCCCGACATGTTTCTGGACGAGCACGGCAAGCCGCTGCCGTTCGTGGTAGCGGTGCGCAGCGGACGCTCCACGGGCGTGCCGGGCGCGATCGCCATGCTGCACGCCGCGCACGCCAGGTTCGGCGCGCTACGCTGGAAGGAGCCCTTCCAGCCGGCGATTCGTGCCGCGACGGCGGGGTTCAGGGTGCCGGCGCGGCTCGCGATGTTTCTCGGCGAGGGATCGCCCTTTCCGCCCACCAACGAGGTGCGCACGCTGTTCTCGCGCCCGGACGGCGACACCATCCAGGAGGGTGACCTGTTTCGCAATCCCGAATACGCCCGGACACTGGAGCGCATCGCGCTCGACGGGCCGCGTGCCCTGTACCAGGGTGCGATTGCCTACGACATCGTGGCCGCCACCCACCAGGCGCCGTTCCCGGGGACCATGACGCTCAAGGACCTGAGCTCGTATCGCGCCACCTGGGCCGAACCACTATGCCGCCCTTACCGCGGCTACTCGGTGTGCGTGCCGCCGCCACCCTCGAGCGGCGTGTGTCTGCTGGAGATGCTCTCCATGCTCGACCGCACCGATATCGCCGGGCGGCGTCCCACCGACCCTCAGGCCTGGTTCCTGTTCGCGCAGGCGAGTCGTCTCATCTACGCCGACCGTGACCGCTACGTTGCCGATCCGCGCTTCGTACCGGTGCCGGTGGAGCGCTTGCTCGATCCCGCCTACGTACGGCTGCGTGTGCAGCTGATCGGCCAGCATGCCGGCGCGGCGCCGCCGCCGGGCGAGCTCTCCATGCCGCGCGGCCGGGATGCGACCGCGGAGTCCGCGGGAACGAGCCACTTCGTGATCGTGGATGCGGACGGCAACGCGGTCTCGATGACGACCACCGTGGAATCGATCTTCGGCTCCGGACGCACGGTGCGTGGATTCGTGCTCAACAATCAGCTCACCGACTTCTCCTTCGTACCCACGGACGCCGGGCGCGCGGTCGCCAATGCGGTGCAGGGCGGCAAGCGTCCGCGCTCCTCGATGTCACCGGTCATCGTTCTGGACGGCGCCGGCAACTTCGTCGCCGCCCTCGGCTCTCCGGGCGGCTCCGCGATTCTCGAATACAATGCCAAGGCCCTGGTGGGATTACTCGCCTGGAAGCTGTCGCTCGAACAGGCGATCGAGCTGCCGAACCTCATTGCACGCGGCGACACCTTCAGCGGTGAGATCGCGAAGTTCCCTCCCCCGCTGCTCGCCGGGCTGCGCGAGCGGGGCATCGAGCTGAAGAGCGGCCATGCGGAGAACTCCGGATTGCACGGCGTGGTGCGCCTCGCCGACGGCAGCTATGAGGGGGCGGCCGACTCGCGCCGCGAGGGCGTGGCACGCATGTTGCCGGCACACGCGCCCGCGAAGCACGCCGGCGCGAGGTAGGCGCGAGGCGCAGCTGCGACGCGCGGGCGCGCCTGAGGATGCACTAGCGCGGCGCGGGCGGCGTCTTGGGAAACCCGAGATCATCCGCGCCGCTCCAGCGCGTCCACTGGCTGAGGACCAGGTCCGGGTAGTCACGACGCCCGGGGCTGCCGTTGTAGCGCGCCAGCGCCTTGCGCACGTCGTTGCGCTCGTAGCCGAGGTAGAAGCGCAGGATCGCGCAACCCATGCGGATGTTGGGCGCGACGTGTATCAGCTCGTGGCGGCGCATGCCGAGGCGCTCGGGCCAGAACGGCATCACCTGCATGAGACCGACCGCGCCGGCAGGCGATACCGCCCAGCGATTGAAGCGACTCTCGACGTCGATGAGCGCCATGACCAGGCCCGGTGGCAAACGCGCCTCGCCCGGCCGGTGCGTCTCGCAGTACACCTGCCTGAGAATATCGAGACGCTCGTCTTTCTCCTTGATGATGCGCCGCAGCCGCGGCTCCATCAGCGTGTACCAGACGGCGGAGTCGTACTGGTCGGTGAAGCACTGCGCCTCCGCGATCGCCTTCGCGACTACCGACTGCAGCTGCGGGTCACGCTGCCCATCGGCGCGCGCAGCCCGAGGCACGCCGACGCCGAGCGCGGCGAGCGCGACAACCAGGAACAGGCGCACGCGCGCTGCCGGCGTAGCGGCCTCAAGCCCCCAGGCGCGCGCGCATGAACTCGAGCGCGCCGTCCGCGGGGAACTCGGTGCTCGCGCTCTCGCGCCGCTGGCGGTACTCGAGTCTGCCGGCCTCCAGGCCGCGATCCGCCACCACCAGCCGGTGCGGGATCCCGAGCAGCTCGGCGTCGGCGAACTTGACGCCCGGGCGCGCGTCACGGTCGTCGTACAACACCTCGATTCCGGCGGCGGTGAGCTCGGCATACAGGCGGTCGCTGACCTCGCGGACACGAGCGGATTTTTGCAGGTTCAGGGATACGAGGACCACCTGAAAGGGCGCGATCGGCGCCGGCCAGATGATGCCGCGCTCATCGTGGTTCTGTTCGATGGCCGCGGCCACGATGCGCGTCACACCGATACCGTAGCAGCCCATGTAGAGCGCGGTCTCGCGGCCCGCCTCATCGAGCACCAGCGCCTTCATGGGCTCGCTGTACTTGCGGCCCAGCTGGAAGATGTGGCCGACCTCGATGCCGCGCGCGATCTTCAGCCTGCCGGCGCCGGTCGGGCTGGGATCGCCCTCGACGACGTTGCGCAGATCCGCGGGGATGGCGCCGCCCACGTCGCGCTCCCAGTTCACGCCCGTCAGGTGCATGTCCTTCTCGTTGGCGCCGCACACGAAGTCCGCGAGCGCGAGTGCGCTGTGATCGGCATACACGCGGCACTTCAGCCCCACCAGGCCGACGTATCCGGGCTCGGCGCCGGTGGCCTCGAGGACGCGTTGCGCGCTCGCCATGCGCAGCGGGCTCGCCACGCCCTCGAGCCTTTGCGCCTTGACGGCGTTCAGCTCGTGATCACCGCGCAGCACCAGGGCCACGACCTGCTCGCCGCGGCCCTCGACAATGAGGGTCTTCAGGCAGCGCGCGGGGTCCACCTTCAGGAAGCGCGCGAGCTCGGCGATGGTGCGCGCACCGGGAGTCGCCACCTTGCGCAGCGGCTGCTGCGGCGCGGGGCGCGCCTGGGCGGGGGGCGCCGCGACGGCGGCCTCCAGGTTGGCCGCGTACCCGTCCTCATCGGAGAACGCGATCGCATCCTCGCCCGAGGCCGCGAGCACGTGGAACTCTTGCGAGACGTCCCCGCCGATGGCGCCGGAGTGGGCGCGCACGGCGCGAAAGGTGAGTCCGGTGCGCGTGAAGATCCTCGTGTAGGCGTCGTACATCGCCCGATAACCCGCCTGCAGCGACGCCTCGTCGAGATGAAAGGAATACGCATCCTTCATGATGAATTCGCGTGCCCGCATGACGCCGAAGCGCGGCCGCACTTCGTCGCGGAATTTCGTCTGGATCTGATAGAAGTTCACGGGCAGCTGCCGGTAGCTCTGCAGCTCGCGCCGTGCGATGTCGGTGATCACCTCTTCGTGCGTAGGACCGGCCACGAAATCGCGCTCGTGCCGATCCTTGATGCGCAGCAGCTCCGGTCCGTACTCGGTCCAGCGGCCCGACTCCTGCCACAGCTCCGCCGGCTGTATCACCGGCATCACCAGCTCCAGAGCACCGGCCCGGTTCATTTCCTCGCGGATGATGCGTTCCACCTTCTGCAGCACCCGCAGCCCGAGCGGCAGCCAGCTGTACAGGCCCGCCGCCACGCGCCGGATGAGCCCGGCCCGCAGCATCAGCTGGTGACTCAGCACCTCCGCTTCCGCGGGGGTCTCTTTCATGGTGTTGATCGGGTATTGGGACAGCCTCATCGCGGCGCGCTTACCTGATTAGTCGGGGTCGGTGGCATCTTATCAGGAGGCCCCTGATAAGATTGCCGTCGTGGCGAGCGACTCCCAGGACTACACCAGACCCCGCAGCAAGGGCATTTACCTGCTGCCGAATCTTCTCACCACGGGATGCCTGTTCTCGGGCTTCTACGCGGTCGTGGCGGCCATCGACAAGCACTTCGATCACGCGGGCATGGCGGTGTTTGCGGCCATGATCTTCGACACGCTCGACGGGCGCATCGCCCGTCTGACGCGCACCGAGAGCTTCTTCGGCAAGGAGTACGACAGTCTCGCCGACATGGTGGCCTTCGGGCTCGCGCCGGCCATCGTCGCCTACCAGTGGGGCGTGGTGCGCATCGCGGAATACGGCCATTTCTGGGGGCGTTTCGGCTGGCTCGCGTGCTTCTTCTACGCGGTGACGGCGGCGCTGCGGCTGGCGCGCTTCAACGCGCGCGCAGCCAGCGCCGACAAACGCTACTTCGAGGGGCTGCCGAGCCCGTCGGCGGCGGCGATCGTGGCGGCGTTCGTGTGGTTCTTCAGCGAGTGGCACGAACCGAGACTCATCGGGCTGATCGCGGCCTTTGCCGTTACCGCGAGCGCCGGAGCCCTCATGGTGAGCCGCTTCGGCTATCCGAGCTTCAAGCAGTTCGATCTCGACCGGCGCATCAAGTTCGTCTACATGCTGCTCGTGCCGCTGTTCTTCGTGCTGATCGCCATCGATCCGCCCACCATGCTGCTGTCCATGTTCGGCACGTACGCGCTGTCGGCGCCGCTGCTGTGGGTGGGGCGCCGTCTGCGGCGCACCGTGCGGGGCGCACCGGCGGCCGGAGCCTGAGGGCGCATGCAGCGAGAGCGGCGCATGCAGTACCTCGAGGCGATCGGTATCGACCTGTGGGTGAGCCGCCGGGACGGCGGCGCGAGCGTCGCTCGCGGCCGCGTCCCCGACGCCCCGGCGGCGGAGCGTGAAGCGGCGCCGCCGGCCGCCGACACCGCGGCGCGCTGGGAGGCGCTGCGTTCCGAGGTCCTGCAGTGCACCCGCTGCCCGCTGCACCTCACCCGCACGCAAGGGGTCCTGGGCGTGGGGCCGAAGCGCGCCGACTGGCTGGTGATCGGCGAGGCGCCCGGAGCCGAAGAGGATCGGCGCGGCGAGCCGTTCGTGGGCGCGGCCGGCCAGCTCCTGGATGCCATGCTGCGCGCCATCGGGCTCGATCGCAGGACCAACGTCTACATCGCCAACGTGCTGAAGAGCCGTCCCCCGGGAAACCGCGACCCGCGGCCCGAGGAAGTGGCGGCGTGCCTGCCGTACCTGGTGCGGCAGATCGCGCTGCTGCAGCCGAAGATCATGCTCGCGGTCGGGCGGATCGCCGCGCAGAACCTGCTCGCCACCGACGTGAAGCTCGGCAGGCTGCGGGGGCAGGTGCATCGTTTTGGTGAGCTGAACACCCCGCTGGTGGTGACGTATCATCCCGCTTATCTGCTGCGCACGCCGGCGGACAAGCGCAAGGCATGGGAAGACCTGAAATTTGCCCGCAGCGTGTACCAGCAACTGACCCAAGGCGCAGTGACTGATGGCAACCGCTCCTGAGCTGCTGAAGACCTCGCCCGAGGTCGTGATCCGACCCATGCGCGCGACCGACGTCGCGGAGGTGGTGGATATCGAGCGCTCCTCTTACCAGTTCCCCTGGAGCGAGGGGATCTTCCGCGACTGCCTGCGCGTGGGGTACGTGTGCCGCGTGGTGACGCTGAGCCGGGCTCTGTTGGGTTACGGAGTCATGAGTGTCGGTGCGGGCGAGGCGCACATCCTCAATCTGTGCGTGGGCGAGGCGTTCCGCTGCCGCGGCGTGGGCAAGCGCCTGCTCGGCTCCCTGATCGAGCGCGCGGCCGCCGCCGGCATGGGAGCCGCGTTTCTCGAGGTACGGCCCTCCAACACCGCAGCGATCCGTCTGTACCTGTCGATGGGCTTCGAGCAGGTCGGCAGCCGGCGCGGCTATTATCAGGCGGTGAGCGGTCGCGAGGATGCCGCCGTGCTCAAGCTTGCTCTGCGCGCCTCCCACGCCCCCTCACCCTGAGCTCCCCCGCAGGCGTATGACTGACCTGGCTGCCGAGATCCCTCGGCGACGCACGTTCGCCATCATCTCGCACCCCGACGCCGGCAAGACCACTCTCACGGAGAAGCTGCTGCTGTTCGGCGGCGCCATCCAGATGGCCGGCACCGTCAAGGGTCGCAAGGCCGCGCGCCACGCGACTTCCGATTGGATGCGGCTCGAGCAGCAGCGCGGCATTTCCGTGACCTCCTCGGTGATGCAGTTTCCCTATCGCGACTGCGTCGTGAACCTGCTCGACACCCCCGGTCACGAGGACTTCTCCGAGGACACCTACCGCACACTGACCGCCGTGGACTCCGCGCTCATGGTCATCGACTGTGGCAAGGGGGTCGAGGAGCGCACCATCAAGCTCATGGAGGTGTGCCGCCTGCGCGACACGCCGATCATGACCTTCATCAACAAGCTCGATCGGGACGGCCGCCCGCCCATCGAGCTGCTGGATGAGATCGAGCGGGTGCTGCGCATCCACACCGCGCCGCTCACCTGGCCCATCGGTATGGGGCGCGAGCTGCGCGGCATCTACCACCTGAGCGAGGATCGCATCTACGTGTACGCCGCGGGCGAGCGCGGTCGGGTCGGTGAGAACCGCACCATCGAGGGCCTGGGGAGCGGTGCGGGGCGCGACTTCCTCGGCGATCAGGCGCGCTCCTTCGACGAGGAGATTGCGCTGGTGAAGGGCGCCAGCCACGGCTTCGATGCGCACGCGTACCTGGCCGGCCGGCAGACGCCGGTGTTCTTCGGCTCCGCCATCAACAACTTCGGTGTCGAGGAGCTGCTCGCGGCGTTCACCCGGCACGCTCCCGGGCCACTGCCGCGCAGCGCGCGCGAACGCAGCGTGGCGCCGGGGGAAGCGGCGCTCGCGGGCTTCGTGTTCAAGATCCAGGCGAACATGGACCCGGCGCACCGTGACCGCATCGCCTTCCTGCGCCTGTGTGCCGGCAAGTACGCGCGCGGCATGCGCCTCTACCACGTGCGCCTCGGCAAGGAGGTGCGCGTGGCGGATGCGCTCACCTTCATGGCCGCGGAGCGCGCCCAGGCCGAAGAAGCCTACGCGGGCGACATCATCGGCCTGCACAACCACGGCACCATCAACATCGGCGACACCTTCACTCAGGGCGAGCGGCTCACCTTCACCGGCGTGCCGAATTTCGCGCCGGAGATCTTCCGGCGCGCAGTCCTCAAGGATCCGTTGAAAGCCAAGGCGCTGCAGAAGGGTCTGTCGCAGCTGTGCGAGGAGGGCGCCACGCAGCTGTTCAGGCCCCTGCGCAACAATGAGCTGATCCTGGGCGCGGTGGGGCAGCTGCAGTTCGAAGTGGTGGCGTTCCGCCTGCAGGACGAGTACGGCGTGCAGTGCGTCTTCGAGCCCGTCACCATCTACACGGCGCGCTGGGTCGAGAGCGCGGATGCGCGCAGGATGGAGGAGTTCCGCAGCCGGATGCACGAGCACCTGGCGCTCGATCACGGCGGAGCGCTGGTGTACCTCGCGCCCTCGCGCGTGAATCTCGAGCTCACCCTGGAACGCTGGCCCGACATTGCGTTCCGCGAGACGCGCGAACACGCCGCGACCTGAAGGAACGCCGATTTCGGGGTATGGCGCGGCGCGCGGATTTGTGCGACATAGACGTGCACGGCACACGCCACATACCGCAACAGGCCGACCCATGAACGACGTCACCCCGGCGCCCGCCCTCACGCAGCGCGAGGTGCTGCTGCACGCGCTCTACGAGGCCGCGGAGCTCGAGCACAATCTCATGTGCACCTACCTGTACGCCGCGGCGAGCCTCAGGGACGGGGAGCGCGAGGGGCTCGGCGTCGAGGAAGCCGCGGCGGTGCGCCGCTGGCGCCAGGTGCTGCTCGGGGTCGCGATCGAGGAGATGGGCCACCTCGCGGCGGTGTGGAACATCACCTCCGGCCTCGGCGGCAGTCCACGCTTCGGACGCACGAATTTTCCGCTCGATCCGGGCCTGCTGCCGGCGAGCGTGGTGGTCAAGCTCGCCCCGTTCAATGCCGACACGCTGCAGCACTTCGTGTTCCTCGAGCGTCCGCACGGCTCCACCGAGGCGGAGGGCGGCGGCTTTGCCTACGAGCGCAGCTACGTGCGCGGCGGCACCAGCGGGGCGCGACTCACCCCCATGGGCGTCAACTACGACACCGTCGGGGACTTCTACGCGGCCCTCGGGGAGGGGCTGCGCGCCCTGGTGGCGCACTGCGGCGAGGCGAACGCGTTCGACGGCGATCGGGCGTTGCAGCTCTCGCCCGAGGAAGTGAACCTGCCCGGTGCGCGGCACGTCGTGTGCCTGAAGACCGCGCTCGCCGCGTTCGCGGCGATCGTCGAGCAGGGCGAGGGCGCGCCGCGCGACTCGGTCGGCTCGCACTACCAGAAGTTCCTGGGAATCCGCGCCGAGTTGCAGGCGCTGACCGAGCGCAACCCGGCGTTCGCACCCGCGTTCCCGGCCGCCACCAACCCGGTGCTGCGCCGCCCGCCACGGCCCGAGGGGCGCGTGTGGCTGGAGAACCCGGACGCGGTGGCGACCGTGGATCTCGCCAACGCCTGCTACGGGCTGATGCTGCGCCTGCTCGCCTACGCCTATGCGGTGCGCGGCCCGAGTGCGGAAAAGTCCCTCGCCGTGGATCTGGCGATCGGCCTCATGCAGGCGGTCATGCCGCTCGCCGAGCGCGCGGCGCGCTTGCCGGCGGGGCCGTCGAACCCGCAATGCAATGCCGGCCTGTCGTTCATCACGCTGCGTGACTCCGCCGCGCTGCCACCCGGACCGGCCGCGCGGCGCGTGTTCGTGGAGCGCTTCGCACAGCTGGCCGAAGGCGCCGCGGCGCTGCGCGCCGGCGGCGATGCCCGCGCGGTGGCCGCCGCGGACCAGCTGGCCTCGCTCGCCTCCCGGGCCCAGCAGGGTTTCGATCTCACGCCCGCTGCAGCGAGTGCCGCGGCCAGGGCCCAGGGCATAGCGACTGGGGCGGCGCCCGAGGCGACTGCGGGAGCTGCGGCGGGGGCCGAGACCGCCGCGGCCTCCGGCGCCGCGCCGGCCTCGACAGTCAGCGGCGGCGTGGAGACCGTGCAGGGGGAGCGGCTCGAGCTCGCGTTCGAGGCCAGGCGCTGCATCCATTCGCGCTTCTGCGTCACCGGGGCGCCGAAGGTGTTTCTCGCCAACGTGAAGGGACCGTGGATCCACCCCGACGCCATGCCGGTGGAGCGGCTGGTCGAGGTGGCGCATGCCTGCCCCTCGGGCGCGATCCGCTACCGGCGCAAGGACGGGGCGCCGGAGGAGCCCGTGCCGCCGGTCAATCTCGCCAGCGTGCGCGAGGGCGGCCCGTACGCATTTCGCGCTCAGCTACAGATCGACGGCGCGGCGGCGGGTTTCCGCGCCACGCTATGCCGCTGCGGGGCGTCCAAGAACAAGCCCTACTGCGACGGCTCGCATCACGAGATCGGCTTCAACGCCACGGGCGAGCCGCCGAGTGGCAAGACGGACATGCTGCCGGTGCGCGATGGCGTGCTGGCGATCGATCCGCAGGCCAACGGACCTCTGAGGGTGCGCGGTAACCTCGAGATCATGAGCGGGACCGGGCGCGTGGTGGCGCGGGTGACGTCCACCTACCTGTGCCGCTGCGGCGGCAGCGCCAACAAGCCCTTCTGCGACGGCACGCACGCGAAGATCGGCTTCAAGTCCGGCTGAGCGCGTCTGCCACGGGCGCGGCCGCGAAGCCGGCAGTGCGCGGCGAGACGCTCAGTTCTCGCCCGAGGACTTCCAGAAGATGGTCTTGCGGGCCGGAACGATCGCCGGGCTGACCTGCTGCGGACAGATGCCGCAGCTCGCGCCACCCGAACCCGAACCCGAGCCGAGCTGTGCGGCACCGATGACGATGGTAACCACCTGGTTATTGACCGGTACCGTCGCGATCACCGGCGAGGGTGGCAGGCCCCCGCCCACGAACTGGCTGTCGCGCACCCCGCCGCACGCGGCGCCATTGGCGCTGATGCCGCCGGAGGCGTTGAACAGGTTGACCCAGTAGCCGTACGCGGCGCCCAGAGTCGTGGCGCACGTGCCCTGAGCCTGTGGCACCGGCCGGTTGGTGCTGAAGGCCACCATGCCCGCGGCGATGATGGCAGAGGTGACCGTCTGCTCACCCAGGCCGTTCGCGCTCAGGCTCATGAACCAGCCGCTCATGCTCGAGGTCGGCAGAACGCCGGCGGTGCTGCAGGCGGTGCCAGTGGTGGCGTTGCCGGGCCCGGGGTCCCCGACGCCGTACGTGAAGTCGTACATCCTGGTCGTGTCGTCCAGGCTGGTGGCGCTGGTCGACGCCAGACTATCCCGGTACACGTAGAAGCGGTTGACGACGGCGCTGTAGGGATACTCGCTCTGCAGCGGATGCTCGCGGTCGCCCGAGCCGAGCGCCAGGTACACCTGGTTTCCGGGTGCCGCCAGCAGCGCCGGAGCGAACAGAAATTTTCGTCCTGCGCCGTTGGTATAGGCGACCCTATTCATGGCCCAATTGCTCTGCGATGAGGCAAAGTCGAGACGGTAGACATTGCCGCCCGTGTCGACCGCGTAGGCATGGTCGACCACCCCGGGCGTCGTCACCGCAATCAGCGCCACGTCCGCCGCCACGCTGCGTGTCGTGGCGAAGGACGCGAGGACTGCGCCACTAGCGGCGTCGAGCACGTACACGGCGGCCCCGTTCGGGCTCGTGCAGCTCGGAGTGAGCAGATTCGCATCCTCACAGGTGTCATATCCGCCACCCACTATGACGACCGGGCCGCTGTGGCCGAGGACGCTGGCGGCCACCATTGGGGTGGACCAGGTCTGTCCGATGCCGCTCATCCCCGCCGTGCATCCGGTATTGTTGGGCTGCGGGTAGGGGCAGCCCGCTTTCCACTTGACCTGCGGCGATGCCGGGTTCGTGACATCGAGCGCGTAGAGGGTCCTGCCGCCGCGGCGCATGGCCGGATAGATCCAGACCGGATTGGGGACATGGTGGACATCGAGGGGGCCCTCGTAGAGCCCGATCGAGCCGTCGAAGTAATAGTCCTTGGCCACAGGCGCCGGCGTGATTCCCGATGGCATCGAGGGATAGCTGATCAGCGGGCTCTCGTTCATCAGACGCGAGAAGCCGGTGGGCGTCGCCGGCGGCAGCAGCGGAGCCGGAGTGTAGAACTCCGGGGCGATGAATGCCCAGCGCTCAGCCCCGCTGCTGGCATCTATGGCCCGCAGCGTTCCGTCGTTGGATCCGTAATAGACGGTCACACTGCCGTTGCCGTAGTCGACGGGTTGCGGTCGCGAGTGAATCTCATCTCCATGCAGCGAGGGGCGAGCTTCCGTCGTATTGAGATTGTTGTTCTCGTCATTGACATCGCGACCCAGTATGAAGTTGGCCAGGGACACTTGCGCCGGCAAAGCTCCGAGGGAGAGCGAGGTGAAGGATGTCAGCGTCGTGCTGGTCAGGTTTGGGAGCGTGTAGACGGTTCGATTGACCGTCCACGTCGGGGTCGTGTTGGTGACGGGCGGATTGTTGCCCTTGCGGATCACTTCGGCGACCCCGCCTTTCTCCACCAGGGGCCCATCCGGGTCATCGGACCAGGAACTGAAGCCGGAGACGGAGCGCGGACAGGTTCCTTTGGCAGGAGGGGTGTCGAAGATATCGGACTGCCAATAGGTACCGGAATCCGTCGTCCAGAAACTCTGAGCACAGGGCGTCACAAAGCCCGTCAGCGGGTTCACCGCGTTTATCGGTGTCGTGGAGTTATCACCCAGATCGATGCTGCCGGCCAGGCTGATCAGCTGGTACTGCTTCAGATTGCCCATCCACAGCGGCCTGTCTTGCGAGTCGGGACGGAACATCGGGATGAAGACCTGATTCTTATCCTGCGTCCGGTTGGTCGTGTTGACCGGCAGGCTGGCGGAGGCGAAGGTGCTGTTGACCGCCTGGATCTCGGCCAGGATCATCCCGAGCGCGTTGGCGATATCCGTCTGGCTGCCGACCTGAAAATACTTGCCGCCGCCCACCTTGGCGGCGTTCATCAGCGAGTTTGAATAGCCCACATTTTGCTGCGCGCTGTAGGCGTCCAGCACGTACGTCACGACAGCGCCGTTATTGTTGCCGGCGGGAACGACGACCCCGTTGGTCCTCAGAAAGTAGGTCCACTCGTCCGTCCAGGTATCGAGCAACGCGGTCGCGACCAGCGCCGGACTTGCATTGGCCACCGTGGATTCATAGGCCGCCTGACCGCTGGATCCGGAGTTGTTCGCATTATTGGCGATGTAGATGATGTAGGTGCTTGCGCAAGATGCGCCTGAACTGATGGGGGACTGGTACACGGCGCCGTTGCCGGGGTTGCTGAGCGCAAAGCCCGACGTCAATCCCTGTCCCGCGCCCGACAGGGACTGCGGGTTATGGGGCGCGTCGGCGAATGAATTCTGACTGTAGAGGCCGGTGAAGGGAGAAAGGCCCGAGAGATACTTGTAGATCTCGTAAAACCCCGCATCTTCATCCTTGTTCGCCATGCCTGCCACTTTCTCGGCAGGATCGGTGGTGTTGGCGGCAATGCCCGCCAGAATGTTCTGCAGTGCGGTGCGGTTTGTCGAGTTGGTCATGTCGCGGACGCCAAAACGGATGTAGCCGCCGCCGGTACCGGGAGTCGCTCCGTTGGCGGCGGTGCCGGAATAGGCGGTGAGCATGGCCAGCCCCACGTTCGCCGGCCGCGTGCTGTTGATTCTGTTCAACGTAGAGCTTACCGCGGCAAGTTCCGCCTGCCCCTGGTTGCCGCCGTTGTCCGGCCAATGTTGAGAGGCACGACTCCAGTTCGGGCTGTTGTCGATAAGGAAGATGATATTGGGCGAATCGGCCGTACCAGCCGAAGTACCGAGAAAAATATCGATGTCGTCCGCCCAGGCGTTCGTTGCCAGAGCGAAGGCGCCGAGAATCAGCGTCAGCGCCAGAGGGATTTTGCGTAAGCTGTTCATGAAGGTCTCGTGCATAAGTTCAGACGAATTGCGTTTCACGGGCAGATCGCGCTCGAGCCAACCCGCACCGCGGCTCCCTGATCGACGACGACGTTGGCGCCGCTCACCGCATCGGTAGCGGAGGCCTGCACCTCCCATACGCTGTTGGAGCACATGGAATTGTTGTTGCTGGCGCCGGGGGTGCCTAAGGTCTGCGAGGCACCGACCAGGCAGCCGGCGTCGTTCGGATCGGCGAAATTGAGCTGCGTGACGAGAATCGGTTGAATCAAATCGCAGGTCACCGTGACCGCGACGTTGACGTCGGGGACACCGTCGCCGTTCACGTCCGCACAGGTCGTGTTGGCCATGGCGTTGCAGGGATTCGCGACCGCGTCGGTCGGGGTGGTCGTGAACCGTGTACTGCTGATGACCGTTGCCACTGCGGCCTGCGCGGCGGCGAACGCCAGTTGGCGCTGCTGCATGTTGCCGACGATCTGCAGGTTGCCCTTGCCGAGCGTGAAAGAGCTGATCGCCAGCAGCGTGATCAGCAGCAGCATGATGAGACTCACGATCAGGGTGGCACCCCGTTGGCGGTGCGGGAGTGGGGTCATGGCGAGTTCCTGCCTGCGGGGTTGTTGAGTCGCGCCACGGAGTAGTACACGTGACGCTTGTAGCCGTCGTTGAACGCGGGGACCGTATTGACCACGCCGCCGAAGGTGACGCCGAGCGCGTAAGTCTTGGTGTCGGTGTACCCCTGAGTGGGTGTGAGGTTGCGCGTCAGCACATTGATCTTGGCCGTGACGGCGTTACGCCAGTAGCTCACGCAGGTGGCGGGAGCGCAGCCGTTGTAGCTGCTCGGGTCGGCGGTGTAGACGGCCGGGCTGCCGGTGGTCGGGACGGCGGTGTCGAGCCCGTACTCGAGCTGCAGGTTTTCCACGCCTTCGACCAGCGGCACGACATTGAATGCGGCGGCACCCCCCGCGTTGACACCCAGCTCGGCGCGCTTGAGCGTGGGGATGCCGTCGCCGGGCTTGTCGTTGTTGGCGACGAAATAGATGTGGGTGCGGAATTGGTAGACGAGGGCGGCGGTGACGCAGTCCTTCTGATGCAGGTTGAGATTGCCGGCATTGGAGTCCAGCGCGTAGTAGGTCCCCGCCGTGAATTCCGTCGCGCACCCCGAGGGCTGCAGGTAGACATCACCGGCCACCTGCGCATCGCAGCCGGCCGCGCCCACGGCGCAGGTGCTGGCCCGCCTCACCACCAGGATATCGGTGCCGGCGCGCAGGTCCGCCACGCAAGCCGGAGCGTTGGCGCCGTTGTCGTAGCCTTGTATCGCGAGCGCCAGGGCGCTGTTGAGCGTCGGCACATCGGTCGCGCAGGCATTGGGCAGCGCCGCAGGGATAACGAGCTGCGCGTTAGGCCCCGCGACCGTGCCGGGGTTGAACGAAGCGAGGTAGCCGGCGCCGCGCAGGTCATCGCCGATGATCTGCAGCGCATAGCGGCCGTTCTCGGTCTGCTGGTTGGCGCGTTCGATCTCACCGCGCTCACGGCTGTTGCCGGCGAACAGCCCGACCAGCGCGGCGAGAACGATCAGGCTGATGGTGATGGCCACCATCAGCTCGATGATCGAGTATCCCCGCGGACGTGTCGGACGGTTGAGTCTCATGAGGCGCTCAGTAACACGAGGTGGTGCCGACGGAGACCGTGGTGGTGATCAGCCGGCGGAAGGTGTCGCTGGCGCCGTACGAGCCCGTCCCGCAGGCGAGCGTGGGTGTTGCGGTGGCGACCATCCCCTGCCACGCGACCGAGACCTGGTAGACGCCCGCCGTGCACACGCCGAGCGCTGGGTTAGCCGCCTGAAGCTGGGTGATGCAGCCGCGAGCGCCCAGCATGCCGCCGGCGTTGGCGCCGGAGCGCTGCTCGCTGGCACCCTTGAGGGCGTTGCTCCACTCGCACAGATCGCGATTCGCCCCCGCCGCGATGCCGCTGCAGTCCGCAGGCTGGGCGTCGCCGGTACCCACGGTGCCGGCGGTCACGTAGCTCGCCGCCTGGGCGGTATTGGCGCTCATGCGCTCGGTTATCTGCGACAGCGCCAGCAACGCCTGCGCCCGCTGATAGGACTCCATTTCGGCGACGCCGATCTTGCTCTGCAGCCCGGCGACCCCGAGCAGCCCGAACGCCAGGATCACGATTGTCACCAGCACCTCGATCAGCGAAGTGCCGCGTGCGCGCGCCGCGGAAGGGTAATGGATGCTCAACATGCCGCCGCCGCCGTCATGTAAGGACGACCCCCCAGATCGACCGAGACGCACTGGTGGTTGACGGTGGCGCCGCTGGTCGTGGAAATGACGAACACGGGGGCTGCGGCTCCGGTGGGCAGCCGGCCGGAGGCGCGGTAGGTCACCGTCGCGGTGGGCGTGACCGTCACTCCGGTCGCTGCGGCGTGATTGTCCAGCACGTTGTTGTTGGCATCGCGGATCTGCCAGCCGTTTTGCCAGCCGCCGGCGTTCGCCTGCAGTGTCACGTTCTGGTTGAGCGTGAGCGCTTCGGAGCGCGCCTTGGCGAGCGTCACGTACAGGTCCGCAGCGAAGGTGCGGGCGCGCTGGCTGGCGATCATGCCGTTGAAACTCGGCACCGCGAGGGTGGCCAGGATGGCGGCCAGCGACACCGTCACGACGAGCTCCACCATGGTGAAGCCGCGCGCGCTGTGGCGTGCGGGGCCGGCGTTGCGGGGGAGTCTGCGCGTGGTGGCGTTGGTAGACACGTTTGCTCCGTTGCTCTCGGTCACCAGACGCTCGTCGGTGTCTTGGCGCCGGTGCTATCGAGGGTCAGCGTGTAATCGCCGGCCTGGGGCGACCCGGCGATCGGGGTGGCGATGACCGCAAAGGTCGGCGGCGCACCGCCCGGTGGGTTGCAGGCAGCGGGCGGGGGCAGCTGGCAGATGGTGACGTTGTAGTACGCCGAGACGGCCACCGGAAGCGGCGCGTTGGCGAGCAGGGCGGCGACGGTGGGCGCGTAGGCGCGCGCGTCAATGAGGTACTGCTGCTCGCGCTGCGCGATGTCCAGCAGCGTGGATTCGGTGTCCCCGCGGCGCGATTTTTTCATGAACAACGCGTACGAGGGCACGGCGATGGAGACCAGAATGGACACGATGGCAACCGCCACCATGAGCTCGATGAGCGTCATGCCGCGCAAGCGGCTGCGCGCTGTGTCTGCCGTGCGGCAAGTTCCAGGCCGGTACATGTCAGTTTCCTCGCACCATTACGCGAGCGCTATCCCACCGCAATTCACCCCGTTGTTCTGTGCACGAATCGATGTCCTCGAGGGGTTCCGATGGACGGTCGAAGCCGACCGACAGGAGGCACCAACACCTGTGCGCGGTGAGCTGCAACTGTTGTGAACTGCGCGCGGTTTTGGCCGAGCGAGTGTGACGGCGTCCTGCTTGCGACGTCGGCGCCGGACCTCGTTTGTGACAGCGTCCCGCTTGGCGACGTCGGCGCTGGACCGCGTTCACGGTCGGCGCGCGCTGTTGCGACGCCGTTACGGTGTCAGCAGGATATGTAGCGCGTCAGCGGGATATGTTCACTCACCCCCGCCCGCTGGCGCGGGACAGCGACAGCCGCGCAACCGCCCGCCGGAACTCCGCGATGTCCTGGGTCCGGGTGCCGGGCGCCGCAGGCCCGTAGCGCAGGTGCGCATAGCGCGCCAGCAGAGCGTGGACGCTCCCCCGGAGGTCCGGGCGGTGTGCGGTCACCGTCGCGGCGAAGCTCAACGGACCCTGGTGCGGGGCGCGCGGCAGACCGATGCGCCCGAGCTTGCGGCACAGGCGCGCGTAGGCGCGCGCCAGCGTATCGGGCGGGGCGGGGCGCGCGCCGCGGCCGATGTGCCAGGCGATGAGCACGAGCCACCCGAGCAGCGCGAGCACGAAGGCCCACCCGAGGGTACGCACGTCGGGCGAGCGGACGCCGAAGCGGCCGAGCAGATCGAGCTGTGCGGAATAGTCGAACTTCACGACGTGATCGCTCCACCAGGCGTTGGCGGCATCCCAACGCTGCAGCAGACCCGTGAGCCAGGCAGAGCTGCGCAGCAGCCGTGCGCGTGTCGCCAGCGCATCGGGCAGCAGGTCGAAAACCCCGCGGCGCAGCCGCTCGGGCGCGACCACGGCGGTCGGATCGATGCGCGCCCAGCCGCGGCCCTGCAGCCAGACTTCCGCCCACGCATGGGCGTCCGATTGGCGCACCAGGAAGTAGCCGCCGATCGGATTCCATTCCCCGCCGAGATAGCCGGTCACCACGCGCGCCGGTACGCTGGCGGCGCGCATCAGCGTGACGAACGCGGAGGCGTAGTGGCCACAGAAGCCCGCGCGCGTGTTGAACAGGAAGTCGTCCACCGCATCGGCGCCCAGGGCTTGCGGTGTGAGTGTGTACTCGAAGCCGCCCGTGCGCAGGTAATCGAGAGTCGCCTGCACGAAGTCCGCATCCGAGCCGGCGCGCTGGCGCAGCGCCTGCGCCAGCTCGAGCGAGCGCGGATTGGCTCCCGGCGGCAGGGCCGTGTCCTGCTGGCGGCCGAAGGCGCCCAGGGGCTCCAGGGCGCGGGTGCGGGTGTACGAGAGGACATCGAAACTGATCGGCTCGGTGAGCGGCTCGGCGCCGAGCAGCTGATTGTCATACGTCAGCAGCACGTTGGCGTCGGGGGATTGCGCGGGCGTGTCGAGCGCGAACCACCAGCGCTGCCGGGTGGGCTCCAGCGCCACGCGGTAACGGTAGGGCGTGCCCAGATACTGCAGCCGCTGGCGCAGGTGAAACACCCCGGCGGTGCGCCGCCAGGTGTGACCGTCGAAGTCGTGCAGCACCGGACCGCGCCAGTAGAGCTCCTCCGCCGGCGGCGCGCGACCGGCGAACTGCACGCGGAAGGCAGGGTCGTAGTCGGCGACCAGTTTCACGATGCTGCCCGGACTCATGGTGTCGGACAGCCCCGTTTGCGCCTCGCCTGCGCGGTGGATGGCCCAGAAGGCGCCCGCCAGGCGCGGGAAAAACAGGAACAGAAGCACCGCCAGCGGCAAAGCCAGCAGCAGCGCCCGTCCCGCGAGCCGCAGCGCCGCGCGAGCGCCGAAGCCCGCGGAAGCGACCACGGCGAGCGCGCTGCAGCACAACCACGCCTGCAGCGCGTACAGCGGCACGCGCGCGAGGCTCTGCCGGTCGAGGCACGCCGAGAGCAGCAGAAACAGCCCGGCGCCCACCATGACGAGCTGGTCGCGCCGCGCGCGCGTCTCGAGGAGCTTCAATGCGGACATCAGCATCAGCAGCGCGGTGCCGGCGGCGAGTCCGTTGAGCGTGTGAAATCTCCACAGCACCACCGCCACCACCGCGAGCGCGAGCAGCGCGCGCGCCACGGTACCCGGAAGCCGCGCGCCGCTGCGCTCGGTGCTCAGTCGCCACGCGATCAGCAGGAGCGCCGTGGCTGCCGTCCAGGCCGGCACGCGATCGCAGCTCAACAGCACCCCGCCGGCGAACGCCGCGCACGCCCACGCGAGCGGCCGCAGCGCCGCGCGGTCAGCCGGAGGCGCCGCCGCCATGCCTTGCTCCGTCATCGGTTCCAAACACCGCGAGCGCCGCCAGACACCGATGCCGGTGCTCGGGGCCGCGGTCGGGAGGCAGCAGCACCCCGGGAAGCGCCACGCCGTAGCGCTCGCCGTGCGCCTCGGCCTCGAGCACCCAGCGCGCCAGCTGCGAGAGGCGCGCCTCGGTGTCCGGATCGGTCAGTTGCGCGAAGTCGAACAGGTGCAACTCCGATCCCGCCGGGCGGTACTCCTTGACCAGCAGCGGCGCCTCGCGCGCGTAGGCCTTCCAGTCGACCTGACGCGGCGAGTCCCCGTCGCGAAACGGCCGCAGCCCCAGCCATTCGTCCGCGTCCGAGCCGCCCCGCGGGCGCGCGCCGCTCTTGTGCCCGCTGTGCGCGGGCATGGGGAGCGCGCCGTGGGGCCGCGGATAGATCATCATCTCGATCGGCGTGTGCACCCAGGTCCAGGCGCGGAACAGACCGAAGGGATGCGTGGTGGCGAGGCGCAGCCGCTCGATCCTTACGATGCCGCGCGTGGGGGCGGGCAGCGGCAGCTCGAGCCGCTGGCGCTCGTGGGCCGGCAGATCCGCGGCGACCGCCGCCCGCTGCGGCATGGCGGCCTCGACCTGCGCCCGGGCGAGGCTCGCCGGGTTGGCGAGCGTGAGGTGCACGGCGCCGGTGGTGCGTGCGAACACCGCGGGGGCGTGGGCTGCGATCACCGCGATCCCGAGCAGATTGCGGTGGCACTGCTGCATCGCCACCAGCGCAAACGCGGCGAGCAGAAACGTCAGGAACAGGGCGAGGCTGTTCCCGTAGTTGAGTCCGGCGAGCAGCATGAGAAACAGTAGCAGGCCGAACGCCGCTCCGGCGCCGGTCGGCAGGATATAGAGCCGGCGGCGCGCGAGCGTGACCGGCAGGACATCCGGGCCCTGGCGGCGGCGCATCCAATCGTGCACGCGTGCGCGCACCAGGGCCGGCAGCGGCGCGAGCGGGTTCCAGCGACGCCGGTCTACGCCGGATTGAAGCCGATCGGGCACTTCAGGGCGGCACCGGCACTGCCCGGATGATTTCGCGGGCGAGCGCCTCACCGTCGCCCCCGCCTGTGGGGTCGCGCCGCTCGAGCCGGTGCGCGACCACCGCCGGCAGCACGGCCTGCACGTCCTCCGGCAGCACCGCCGGGCGGCCCGCCAGGTAGGCCCACGCCTGCGCGGCGCGCAGCAGACCCTGGCCGGCGCGCGGCGAGAGTCCGATTTTCAGATCCGAGCGCTCGCGGGTGCGCGCGATCAGCGCCTGGGTGTAATCGAGCAGCGCATCGGCGACGTGCACCGCGCGCGCCGCGCGCTGCACGCGCAGCACGGCCGCGGCGGACAGCGCCGGCGCCATGCGCGACAGCAGCTCGCGGCGCTCCCCGCCGCGCAGCAGCTCGCGCTCGTGCGCGGCGTCGGGATATCCGAGCGTCACCCGCATGAGGAAACGGTCGAGCTGCGATTCGGGCAGGGCGTAGGTGCCGAGCTGCTCGTGCGGATTCTGGGTGGCGACCACGAAGAACGGCTCGGGCAGCGGGTAGGTGGTGCCGTCGGCGCTCACCTGGCGTTCCTCCATCGCTTCCAGCAGCGCGCTTTGCGTGCGGGGGCTGGCGCGGTTCACCTCGTCCGCGAGCAGCAGCTGGGTGAAGATCGGACCCTGGCGGAAGTTGAATCGCTGGCTGGCGCGATCGAAGATCGACACGCCGATGATGTCCGCCGGCAGCAGATCGCTGGTGAACTGCACACGCTGCCAGGCGAGTCCCAGCACATGGGCGAGCGCGTGCGCGAGTGTGGTCTTGCCCACTCCCGGCACGTCCTCGATCAACAGGTGCCCGCGCGCCAGCAGGCACGCGAGACACAGGCGGATCTGGTCCGGCTTGCCCAGAATGACGGTCTCGAGCGCGCCGAGCACGGTCCCAAGGGTCGCGGCGTCGGGGTCGGCTGCGCTGACGGCGTTCACAGCAGCGGCCGTAACCGGTCGAGCTGCGAGCTCAGGCCGCTGGCGGTGCGCTCGAGCTCCGCGGCGCGCTCGCGCTCGAGGCTCACCACCGCGCTCGGCGCGTTGCGCACGAAGCTGTCGTTGGCGAGCCGCGCCTGCACCTTGAAGAGATCGTCGCGGGTCTTGGCGAGGAGCCTGCCGAGGCGCTCGGCTTCCGCCGCGGCATCGATGAGACCGGCCATGGGCACCAGAACCGTGAGTGTGCCGACCGGCGCCGCCGCCGAGGGCGGCGCACGCTCACCCGCCTCCAGCACCCGGATGCTCGCCAGGCCCGCCAGGCGCTCGAGCCAGGCGCGGTGGCGCTCGCTCCAGGCGCGATCCTGCGCGCTGGCGTCCTGCAGCAACACCGGGATGCGCCTTCCCGGGGCGATGTTCATCTCGCCGCGGATCTGGCGCACGCCGAGCACGACCGCCTGGATCCAGGCCGTCTCGCGCTCGGCCTGCTCGTCGCCCGGGAAGTCGGCGGGGGCCGGGTAGGGCTGCAGCATCACGCTCTCGCCGGCCACCCCGGCGAGCGGTGCGACGCGCTGCCAGATCTCCTCGGTAATGAACGGCATCAGCGGATGCAGCGCACGCTGCAGTGCTTCGAACACTTGCGCGAGCGTGCGCTGCGTGCCGCGCCGCGCCGCCGCGCTGGTGGCCTCGGACTGCAGGGCCGGTTTCACCAGCTCCAGGTACCAGTCGCAGAAGTCGTACCAGGTGAACTCGTACAGGGCGCCGGCCGCATAATCGAAGCGGTAGTCAGCGAGCGCGCTCTCGACCGCCTCGATCGTGCGGCCGAAGCGCGCGCGGATCCAGCGGTCGGCGACCGACAACTCGACGGGCACGCCGGCCGCCCCGGGCACGCCCTCCCCGAGGGTCATGGTGACGAAGCGCGCCGCATTCCACAGCTTGTTACAGAAGTTGCGGTAACCGCCGACGCGCGCCAGGTCGAAGCTGATGTCGCGGCTCGGGGAGGCGAGGGCGGCGAAAGTGAAGCGCAGCGCGTCGGTCCCGTGGGGCGCGATGCCGGCCGGGTATTGCTTGCGGGTCGCGCGCTCGATCGCCGGCGCCAGCTGCGGCTGCATGAGCCCGGTGGTGCGCTTCGCCACCAGGTCCTCGAGCGAGACGCCATCGACGATGTCGAGCGGATCGATCACGTTGCCCTTGGACTTGGACATCTTGTCGCCGTGCTCATCGCGGATGAGCCCGGTGATGTAGACGTCGCGGAACGGCACGTCACCCATGAACTTCAGTCCCATCATCATCATGCGCGCGACCCAGAAGAAGATGATGTCGAAGCCGGTGACCAGGACGTCTCCCGGGTAGAAGCGCTCGAGCGCGGCAGTGCTGTCGGGCCAGCCGAGCGTCGAGAACGGCCACAAGGCCGAAGAGAACCAGGTATCGAGCACATCCTCGTCCTGGCGCAGGGCGACGCCGGCCCCGATACGGTGCTGCGCGCGCACCTCGGCTTCGTCGCGGCCGACGTAGATGTTGTTATCGCCGTCGTACCACGCCGGAATGCGATGCCCCCACCACAGCTGCCGGCTCACGCACCAGTCCTTGATGTTGCGCATCCATTCGAAATAGGTGCGCGCCCAGTTCTCCGGCACGAAGCGGGTGCGACCCTGCTCCACGGCCGCGATGGCCGGCGTGGCGAGCGAGGCGATCTTCACGTACCACTGGTCGGTGAGATAAGGCTCGAGCACCGCGCCGCTGCGATCGCCGCGCGGCACCACCAGCCGGTGCTTGTCGATACGCTCGATGAGTCCGCCGGCCTCGAGTTCCGCCAGCACGCGCTTGCGGGCCTCGAAGCGCTCGAGTCCGCGGAAACGCTGCGGTACGGTGTCGGCGAGCGTGGCGCGCGGCGTGAAGATGTTGATCAGCGCCAGGTGGTGGCGCTGGCCGATGTCGTAGTCGTTGAAATCGTGCGCCGGTGTGACCTTGAGGCAGCCGGTGCCGAAGGCCGGGTCGACGTACGCATCGGCGATGACCGGCACGGAGCGTTCCACGAGCGGCACGAGCACGCGTTTGCCGATGAATTCCTGGTAGCGCGGATCCTGCGGGTGTACCGCCACCGCGGCGTCGCCGAGTATGGTCTCCGGGCGCGTGGTCGCCACCACCAGCTGACCCGCGCCGCCCTCGAGCGCGTAGCGCACGTGCCACAGCTGCCCCTCCTCCTCCTGCGCCTGCACCTCCAGGTCCGACAGCGCCGTGAGCAGCACCGGATCCCAGTTGACCAGGCGCTTGCCGCGGTAGATCAACCCTTCAGCGTGCAGCCGCACGAACACCTCGGTCACTGCGCGCGACAGCCCCGGGTCCATGGTGAAGCGCTCGCGCGACCAGTCGACCGAATCTCCCAGGCGCCGCATCTGTGCGCTGATGGCGCCGCCGGACTGCTCCTTCCACTGCCACACGCGCTCGAGAAAGGCCTCGCGGCCGATGTCGCTGCGCTTCACTCCCTGGGCGTTCAGCTGCCGCTCGACCACCATCTGCGTGGCGATGCCCGCGTGGTCGGTCCCGGGCTGCCACAGGGCATCGCGGCCACGCATGCGCTCGTAACGGGTGAGCGCGTCCATGAGCGTGTGCGCGAAGGCATGCCCCACGTGCAGCGTGCCGGTCACGTTCGGCGGCGGGATCATGATGCAATAGGGGGCGCCCCGGCCGCTGGGCGCGAACCAGCCGTGCGACTCCCAGCGCTCGTAGATACGCCGCTCGATGGCCTGCGGCGCGTACACCTTTTCCATTTACGGTCTTGAGATCCCGCGGGAACGTCGGGGGATTATAGCGGCTCGGGCAGCGCCGCCTTCGCCGCCGCTGCGGGTGCCGCGCCGCCAAGTGCGGGAGTTATGTGGCGTGGCGGCGGCGCCGCGTCGGCTGCTGTCGCGGACGGCAGAAGCGCACGTGGCGCAGGTTGCGGTCGTGGCTGGCGCCGTGACGGGTCAGCGAGCCGCGCGCTGCAGCAGAAAGTCCGCGAGCAGCGGCGTCGGCCGGCCCGTACTGCCCTTCTGCGCACCGCCCTGGTAGGCGGTGCCCGCGACGTCGAGGTGCGCCCATTTGAGTCCCTGGGTGAATTTGCTGAGGAAAGTCGCGGCGGTGATTGCGCCGCCGTCGCGCCCGCCGACATTGGCAAAGTCGGCGAAGTTGCTCTTGAGCGCTTCCGCGTATTCCTCGGTCAGCGGCAACTGCCAGCAGCGATCGTCCGCGCGTACCCCCGCCTCCAGCAGCTCGCGCACCAGCGGTTCGTCGTTCCCCATGACGCCGGAGTGATGATGCCCCAGGGCGATGACGCACGCGCCGGTCAGCGTGGCGACGTCGATCACCGCTTGCGGGTGGAAGCGGCGCGCGTAGTGCAGAGCGTCGCACAGAATGAGCCGCCCCTCGGCATCGGTGTTGAGAATTTCCACCGTCTGTCCGGAGGCGCTGGTGGCGATGTCCCCCGGCTTGACCGCCCTGCCGCCCGGCATGTTCTCCACCGCCCCGATCAGTCCGACCAGGTGCAGCGGCAGGCGCAGCGATGCGGCGAAGGTGAGCGCGGCGATCACCGCCGCCGCGCCGCTCATGTCGAACTTCATCTCATCCATGCCGGGGGGGTCTTTCAGCGAGATGCCGCCGCTGTCGAAAGTAACGCCCTTGCCGACCAGCACGATCGGCGGCTGCGCCTTGGCTCGGCCGCGGTGCTCCAGCACGATGAAACGCGGCGCCTGATGGCTGCCCTGCGCAACTGCGAGCAGGCACCCCATCTTCTCGCGCCGCATGGCGGCGGCATCGAGCAGCCGCACGCTGAGCGACGCCGAGCGCTTGGCGAGCGCACGCGCCTGCTCGGCGAGAAACGTCGGCGTGCAGACGTTGGCGGGCAGATTCGCCAGATCACGCTGCACCTGGGCGGCGGCGGCCACCGCCGCGCCGTGTGCCAGGCCGCGCTCGGCGGCGGCCGCCTTGCGCACCGGGCCGGCCAGCACCCTGGCGAGGGCGGGCGCGGGCGCTTTCTTGCCGGTCTTCAGGTCATTGACCCGATAGAGCGCCGCGCCGGTGAGCTCTGCGACCGCCCGGCCGAAATAATAATCATCCAGCTGCTTCGCTTCGGGGCGGTCGATGGCGACCGCACAGCTGGCGATGCGCGTGCGCGCCAAGGCCGCCGCCGCGGCCGCCCAGGCCTTGCGCCAGCTCCTGCGGTGATAGCTCTTCTTCGCCCCCAGCCCGGTGAGCAGCACGCGCGAGGCCTTGATGCCGGGCAGCTCGCCAACGAGCAGCGTGTCGCCCGCGCGGCCGGCGAAGTCACCACGCTCGAGCAGAGCCTTCAGCCGGCCCGCGCAGGCCGCATCCACGCTGCGCGCCTCGCCGCTGAGCTCTGCCTCCTCGAACACGCCGAGGACCAGGCAATCCACGCCGACAGTCGCCAAGCCCTTGGTCCAGACCCCGAATTCCATGCCCTATCCCCTCACCGTTGAGCCGCGCGTACGTTACGATTTACCTTAGTCGCGCCTCGCGAGTGCCGCGCTCCGTTTGATGCTTATTGAACGCGCGAGGCGCCGCCACGGCTGCAAGCGATGACAAGTGTAACTCAAGAGCCCGCTGGGTTTGGGTAGGGGAGCGACTCGTTGGGGAATACCCTCGGTCGCTACGTTCTGCGCGAGGTGGTGACGGCCTGGCTGGTCGTCACCGCCGTGCTGCTGGTCATTTTGCTGGCGAACCAGCTGGTGGGGGTGCTGGAGCGCGCCGCCGCCAACCAATACCCGGGGGGCGTCGTGCTGGAGCTGATCGTCCTGGGGGCGCTGCAGAACCTCTCGCTGCTGCTGCCCGTCGGGCTGCTGCTCGGGGTGGTGCTGGCATTCGGCCGGCTGTATCACGACAGCGAGATGGCGGCGGCGCTGGCGTGCGGGGTCGGGCCGGCGAACCTGTATCTGCCCGTGGCGCTGCTCGCGGTGCTCGGCACGGCCGGGTTGGCATGGCTCACCCTGTTGCTGGCGCCGGATGCCACCGCGCGTGCGCTCAGTCTGCGCAGCGCGGCGCTGCGCGCCGGGCAGTTCGCTCCGCTCTCGCCCGGGAAGTTTCGCATCTTCAGCGGCGGCAACGTCGTGGTGTACGCGCACGACATCAATCCCGACGGCACGCTCGCCGGCGTGTTCGTGGAGCGCAATCGCGGCGCGCTGGTCGAGGTGGCGCTCGCCGAACGGGCGCGGCACACAGTCACGGCGGACGGCATGACACACATACTCACTCTGTATGACGGCGAGCGTTTCGAAGGCGTGCCCGGTGGGCCGGAGTTTCGCATCGTGCGCTTCGCCGAGCACGTGATGCCGGTGCAGGTGCCGGTGAGCAGCGACGCGGTCAGGACTCTCGAAGCCCGATCCACCGCGAGCCTGTTCGACTCGCGCGACGCCAGCGAGCGCGCCGAACTGCACTCGCGCATCGCCATGCCGCTCATGTGCGCGGTGCTGGCGCTGCTCGCTGTGCCGCTGGCGCGCCTGAAGCCGCGGCAGGGTCGCTACGCGCGCGTGTGGCTCGCGGTGGTGATCTTCTTCCTGTATGTCAATCTCATCTCCGTCGGCAAGGTGTGGATTGCGCGTGGCACGATCCCGGAATTCCTCGGGCTGTGGTGGACGCACGCGGCGGTGGTGCTGCTCGCGCTCATGGTGATCGTGGGGCCGGGGCTGAGTAACCGGCTGCGCTACCGGGTGCGCGGACTATGAGTGTGCTCGACCGCTACGTCGTGCGCGCCATCTTGAGCTCGGTGCTGCTGGTGATGCTGGTGGTGCTGGTGCTCGGCGCGCTGTTCGTGTTCATCGATCAGCAGGATGACATCGGCACCGGCCACTACACCGCGCTCGGCGCCTTCTGGTACACGCTGCTCAATATGCCGCAGCTCGCCTACGAGCTGCTGCCGATCACCGCGCTCATCGGCTCGCTCCTGGGGCTGGGCTCGCTGGCGCGGGGCAGTGAGCTGACGGTGGTTCGCGCCAGCGGTGTGTCGATCGTGCGCCTGGCCGGTATTGCGCTGCTTGCCGGGCTGCTGCTGATCCTGGTCGAGCTGCTGCTGGGCGAGGTGCTCGCCCCGCCGCTGCAACAGGCGGCCCGCGAGCAGAAGGCCTTCAGCAAGCTGAGCAACGTCAGCTTCGGTGGCGGCGGCGGCGCCTGGGTGCGCGACGGCGACCTGATCCTCAACGTGGCCGGGCAGTACAGCCAGCGCCAGTTCGGCAGCATGCAGATCTTCGAGCTGTCGCCGCAGCACCGCCTCATCGCCCTGGGGCACGCCACGCGCGCCACCGCCGGCTCCCGGGGCAAGTGGCTGCTGAGTGACTACACCGAGTCGCGCTTCGCGGACGATGCGGTGACGACCCGCCCGCCCGGGCAGCGCCTGCTCGCATCGAAACTCACCGCGGGGTTCCTCGGTCTCGCGGTCGAGGATCCGAAGCAGCTCACCAGCCGCGCCCTGTGGCGGCTGATCCGCTACTACCGCAGCAATGCGCTCGACACGCGCGAGTACCTGTTCGCGTTCTGGTCGCGCATCGCGCGCACCCTCGCCATCGCCTTCGCGGTGCTGCTGGCGATTCCGTTCGTGCTCGGCTCGCTGCGCTCCGCGGGCGCGGGCACGCGCATGATGCTGGGGCTCATTCTCGGCATCGGCTTCTTCCTGCTGCAGCGGCTGATCGAGAGCGGCACGATCGTGTTCGATCTCAATCCGGTGGTGCTCGCCTGGCTGCCCACCGCGTTGCTCGCGACGGTGACCGTGGGGCTGTTGGCCCGCGCGCGCTGAGCAGCGGCGCGCCCAACGCCAAGGCGGGCGCAGCGCTAGCGGTCGTATTCGTCGTGGCGGCGCACCCAGTAGGGACCGCGGCCGGCTTCATCGCGGCCCCTGGGCGTGAGGTCCAGGAGGTTGTAGTCGGTATTGAGGAGGTCGATTCCGCGTGCGTACGCCGAGTAGGTGTGAAACACGCGCTCCTGCTCGTCCTTGAAGAACACGCTCACTCCCTCGCGTTCGGCGACCCCAGGATCCTGCCAGACGTAGTTGTAGAACGCCCTGCGAGCCTCGAGCTCCCGCGGGGTGAAGGACACGCGGTAGTCGAAGTTGAAATCGCTCCCGAGCGAGGACACCCACTTGAAGCTCCAGCCCATGCGCTTGTGGTAGGCGGCGAGCCTGGCGTACGGGGCGCGGGACACCGCGATCATGGTGACATCGCGCTGGTTCAGGTGCACGATCCCGCCGTTGAAGTTGTCGGCCCAGTGCGAGCAGTGCGGGCATCCGGCGTCCCAGTCCGGTGCGAACATGAAGTGATAGACGATCAATTGGCTGCGGCCGGCGAACAGCTGTGGCAGGGTCTGCCGGCCGTCCGGTCCCTCGAAGACGTACTCCCTGGTGACTGCCTCCCACGGCAACTCGCGCCGCAGCGCGCTCACCTGATCGCGCAGACGTGTGAACTCCTTTTCCTTCGCCAGCAATTCCTTGCGCGCCGCCAGCCATTCCTCCGCCGCTACCACCGCGTGCGTCATGGGGGTCCTCCGCAAGTGCCGGCCGTGAACTGCGGGCGGCCGTCGTTGATCGACACCCACGGCAGCTTGTCACCGACCCACAGGTGCACCTGCGGCTCGAGCGCCGTCGGGTCATCCAGGGTGGCGAGCGCCACGTCGATCTCGGCGGCGCGGGCCTCGTTATGATAGGTCAGCGAGGTGCCGCACACGCCACAGAATCCGCGCGTGACACCCGGCGATGAGCGGTATTCGGCGAGGGCGCCGCGGGTGAGGCGGAAACTCGTACGCGCAAAAGTCCCCCAGGGAACCATGGGCGCACCGGCGGCCCTGCGGCAACTGGCACAGTGGCAGAAGCACGGGTTGCTCACCGCCCCCGACACCTGGTAGCGCACGCCGCCGCACAGGCAGCCGCCGAGGTAGCAGCTCTCGACCATGGAGCGACGGTACCACTCGTTGCCCGGCGGAGCCATTCAGTCGACAATCGCGCACCCTTGGTATCCGCCGCGAGGCCCGAATGATGGGAGCCGCAGGGTTCAACGGCGCACTGGTCGCGGCCCTCATGCTCGCGAGCGCAGTGGGGCAGGCCGCGGATCTCAGGGTGCGCGTCGATGCGCGCGAGGTCGCGCGCAAGCGCGTGCATACGGATCTGACACTGGCCGTGCAGCAGGGCCCGCTCACGCTGGTGTTTCCGAAATGGATTCCGGGCGAGCACGGACCGAGCGGGCCGCTCGAGTCCATCATCGCGCTCACGATCCGCGCGAACGATGCGCCGCTGCCCTGGCGACGCGACCCGCGCGACATGTACGCGCTCAGCGTGACCGTGCCGCGCGGGGCCACGCACCTCGAGATCGCGCTCGATACCGGCCTGCCGACCGAGGGCGGACATTTCAGCACCGGGCCGACGAGCAGTGAGCAGCTCGCCGTCCTGCCGTGGAACGAATTCGTCCTGTTGCCCAAGGGGCGCGACGCCGGCACCCTGAGCACCGAGGCCACGGTATTCGCGCCGCCCGGGTGGCAGCTCATCTGCGCGCTCGAGCTGCGCCCGCAGGCGGACGGGGGTGTTGAGCTCGAGCCGGCCTCACTCGCGCGCCTGATCGACTCGCCACTGCAGATGGGCCGCTACGCGAAGCGCATCGAGCTGCCGGGAGCGGCGCCGTTTCCCGAGCTCAAGCACCGCCTCTCGCTGGTCGCCGACAGCGCTGCGGCGCTCACGGTGCCCGGGGACTTTGCCGTCGGGTACGGCCGCCTGGTGCAGCAGGCAGGGAGTCTGTTCGGGACTCGCGTGTACCGCCACTACACCTGGCTCCTGACGCTCTCGGACCACGTGGCGCATTTCGGGCTCGAGCACCACGAGTCCAGTGACGATCGCGTGGATGAGAACTCGCTCGCGGAGGCGCCGCTGCGTGAAGGCGTTGCGGACCTTCTCGCCCACGAGTATGTGCACAGCTGGAACGGCAAGTACCGCCGTCCGGCAGGCCTGCTGAGCCCCGATTACCAGCAGCCGATGGACGGGTCGCTCCTGTGGGTGTACGAAGGCCTTACCCAGTTCTGGGGCACGGCGCTGCCGGTGCGCGCCGGCCTGGTCACACCCGAGAGCTACCGCGAAATGCTCGCCAGCCTGGCGGGGAGCTTCGACACAGAGCCTGGGAACCGCTGGCGGCCCATGGCGGACACCGCGGCGGCGGCGCAGATTCTGTTCAGCGCCCCGGATGCCTGGACGCTCAGCCGCCGCAGCGTCGATTTCTACGAGGCGTCCGTGTTCCTGTGGCTCAACGTCGACGCCGAGCTGCGCGCTCGCAGCGCCGGGCGCGCCTCGCTGGATGATTTCGTCAAGCGCTTCTACGCCGGAGCGGGCGGGGCACCGGCGCTCAAGCCGTACGTGGAAGCGGACGTCTATGCCACGCTGGCGGCCATCGCACCCGGGGACTGGCGCGCCCTCATTCGCCGTCATCTCGACACGACCGGTACGCAGGCGCTGCTCGCGGGCCTGCAGAGCGCCGGCTGGCAGCTGAGCTATTCGCCCGAAAGGAATTCCTACATCGAGACCCGGCAGAAGCGCAGGAAAACCGTCGAGCGCCAGTGGTCCATCGGCCTCAGGATCAATGACAAGGGCGATGACAAGGGCACGATCATCGACACCGTCGAGGACCGCGCAGCCGCGCAAGCCGGCGCCGGCCCCGGCATGAAGATCATCGCCGTGAACGGTCGCAAGTACTCGGTCGAGGTGCTCGATGCAGCCATTGCCGCGGCGCACGAGACCCGCAAGCCCATCGAGCTGCTGGTGGAAAGCGCTGATTACTACCGCACGCTCAGCGTGGCGTACTTCGACGGCGCGCGCTACCCGCACCTGGCCCGCGTCGATGCCCGGCCCGACACCCTGGCGGAGGTGCTGAAGGCGCGGACCAACTGAGCCTCGGACTTGGCTGAGCCTGGGACCTGGCCGCGCCGCCCCGGCTCGTTGGCGCGCCCGGTTCCGGGCGCATACACTTGCGCGCTTTGCCGCGCGTCGCTTTGACGCGCGGCCAACAAACCAACGGGGGGAGACTCATGAGAATCTATATCTCAGCACTGCTGCTGGTGCCCGCGGTTGCGCTCGCGAGTAGCGCGTTCGATGGCACGTGGAAGTCGCGCCTGGACTCATTCAAGGTGGCCGGGAAGCCAGACAGCTTCCTGCTCGTGGACGGGGAGTACACCTGTTCGAGCTGCAATCCGGAGCTGAAGGTCAAGGCGGACGGCGTCTCGCACAAAGTGACCGGGCACGCGTACTACGACGAGGCGATGGTGAAGGTCATCAGCCCGACTTCCATCGAGCTCACGATCAAACAGCAAGGCAAGGAGATCGGCACGACGACCTACAGCGTTTCCGCGGATGGCGCGACGCTCGCGGGCAAGTTCGTAGACCACAGCGGAGCGAAGGAGGCCACGGGGTCATTCACTGAGAAGCGTGTCGGGGCCGCGCCGTCCGGAGCACACGCGGTCTCCGGCTCGTGGCTGACGGATCAGGTGAGCGCGGGAAACGATGCGCTGCGCACCGTGCAGTACGAAATGATGCCCGACCACTTCATCATGCACTGGAACGGTCAGAGCTACGACGCAAAGTTCGACGGCAAGGAGTATCCCGTCGCCGGTGATCCGGGGCACACCGTCGTGACGCTCAAGAGGCTCGACGACAACACCGTGGAAGAGACCGACCATCGCCAGGGCAAAGTCGTCGACGAGATTCGCCTCGCGGTGGCGAAGGACGGCAAGACCGTGCAAGTGACCGATAAGGACGTAGCGCACGGGCAGACGACGACCTACACGCTCGAGAAGCAGAAGCAATGATGTGACAGCGCCGCGCGCCCGGGAGCCGCGAGGCTTCCGGCGCGTCTTGTCGCGCGTCGGGTCAGCCGCTCAGTGGTAGCGGTGCCCGGGAAACAGCCGGCAGTAGATGCAGTCCGCGCCGCTCGGGTTGTCGACCATGAAGTGGCGGACCCAGTAGCCGTCTTCCCGCGAAGCAGCGAACTCGAAGGTCTGGCTCTCGAGGTCGTGTCCGACCACTTCCACCGCCCCCTCCGTTTCGAGGATCTCGGCGGCGCGCGCCGTTTCGATCGCGCCGCGTGGGTGGACCGCGATGGTGGCCGCGCCGCACTCGACACGCTCGACCAGCAGCTCCACGAACGGCCGCTCCTCGTCCTCAGTCAGCAGGGTGAGGAAATACTGCGCGAACCTTGCGCGTGCCGAGGCTGCGGGATGCAGTCCCGCCCGTCCCGGCTCGCAGGATGCCGTCAGCTCGACCCGGTCGGTCGGAAACCCGTCGCCCACCAGCCGGGTGCGCACACGGTCCGCGACCCCGTACTCGTTGAACACGGCGAGTAACACAGCGCTCATGCCCGTCTCCTGGCCCTTGCTGCCGAGTAAGTGACTTGGCCCACGGAAAAAATTCTACGCCTGGCCCCTGAGCCCGTGGATCGGCTGTTCCCCCCGTTTCCGTGGGGTGTGCGCCTGACTTAATGCCCCGCAATATCCCTCCAGGGGAGGGTAATTCGACCCCTCACAGCCTAGGATCCCAAGCCTGCGCCTGCGGGAGAGACCTACATGACTACGCTGACCCTCGGGCCACTGGCCCAGATCGCGCGAACAGTCCGGGACATCAAGGAGTCCGAGGCGTGGTACGGCGCGACGCTCGGTCTGCCGCACCTGTACACCTTCGGCTCGCTGGCGTTCTTCGACTGTGGTGGGACGCGGCTGATGCTCAGCGCGCAGGAAAAGCCCGCCCCTGAGTCCATTCTCTACCTGCGCGTCGCGGACGTCCGGACGGCCTACGACCTGCTGCGCTCGCGCGGCATCGAGTTCATGGACGCACCCCACCTGATTCACCGCCATGCGGACGGAACCGAGGAGTGGATGGCGCACTTCAATGACCCGGAGGGACGACCCCTGGCGATCATGTCGCAGGTGAAGCCCTGAAGCCGGTGCGGACCTGGATCGGACTGTTCCGCGGCATCAACGTGGGCGGCCACCACAAAGTGCCCATGAAGGATCTGGTGACCGTGCTGCGCGGGCTGGGATTTGAGGAAGTAAGAAGCTACATTCAAAGCGGCAATGTCGTGTTCAGGGCCTCGGGTACCGCGGCCGCGCTCATCGAGGATATCGGCGCTGCGGTCTCCCGGCGTTTTGGCTTTCGCCCGTTCCTGGTACTCCTGGATGCGAAGCAACTCGCCCAGGCGGCGGCGGCCAATCCCTTCCCCGCGGCGCAGGCGCGACCGCAGTCGCTGCACCTGTGGTTTCTCCAGAAAGCCCCGGGGTCCGCGCGTCTCGAGCGACTGCAGGCCCTGCGGGCGGCGAGTGAGAAGGTCGCGTTGCGCGGCAAGGTCCTGTACCTCTGCGCCCCGCAAGGCATCGGGCGTTCGAAATTCGCGGCCCGCGCCGCAACCCTGCTCGGCGTCGCGGCGACGGCCCGAAACTGGCGCACCGTAACGGAGCTGTTGGCGATGGCGCGCAGCGCGGCGTAGATCCCGGGCGCTATTTCGGAGTATCAGGCGGGGCGGGATTGTCCGGCGATGCATCCTTGCCGGGCGTCGCCGCCTTGCCGGCTGGGGGCTTGCCGGCTGCCGGGGTCTTGCCGGCTGGGGTCCTACCGGCTGCGGGCACCTTGCCTGGGGCGGACTCCATGGCGGTCTTCTTCACCGGCTGTGGCAGCTTCTTGAGCAGCTCTTCGAGCGGACGAAAGATGGCCGCGTACTTGTAATCGGGGATCTCGAACTCCCAGCCACCGAGGCGCGCATTGCGCGTCTGCGCCTCCGCTTCGGTTTGCTTCGCGGTGGCGTGTGTGCTCAAGGTCACGAGCGAGCGCGCGCCGTCCTTGCGGCCTGCGACGTCGACCTCGAGGCCGTCGAAGGTGCGGAACAGGGCGTGCGCCGCACCCGCGTCCGCGGTGGCACTCGCCTTGCGCACATCATCGAAGGTGAGCGAACTCAGGGAGCCCGCGATCCCGTCCGCAGCGCCTGGACTGGTCAGCTCGCGGCCCCCGGGGAGAGGTGTCACGGTGAAGTCGGTCTGCTCCTTCTTCTCGCGCGTGACGCTGAAGCCCGGACCCTGGTGGGGTTTTTCTTCGACCTGACGTACGCGCTCGGGCGCCACGTCGATCAACGCGCGGTCGAGCCATCCCTTGGGGTCGGCATCCACGGTGAGCAACGGCGCCGCGAGCAGAGTCTGGGGGGCGTTGGCGACGCGCACGTACCCGGACTTGGCGCTCGAGGACTTGCCGACGATGAGCGCCCAGGTTCGAGCGGGGGTGAGCACCTCGACGCGCGTCCCTGTGGCCTTGGGCGAGTCGACGTCCTGCACGCCGAGCTGCGGGTAGTTTGCCGGCAAGCGGGTCTTCTCCTCGACGATGTTGAGCGCGCCGAGATCGAGCAGCAGCTTGCGCACCTTGTCCGGGTCGGCCGGCCAGCCACGCTCGCCGACGCTCCAGCCGGCGCCGTTCCTCTTCAGCGTGGCGTGGGTGCCGTCGGCCTTGCGCAGCGCGACCTCGGTCACGGCATTGACGTGATGCTCGAGGTCCGGCAACACCAGGTCCCCGGCCAGCGTGGCGCGCTCCAGGTGCCGTTGGGACGCGACCCACATGGCGAAGCCAACCAGCGCCAGCCCGGCGACCAGAAGCGCGACGACACGGCCTGCACTCATGGCTCACCCTGAGGTCAGCGCTGGCCGGTGTCGCCGGCGACGCCACGCGGCCATGAGCAGCGCCCCCACGGCGAACAGCGCCGGCACCACCATGATGTTGATGATCTTGAGGGTCGTGCCCAGGCCCTTGATGTCCGCGTCCAGCCCGGCACGCACGGCGCGCAGCTCCTTGCGGATGCGCAGCTTCTCGGTCTGGAAGTGCTCGATTTCCTTCTCCTGCTCGGGTGTGATGATGAGCGCGGCCTGCTTGCTGCCCTTGGACCGCAGCGCGGTGAGCTTGTCTTCGGTTTCGCGCAACTGCTGCTCGAGCTCCTGCTCCTTCACCCGGAAGCGCTCATCTGCCGCACGCCGCAGTTTTTCCACGCGCTCGAACGGTCGCGTGAACGAGGCGCGGCCGCGCACGCTGATGAGGTCGGTGCTGCCGGCGAGATTGTCGAGCGCGTTCTCAACGAGATCGCCGTTGCTCGCCCACGCCTGCGCGATACGCTGGCCGAAGAAGCTCTGCTCACGCACCCACAGATAATCGGACAGCAGGTCGGTGTCGGCGAACACGACCAGACTGAGAGGTCGTGCGGATTCCTTCAGGGCGCTCTGGCCGGCGGGCAGCGTCACGCCCGCCGGCGGGCCCGCCGGGAAGGCGCTGTGCACGTTGCCGCTGACGCGCGCGGCGATCGTGTAACGTCGGCCGGTGGGCTTGAATCCGTCGCGCAGCGTCGCCGGATCGAACAGCATGCGGAAGCGTGCGGCCGGCAGTGCTTGCGCGTCGGTGCTCGACTGCACCAGCGGCTCGAAATGCACCTTCGCGTCCTTGACGGGCTCCAGGTAGCCGGCGGTGGCCAGGTTGACGTTCGACAGTCCGGCGGTGATCACGTCGGAGGCCGTGAAGCTGCCCTTGTCGAGCCCGAGCACACCCAGGTGCTCGACCGGCGGCTCTCCCTGGCGCATGGTCACCGACAAGGCGTGGGCACGGTCGGCGACCACCTCGGCGGGGTTGAACTGCACGCCCCAGGCGCCAAGCAGTGCGGTGAGGTGCGATGACTTGTCCGCGCCCATGGCCGCCATCGGATTGCCCGCCTCGGCGCCGGACCGATCGGACTGGGCGAGCGGGTCGACGAACGCCAGGATGTGTCCGCCGCGCAGCGCGTACTGGTCGATGGCGAATTGCGTCGCCGGGGACAGGTCCTTCGGGTGCACCAGCACCAGCACGTTCACGTCCGGCTCGATGCGGGTCGCGGTCGGTTCGAGGGGCCGCAGGTCAAAGAGCTGCTGCGCCTCGCTGTACACGACCCACGGCTCGCGCATCTGACCGGTCTGCGGATCGAAGCCCGGACCCATCGGCAGCGACGACAGCCAGGCCACTACGGGCTTCTTGGGGTTGGCGAGCTGATAGACCAGCTTGACGACGTCGTATTCGAGGAACTGCTCCTTGTTCGGATCGAAGAACTCGATGGCGCCGTGGCCGTCGGTGGAATTGGTTCCGGCCAGGCCGAAATAGAACTGCGTACCGGTGGCTCCCACCGCAGTGCCGCGCACGCCGAGCTCGGAGGCGCGGTCCTCCTCCTCCGAGAACGGCTGCGGGTCGATCACGTGCAGGCGCAGCCGGCCGCCGGAGCGCGCGGCGAGTTCCTCGAGGAACTCGCGCACCCGCACGCCGTAGGTCTTCAGCTGCGGCAGCTGCGCCGCGGTCTTTGCCGAGAAGAAGAAATACAGGTTGATCGGCTCCTTGATGCTGGCGAGGATCCGGTCGGTTCCCGCCGCGGTGGTGTAGAGACGATTCTGCGTGAGATCCAGCCGCCAGCCGCGCAGCGCGTGGTTGAACAGTATCGTGAGGCCGATGAACAGCAGCGCGAGCCCCAGGAGCGTGCCGCCGCCGAGTGTCGAGCGTGTGTTCATAGGTCTTTACGCAGGTTGAGCGCGATCGCGGTCGCCAGCAGGAAGAAACCGATCAGCATCGCGAAGTACAGCAGGTCGCGCACGTCGATGACGCCCTTGGCGATGGACTCGAAATGGGTGAGGAACGACAGCGAGGCGATCGCATCCACCAGCGCCTGCGGTGCCCAGCTGCGAAACACATCGAGCACCAGGGGGAAGCCGGCCAGCAGGAACACGAAGCACCCGGCCACGCCCAGAATGAACGCCACCACCTGGTTGCGCGTCAGCGCCGACATGCACGAGCCGATGGCGAGAAAACCGCCGGCGAGCAGCAGGCTGCCGAGGTAGGCGGCCAGGATCGCGCCGTTGTCGGGACTGCCCAGGTAGTTGACCGCGATCCACAGCGGGAAGGTGAGCGCCAGCGCGAGCGCGGTGAATATCCAGGCGGCGAGAAACTTGCCGAGCACCGCGTCCCACAGCTCCACCGGCTGGGTCATCAGCAGCTCGATGCTGCCGGACTTGCGCTCCTCGGCCCACAGCTTCATCGAGATCGCCGGAATCAGGAACAGGTACAGCCAGGGGTGGAAGGTGAAGAACGGGTCGAGATCCGCCTGGCCGCGCTCGTAGAAGCCCCCCAGGTAGAAGGTGAAGGCGTTGGCCAGCACCAGAAAGATGAGTATGAAAACGTACGCCAGCGGGGTCGCGAAGTAACTCGCGAGCTCGCGGCGCATGATGATGCCCACGTTGCGCACCCGACGATCCTCAGGCGGTGATGCTGCGGAACACCTCGTCGAGGCGCCCGGACTCCAGGTGCAGCTCCTTCAGCTTCAGTCCCTGGCGTGCGGCGAGCTCGGAAAGGGCCGGCAGAATGGTCGCGCCGGAGCGCGGCAGGGCGGTGAGCCGCGCATCGCGCTCGCTCACCTCGACCTGCGCGACCGCGGGCAGCCCCGCCACGGCGTCGCGGGCGCCGGCGAGCTGGCCGGGCTCCTCGAGCTGCATGGACACCGCGTTGTGATAGCGCGAGCGGGCGGCGAGCCCGGCGGGGCTGTCGTCGGCGACGATGCGACCGCGGGAGATGATGATCGCCCGGGTGCACACCGCGTCGACCTCCTCGAGAATGTGCGTGGAGATGACGATGATCTTGTCGCGCGCCATGTCGTTGATGAGCGTGCGCACCTCGTGCTTCTGGTTGGGATCGAGGCCGTCGGTGGGCTCGTCGAGAATCAGCACCGGCGGGTCGTGCACGATCGCCTGGGCGAGGCCCACGCGGCGGCGAAAGCCCTTGGAGAGCGTCTCGATGGTCTGGTCGAGTACGCCGCCGAGCTGCAGGTGCTCGATCACGTGCGCCAGCCGCTGCTCACGGCGCGCGCCCTCGAGCGCGCGCAGGTCCGCGATGAACGCCAGGAAACGCCGCACCGTCATCTCGCCGTAGCTCGGCGCTCCTTCGGGCAGATACCCGAGGGCCGCCTTGGCGGCGAGCGGCTCGCGCGCGACGTCGTGACCGCAGATGTTGGCGCTGCCGGAAGTCGGCGTGACGAACCCGGCGAGCATGCGCATGGTGGTGGTCTTGCCGGCGCCGTTGGGTCCGAGGAAGCCGAGCACCTCACCCGGGCCAACCTGAAAGCTCACGTCTTCCACCGCCGTGAGCGAGCCATAGTGTTTGGTCAGGCGTTCGGTCTTGATCATGGAAGTCCCGTCGCTTTCAAAGCGCGCGATTTTGACCGGGGCGTGGTGCGGAATTCAACTGTGGATAAATTCTCTAGTAATATCTTGGTGTTATACTGCGTACTTCATGTGATACCGAGGGAGCGGGCGAGCGCGCGCACTAGGAACTGAAGCGCCGCCGCGTGCGCCAGAACAGGATGCACAGCGCACCGCCGAGCATGCCGCCCAGATGGGCGAAGTGCGCCACGCCCTGCTGTCGGCCGGTCACGCCGAAGAACAGCTCGAGCAGGCCGTACACCGTCACGAACAGCCACGCGGGCATCGGAATGGGCGGAAACAGCAGGATGATGCGCTGCCTGGGGAAATACCAGGCAAAGGCGAGCAGCACGCCGAACACGCCTCCCGAGGCGCCGATCACTTCCTCCTGCGCGCCGGAGCCACTCTGCACCAGCAGCTGTGTCAGCGCCGCGGTGAGCACGCACACCAGGTAGAACGTCACCAGGCGCCGGCCTCCCCAGTACGCCTCCAGCGCGCGACCGAACATGAACAACGCGAACATGTTGAAGAAAATGTGGACCAGGTTGCCGTGCAGGAAGGCATAGCTGAGCAGCTGCCAGGGTCTGAACAGCGGGCTGCCGAGCGGCCACAGCGCAAACAATCCGGCCATGAGATCCGGGGCCAGCTGTTGCAGCAGGAACACCGCGACGTTGATGAGGATCAGGGCCCGCGTGGCGGGCGGCAGCAGACTGAACATCCACCCATCTTAACCGGTGTTGAATCCTTGCCGGTCCTTAAATCCGCCGCTGCAGAAAAACCAGATCCAGCCAGCGCTCGAACTTGTAGCCCACCTCGCGCAGCCGCCCCGCCCGCTCGAACCCGAGGCGCTCGTGAAAACGTATGGAGGGGGCATTGTCCGCATCCACACCGCCGATCATGACGTGTTTGTTGAGAGCGGCCGCGCGCGGAAACAGCGCCGTCAGCAAGGCCGTGCCGACCCCGCGACCGCGGGCATCGGCGCGCACGTGCACCGAGTGCTCGACCGTGAAACGGTACCCCGGCCAGGCGCGAAAGTCGCCGAAGCTCGCAAAGCCGAGCACGCCGGAAGGATCCCGCGCCACCAGCACCGGATACTGCTGCGCGACGCGCTTGTGCCACCACTGCCGCCGCTCATCGAGCGTCACCGGCAGGTGCGAGTAGATCGCGGTCGAGGTCGCGACCACGTCGTTGTAGATGGCGAGGAGACCTTCGAGGTCGGACTCGGCCGCGTCGTGGATCTGTGCCTGGAGCGCCGCCGCCTCTGCCAAATCGCGCCTCCCGCCCGTCAGGCCGCGCGCAGCGACTCGCGCAGGAACTGCACCAGCGGCGGGCTGTTGCTATGGGCGACGTTGAAGCGCAGCCACTGGCGGCAGCCCTGCGCGGCGGAGAACAGCGAGCCGCGCGCCAGCAGGATCGAGTGAGCGCGGGCGCGCCGCACCAGCTCATCGACCGGGGCCGATTCGGGCACCCGGCCCCACAGGAAGATGCCTTCCCCCGGCGCCGGCTCGAACTCGATGCCCGCGGACGCGAGCGCGGCACGCGTGTCGCGCCGCAGGCGCGCCAGCCGCGCGCGCGTGTGCTCCACGTGACGCCTGTAGCGCCCGGTATCGAGGACCTCGGACACGTAGCACTCGAGCAGCGTCGAGCCCGAGAGCACCGACAGGACCTTGCGCTGCACGAGTTGCGCGATCAGTGCGGCGTCGGCGGCGATGAAACCCACGCGCAGTGCCGGCCCGATGAGCTTGGTGTAGCTGCCGACGTAGATGACGTGGCGCAGCGCGTCGATCTGCGCCAGGCGCACCGCGCTACCGGCGTACAGGTCCCCGTACACATCGTCTTCCACCAGCGCAAACCCGAACTGCTCCGCGAGCGAGAGAATGCGGTGGCAGTGCGCCGGGTCGGCGCTCGAGCCGGTCGGGTTGTGCACCAGGGTCTGCATGAAAAAGGCGCGCGGCCGGTGCGCGCGGGCCGCCGCTTCCAGCGCCGCGAGATCCGGGCCGTCGGCATGACGCGGCACGGGAATCAGTCGCACGTGATGCGCGCGCAGCTGCTCGAACAATACGAAGTAGCCGGGATCCTCCACCAGCACCGCGTCCCCGGGCGAGAGCAGGATGCGCGCCAGCAGGTCGAAGGCGTGCGATGCGCCGTAGGTGGTGACGATGTTGGCGGCTGGCGCGGCGATGCCGTGCTGCAGCAGGCGCGCGGCGATCTGCTCGCGCAGCTCACCCAGTCCCTCCGCCGGGCACGGCAGCCACGGGCGGGTACGCCGGCCGCGCACCAGGCGCGTCAGCACGCCCGCGGAGCCCGCCTCCAGCAGCCAGCTCTCGGGCAGGAAGCCCGAGCCGGCGGCGATGACGTCCCCGCGCTGCTGCAGGCACTGGCGCGCGAGCTCCAGGGCATCCGAGCCGAGCTCCGGCAGGGCTTCGATGGCGGCGAGCGGCGCCGACAGCAGGCGCTGGGTGACGAAGAATCCGCGCCCGGCGCGCGGCTCGATCAGCCCGCGGGCGACCAGCCGGTCGTAGGCGTCCACCACCGTGAAGGGGCTGGCGCCGACCTGGCGGGCGAGCTTGCGGATCGACGGCAGACGCGCGCCCGCCGGCAGCTGCCCGTCCCGCACCAGCTGTGTGACGCGCTCGCAGATCTGATCGACCAGCGGCTGGTGCGAATCGCGGCTCAGCTCGAACATCTGAAACCCTCGGCGTCCGGGTCGCCTCACCTCAGCATCATGACGGCCGTCGTGGCCAACGCAAGGGCCATGGCGAGGTTGAACGCCAGGCGCCCGCGCGGGGCGGCGAGCAGGCCGCGCAGCGAGCTGCCGAACAGCGCCCAGACCGTCATGCACGGCACTCCGATGCCCTCCATGATTCCCGCCATGTAGCCGCCGCGCAGCAGCAGTCCGAGCTCCTGGGGCAGAAACAGCGTCGCCGCGGTCAGCGTCATCACCCACGCCTTGGGGTTGAGGAACTGGAACATCGCGGCCTCGAGGAAGGTCACCGGCCGGCGGCCGGCGCGCGCCTCGGTGTCGCTCCGACCGAGCAGCCGCCAGCCGAGATACAGCAGGTACGCCGCGCCCACCCAGCCGAGCGCACGCTGCAGCGCCGGCCAGCGGGCGAACAGCGCGGAGAGGCCCGCGCACACCGCGAGCAGCTGTACTGCGAATCCGACACCGACGCCCACGATGTGCGGCAGCGTGCGCCGCAAACCGAAGTGCGCTCCCGAGGCGGTCAGCATCACATTGTTGGGCCCGGGCGTGATCGACATGACGAAGGTATAGGTCACGAAGGGCAGCGGGTCGATCATGAGCACCATAGTGCCGCACCCCCGCACCCGCAGGCAGATACGCCCGGGCGGCGGGCCGCCGGTACTGTACCGGGTGCAGACCGGTACGGCGCCCACGTATCATCCTAAGCCCATGGGTGAGCCTTTCATCTGCGACGCCGCGCGCACCCCGATCGGCCGCTACGGCGGGGCGCTCTCGGCCGTGCGAACCGACGATCTCGCGGCCGTGCCCATCGCCGCGCTGCTCGCGCGCAATCCCTCGCTCGAGCCCGCCGCGATCGAGGAAGTGCTGCTCGGCTGCGCCAACCAGGCCGGTGAGGACAATCGCAACGTCGCGCGCATGGCGGCGCTGCTCGCCGGACTGCCGGTGTCGGTGCCGGGCGCCACGATCAACCGCCTGTGCGGCTCGGGGCTGGATGCGGTGGCGATGGCCGCGCGCCTCATCCGCGCCGGCGAAGCGCAGGTGGTGGTGGCGGGCGGGGTCGAATCGATGTCGCGCGCGCCGTTCGTGATGCCGAAGGCCGACGCCCCCTTCAGCCGCAGCGCGGAAATCTATGACACCACCATCGGCTGGCGCTTCGTCAACCCGCGCCTGCGCGAGCGTTACGGCATCGACTCGATGCCCGAGACCGGCGAGAACGTCGCCGCGCAGTTCAACATCGCGCGCGCCGACCAGGACCGCTTCGCGCTGCGCAGCCAGCAGCGCACCGCGGCCGCCTATGCCCGCGGCTTCTATGACGCGGAGCTGGTACCGGTGCAGATTGCGAGAGCCAAGGGCAAGGCGCTCGTGACGCGCGACGAGCATCCGCGGCCCGAGACCACGCTCGAGCAGCTCGCGGGGTTGCCGACCCCGTTTCGGGCCAACGGCACGGTCACCGCCGGCAATGCTTCCGGGGTCAACGACGGTGCCGCGGCGCTCCTGATCGCCTCCGAGGAGGCGGCGCGGCGCCTTGGTCTGACACCGCGCGCGCGCATCCTCGCCGCGGCCACCGCGGGCGTGGAGCCCAGGATCATGGGCATGGGCCCGTTGCCCGCCACGCGCAAGGTGCTGTCGCTCGCGCGACTCACGCTCGATGAGCTGCAGGTGATCGAGTTGAACGAGGCATTCGCGAGCCAGGCGCTCGCGGTGCTGCGTGACCTGAAGCTTCCCGACGACGCGAGCCACGTCAACCCCAACGGCGGCGCCATTGCGCTCGGCCACCCGCTCGGCATGTCCGGCGCACGGCTGGCCACCACCGCCACCTGGCAGCTTGCCGCGGTGCGTGGCCGCTATGCCTTGTGCACCATGTGCATCGGCGTGGGGCAGGGCATCGCGCTCATCCTCGAGCGTCCCTGAGGCTCTCAAGGTGGCGGCGCAGCCGCGCTCCACGGCAGCCGCTCGAGATCGAGGTTGCCGCCGCTGAGAATGAGCCCGATGCGCAGGCCGCGCAGCTGCGGGGCGTCCGCGAGCAGCGCCGCGTACGGCACCGCCCCGGAGGGCTCGACGATGATTTTCATCACTTCCCACAGCTGGCGCATCGCGCGCACGATCGCCTCATCGGATACCGTCGTGATGTCATCGACCAGGCGGCGGATCTCCGCGAACGGCCGCTCGCCGAGCGCGCTGCGCAGGCCGTCGGCGATGGTCGCGGGCTTGAGGCTCGGCAGGATGCGGCCGGCCCGGAACGAGCGCGCGGCGTCGTCGGCGCCGGCGGGCTCGACGCCGATCACGCGGATGGCGGGCTTGAGCGTCTTGGCCGCGACCGCGGTGCCGCTCAGCAGTCCCCCGCCGCCCACCGGGCAGAGGATGAGGTCGAGATCGGGGACCTGCGTCAGCAATTCCACCGCGGCGGTTCCCTGGCCGGCCATCACCGCGAGATCGTCATAGGGATGAACCAGGATTGCGCCGGTGGCGGCGATGAGCGCTCGCGCGCCGTCCTCGCGCGCGGCCAGCGTTGATTCACAGTAGCTGATCTCGGCGCCGTAGCGCAGCACCGCGGCGCGCTTGGTTTGCACGGTGTTGTCCGGCATCACGACGTAGGCCGGAATGCCCCGCAGCCGCGCGGCGCGCGCCAGCGCGGCGGCGTGATTGCCCGAGGAATGCGTCACGACGCCGCGGCGCGCCTGCGACTCGGGCAGCGCGAATACGGCGTTGGTGGCGCCGCGCGCCTTGAAGGCGCCGCACTTCTGGAAGTTCTCGCACTTGAAGTGCAGCTGCGCGCCGGCCTGCGCATCGAGCGTCGCGCTCGTGAGCACGGGGGTGAGGCCGACCTTGCCGGCGATGCGCTCGCGCGCCTCCTGGATGAGATTCCAGGTGAGACCTGGGGGGTTGCCGGGCATGGGCGCATCAGCATGGCACGGCTTGCGGGCCGGTCAAGCCGCCCCGGGGCGACGCGCAAGCGGCGCGCGCCCGCAGCGCGCTTCAGTGCCCGGCGCGCACCGCAACCGCGCCGCGGTGTTGGCGCGCGTCGAGCCGCGCCAGCGCGGCCGTGACATCCACCGGATCCGCCGCTGCGGAGGCAGCCCCCGCCGCGCCCTCGCGCAGCAGCGACACGATGGTGTCGGTGGCGAGGCGCGCCGAGGATCCCGACATCAGCAGCGCGATCACGCCGGTGAGCTCGGCGGCCGCCACGGACGTACCGGACTCGAAATCGTACTGCGCGCCGGGGCGCAGAGTGAGCACGTGCTCCGCGGGAACGGTGAAGGCACCTGCGGGCAGCGCCTGCTCGCTCCCCGAGGCGCCGATCACACCCGGGATCGCCGTCGGGAAGCCCTCGTCGGCCGCACCGGCGGCACCGACGAAGGTCACGCCGTGCTTCAGGCCGCTCTGCACCAGCGCGGACAGCAACGGGTCCGCGGGCCCGGCGAGGCTCAGGTTGATCAATGGCGCGCCGGAGGCGAGGGCGGCGGCGAGCGCCTGCGCGAGGGTGAAGGTGTTGCAAGCCGCCGCGTCGTCGTCCGGCCGCAGCTGCCAGCAGGCTTCGAATACCTCGAGCTGCGCCTGCGGCGCGATGCCCACGATGCCGACGTGGTTGTTGGCGACCGCCGCGATCAGCCCGGCCATCGCGGTGCCGTGGCGCAGGAAGGAGGCGGCCGGGGTGCGTGTTGTCAGGAAGGAGTGCGTGCGCACGATCCTTCCGGTGAGATCCGGATGCCGCGCATCGACACCGGTGTCGATGAGGGCGACGCGCACGCCCGCGCCCTGGGCGCGCTCGTGGGCACGGGCGATGCCGAGCGTCAGCAGATTGGTCTGCAGGTCATACAGCGGGTCGTTGTAAGGCGGGCGCGCAGCGGGCGGATCGCTCAGGGTGTGGAACTCCTGCAGCGGCTGCGCCAGCACGACGCGCGAATCCTTCGACAGCGCGGCGAGCACCTCGGACACGGGCCGGCCGTCGGTGATCTCGTACACCACGCAATGCATCGACAGAGCCTTGATCGGCCAGCTCGCCACCGGCCGCAGAGCGTAGGCGGCCGCCACCCGGCGCGCCTGCTGCTGCGCGCTCTGCGCCACGCGGTAGCCGTCCCCGGCGTAGTGGCTGCCGGTGGTGCCGGCGGGAGCGGGAGTCGTGTGCGGCTCGTTGGCGAACGCCACCACGATCCGCGGCGGCGGGGAGGCGGGCGCCGCAGCGGGCGGCGCGGCCCGAGCGGTCCCACCCAGAAGCGCAAGGCACACGATGCCGGCGCGGGTGAAGGCGCGCATTACGGTTCCCGCGTGCGTCGTCCCTGCGCGCCCTCTGCCCCATCGGTCCCTGTCAGCGGCTCGACCCAGCGCACCCGCGCGTCGGCGCGCAATCGCGCCGCGAGCGCGCGCATCTGCGGGCTCGCCTCGCCGGAGGGCGCGCTGCCGCGCGCCGTGGTAGTGACCGGCGCGATGCCGAATATTCCACTCGTTCCCGGTCCCTCGACCACGCGCGCGCCGGCCGAGCGCAGCATTTCCTCCAGCTCCCCGACCGGCAGCGAGCGCTCGAAGGCAACGTGCAGGACGCCGGGCGTGCCGTGCGCGCTCGTGGTGTGGGTGGTGTAGCGCCATTGCGACCAGCGATACGCGGTGGGTGCGAAAGCGGCGAGCCCGACGGCCAGCACGAAGCTCGCGGCCCAGGCCAGCCCCGGCGGCCGCCATGCGGCCGCGCGCGCCGAGGGCACGCCCCGGTGGCCGACCGGCCGCAGGTCCTGCCAACCTGCCGGCGTACGGCCGTCGATGCGATCCATCAGCTTGCGGAACGACGGTCCGGGCGCATAGCTCACGCGCTCCGGTTCGGTCAACACCTGGCACAGCAGGTGCTGGCGCGCGAGCTCCTGCGTGCAGGCCGCACACTCGCGCAGGTGCTCCTCCACGCCGGCGCGCTCGGCCTGCGGCAGCCGGCCGTTTGCCAGCCACGGCAACAGCAGCCAGCACTCCTCGTGATGGCAAGCACGGCTCGCCATCATGACTGACGCTCCGGCGCGGCCTGCCGCCCCGCGCCGCGGGGCGCGCTTGCGCCGGCCCCGGCCAGCTGCGGCAGCAGCTTCTGCAGTTTCGCGCGCGCATGAAACAGTCGCGTCTTCACGGTGTTCACCGGACAACCCATGATCCTTGCGATCTCTTCGCAGGAATACCCCAGCTCATAGCACAGCTCCACTCCCATGCGCTGCTCGACCGGAAGCTGCTCGAGCGCCTGCTCCAGCCAGTCGCGCAGCTCCTCGGTGCGGAACGGCTCCTCACTGGTGAGTGCCAGGGACTCGACCTCCAGGTTCTGCTGTCCGAGGCGTGCCGAGGAGCGCAGTGCATTGCGCGCCTTGCGGTAGGCAATCCCCAGGATCCACGTCGAGGGCTGGGAGTCGCCGCGGAAGTCGCGCGCCTTGCGCCACACGACCCAGAAGGTGTCGTTGATGACCTCTTCGGCCAGGTCGTAGCGGTGCGTGAGGCGCGTCAGGAAGCGCGCCATGCGGCGATGGTACAGGTTGTACAGCTCCTCGAACGCCTTGCGGTCGCCGTTGGCAATGCGCGCCATGAGATCCACCTCACGCGCCACCGAGGCTGACCCGCGGTACGTCGGTTCCACCATGTCCCTGTTACTGTAACCTGTCGGCTTCACTCCACACCCTTTGCTACGGTAAGTGGCCGGCCGGCCCTCGCGGGTTCAAAACCGTTACCGGGGACTATCCGCCGCGCGGCGCGCGCGGTCAAAAGCGCCAGCTCACGGTGCCGGCGACGCGGTGGCGCGCGAGCGGATAGGGGAGCAGCTCGCGCGCCTGCTCCTCGGCGAAGAAGTAGCCGATATCCAGCCGCCAGCGTCGCCGCTCGAACGCGAGGCCCGCGTTGCCATACGCATAGCCGGTGGCCGCCAGCCGACGCGCGCCGGTGCCGCTCGAGCGGTAGTACCCGGCGCCTGCGGTGACGAACAGCCCCTCACCGATCAGCCACTGCCCGGTCGTCTCGGCGATCCCCGCCGGGCTGCGGCTGAGGCGCCTGTAATACCAGTAGCGCACCGCATTCGGAATCGCGGATGCCGACAGTGTCCAGCGGTCGAGCCAGGTGAGCACGGCCGACAGTTCCTGGAAGTCATCGGAAACCTCCCCCGTCGCGCCCGGGAAATAGTGGCTGCGCGCGCTCAAGGTCGCGTTCCAGGCGCTGCTCAGGTCGAAGCGGTGCCCGAGGTAGACCTCGAAGTCGTAGCCGGCGCCCGGTTCCAGCGCACGGTCGCGCGTCGAGGCCCAGGCGCCGGCAAACGTGCCCTGCGGCGTGTCGGCGTGCACGTCGGCCTGCAGGGCCGCACGGCCGTTACTCTCCGAGACCCCGCGGTAAATGTAATCGCTGGTGACGGCGAGACTGCCGCCCCATGCGAGCTCGGTGCCCAGGGCCGTCGCGGCCACGTGCGGTGCGGCCACTGTCATGAGTGTCCACGTCAACAGCCAGCGCGCCGGTGTGAGCTTGGCAGGGTGCGAATGAACCACGGATTGCCCTGTCGGTCGCAGTAAGTGTAGGGCCAAGCTCGCGCAGGCGGTATAATTGATATATCTATGGAGACATTACCCCCGGCCGAAAGCGCCGTAGTGCAGCGCATCGCGTCGGATCTGAAAGGACGTCCCGGACCGCTCCTGGAAGTGTTGCACGCCATCCAGGCTGCCCTGGGCTATGTTCCCGGCGCCGCCGTGCCCATAGTTGCCGAGGTCTTGAACCTCTCGCGCGCGGAAGTGCATGGCGTAGTCACCTTTTATCACTACTTTCGCCGCTCGCGCCCGGGTGCTCACACGGTGAGCGTCTGCCAGGCCGAGGCCTGCCAGTCGATGGGCGCGGAAGCGCTGACGGCGCACGCCCGGCGCCGTCTGGGCATCGACTTTCACCAGACCAGCGCCGACGGGCGCTTCTCGCTCGAGCCGATCTACTGTCTGGGCAATTGCGCCTGCTCGCCCGCGGTGATGATCGACGGCCGGCTGTATGGGCGGGTCACGCCCGAGCGCTTCGATGAGCTGGTCGCGGGCGGTGCAGCCTCGTCATGACGACGCTGGTCTACGTACCCGGGGACGCAGGCGCACTGTCGCTCGGCGCCGGTGAGGTGGCGCGCGCGATCGCCGAGGAGGCCGCGCGCCGCCGGGCCGCCGTCAAGGTGGTGCGCAACGGCTCGCGCGGCGCCTACTGGCTCGAGCCGCTCATCGAAGTGCTGACACCTCGCGGCCGCCTGGCGTACGGCCCCGTCACGACCGGCGACGTCGCCGGGCTTTTCAACGCGGACTTTCTCGACGGCGGCTCACACGCCCTGTCCCTCGGGGCCACGGAGGCGATCCCCTGGCTCAAGGGTCAGCAGCGCCTGACCTTCGAGCGCGTGGGCATCATCGACCCCACGAGCGTAGCGGATTATGTGAAGCACGGCGGCTACCAGGGGCTCACCCGGGCACTGTCCATGGAGCCGGCGGCCATCGTGCAGGCGATCACGACTTCCGGCCTGCGCGGACGCGGCGGGGCGGCCTTCCCGACGGGGATCAAATGGAAGACGGTGCTCGATCAGCCGGCGGGGCAGAAGTACGTCACCTGCAACGCCGACGAGGGCGACTCGGGCACATTCTCGGATCGCATGCTGATGGAAGGCGATCCGCTGTCGCTGATCGAGGGCATGACCATCGCCGGCATCGCGGTGGGCTCGACCCAGGGCTACATCTATCTGCGGGCCGAGTACCCGCATGCGCTGCGCGCGCTGCGAACCGCCATCGCGGCGGCCCACCAGGCGCGCTACCTCGGCAGCGACGTCGCCGGCTCGGGCAGGCGCTTCGATCTCGAGGTGCGCTTCGGCGCCGGCGCCTATATCTGCGGTGAAGAGACCTCGATGCTGGAGAGCCTCGAGGGCCGGCGCGGCGAGGTGCGCGTGCGCCCGCCCTTGCCGGCGGTCAAGGGCCTGTTCGGGCAACCCACGATCGTCAACAACGTGGTGACGCTGGCGAGCGTGCCGTGGATCCTGCAACACGGCGCAGAGGCCTATGCGAGCTTCGGCATGGGGAAATCGCGCGGCACGCTCCCCATACAGCTCGCGGGCAACATCCGCCGCGGCGGCCTGGTGGAGCGCGCCTTCGGGCTCACGCTGCGCGAGCTGCTGTACGACTACGGCGGCGGCACCGCTACGGGTAAGCCGATCCGCGCCGTGCAGGTCGGCGGGCCGCTCGGCGCCTACATTCCCGCCTCCCAGTTCGATACCGCGGTCGACTACGAGGCGCTCGCCGGCATCGGCGCGATGCTCGGTCACGGCGGTATCGTGGTGTTCGACGACAGCGTCGACATGGCGCGCATGGCGCGCTACGCGATGGAATTCTGCGCCATCGAATCCTGCGGCAAGTGCACGCCGTGCCGGATCGGCTCGACGCGCGGGGTCGAGGTCATCGACCGTATTCTCGCGGGTGTGGACGGCGAGCGGAACGTGCGGCTGCTGGAAGAGCTGTGCGAGACCATGGTGCAGGGATCGCTGTGCGGGCTGGGCGGCATGGCGCCGTTCCCGGTGCAGAGCGCACTCAAGCATTTCCGGGAAGACTTTCGCGGACGGGCAAAGTAAGGCGAGCGAGGCGGAATATGTACGCGATAGATTACGAGGACTTCGGCACTCCACAGCCCGTGAACGGCGCCGGCACCGTCACGGTCGAGGTCGACGGCCATGCGGTCACGGTCCCGGAAGGGACCTCGGTCATGCGCGCCGCGGCGCTCGCCGGGATCAAGGTGCCGAAGCTGTGCGCGACCGACACCCTCAAGGCGTTCGGCTCCTGCCGGTTGTGCCTGGTGGAGATCGAGGGCCGCAAGGGCTACCCCGCCTCGTGCACCACCACCGTGGCCTCGGGCATGAAGATTCGCACGCAATCCGACAAGCTGTTGCAGCTGCGCCGCGGCATGATCGACCTGTATGTCTCGGACCATCCCCTCGAGTGCGCCAGCTGTCCGGCGGACGGTCACTGCGAGCTGCAGGACATGGCGGACAGCGTCGGCATCACCGCCAGCTCCTACGCGCGCGGCGCCATGCACCGTCCCATGGCCACCGACGAGAGCAATCCCTACTTCGCCTTCGACCCCACGCTGTGCATCGTGTGCTCGCGCTGCGTGCGGGCCTGTGACGAGGTGCAGGGCACCTTCGCGCTCACCATCCAGGGCCGCGGCTTCGAGTCCAAGGTGGCGGCGAGCCAGGACCAGCCGTTTCTCGAATCCGAGTGCGTCTCCTGCGGGGCGTGCGTCGAGGCCTGCCCGACCGCGGCGCTCACGGAAAAATCTATCATCGGCTTAGGGATGCCCGAGCGCGCCGTGACCACCACCTGTGCCTACTGCGGTGTGGGCTGCGGCTTCAAGGCGGAGCTGCGCGGCGAGGGCGCGGACGTTGAGGTGGTGCGCATGGCGCCGGATCGCGCGGGCCTGGCCAACCACGGGCACGCGTGCATCAAGGGGCGCTTCGCCTGGGGCTATGCCACGCACGCCGACCGCGTCACCAAGCCCATGATCCGCAAGAGCATCCGCGACGAGTGGCGCGAGGTTTCCTGGGACGAGGCGATCGGCTACGCCGCCAGCGAGCTGCGGCGCATCCAGGCGAAGTACGGCCGCGACTCGATCGGCGGCATCACCTCCTCGCGCTGCACCAACGAGGAGACCTTTCTGGTGCAGAAGCTGGTGCGCGCGGCCTTCGGCACCAACAACGTCGACACCTGCGCGCGCGTGTGCCATTCACCGACCGGCTATGGGCTGAAGAACACGCTCGGCGAGTCCGCCGGCACGCAGGCGTTCGATTCCGTCATGAAGGCGGACGTCGTCATGATCATCGGCGCGAACCCCACCGACGGGCACCCGGTGTTCGCCTCGCAACTGAAGCGCCGCCTGCGCCAGGGCGCCAAGCTCATCATCGCCGACCCGCGCGAGATCGCGCTGGTGCGCACGCCGCACATCGAGGCGGACGCGCATCTGCAGCTCAAGCCCGGCACCAACGTGGCGCTGCTGAATGCGCTGGCGCACGTGGTGGTGACCGAGGGTCTCGTGAAGGAGGCCTACGTGGCCGAGCGCTGCGAGCCGGACTCGTTCGCCAAGTGGAAGGCGTTCGTCGCCGAGGAGCGCAACTCCCCGGAGGCCTCGGAAGCGATCACCGGGGTGCCGGCGGAGCGCGTGCGGCGCGCCGCACGCCTGTACGCCACCGCCGGCAACGGCGCCATCTACTACGGCCTGGGGGTGACGGAACACAGTCAGGGCACGACCGCCGTCATGGGCATCGCCAACCTCGCCATGGCCACCGGCAACCTCGGCCGCGAGGGCGTGGGCGTCAGCCCGCTGCGCGGTCAGAACAACGTGCAGGGCTCGTGCGACATGGGCTCCTTCCCCCACGAGTTCAGCGCCTACCGCCACGTGTCCGATCCGGTGGTGCGCAAGTCCTTCGAAGAGGTCTGGGGGGTGCAACTGCAGTCCGAACCGGGCCTGCGCATCCCCAACATGTTCGAGGCCGCGCTCGACGGCACCTTCAAGGGGATGTACGTGCAGGGCGAGGACTTCGTGCAGTCCGACCCCAACACGCACCACGTGAGCGCGGCGATGGCTTCGCTCGAATGCGTCATAGTACAGGACCTGTTCCTCAACGAGATCGCGAAGTTCGCGCACGTGTTTCTGCCGGGCTCCTCGTTCCTCGAGAAGGACGGCACCTTCACCAATGCGGAGCGACGCACCTCGCTGGTGCGCAAGGTCATCGAGCCCCTGGGCGGTTATCAGGACTGGCAGATCACCTGCCTGCTGTCCGAGGCGCTCGGCTATCCGATGCACTACGAGCACGCCAGCGAGATCATGGAGGAGATCGCGCGCCTCACGCCGACCTTCGCCGGCATGAGCTTCGAGAAGATCGAGCGGCTGGGGAGCATCCAGTGGCCGTGCAACGACGCCGCCCCCGAGGGCACCCCGACCATGCACGTGCAGCAGTTCGTGCGCGGCAAGGGCAAGTTCTGGCCGACCGAGTACGTGCCGACCAGCGAGCGCTCGACCAGCCGTTTCCCGCTGATCCTCACCACCGGCCGGATCCTGACGCAATACAACGTCGGTGCGCAGACGCGCCGCACCAACAATGTCGTGTGGCATACCGAGGACCTGCTGGAGATCCATCCGCACGACGCCGAGGTGCGCGGCATCAGCGACGGGGACTGGGTGGGGCTCACCAGCCGCGCCGGCGAGACCGTGCTGCGCGCCAAGGTTTCCGAGAAGATCGCGCCGGGCGTGGTGTACACCACGTTCCATTTCCCGGAGACCAACGCCAACGTGGTCACGACCGAGAACTCCGACTGGGCGACCAACTGCCCCGAGTACAAGGTCACCGCGGTCGAGGTGGTGCTGGTGAATCAAAAGGACGCGTGGCGCAAGCGCGCGCAGGCCGAGCGCGCCGCACCCAGACCGGCGCGCCAGCGCAAGCCGGATCGCGCGCCCGCCTGAGCGAGGCGCCGCCGCCTGCAACCTGAGCGCGCGATGAGCCCGGAACCGGTGGCAGAGGCGCAAGCCCCGGGAGCCGTCAGCGCGGAGCTCGGCGTCGAGCGCTGGACGCGCGGCGCGCTCGAGCGCACCACCGACCTGGTGGCGGAGGAGGTGCCGGTGGCGCTGGTCTACCACGACGTCCCGCACGTCGTGATGCTGGCGACGCCGGCGGATCTCGAGGACTACGCGGTCGGATTCACCCTGAGCGAAGGCCTGGTGGCGCGCGCGGAGGAGATCCGCGGCGTGGAGGTCAGCTACGGGGCACTGTCCGCGGACGTGCGCATCACGGTCGCCTGGGAGCGGTTCACGCAGTTGCTGCAGCGCCGCCGCAACCTCACCGGCCGAACCGGCTGTGGCCTGTGCGGGGCGGAGAGCGCCGCGGATGCCATCCGCGAGTGCGGACCGGTGCCCGCCGGGGTGAGCGTCACGAGCGCCGCCCTGCACGCGGCGATCGGGGAGTTGTCGGGCCGGCAGCCGATCAATGCCCGCACCGGCAGCGTGCACGCCGCGGCGTGGGTCGTTCCGGGACAGGGGATCAAAGTGGTGCGTGAGGACGTCGGCCGGCACAATGCGCTCGACAAGACCATCGGGGCGCTGTCGCGCGCGCACGCGGATTTCACGGCGGGTTATATGCTGATCACCAGCCGTGCCAGCTACGAGATGGTGCAGAAGTGCGCCACCGTCGGGATCTCGCTCCTGGTCGCGCTGTCGGCGCCGACGGCCTTCGCGGTACGCCTGGCGCAGCGCGCCGGGCTCACGCTGGTGGCATTCGCGCGGGCCGACCAGCACGTCGTGTATGCGCACCCGCACCGGCTGACAGACCAAAAACGGGCAGGCACATGAACATCGATCTGCTCATCAAGATGACCAACGAGATCGGCGAGTTTTTTGCCGGCACCGCGGAGGCGCCGGAAGCGGCGCGGGCCGTGGCCAATCACCTCAAGCGCTACTGGGAGCCGCGCATGCGGGCGCAGATGATCAGCTACTTCGAGCAGCGTAACGGCGCGGGCCTCACCGAGCTCGCCAGGAGCGCCGTGGCGCTGATGGTGGCCGAGAGCAAAGCTCGACCGCCCGCGGGCGCCGCTTCGCAGGGCGCCAAGACATGAAGGCCGCCCGGCCGGGACGGGCGTTGATCTGCGGTTCACTGGCGTTCGACACCATCATGGTGTTCGGCGACCGTTTCGCCAATCACATCCTGCCCGACAAGATCCACATCCTGAACGTCGCGTTCCTGGTGCCGCAGCTGCGCCGCGAATACGGGGGCTGCGCCGGCAACATCGCCTACAACCTGAAGCTGCTCGGCGACAGCGCCTATCCCATGGCCACGGTCGGGCGCGACTTCGGCCCTTACCGGGAATGGATGGCGCGCGCCGGCGTGCCCGACGATCACGTCAAAGTGATCGACACCGAGCTCACCGCCCAGGCGTTCATCACCACCGACCTGGATGACAATCAGATCACCGCGTTCCACCCCGGGGCGATGCAGCACGCGCACCTCAACCGTGTCACGGATGCGCGTGACATCGCCATCGGCATCGTGGCGCCCGACGGGCGCGAGGGCATGATCGAGCACGCCGCGCAGTTCGCCGCCGCGCGCATCCCCTTCATTTTCGATCCCGGTCAGGGGCTGCCGATGTTCAGCGCCGCGGAGCTGACGCGCTTCATTTCCCAGGCGACCTGGGTCACCGTGAACGACTACGAATGGCAGCTGCTCAAGCAGAAGACCGGCTGGAGCGTCGAGAAGCTCACGCAGCACGTGACCGCGCTCATCGTGACGCGCGGCGCGGCCGGCTCGGTCATTCATACCCGCGATCAGGAGATCGCGATCCCGTGTGCCAGGGCAGCAGCGGTGGTGGACCCCACCGGATGCGGTGACGCCTATCGCGCCGGTCTCATCCACGGCCTGCTGCACGGTCTCGACTGGCTGAGCACCGGACATATCGCTTCCCTCATGGGCGCCATCAAGATCGAGTCGCGCGGCACGCAGAATCATCGCTTTACACGCGCCGAATTCGACGCGCGGCTGGCGGGGGCCTTCGCACCGGCGCTTGCCCAAGGCCGCGGCCACCTGGGTTAAACTCACCTGCCCTGGCGCTTAGATTGCGGCGGAACGATCTCCATGGCCAATGACTATCTGTTTACCTCCGAGTCGGTCTCCGAAGGCCACCCGGACAAGATCGCGGACCAGATCTCGGACGTGGTTCTGGACGCGATCCTCGCGGCAGATGCGCGCGGTCGCGTCGCCTGCGAGACCCTCGTCAAGACCGGCGTGGTGATCGTCGCCGGCGAGGTCACCACCTCTGCGTGGGTCGACGTCGAAGCCCTGGTGCGCAGGACGGTGCTGGACATCGGCTACAACTCCTCCGACATGGGATTCGACGGGGCCAGCTGCGGGGTGCTGAACCTGATCGGCAAACAGTCTCCCGACATCGCCCAGGGCGTGGATCGCAAGGACGAGCGCAAGCAGGGAGCGGGCGACCAGGGATTGATGTTCGGCTACGCCACCAACGAGACCGATGTGCTGATGCCGGCGCCGATCACGCTCGCCCATCGGCTGGTCAAGCGCCAGGCCCAGGTGCGCAAGGCCGGCAAGCTTCCGTGGCTGCGTCCGGATGCGAAGAGTCAGGTCACGCTGCGCTACGAGGAGGCGAAGCCGGTGGGTCTGGAGGCGGTGGTGCTGTCAACCCAGCACAGCCCCGAAGTCTCCACCAAGGTGCTGCGCGAGGCGGTGATGGAGGAGATCCTCAAGCCCGTCCTGCCGGCGGAGTGGGTGGACGAGCGCACCAAGTACCACATCAACCCCACGGGGCGTTTCGTGATCGGCGGGCCGGTGGGTGACTGCGGACTCACCGGACGCAAGATCATCGTCGACACCTACGGGGGCTACGCCCGCCACGGTGGCGGCGCGTTCTCGGGCAAGGACCCTTCCAAGGTCGACCGCTCGGCGGCGTATGCTGCGCGCTATGTCGCCAAGAACATCGTGGCGGCGGGACTCGCCGAGCGCTGCGAGGTGCAGGTGTCCTACGCCATCGGCGTCCCCGAGCCGACTTCGATCATGGTGGAGACCTTCGGCACCAGCCACCTGTCGCGCGAGCGCCTGACGCAGCTGATCCGCAAGCACTTCGACCTGACACCCTACGGTCTGCGGGAGATGCTCGACCTGCTGCGCCCGATCTACCAGAAGACCGCGACCTACGGACACTTCGGCCGCACCGAGCCGGAGTTCACCTGGGAGCGCACCGATCTCGCCGAGACACTGGCCGCCGAGGCCAAGGACGTGCGCGCAGCCTGAAGCACAGCAACCAGCCGCATCGCGGCAGCCACGCCTGCTGAGGAGCGTTGCGACAGACCGGTGCGTGAAAGAAGCGCCGCGCCTGCCAGGCTCAGCAGACCTCGGGTCATCCATACGGCGCTCACTCTGTCATTCGGAGGATCGAGTATGAACGCCACATTGAAGACCGCCGCCAGCACGAGCGACTACAAGGTCGCGGATCTGACGCTCGCCGATTTCGGACGCAAGGAAATCGCCATCGCGGAGACCGAGATGCCCGGCCTCATGGCGATCCGCGAGGAGCTCGCGCGCACTCAGCCTCTGAAGGGGGCGCGCATCTCCGGCTCGCTCCACATGACCATCCAGACCGCGGTGCTCATCGAGACGCTGCAGGCGCTCGGGGCGAGGCTGCGCTGGGCCTCGTGCAACATCTTCTCCACCCAGGATCACGCCGCCGCCGCGATCGCCGCGCGTGGCACGGCGGTGTTCGCCTGGAAGGGCGAGTCGCTCGAGGATTACTGGGAGTACACGCACCGCATTTTCGAGTGGCCCGACGGCGGCTACTCCAACATGATTCTCGACGACGGCGGTGATGCGACGCTGCTGCTGCACCTGGGGACAAAAGCGGAGAGCGATGCTGGGGTGATCGCCAAACCCGGCAGCGACGAGGAGCGTGCGCTGTTCGCCGCGATCCGCTCCCGGCTCAACAGCGATCCGCGCTGGTATTCCACGCGCATCCGGCAGATCCGCGGCGTCACCGAGGAAACCACCACCGGGGTGCAGCGCCTCTACCGCATGGCGCGGGAGGGCACGCTGGCGTTCCCGGCCATCAACGTCAACGACTCGGTCACCAAGAGCAAGTTCGACAACCTGTACGGGTGCCGCGAGTCGCTGGTGGACGCCATCAAGCGCGCCACCGACGTCATGGTGGCGGGCAAGATCGCCGTGGTGTGCGGTTACGGGGATGTCGGCAAGGGCTGCACCCAGGCTCTGCGGGCGCTCTCGGCCCAGGTGTGGGTGACGGAGGTCGATCCGATCTGCGCGCTACAGGCGGCCATGGAAGGCTTGCGCGTCGTCACCATGGAGTACGCGGCCGACAAGGCCGATATCTTCGTCACCGCGACCGGCAACTTTCACGTGATCACGCACGAGCATCTGCTGCGCATGAAGCACAACGCCATCGTGTGCAACATCGGCCACTTCGACAACGAGATCGACGTCGCGAGCCTGAAGCGCTACCCGTGGGAGAACATCAAGCCGCAGGTCGATCACGTGATCCTGCCCGACGGCCGGCGGCTGATCCTGCTGGCCGAGGGGCGGCTGGTGAACCTGGGGTGCGGCACCGGACACCCGAGCTACGTGATGAGCTCGAGCTTTGCGAACCAGACGATCGCACAGGTGGAGCTGTTCACCCAGGCCGCCAAGTACCCGATCGGGGTTCACGTGCTGCCCAAGCACCTGGATGAGAAAGTGGCGCGGCTGCAGCTCAAGAGGCTCGACGTCCAGCTGAGCGAGCTCACCGAAGCCCAGGCGCGCTACATCGGTGTGGACAAATCCGGTCCCTACAAGCCCGATCACTACCGCTACTGATGAGCGGCCCAACCGTCAAAGCGGGCGCGAGCCCCGCGCACTCGCCGGCCGGCCCGGTGCGCACCGCGGGCGGTGCGCTGCTGCTCGACGGCAAGGCGGTCGCCGCGAAGGTGCGCGCCGCGGTCGCCTCGCGCGCTGCCGCGTTCGCCGCGCGCCACGGGCGGCGGCCCGGACTTGCGGTGGTGCAGGTGGGGGAAGATCCGGCCTCGAGCGTGTACGTGCGCAACAAGCGCAGCTCCTCGCAGGAGGCCGGGATCGAGTCCTTCGCGCACGACCTGCCGGTGAGCACCGGCGAAGGGCGGATTCTCGCGCTCATCAACGCGCTCAATCACGACGAGCGCGTCGACGGCATCCTGGTGCAGCTGCCTCTGCCTGCGGGGGTGGATACCAACCGGGTGATGGACGCCGTCGACCCCGCCAAGGACGTCGACGGCTTCCATCCGGTGAACACGGGCTTGCTGGCGCAGAAGAGGCCCAGGCTCCGTCCGTGCACGCCCTTCGGCGTGATCCGCCTCGCGCAGGAGTACGGCTTGGCGCTCCCGGGCCTGCGCGCGACCGTGGTGGGCGCTTCCAACATCGTCGGCCGGCCCATGGCGCTGGAGCTGCTGCTGGCGCGTGCGACCGTGACCGTGTGCCATACGGGAACCCGCGACCTCAGGGCCGAAGTCGAGCGCGCCGAGCTGCTGGTGGCCGCGGTCGGCAAAGCCGGCTTCATCCCCGGGGACTGGATCCGACCCGGGGCCGCAGTATTCGACGTTGGGATCAACCGCAGCGCTTCCGGCAAACTCGTGGGCGATGTCGAGTTCGAGCGAGCGGCCGAGCGTGCCGGCTGGATCACCCCGGTGCCCGGCGGTCTGGGTCCGATGACCATCGCGATGCTGCTCTCCAACGCGGTCGATGCCGCATACCTGCGGACCGGCACCCCGGTGTGACGGCGCGCCTGTCACCGGCCACCGCCTCGTCATCTTGACGGTCGCGGTTGTCGTCTATCACCGACGCTGCGCATCATCAACCTGTCACGGTCCCGGCGATCGGCCGCCGCGCGGCAACCTCGTGCATTGGACCCGACCCCGGTGAGTTGCGGTGCTTGCGTGCGGCGTTTTTTCAGCGCAGTCAGCCCTGATCACCGACATGCTCACCCACATGCTTGAAGCGCGTGACGCAGGCCGGTGCACCGCGGGCACGGGCGCGGCAACAGACCCTGATGGTGCGCTGCGCCGAAGCAACATCTAACCCCTGACAATACGCTGGCCGCGACATTTCCAACATGTTATGATTAACCAGTTATCGGTGTATCATCACCAGTCCGGCCCTCCGTTGGGTGATTGTGGAGTAGGAACGATGGCAAGACGTCCACCGAACGATGGCGCATCCTGGAGCGCCCGTGAACTGAAAACTCTGAAGGCACTCGCGAAGGCGGGAACCCCAACCGGACAGGTCGCCAGGAAGCTCGGGCGCACGGCGGCTGCGGTTCAGCAGAAGGCGATGCGCGCGGGCATCTCCTTCAGAGCGGCGAAGCGCTCCGGAGCCCGGAGAAAGAAGTAACGGGATGCGGGTTGCCGATCCGGAAGATGCCGGCCTGCAAGGGCGGGCCCTGACTCCCTGACAACACCGGCTCCCCCGGGCGATCGGCGTCTGCCAGCAATGAAGGGGGCAGCATGTTCAGGCTCATCCGGCTCGCGTGGATTCCCGTGGCGCTCATGCTTGGCGCCTGCGATGTGCAGGTGCACGATGAGACGCCGGCCGAATATCCGGCCAACCACGACATCGGCATGTATGAGATCAAGGCGACCGTGACGCGCGACGCGCTGGTGACGCCAGGCTCCGTATTCCTGTTTGCGCTCGGCAACAATCAGAGGATTCCACTCAGCCAGGAGGGCCCCGAGTGGCACGGGTTGTATTCGGTGCGCTGTCAGGGCAGCTTCCCGCTGCAGATCCTGGCCGAGTGGAAAGTGCAGGGGCTGTCGGTGCGCCACAAGCTGGTGCCGCTGCAACCCCGGGAGATCAAACTGGACGAGCCATCGCTCAGCTACTCGGCGAGTTTCGACTCCTCCGGCAAGCCGCCCAAAGGGGGCTGGGTGGGGAGCGTGCAGTATCGCTTCGTGACGGTGCCGAGCGCGCAGATCACCGCGGCGCATATCGAGCCCTCGAGCGTGGCTCCGGCGGACGTCAAGGCGGCGAAGGCCATCTCGGTAGTGACGCCGCTTCCGGTCGTGGCGGGCTGCGGCGATCTGGCCGAGATCCGCCTGGCGACGACGGACCCGCACGCGCACGGCACGCTGGTCATCGACACCGATCATCCGGCCCCGACTATGGCTCACTGGCAGACGCGGGTGGAGTTCTCGCCGAAATGAGCGGCGCGACCCGCGACCTGCGGGCACTGGGCGCTGCGGCCGCGGTTACGCTCATGGCGTGCACGGTGGCGGTCGCGGGAGCCGCGGGCGCGGCGCCCGCGTCACAGGCGCCGCTGAAGATCGGCATCATCGGTGCAGGACACATCGGCGGGACCCTCGCCTCCTTGTGGGTGAAAGCCGGCCATGAGGTGCTGGTGTCCTCGCGTCACCCCGGCCAGCTCGAGGGCCTGGTGCGCTCGCTCGGACCTAAGGCCCGGGCGGGTACGCCGCGCGAGGCGGCGCTGTTCGGCGATGTCGTGCTGATCTCGGTACCCTACGGGGCGCTGCCGCAGGTCGGGCGTGACCTGAAGGCCGAGCTCAACGGCAAGATCGTGCTCGACACCGGCAATCCCTATCCGCAGCGCGATGGCGACATGGCGGTGGAGGCACGCCGCAAGGGCACCGGCGTGAGCTCGGCGGAGTTTCTGTCCGGCGTGCGCCTGGTGCGGGCATTCAACGCCATCAACTCCGGGGACCTCGCGAGCGAAGCGCACCGCAGCGGCGAGCGGATCGCCATCCCGCTCGCCGGGGACGACCGCCAGGCGCTCGAGGTGGCGCAGCGGCTGGTGAGAGATGCGGGCTTCGAACCGGTGGTCGTCGGGCCACTGTCTCGTGCGCGCGAGTTCGATGTCGGGACGGCGGTCTACACGCGCCTCATGACCGCGGCGCAGCTGCGCCAGGCACTCGGACTCAAGTAATCGCGCTAGCCGACCGGGGGCGGCTGACGCTCGACTTTCGGCAGCCGCTCGTCGAAGCACGCCCAGCTCGGCGCGCTCGAGGTCCAGATCGTCACGCTGGGCCTGGCAAGCTCCCGGTCGTCGAGCGTGCCGACGCGCACGAAAACCAGCTGCGGCCGCGCTTCCGAGGCGCTGAAGAGATGCGTTCCGCAGGCCGGACAGAAGCGCCGGTGCCCCACGTTGCAGCTGTCGGCGATCAGACAGTAGTCGCGCAGCTCACCGCTCACCGTCAGCGCTGCGCTCGGGAAGCAGGCGTTCACGGTGGCGTTGCCGGCGCCGAGGTACTGGCACACGCGGCACCAACAGGTGCGGGTGACGATGGGCGCGGCGCTGATCGAGTAGCGGACCGCCCTGCACAGGCAGCCACCGGTAATTTCCATTGCTTACCTCCTCGCCTCCTGGGCCGGGAAATGCTCGCCGCGGCGAGCATGGCGGAAGGGAGTGCACCGGAATGACGCGGGCTCGAATCCGAACGTCTTGAAAAATGTGCCCGCGCTGAAAAAGTTGGGCCGCTCGGGAGCGCGTTCAATCCGGTGCGATGAGGAGTATCCTGCGCCGGCCCTGAACGCTCGGTGAATCACTCGCTGGCGTGAGCGGCGTGTCGCACGGCGGAGCCACAGGCGCATGTCGCCGAGGAGGTGAAACCCCCATGGCTCGCTCTGCAGAACGCCAACGTCCGTCGCATATTCCAGACACTCGGCGCCGGGCTCGAGCAGATACCTCGAGCGCGCGGCGGCTCAGCTTCGCAGCCGCCCACGCAGGCGTTCGACCACGTGCTCCTTCAGGCCGATCTGCGCCAGATAGGCGCGCACTCCGCCCGCATCGGCGAGAAACTTCAGCATGTTGTATGCCCCCTCCTCGGGGCAGCGCAGCGCTTCCACAATGCGCTGCGGGTCAGCCCCGGCGTAGCGCTTGAGATAGGCGTCGCGAAGATTCGCCGAGCTCATGGCGTAGTCGCGGGCAATCGCCTGCGGTTCCGCATCGGCCAGCGCCAGCAGCAGCGCGGCGATCAGGCCGGTGCGGTCCTTGCCGGCGACGCAGTGAAACAGCAGCGGACCGGCCGGTGCGGCCGCGATGGCGCTGAGCACGTGGCGCAGCTCGATGCGCACGTGCTCGAGCACCACGCACTTCCACAGCTCCTTGGCGACATCGCGGCTGCGCAGCCGCCATTCGTCCTCGGTGTGCGTGAGGAGCGAGATGCGCTGGTAACGCACCTGCGGCAGCGCCGCCGGCACCGGGCTCGGGTACAGAGCCGCTTCCTCCGGCCAGCGCAGGTCCACGACGGTCTCGACGCCGTAGTCGGCGAGCGCCCGGACGCCCTCCGCGGTCAACTGCGCCAGATCATCCGCACGCACCAGCGAGCGCCAGCTCGTCTGCGCCCCATCCACGGTCGGATAGCCGCCCAGGTCGCGCGCGTTCAGCAGATTCGGGAAGTGCAGCAGCCGCTCGTGATCTTGCATCCGTTCCTGATCTAACATCCACCCACACCGGCTAGCGTTTGGCGTTACTCTGACTGAGCGCCACGCCCGCGAGAATCAGCGCACCCGCAAGTCCCATGGTGAGCGTGAGCGGCTCGCCGAGAATCAGCCACGCCCAGATCACGCCGAAGAGCGGTATCAGGTAGGTGACGGTCGAGGTGCGCGGCGCGCCGACACGCGCGATGAGACGATAATAGAACACGAACGCGACACCGGTGCACAGCACGCCGAGCAGCAGCGCGCTCGCCCAGGATGCGGCAGCGATCGGATGGTGCGGCCAGTTGTAGATCGCGAGCGGTGCGAGCAGCACCGTGCCGCTCACGAGGTTGGCGGCGGCCACGGCGCCTGAGGGGTACCCGGTGAGGTAGCGGCGCACGAAGTTGATGCCGAAGCCATAGCAGAGCGATGCGGCGGTGCCCGCCAGCGCCGCCGGCCAGACGCTCTCGCCGGCCGTCTTGCCGCTCGCGAGGATGGCGACTCCCACGAACCCGCCCACAAGCCCGACCAGGCGACGTGGGCCGATGTTCTCGCCGTAGAACAGAAACGCCACCAGAGCAGTGAACATCACGGTCATGGCGTTGGTGATGGCGCCGATGCCCGCCGGAGCGCGCTCGGCGCCCCAGGCGAACAACGTGAACGGAATGACGGAGTTGATGGCGGCGATGCCGGCGATGCGCAGCCACAGCGCCGGGGTGAACTGCGCCCGGGCCGCCCAAAGCAGCGGCAGCAGGACGAGCGCGCCGAGTCCGAGACGCGCTTCAACGAGTGGGAACGGCCCGAAGTCCGCCGCTGCCACACGCATGAAGAGGAACGATCCACCCCAGATGGCGCCGAGCAGCGTCAGCTCGAGCGGACTGCGCCAGGACGCCTCATGGGCCGCAGCGGCCGCGCCGCAGGCGGATACGGCGGGAGCGGAGGACGCGGCGGCCGCTGCAGCCGGGGCGGCCGCCGTGGTGGTGCATTCAGATGCGGACATGAGACTCGACACTCTCCGGTGCAGATTCGAACGGTTGGCAGGCGCTGAAGCGTGGCAGAGGACCGGCCGATCCGCCACCCGATCCTTGCGGCCGCGGCGGCGCACCCTCAACGCAGCGCCTGCTCGAAATCCTCCAGCAGGTCCTCGGTCGCCTCGATCCCGACCGACAGGCGCAGCAGCCCATCCCCGATGCCGAGGCGCAGGCGATCTTCGCGCTCGAGCCCGGCGTGCGAGGTGCTCGCCGGCCGTGTCAGCAGCGTGTGCACGCCGCCGAGGCTCGGCGCAACGATGGGAATGCGGACCTTGCGGGCAAACTCGTCGGCGCCGCTCGCCGGGCCCTTGAGCTCGAAGCTCAGTACGCCGCCGAAGCCGGCGAACAGGCTGCGGGCGCGCGCATGGCGCGGATGCGTCTCGAGACCGGCGTAATTGACGCGCGCGAGCGCCGGGTGGCCTTCGAGAAACCGCGCGATCCTGAGCGCACTGTCGTTCTGGTAGCGCACCCTGAGGGCGAGGGTCTTCAGTCCGCGGCCGAGCAGGAACGCCGCGTGCGGGTCCAGCGATCCGCCGAGGTGGTTGGCCTTGTGCCGGATGCGCTCGATCAGCTCGGCACCGCCTGCGACCGCGCCCGCCACGATGTCCGCATGGCCGTTCAGATACTTGGTCGCGCTGTGGATCGAAAGATCGAAGCCCGCCTCGATGGGGCGAAAGTTGATGGGACTCGCGAAGGTATTGTCGATGATGGATACCAGGCCATGGGCGCGCGCGAATTCCACCACCGCATTGAGGTCGGCAACCTGCAGCAGCGGATTGGTCATGGCCTCCACATAGATGGCCCGCGTGTTGGGCCGCAATAGCGCCTGCCACCCATCGCGCCGGTCGGCGTCGATGAAATCCACCGCCAGGCCGAATGTGGCGAAGTCCCGGGTCAGCAGGTCATGGGTGCCGCCATACAGGCAGCTCTGTGCCAGCAGGTGATCCCCCGCCGACAGCACCGTGAGCAGCGTCGTGGAGATCGCCGCCATGCCGCTGGCGGTGACCAGTGCGGCCTGCGAGCCTTCCAGGGCCGCGAGCTTGGCATGCAGCGCGAGCTGGCTCGGGGTGTTGTTGGTACGCAGGTAGCGCACGTCGTGGTAGCTGCCTTCGCCGCCGTACTCATAGGTCGCGGACTGGAAGATCGGCATCTGCACCGCGCCCGCGATGCGCGGCAGCGGCTCGCCGGCGTGTACCAGCTTGGTTTCGATACGCATGGAGGATTCGGACATTGGTGGCTTGCGAAAGTGCGATTGTCACTCGAATACGCTACCGTGTCTCCATGCACGCGACCGAGCGCTTCTCCAGCCGGGTGGAGGATTACGTGCGCTCCCGCCCGAGCTATCCAAGCGCCGCCATCGATCTGCTCGCGACCCGCTGCGGACTATCGCCCGCCGCCGTGGTGGCGGATATCGGCTCCGGCACCGGGATCCTCACCGAGCTGCTGCTCGGGAGCGGGGCGCAGGTCATTGGGGTCGAGCCGAACGACGCCATGCGCGCAGCTGCCGAGGCACGCTTGGGTGCTCGGGCGCGCTTTCGCAGCGTGAAGGGCACGGCGGAGGCTACCACGCTGCCGCCGGCCAGTATCGATCTGCTGGTCGCCGGCCAGGCCTTTCACTGGTTCGACGTCGACCAGGCACGCCGTGAAGCGCTGCGGCTGCTCAGGAGCGCTGGCTTTGCGGCGCTGTTGTGGAATGAACGCCCCCCGGAAGCGACGGGCTTCCTCGCCGACTACGAGGCGCTGCTGCTGCGCCATGCCGCCGAGTATGCGCAGATCACGTCCAGCCGCGCGGACGAGGCGAGCATGCGCGCTTTCTTCGGCGGCGCCATGGAACTGGAAACGTTCCCCAACCGGCAGACCTTCGACTTCGAAGGACTCAAGGGCCGGCTGATGTCCTCCAGCTATGCGCCCGGGCCTGGTCATCCGCAGCACGAGCCCATGATGGCGGGTTTGCGGGAGCTGTTCGGCCGCCACCAGCAGCGCGGGCAGGTGGTGTTCCCCTACCGCACGCTGGTGTATTTCGGACAGCCGCAGCCGCCGGGCCGTTAGAGCGCCGCGGCCGCCAGCGCGGCTACGGCGGCAGCCGCCCCTTCAGGTCCTGCAGCTCTTCGCGCAGGCGCTGCACCTGTTCTTCCAGGCGATCCAGACGCGCGGACGTTTCCCCAGCGGCGCTCGACAGAGCAACCGTCTGCGGCTCGGGTGAGGCTGCCGGCAGCGCGACCGCGCCGCTGAACAGGTGCGCGTAGCGTGCATCGCGCCGTCCGGGTTCGCGCGGCAGGCGCACCACGAACGGGCCATCCTCGCGGGTCCGCAGGCCCTCGAGTGCCCCTTCAACCTGAGGGACGTCGGAGAACGGGGCCATGCGGCTCGCGCGAGTGCGCAGCTCACCGGGAGTCTGCGGGCCGCGCAGCAGCAGCTCGCACACGAGCGCGAGCTCCTGCGCGGTGAGCTTGAGTGTTCCGTACTCGGTGTTGCAGAAGCGGTGCTGGTATTTCGGAACCCGACTGCCGAAGCCGGACTTCTCGATCACGAAGTGCTTCCTGGCAAGCTGGTCCAGGGTGTCCTGAACCGTGCGCTCGTCCACCTCCATGACCGGATCGCGATTGCTCTTCTGGTTGCACGCATTCACCAGAGCGTTGAGCGACAGGGGGTATTGGTCAGGCGTCGTGATCTGCTTCTCGATGAGGCAGCCGATGACGCGCGCCTCGAGTGCCGACAGCTCGATGTTCATAGAGCGTTCCGTTCACCACACGCGTACGCGATCCGCGGGTCCGAGGTACAGCTTCTGGCCCGGTTTGACGCCGAACGCGTCATACCACGCATCGAGGTTGCGCACCGTGTCGGCGCGATACTCGGCCGGGGCGTGGCCGTTGGTGACGATCCGCTGTCGCAAGGCGGGCTCGCGGATCTTCTGACGCCAGCTCTGCGCGAAGCTCAGGAAGAACAGCTGCCCGCCGCTGAAGCCGGCAGTCCCGGGCGCGGGCTGGCCCTTGAGCGTGCCCCGCCAGGCGTCGTACGCAACCGACAGGCCGGCGACGTCGGCGATGTTCTCACTGAGCGTCTGTTTGCCGTTGACGGCGATGTCCGGGAAGGGCCGGTAAGCGTTGAACTGGGCGACCAGACGCGCGCCCGCCGCCTCGAAGTGCGCGAAGTCGCTCTTGGTCCACCAGTGCTTCAGCCGCCCGCTGGCGTCGAACAGCGCACCCTGATCGTCGAAACTGTGGCTGATCTCGTGGCCGATGACGGCGCCGGTGGCGCCGTAATCCATGACGGCCTCCCGCTGCGGGTCGAAGTAAGGCGGCTGCAGCATCGCGGCCGGAAAGTTGAGCGCATTCATCGCCGGAAGATTCACGGCGTTCACCGTCTGCGGCGTCATGCACCACTCGGAGCGATCGACCGCGGTGCCGAGCTTGGCGAGATTGTAGTGCAGCTCGAACAGCTCGGCGCGCTGCGCATTGCCGAACGCGTCGCCGCGGACCACTTTCAGCCCCGCATAATCCCGCCACTTGTCCGGATAGCCGACCCCGACCTTCAGGGTAGTGAGCTTGGCTTTTGCCCTGGCGCGCGTCTCGGGTGCCATCCACTCGAGCCGGTCGATGCGCACCGCGAAGGCAGCCAGCAGATTGCGCACCATCGCCTCGGCGCGCGCTTTCTCGCTCGGCGGAAAGTAGCGCTGTACGTACAGCTTGCCCACCGCCTCGCCCAGCGCCGCGTTGGTCTCATCGACCGCGCGCTTCCATCTGGGGCGCAACTGCGGCGTGCCCGAGAGCACCCGGCCGTGGAACTCGAAGTCCTCCTCGACAAAGGCTTTGGGCAGATACGCGGCGTTGCGCTCGATTTCGTGAAAGCGCAGGTAATCCTTCCAGGTCTCAAGCGCTTGACTCGCGGTGAGCGCGGACAGTCCGGTGAGAGCGCTCGGCTGCCATACCACGAACTCTTCCTGCCGCGCGAGACCCGCAGCGCCGAAAAACGCTTCCCAGTCGAGGCCCGGTGCGCGCACCGCGAAGTCCCTGCGGGCCCAGTGATTGTTGCCCTTCAGTACCTCCTCGGATTGCGCGCGGTCCCAGTGCACCTGCGCCATGCGCCGCTCGAGGTCGAAGATGCGGGCGGCCTTGCCCTGCGCGTCCGGCAGATGCGCCAGCGCCAGCACGGCGGCGATATGCGCCTGGTACTTGGCGCGGATGTCGGCCATGTTCTGCGACGAATTGAGGTAGTAGTCGCGGTCCGGCATCCCCAAGCCGCCCTGCAGCAGGAACGGCAGGTAGCGGGCGGGATCATCCAGGTCCTGCGCCACCCACAGACCCAGCAGGTTCCCGGTATACAGGTTGGTAGCGTTGAGCACATCCACGTCCGCGCGCAGCGTGGCGCCGAGCGAGCGCGCGAGCCCGGCGCGGTCCTTGACGGCATCGATGCTTCTCAAGGCAGGCTGCAACGGCTCGAGGCCCCGCTTCTCGATCGCCTCCTCATCCATGAAGCTCGCGTAGTAGTCGCCGATCTTGCGCGCCTCGGAGCCGGCGGGCGCACCGGCGGTGTTGCGGACCAGTTCCGCGGTACGTTCCGCGGTAAGCTCGGTGAGTTGCTCCCCCGGACCGTAGCTGCTGCGATCGGGCGGAATCTCGGTCGCCTTGAGCCAGGCACCGTTGGCGTAGCGGAAAAAGTCATCCCCGGGCGCGACCGAGCGGTCGATGCCGGCAAGATCCACGCCGTGGGGGCTCTGGGCCGGCGTTGCCGCCGGCGATGCGGTGCCGAGCGCGCCGGTGGCGAGCTGCAGGCCGGCAACCGCCACTGTCGGGGTGAGCGCGCGCCAGGGGATGGAGCGAGGAGGGCGGATCATGGTGCTGGTTTCCAATTGGTCGCGGTGCACGCGCCAAGGCGGGCAAGTCTACACGACGGCCGGGGTGTTGAATCCCGCCGCGCGCTGCGTGAATACTGACCGGCGAGTCAGCAGGGCAAAGGAGCTTGTAATGAGTGCGGCTATCATGCTCAGGTCGTTCGCGGCGGTGCTGGGGTGCGTGCTGGGCGTCGCGGCGGCGCGCGCCGAAACGCCCTGGACCGCCACACTCACTCAACAGGCTCTGACTGCCGGCTACCCGGCCACGCTGCCGCCCAACGTGTCGTTGGTTCTGGGGTTGGCCCCCGGGGGTAAGAGCGTCCCGGTCAAACAGCTCGTCACGCGAGCTGAGCAAAAGGTCCGGACCTTCAACGTCAGTGTCGCCCATCACCGGGATCTGGTCATTTTTTCCGTCGATGAGGGAACGCAGGCGACCGTCGCCTACCTCCTGGGCCCGGGCGGCAAGCTGCGCAAGGCCATCTCCTACCAGATCGGGGCTGAGCCGCGGCGGCTGTCCGCCACCGAGGCGCGCGCCGGTTTCGCGGCCGAGGTCCGCTACTGGTCCAGCCGCGCTCATGAGGGCGTGCTGAGCCCGGCGCACTGAGCGGACCGTTCAGCGGGGGTGACGGCTCAAGGGGGCGGCCCGTGCTAGATTAGGGTGGATTCCGAGGAGGACCAGCTGTGAACGCCTGTGACGAGAGCGTGGCCGCCGCAACAGCCGCAACAGAGCGCACCAGGGCCGCCCGCCCATCGGCGCCGCCTGCTGCCGAGGCGCCGCAGCAGCCGCTGACCGAACCCGGTCCCCTCGAGCGCAGCTCTCTTGATTACTGGCTCCTGTCCAAGCTGCGCTCGCTGCTGGGGAATCCGCCGGTGGAGTTCGCGGTGCGCAGCGGCACGCGGGTGGGACCCGCAAGCGCGACGGCGGTGGCACGCGTGACCTTCGCCAGCCGCGCGACCCTGACCTCCATTCTGGCCGATCCATGGCTGCGCTTCGGGGATGCGTACAGCGACGGCAGGGTCACCATCGAGGGTGACCTGGTGAGCCTGCTCGAGACCGTCTATCACGCGAGCGGCATGGGCGACGAGCGGCGTGTATCGCTGCTGCGCCGCGCCGCCGGCGTCCTGCGCCGCCGCCACCTCAACTCGCTCGCCCGCTCGCGCGACAACATCCATCATCATTACGACATCGGCAACGATTTCTACGCGCTGTGGCTCGGCAGCAGCATGGTGTACACCTGCGCCTACTACCCGACCCCTGCCGCGACGCTCGACCAGGCACAGTTCGCCAAGATGGATCACGTCTGCCGCAAGTTGCGTCTCAATGCCGGCGAGAGCGTGGTGGAGGCGGGCTGTGGCTGGGGCACGCTGGCCCTGCACATGGCGCGCCACTACGGGGTGCGGGTGCGCGCGTTCAACATCTCACACCAGCAGATCGTGTATGCCCGCGAGCGGGCGGCGCGCGAGGGCCTCGGCGCGCGCGTGGAGTACGTGGAGGACGACTATCGCAACATCACCGGTCATTACGACGCCTTCGTGTCGGTCGGCATGCTCGAGCACGTGGGCCTGGCGAACTACCCGGTGCTCGGGCGCGTCGCGCACCGCTGCCTGGGCGGTCGCGGTCGCGGGCTCATCCACTCGATCGGTCGCAACCGCCCGGCGACGCTGCAGCCGTGGATCCAGAAGCGCATCTTCCCCGGGGCCTACCCGCCGTCGCTCGGGGAGATGACGCGCATCTTCGAGCCCTGGAACCTGTCCATCCTGGACGTCGAGAACCTGCGCCTGCACTATGCGCAGACGCTGCGTCACTGGCTCGGCCTCTACGACGCTGCCAGCGAGCGCGTGCGCGAAATGTTCGACGACAGGTTCGTGCGCATGTGGCGGCTGTATCTTGCCGGCTCGGTGGCGGCGTTCACCACCGGCACCATGCAACTGTTCCAGGTTCTGTTTGCGCCCGGCGAGAATAACGACATCGCGTGGACGCGCGCGCATCTGTACACACGCTGACCGGCTGATGCGCTCATGTGACGTCCTCATCGTCGGCGGGGGGCCCGCAGGCTCTACCGCCGCCTGGAAGCTGCGGCGCGCCGGCGCCGACGTCCTGGTGCTCGATCGCGAGCGCTTCCCGCGCCTGAAGCTGTGCGCCGGCTGGATCACGCCCGAGGTGGTGCGCGATCTGGATATGGACCTGCGGTCCTATCCGCACCGCCTGCTGACTTTCCCGCGCTTGCGGGTGCACTTCGGACGGCTGCACGTTCCGGTCCCGTGCGTGCAACATTCCATCCGCCGCTTCGAATTCGACGCCTGGCTGCTGGAGCGCTCGGGCGCGCCGCTCGAGCAGCACAACGTGCGGCGCATCGCGCGCGACGGCAACGGCTTTGTCATAGACGATGCGTTTCGCTGCCGCTGGCTGATCGGCGCGGGCGGCACGCGCTGCCCGGTGTACCGCACGCTGTTCCGCGAGCTGAACCCGCGCGCCGCCGAGCTGCAGATCGTCACGCTCGAGCACGAGATCCAGTACGACTGGCAGGACCGCGACTGCCACCTGTGGTTCTTCGACCACGGGCTGCCGGGTTACTCCTGGTACGTGCCCAAGGAGCAGGGCTGGCTCAATGTAGGCGTCGGCGGGATCGCCGAGCGCATGAAGCGCGGCGGGCACGACATCCGGCAACACTGGGCGCATCTGGCCGCGAGGCTCGGGGGCCGGCTCGCTCCGGGCGCCCACTACGATCCCAGCGGCTACAGCTACTACCTGCGCGGGCGCGTGGACGTGGTACGCCGCGACAACGCCTTCATCACCGGGGACGCCGCGGGGCTCGCGACCCGCGATCTGGGTGAGGGCATTGGACCTGCGATCCGCAGCGCTCTGCGCGCGGCGCAAGCCATTGTCGAGGGTACGCCTTACCGGCTCGAGGACGTGACGGGCGCGAGCGTCGGCAGCATCGCGCGCAGTATGCTCGGGCGCGCGACTCGCGCCGGTGTGTTTTCCGGGCGGCGTCAGACGCCCGGCGGAGGACCCGTGCATGGCCTACGTCACCGTGATCAATGAACACCAGCACGTGCAGCAGATTGTCTCCGGACATCACCACCTGACGGCCGACGAGGCGGTCGCCGCCGGTGGGAGCGACGCCGGGTTGGCGCCGCGCGAGCTGCTGCTCGCAAGCCTGGGGGCATGCACCGCGGTGGCGCTGCGCAAGCACGCCGCCCAGAACGACTGGGCGCTGGGGAAGATCACGGTGGGCGTGCGCTGGTCGCGCAACCCATCCGGTACCGAGCACATCGAGCGGCGCCTGTCCTTCACCCGGGCGCTGACGCCCGAGCAGAAGACCCGCCTCCTCGAGGTCGCCGACACCACCCCGGTGACCAGCGTGCTGCGCGCAGGCATTGCGATCCAGTCGTCCGTGGTCGACTGAGCGGCTCAGATCGGCGACTCAGCCCGGCGCACTGCGTCGCGCGCATCGAGCTCGCCGAGGCTGCGTCCGCGTGACTCGCGCCCGAACAGCGCGATGAGAATGGTGGAGCCGACCGCCGGCACGGCGATGCTCAGTATGGCGGCCGCAAACGGCGGCACACCTGCGACCACACTCAAAGCCTGGGCCACGAGTCCGCCGAGCTTGCTGCACGCGGCGACCCAGCCGGTGGCGCGGCCGCGGATGCGCAGCGGATAGTTCTCGGCCGCGTACGGCAGCAGCATCGAAATCACGCCGCTCGAGCCGAGAATGAGCAGGGTCAGGGGAATGACGGGCCGGGACAGCCCGCCCGCGCCGAGCTCCTGCACAGCCAATCCCAACATGCCCAGTACCATCACCGCGGTCATCGCGACCAGCGACCACTTCGTGCTCCAGGCGCTGAACAGCCACGCGCAGATCACGATGGTCGGTGCGGCAATGAGTGTCGATTTGGCGATGAGAGCGCTCGAGGCGCCCACGCTGCGCCCTTCCGCAACCAGTGCCGTGGGCAGCCACAGCAGCAGGCCGAAGTTGACCAGGCCCCAGGCCATGGCGGCCAGTGTGAGGGCGGTGGTGATGCCGAGAAACCCATGGCTGACGGGGGGCACCGGCGCGTGACTTTCGGGCTGCGGCGGGGCGACGGCGCTCGCGGCCGCGGTCAGCGTGACGCCGAAGCGCGCGAGCGCGGCGCGCGCCAGGTCGGTGCGGCCGGTCTGCTGCAGGAAACGCGCCGACTCGGGTAGCAGAGGGCTCAAGGCAACCAGGATCAGCCCGGTCGGCAGGTTCAGAAACCACATGATGCGCCAGCCAAACACCGGCTGCAGCAGTGCCGACAGCGAGCTGGCGGCGAAAAAGCCGCCCAGTGCTCCGATGCCTCCGACCAGCACCAGGCTCCAGCCCCGATGGCGCGTCGGCATGATCTCCGCCAGCAGCGCGTACGCCACCGGTAGCATGCCGCCGGCGGCTGCACCCATCATGAAGCACATGCCGACGTTCCACCACAGACTCGGCATGGCGCCGCAGATCGAGGTGCCGACGAACATGACCGATGACAGCACGATCGAGGCGCGTCGCCCGTAGATATCCGCCAGCACGCCCCACACGCACGAGCCGACCACGGTGCCGGCCAGCGCCGCGAACGGCAGCCATGCCACGGTGTCCGCGCTGACCCGGTATTCCATGCGCATCCCGGGTGTCACGAAGCCGAGGCTCGCCGGCTTCATGATGTCGATCACCAGCGCCAGGGTGAGCAGCGCCGCGACGCGCCAGTGCGCGGGCGTCAGCGGCGCATTCTCGAGCGGCGCGATCACGTCGAGCAGCGGCTCAGGCGGCGCATGGCCCGCAGACCCTGGCAACAGGCCGTAGCCGGCGAAGCCGACACCCACCACGATGGCAGCCATGCCGGCGAGCATCCCGGCATCCATGCGCATGCCGGCGAGGATGTAGCCGCTGTCGCGCGCCATCAGGAACATCGGCAGGTGAAGCACGACACCCGTGGTGACCAGGACGCAGCCAAACCAGAAGGCGAGGGTATTGCGGCGCTCGTCGAAAAGGACTGTGTGCACCGGCAACCTCGCGTGTGCCCGCCTGCTCGGAAGCGAGCCAGCAGTGCTGGCGAGTGCGAGGGGCTCGAGGAGCTCACCGCGCTGCTGCAGCGCGCCAGCCGCTAGCGGCCGCTATTTCCCGGCCACCGCCCATGAGACATCATGGCAGTCAGGTCGCAAACAGCTGCCCGGCGATGTCGCGGAAGGACTTGAACTCGAGGGCATTGCCGGAAGGGTCGCGGATGAAGAGCGTGGATTGCTCGCCCGGTGTGTTCACGAACCGGGCGTAGGGTTCGATCACCCAATCGACCTTGTGCTGTCTGAGTCTCGCCGCCAGCTCCGCCCACTGCCTGGGTTCGAGCACCACCCCGCAGTGCGGCACCGGCACACCGTGACCGTCGACCAGGTTACGGTGGGACGCGACGCTTCCGTTGCGCCCAAGCTCGGGATTGAGGTGGCAGACGAACTGATGGCCGAACATGTTGAAGTCGGCCCAGTCGGTCGCGCTGCGGCCCTCGGCGCAGCCGACAACCTGCGTGTAGAAGCGTCGTGCCTCCTCGAGGTCCCGAACCTGGACGGCCACATGAAATGGCGTAAGAGTCACGGATCGCCCCCTGTGCGTTACCGCAACGCCACGGGTTCGCGAGGATACCAGATGCGTCCATGCGCCGCCGGCGCGTCCCTGCGCCGGCGGCAGGCGGTGCATCCGTGCACCGCGGTGGCCCGTCCTTGCGCCGGCGTCCCTGCACCGGCTTCCTTGCTCCGCCGGCGCATCCTGCGCGGCGGTCGAGATTAGAAAGAACGACCTCGAAGGGGAGGGTAGAACCTCAGAACGCTGCGAGTCTGACACCGGGGCCGTCCTTGGGAGTAATCAGCCATCCTGCCAGGCTCCTCGTTGCGTCCCGCCTCGAGGCCGTTAAAGCGCGTCATACCGGGTGGGGGGTCATCTCGGACGACGCGATTCGAGTTACTCGTTTGTGCTCATACATTGCCTGTCTGGCACTCTCCAGCAGTTCGTCGAGCCCCACGGGGCGCCGGGGATTGAAGTGCGCGACGCCCACGCTGAGGGACAGCGCGGGCAGATCACTGCTGTACGTTGGCTGCCTCCCGGCACGCAACACGATCGCGCCGCGCGAGGCGTACTCCGCACACGTCGTCAGGGCGGCGAACTCATCGCCACCCAGACGGCCGAGCACCTCATAGACGCCGTAGCTGGGGTACAGGTCACGCATGAAGTTGCCCATCTGCCGGGTCACGACATCGCCGGCGGTGCGGCCCATGGGGTCATTGGTCACTTCCGGGCGGTTCACGCCGAAGTAGATCAGATGAGCGGCGCGCACATCGCGGGTCGCGACGTCGAGGAGCCGCGCGCCGCTCTGCATGAAGCCATGCCGGTTATACAGCCCGGTGAGCTCGTCCGTTAACGCCGCACTGCGCAGCGCGTGCACCAGGTTCAACAGCGCCGTGAGCTGCACGGAGATTCGCTGTCCCCTGGTCAGCCCCTGTATGTGCAGCAGCTCCGACAACAGCTGCGTGATGCGCGCCTCATCGCCCTCCAGGGCGGCGGCGCGCAGCTGGCCGGCGAGCTCGGCATTGCGGGCGCGCAGCGCCTCTGCATTGCGGGCGCCTCGCGACGCCTCCGGAGCACTGCGGGTGCGCGGGGCGTCCACACTGCGGCGGACGTGTGGCTGCCCCTGTTCGGGGGATCGCGGGACCGGGCCGCTTCCCATCATGACTGTTCCTCACCTGTAGAAGTCGAGCGAGAGCCAGCATAACCGCGCCGCGCAGTGCGCCAGGACAGCGAAGCCCCTCAATTGGGGGTCGGCCGAGGACGGGTCAGGGGATCAGGAATTTCCTTACGCCTGCGTGAGCCCGTGGCGGATCGCGTAGCGCACCAGACTGGCGGTGTCATGAATGTCGAGCTTCTGCATGAGCTTGGAGCGGTGCGATTCAACGGTCTTGGCGCTGATCGCGAGCCGCGCCGCGATCGCTTTGGTGGAATGACCTTCGGCGATCAGCTGCAGCACCTGGCGCTCGCGCACCGAGAGCGCGGCGCTCGCGTGTTGGGGCGCGAGATACGCCTCGGCGACCGCGCCGGCGACACCAGGAGACAGGTACACCTCACCGCGGCAAACACCTTCGATGGCCTGCACCAGGTCGCGCGCCGCCTGGCTCTTGAGGACGTAGCCCTTTACCCCGCAGCGCAGCGCTTCGGTGACGTACTGCTGTTCGTCATGCTGCGTGAGCACCACCAGCTTGACGCGCGGACAGAGCCTTCCGAGCTCGAGCGCCGCGTTCAACCCGTTGAACAGCGGCATGCTGATGTCCATCACGGCGACATCGGGGTTCTCGGCACGCACCAGGCGTACCGCTTCGCGGCCGTCGGCCGCCTCCCCCGCGACCACGAACCCCGCGCTCTCCAGCAGCGTCTTCAAACCCTGTCTGACGAGCACGTGATCGTCGGCAAGTACCAGGCGGATCCCCACCGCTTAGCTTCCCAGGGGCAGTTGAAACCGGATCTCCGCGCCGTGACCGGGTGCGGAGCCGATGTGCAGCGACCCACCGAGTGCGCTCAGGCGCTCACGCATGCCCTTGAGGCCCAGGCCGCCGCGGCGCACGCACGAGTCGACCTCGAAGCCAACCCCGTCATCACCGATCAGGCAGCGCAGACAGTCCTGGTGCTGATCGATCTCGATGCGAATGCGCGTCGCGTGCGCGTGACGGGCGGCATTGGTCAGAGCCTCCTGCACCACGCGGTACAGGGCCGTTTCCACGGCGGCGGGCAGGCGCTGCGTGACGCTGGAGCGCACCTCGATGGGGATCAGCGTGCGAGCGGACACGGCCGCGGCCAGAAACTCGATCGCCGCGAGCCATCCGAGGTCATCGAGCACCATCGGCCGCAGCTCGTGGGACAGGTGCCGCAGCTGCTGCTCGGCCTTATCGAGGAGCTTCTGGCACTCCTGGATCTTCGGCTCGGCGGCGGGCACCTCGCGCGCCACCTGCGCGAGCTGCAGGTGCACCGACACCAGCAGTTGGCCCGAATCGTCGTGCAACGCGTGCGCGATGCGCCGGATCTCCTGCTCGAGCGTCTCGTTGATGTGCCGCCAGGCGATGAGCGAATCGCGGTAGCCGCGATGAGTCATTTCGAACGGCGACAGCGTTTCGGCGAGAAAAGTCGTCGCCGAGTCGATGAGCGACGCGCTATCACGGCGCCGATCCGCCGCGGCGACGATCGCCCGCAGGGCCTGGCTGTGCAGGCCCACCAGCTCGGGAATGCTGCGGCCCTGCGCCAGCGCCTCGCGCCCGAAGTCGTAGGCACGCGCCAGCAGCGCCTCGCCGCCACGCTCCACGTAGGCCGACAGCGCCTGCTGGTAATTGCGGTCGGACGACTCAGCTTGCGGATGCGTCGCGTTCATGGGCATGCGCCGTCAGCTGGCACGCGCCACCACCACCAGCGCGTCATCGCTCCTGCGGCAGTGGTGCGCGACGATGGCATCGGCCAGAGACTGCGCGGAGGCCGCGGACGCGAGGTCATCGGAAAAATGCCGGCTGATCCCATCGGTGGCGAATATCAGCATGTCCTTCGCCCGCAAGGGAATAACAGAAGCGTGCAACGCTGGCAACTCGCCGTAGCCTACCACCCCGGGACGCGCCAGCAACTCCTCGCGCGCGGTGAGCACGCTGGCAGTTCCACGGCACACGACGCCGCTCACGTTGCCGATTCCCAGCCAGCTCAAGGCGGCCTGCCGCAGATCGATGCTGGCGATGCTAAGGACCACGCCGCGTGTTCCGCGCAGAGCCGCATGACAGCGCGTCAGCAAGGCCGCGGGTTCTTCCTCGGGATGACGCAGGATGGTGTCCGCGGCGAGACGCGCCGTCGCCGCGGCCTGCTCGCCGTGACCGATGCCGTCGATGGCGGCGACCAGCGCGCCACCACCGCCGTCATAGTAGTGCACCACCTCGAGATCCCCGGAAATGCGTTCACCAGGTGCGATACGGCCGGCGACTCCGAACTCCAGCATCAGGGCAGCCATTTCGTGACCGTGACCGTGGTGCCGCTGCCGGCCCTGGAGACGATGTCAAATTCGTCCATGAGGCGCCGCACGCCGGGCAATCCCAGGCCGAGGCCGCCGGAACTGGAATAGCCGTCGCGCAGCGCCAGGGTGACGTCGGCGATCCCGGGACCGGAATCGCTCGCGACGATCGTCAGGCCGATCGCGCCGTTGGACCCGTAGACCGGCCTCAGCGTGACGCTGCCCTGGTTCGCGTAAGAGACGATGTTGCGGGCGAGCTCGGAGATGGCGGTGGCGATGAGCGTCGCCTCGCTCATCGAAAAGCCCGTGCGCAGCGCCACCGCCCGGCCCTGCTGGCGAGCGGCGACGACGTCCCGGTCAGAGGTAATCAGGATCTGCGTGTCGGCGGCCAAGGCATCCGCGTTCAGTTGATGCTCCTGGCCTTCTGCTGCAGATACTCCAGGCCTTCCTCCAGATCGAGTGCAGTGGGAATGTCCTCGAGCGTCAGTCCGAGCTGCACCATCGCGAAGGCGACCTCCGGCTGGATGCCGACGATGACGGTCGCCGCACCGCGCAGGCGGATCATGTGCGAGATCTCGAGCAGGGTGCGCGAGGCGAACGAATCCATGACGTCCATCGCGGTGACGTCCACGATGACCCCGGAGGATCGGTAGCGCACCACCTGCTGCACCAGCGCGGTGCGCAGTTCCAGCAGATCCGCATCCGACAACGCGGCCTGGATGGTCGCGATGAGTACGCCCCCCTGCTTGAGAATGGGTACTTGCACGCGGCTGTTAACCTGCCTTCCCGGGACCCAGCTCAGGGTTAACGACCTTGTAGCCCAGCAGCCGCTCGGCCTGCTCGATGCCGCCCTGCAGGTCACCGACGGTGTTCATCTTGCCCAGATCCACGCCGATTGTAACCAGGGTCTGCGCGATTTCGGGCGACAGGCCGGTAACGATCACCGTCGCACCCAGCAGGCGCGAGGCTTCCACGGTCTGCACCAGGTGATTGGCGACCGTGACGTCCATCGCCGCCACGCCGGTGATGTCGATGACGACGACCTTGGCGCGGTTGGTGCGAATGCCCCGCAGGAGCTGTTCGGTCAGCTGCCGGGCGCGCATCGGATCGATGACGCCGATGATCGGCAGGATGAGCAGCCGCTCGCGCACCTGCAGCACCGGCGTCGACAGCTCGCGGATCGCTTCCTGCTGCTGGCGGATGACGCGCTCGCGCTCCTGCACGAAGCCGACCGCCACGGTATTGGCGACGCGGTTGGCCGCGGGCTCGTAGGCGTCCAGGATGCGGTTGAGCTTCTCGAAGTCGGTCTGGTACTTGGCGAACAGTGAGCGGGCCAGCACGTCGCGCAGCAACAGCACGATGCCCACCACCTCGTGGGTCTCGACGCCGCGCGGAATGATGCGTTCCGAGAGGTTGCGCGCGTAGGCCTGCAGCGCCTCGAAGGTGCCGGTCTCGAGAGCCGCGAAGTAGCTGTCATAGACCAAGGTCGCCTCCGCGAAGATCTCCTCCTCGGTCATCGCCGTGAGCAACTGGGCTTCGGCGATGCGCGCCACCCACTCCTCGAGCAACAGCGTGCGATTCTGGCGCAGGTGAGCCACCAGCTCGCGCAGCAACTCCAACTTGGGCTCGCCGCGGGTGAGCTCGGTGGGGCGGCTCCTTTGAATTGCCGGTTGATTCAGCGCGGTCTTGTCTCTTTGCATGCGGCTCTCCCAGGACACAACCCGGCGCAAGGCCCGGTGTGGAACCGAAGCAAGTAGCAGGTTCCTGCTGTCGCGGACATCGGGGCAGCCCCTGTGGCAGGGTAGGGTAAATACCCGAGACGCGAGGATCACGTGCCGATCTTCACCTGATAGGTCACGGCGAGCGAGCCGGTAAAGCTGCTTGATTCGCCCCCGTGCGTCGTCTAGCGTCGCCTGCAGAACCCATGACCAGGCGCCTGCAACTCATCTCACTGCTGCTGGGCGTGCTGGCGAGCCATTCACTGTGCGCCCAGCCCCGGCCGGTGCCGCCGATCGACCTGCCGCACTCCTACTACTACCGTGAGATGTACCTGCCGCAGCTCACCAGCGGCCCGAGCAGTGTCGCCTGGGCGCCGGACTCCCGCGAGGTGGTGTTCTCGATGGCCGGCTCGCTGTGGCGGCAGAAGATCGATTCAACCAGCGCCGAGCAGCTGACCGACGGCCCGGGCTACGACTACCAGCCGGACTGGTCGCCGGACGGGCGCTTCATCGTCTATGCGTCCGCTCAGGGGGAGGCGATCGAGCTGTGGCTGCTGGACTTGAGCTCGGGTCGCACACGGCAACTGACCCAGGGTGGTGCGGTCAACGTCGAGCCACGCTGGTCTCCGCAAGGTGCGCGGGTCCTCTACGTGTCGAGCGCCTACCACCGCCATTTTCACGTGTTTGCAGCCGAGGTGCGCGAGGGGCAGCTGACCAACCCGGTCCGTCTGACGGGGGAGAACAAGAGCTCACTGCCGCGCTACTACTACAGCGCTTACGACCACGAGATCAACCCGACCTGGACACGCGACGGGGAGGCGATCGTGTTCGTTTCCAATCGCGGTCGCATTCACGGCACCGGGGGCTTGTGGCGCGCGGCGGCGGTTCCCGGTGCGCAAGCGCTCGAGCTGCGCTACGAGGAGACCAACTGGCAGGCACGACCGGACTTTTCGCCCGACGGCAAACGGATCGTCTACAGCTCGTACCTCGGGCGCAACTGGCTGCAGCTGTGGCTGATGCCCGCCGATGGCGGCGAGCCGTTGCCGCTGACCTACGGACAATGGGACGAGACCAGCCCGCGATGGTCGCCGGACGGGGCGCACATCGCCTTCATTTCCAATCGCGACGGCGACACGCAACTGCGGTTGCTGCGGCTGCCTGGGGGCAGCTCACGGGTGCTCGAGGTGACGCACAGACAGCGTCTGCGCCCGAGCGGGACCGTGCACCTGTGGGTGCGGGACGAACATGGATTGCCCACGCCCGCCCGGGTCGTGGTCACGGATGCGAACGGGCGGTTCTGCGCTCCTGCGCACGCCTGGACACAGCATGCCGAGTTCGACCGTGACGAGCATCCGTTCGAAGCGCGCTACTTCCATACCGCCGGCGAGGACCTGATCGAGGTTCCGGCGGGCACCGTGAGCGTCGAGGTGATGAAGGGTCTCGCGCGTCAACCCGAGCGTCACACGCTCGAGGTGCCGGCCGGGGCGACGGCGGATGTCGCGGTCGTGATGCCCGCGCACCCCTGGCTTGACGGAACGCAGCGGCGCTGGGTGAGCGCGGACGTGCACGTGCACATGAACTACGGGGGACACTTCCGCAACACGCCGGCGCACCTGGTGCTGCAGGCGCAGGCGGAGGATCTGGACATTGTCGAGAATCTCATCGTGAACAAGGAGCAGCGCTTCCCCGACATCGCCTACAGCGGGGTCGGAGTTGACCCGGCATCGCAGCCCGGGACGCTGGTGGTTCACGGCCAGGAATTCCACACCAGCTATTGGGGCCACCTGGGTGTGCTCGGCATGCATGGCAACACGCTGCTGCCCGGCTATGCCGGCTACCCGAACACGGCGGCGGCGAGCCTGTTTCCGACCAATGCGGATGTGGCGGACCTGGCGCATGCGCAGGGCGCGCTGGTCGGCTACGTGCATCCGTTCGAGGAAGAGCCGCGGCCTCTGACCAGGCCCGCTCATACCGACGCCGACGAGCTGCCCGTCGATGTGGCGCTGGGCAAGGTCGACTACCTCGAGATCGTCGCGTTCGCCGATCATCAGGCGACCGCCGGGGTGTGGTACCGGCTGCTGAACCTTGGTTTCCGGATTCCGGCCGCCGGGGGCACGGATGCGATGGCCAACTACGCCACCCTGCGCGGGCCGGTCGGCTTGAACCGCGTCTACGCCTCGGTGGCCAACGGCCCGCTCAGCAGCGAGTCCTGGCTGGATGCGCTGCGGCAGGGGCGAACGTTCGCCACCAACGGACCGCTGCTCGAGTTTTCCGTCGCCGGCAGTCCCATCGGCTCGACCCTGCGCCTCGCGCGCGGGCAAGGCGTGCCCTTCAGCGCGCGCCTGCGCTCCATCGTGCCCGTTGATCACGCCCAGGTCGTCTGTAACGGCCGCGTCGCGCGCGAGCTCGCCCTCGGCGCCCATCGCGACGGGCTCGAAGTCAGCGGCACGCTGCCGATCCGGAGAAGCGGCTGGTGTGTGCTGCGGGCCTTCAGTTCCAAGGCGGAATATCCCGTGCTCGACAACTTCGTCTACGCGACCACGAGCCCGGTCTATGTGTCAGTGCGCAGCGAGGCGCCGCGCTCACCCGCGGATGCGCGCTACTTCGAGGCGTGGATCGATCACCTGTTGCAAACCACCGCCAGCTATCCCGACTGGAACTCGGCGGCCGAGAAGGCCGGTGTGCTGCAGAAGCTCAAGGACGCCCGGGCCGTGTATGAGCGGCTCGAATAGTGCGTCGAGTAGCGCGCGGGGAGAGCGCATCAGACCCGGTCGACTCGTGCGGCATAGCAGCCCGGCTTGGCGTTGTGCAGGTGCAGATACCCTACGCGCGGGTTGTCGAACATGCGCTCGATGGCTTGCTCGACCGCGGTGCCATCCACAACATCTGCCTCGAGCAGCATCGCCGCTGCATCGAACGCGCGTACGGACAGAAGCCGCAGCCGCAGTTGCTGCGGCACCTCGTTGACCTCGGGGTGAGCCCGGGTGGCATTCTCGCGCACGTAGATCGCGTAACGGGATCGGTATGGCGAGGCTCCCGGCAGGTGCTCGTAGTTGACCAGCAGTACGCTCTCGCCGATCTCGGCGTCGATGAGCGAAACGCGGCAAGGGAACCCCGGTTTCCTGTCGACCACGAGTCGAGCCGCGGCGTGCGCTGCCAGGGTGCTATCGGGTCGCCCGAACAGGTGCTTGAACGGCTCCACCGGCAGGGCGGAGATTTGAAAGCTCACGGCAGTTCTCCTGGTTGCGGGGACCAGGTGAAATGATCGCTGCTTAGACCTCGATGCCCCACCCGTTTCTTGCTTCGGGGAGCTGAAACGGCCCGGGATATGCCCGCGCCGCTCTGGCGGCAGCCGCAAGCTGCAGGCACGGCGATCAGCAGGGTGCGGCCGTAAGGTCGTGGCCGCCTCCGGTGCCTCCGGGGGATTCCTCGTGCAAGCTATACTCCAAGGATGGCACAGGTCCAATTCCTGCCCCGTCGTCGGTATTGCGCGAGACTGGGCGAGCTCCTCGCGCTCGCGCTGCTGGTCGCACAGACCGGCGCGGTGATGCACGAATACGTTCACCTGGGCGCGTCCGGCGAATCGCGGGGTGCCCCGGCCTCCAGTCAGTCTTGTCCGGACTGCCTGGCGTATGCCCCGGTGCTTGCGGCAGCGGGCGGCACGAGCCACTCGCCAGCCTTCGCGCGGGCTCAAATCGGCACGACGTACCGCACGCTGGTTGCCCCGCTCGTCGGGTATTCACCGCAACACGCCTTTCTGTCTCGCGCTCCACCATTGCCAGCCTGACCGATGACGATCGCCGGCTGCCGGCATTGCATTGCCGCCAGCCGTGTAATCAACGGACACGGAGAGGCAATCCATGGCGAAGCTCGCGCCCATTGCCGGGGCAATCGTAGTTGGCTTGTTGTTGCTGCCGAATGCCGGGCAAGCAGCCACGGACGATGTGGCCGCGCTACGAGCCGAGCTCGAGGCTCTGAAGACCGACTACACCTCACGGGTGCAGGCCCTCGAGACCCGGATCAAACAGCTGGAAAGCGCCGTTGCGACCGCGCAGCTCGCGCAGCCCGGAGCGGCTCCCGCGCCGCCGGCGTTCCCGCAGCCCTCGCCGGTGGCACCGAGCGGGAAGAGCAGCAATGCGACGGCCTTCAACCCCGCGATCTCGATGATCCTGACAGGCAACTACGCGAGCCTCTCGCAGGATCCTGCGACCTACCGCGTCGCCGGCTTCATCCCGCCTCCCTCCGGCGAAGGCCCCGGCGATCGCAGCTTCAACCTGGACGAATCCGAGCTGACGGTCGCCTCCAACGTCGATCCGTACTTCTTTGGGAACGTCACGGCGGCGATCCAGGGTGGCAACAGCATCGACATCGAGGAGGCGTACTTCAAGACGCTTGCGCTCAACAACGGCTTCACGATCAAAGGGGGGCGGTTCTTCTCCGGTACCGGCTACCTGAACGAGATCCACTCGCACAACTGGGACTTCGTGGATCAACCGCTGGTGTACCAGGTGTTTCTTGGCGGCCAGCTGGCGCAGGACGGTGCGCAGATCCGGTGGCTCGCGCCGGCGGATTACTTCATCGAGCTGGGAGCGGAGGCCGGCAGCGGCCGCAGCTTCCCCGGCACTCAGCGCAATTCGAACTCCTTGGCGAGCGACGCACTGTTCGCGCACCTGGGGGGCGATGCGGGCGATTCCACCAGCTGGCGGCTGGGCGTGTCCTGGCTCGATGCCCGTTCCACTGATCGAGCCTACGACGACGTGGATCAGCTTGGAGCCCCGGTCACCAACGCATTCACCGGTACGTCGCGCACCTGGATCGCCGACGGCACGCTGAAATGGGCTCCGCACGGTGACCCGACGTACCATCAATTCAAACTGCAAGGCGAGTACCTGCACCGCACCGAGAGCGGACGGCTGGCGTTCGACGTCACGGGACGCAACCTCGCGGGTGACTACGACAGCTCGCAGTCGGGCTGGTATCTACAGGCCGTGTATGGCTTCATGCAGCGCTGGCGCGCGGGGCTGCGCTACGATTCGATGCAGTCGCGGACACCGAGCATCGGGCTCGTGCAGCTGGGCCTCCTGCCCTCCGCAGCCTTCCCATCGCTCGCGTCTGCATCGCCCGAGCGCACGACGATGATGATCGACTGGAGCCTGAGCGAGTTCTCGCGGCTTCGGGCGCAGTACGCCTGGGACGACGCCCGCGCAACCGAGCGCGATCGGCAGCTCATGCTCCAGTACATCTTCGCAATGGGTGCGCACGGCGCCCATAAATTCTAGGACTCTCGACCATGGGCAAGCACATTCGCACTCTGCTCGCGCTCGCAACCCTCGCGCTGTGCGCCGGCGCTCTGCCGGCGCAGGCGGCACTCAGAGTGCTGGCAACCACACCGGACTGGGCCGCGCTGGTCACGGAGTTGGGTGGCGACAAGGTCAATGTCTACACGGCCACGAGCGCGTTTCAGGATGTCCATCGCGTCGACGCGAAGCCCAGTCTCGTGGCTCGGGCACGTACGGCGGATCTGGTCGTGGCCACCGGCGCCGATCTCGAAATCGGCTGGATGCCGGTGTTGCTGCAGGACTCCGGCAACACGAAGATCCAACCCGGCAGCCCGGGCTACTTCGAGGCCGCGCCGCTCGTTCACCTGCTCGAGGTTCCGTCGGCCGTGGATCGCTCCATGGGCGACATCCATCCCCTGGGCAACCCGCACGTGACCCTCGATCCGCACAACATCGCAATTATCGCGAAGGCGCTCGCCGCACGCCTGGTGCTGATAGATTCCACCAACGCCGCGTACTACGCGGCGCGCGGCGAGGATTTTGACAAGCGCTGGCAGCAGGCTACCGTGGGGTGGGAGGCGAGGGCCGCGCCGCTCAAGGGCGTCGGCGTCGTCGTGATTCACCGCGATCAGGCTTACTTGTGCAGCTGGCTCGGCATGAAGGAGCTCGCCTCCATAGAGCCCAAGCCGGGTGTGCCTCCGAGCGCCGGATACCTCGTCGAGCTCGTCACCAAGCTCGCCGCCACGCCGCCGAAGATGATCCTGCGGAACGCGTACAACGATCCGCGGGCTGCCGAGTGGCTCTCGGAGCGCATTCATGCGCCGGTCGTGCTGTTGCCCTACTCGGTAGGAGGCACGCCGGAGGCGAAAGACCTTTTCGGTCTGTTCGATGACACGATCAATCGACTGCTGGCGGCACTCAAGTGAACACACTGCAAGCGAATTTGAGCATTCTGTGGCCGGCGCTGGTTGCCGGTTCTATCGTCGTGTTGTCCCATGTGCCGCTCGGACAGCAGGTGCTTTCGCGCGGCATTGTGTTCATCGACCTCGCCATCGCGCAGGTGGCGGGGGTGGGCGTGATTGCCGCTCACACCTTTGGCTTCGGCGCGACCGGCTGGACCACCCAGGTCGCGGCCGCGGCCGCCGCCCTGGCCGGCGCGTTACTGCTGACCTGGTCGGAGCGCAGGCGACCTGAGGTGCAGGAAGCCTTGATCGGTGTGCTGTTCGTGCTCGCCTCGACCGCGCAGATTCTGATCCTGGCAAACGATCCACACGGCGGGGAGGATCTGAAGGATCTGCTGGCCGGGCAGATCCTCTGGGTCACGCCGCCGCAGCTCGTCCACGCAGCGATACTCACCGGCGTCTTTCTGATCGCGTGGTTCCGCTGGCGCCGGCAACTGGGCCGAGTCGGATTCTATGTCCTGTTCGCGCTGGTGGTGACGATCTCGGTGCAGCTCGTCGGGGTATACCTCGTGTTCACGAGTCTCATCGTGCCCGCGGTCGCGACCTACCGATACCCAGTCCGCCGCCAACTCGCGCTGGGTTATGCGCTGTCATTCGCAAGCTACGTGATCGGGCTCGTGCTGTCAGCCGCGTTCGACTTGCCTTCGAGTCCGGTCATCGTCTGGGCGATGGCGCTGATCGGCCTGCTGATCCATTTTGGAGGCCGGGAGGCACCGAGACCGCCGTGAGCACCGATCCACATCCCTGGGGAGGGGCCGGCGGATCCCCCAGCTTCAGCCGCGCGCGCTTCTGAGATCGCTCCCGCCCGTCGCAGCGCTGCCAACACCGATGAGCCAGCTTTCCAGGTCCGCTCGCGGCAGCGGCCGGCTGTGCAGGTAGCCCTGTGATTCATCGCAGCCTTCGCGCACCAGATAATCCAACTGCGTCTGGGTCTCGACGCCTTCCGCGACGGTCGTCATGTCGAACGCATGCGCCAGACCGATGATCGTCGAGACCAGGGTGCAGCTGCGGCGATCCGCGGGCAGACGACTGGTGAACAGGCGGTCGATCTTGAGAGTGTCGATGGGCAGCTCGGACAGGCGGCCGAGCGAGGAGAAACCCGTACCGAAGTCGTCGATTGCAATGCGGATGCCTGCGGCGCGCAGCAGCCGGAGCGCGTGGACGCAGGAGGAGGAGTCGCCGGACAGCGCCCCCTCGGTGATCTCGATGTCGATCCCCCAGGCCGGATCGCCCGCCAGATCGCCGATGGCCTCGAGAATTTCGCCCGCAATATTGCGTTGTCGCAGCTCCGGAGGAGAGATATTGACGGCCACTCTGATCGGCGGCAGGCCCTTGCAGCGCCAGGCGCGACAGTCGGATGCCGCTTGTCTGAGCACCCAGGCGCCGGTCGCCCCCATCAGGCCGGCGGATTCCAGCAACGGCAGGAAGACCGCCGGCGAAGTCAGTCCGTTTTCCGGGTCGTGCCAGCGCAGCAGGGCCTCCACGCTGGCAATCCTGCCGGTGTGCAGCGTGATCTTGGGCTGGTAGTGCAGCAGGAACTGCCCTTCGTCGAGCGCGGTGCGCAGCCGCTGCTCCAGGCCGACGCGCCGGGCGAGCTCGGAATTCATCTCGATCCGGTGGTGCAGATACCGCTCGCCCGAGGTCTTGGCCTCCTTGAGGGCGGCTTCCGCATTCTGCACCAGCTCGTTCGCCTCGCGGCCGTCGTCCGGATAGCAGGCAAGCCCACTCTTGATCTCGGCGACGATCTCGCGGCCATCGACGCTGAAGGGCCGTGCAAAGACGCGTGCGACGTCCTCGTGCAAGGTGCGAATTTCCGCGTCGGCACGTTCGCGCGAGGCATTCACGCACGCGAAGGTTCCGCCGCCCAGGTGCGCAAGCTGCTCGGTGTCGGGGAAGTGGGCCTTGAGCCGATCCGCGACACACTGCAGCAGACGGTCGCCGGTGTGCCGCCCGAAGGAATCGTTGATGACGCTCAGGTGGGTGATATCGAACACCGTCACCTCAAGACGCGGCAGACTGCCGGTGCCGCGCATCAGCAGCCGGCTCAGCCGCTCGCAGAACAGCGCACGCTTGGCAAGGCCCGTCAGCGGCTCGAAATACGACAGGAAGTGCAGTGCGTCCTGCTTGTCGAGGTACTGCAGGGCAAAGGACAGGTTGGCGGCGACCTCCTCGAGCAGCAGCAGCTCATCCTGACCGATGACGGTGCTGCCGCCGGTGCCGCACAGGAAGGCGCCGACCGGGGTGTTGTCGACACGCAGCGGCAGACACGCGAGCGAACGAACGCCCGCGGCGATGAGCTTGTCCCGGCCGTGTATGACATGAGGGAAGCTCACGAGGTCCGGGCACAGTACCGCCTCCCCGGTGCGGATGACCCGCCCCATGAGACTGGTGTCGCCGGTTTCGTGATCCGCGACCGGAAACTCCTGCTCCGGTCGAGGAAGAAATTCGTAGCCCGCCCAGCCCACCGGCCGTGCCATGCGCGTGGTCGGATTGATCAGCGCCAGCATCGCAATCGAGTACCCACCCACACCATGCGCGAGCCGGCAGGTCTCGGCCATGACCTCGTCGCGGTTCTGGATGCGCACCAGCGCCGAGTTGATTCCCGAGAGCATCTGCAGCACGCGGGTCAGGCGGGCGACCTGCCGCTCGGCAGCCTGGCTCGTGCGGCGCAACTGCGCCTCCTGCAGGGCGCGCTCCACGGCGGGCACCAGGCGCTTCGGGTTACTCTTCAGGACGTAGTCGATCGCGCCGCACTTCAGGGCCTCGATGGCGCGCTCCTCGCCGATGGTGCCGGAAAGGAAGATGAAGGGAACCCCGGGCGCTTCGGCGCGCGCAATGGCCAGCGCCGACATGCCGTCGAAGGCGGGCAGGCTGAAGTCCGAGAGGATGAGGTCAGGCAGCTCCGCGCGCAGCGCGGCGCGCATCTCGACCTCGTTCACGACGCACCGGAACGTGCATGTGTAGCCGGCCTGCTTCAGGCGCCACATCGCCAGCTCAGCATCCGACTGGGAATCCTCGATCAGCAGGACGCGCAGCGCCCTGCCTGAAGAGGGGTCAGTGTGCGCGTGCATCCGCAACCTGGAGGGGCAGCTTGAGCGCGCGCGCGAAGGCTCGACCATTCATGGGCGATTCCACAGTGTGTGTATTAGACACCTGCGCGACAGTGCCCTCACGGGATCCGCGTCACAATCCTTATATGAGTGACGTGGCGCACAGGCCTGGGCCAAGCCGCGTGCTACGAAGCGGCCTCGGTTCCCGGGGGCAGGCTGAAATACAGCGTCGTGCCTTCATCGGGGCGGCTATCCGCCCACACCCGGCCACCGTGACGGGTAATGATCCGATGCACGATCGACAGGCCGATGCCGGTGCCCGCGAACGCCTCCTGCGCATGGAAGCGCTGAAACACGCCGAAGAGCTTGTCGGCATAACGCATGTCGAAACCGACGCCGTTGTCGCGCACGTAGTAGACGCTGTCCGCGCCCTGCCGCAGTGCGCCCACTTCGACGCGGGGCGGATCGCGGCCGGCGCTGAATTTGAAGGCATTGGACAACAGGTTGATCAGCACCTGCTCGAGGAGCGAGCGGTCGCCGAAGCAATCCGGCAAATCCCCGACCTGCACGCTCGGGTGCCGTTCGCCGAGCTGCTCCTCGAGCCGCGCCACGGTCTGCAGCACCAGCTCGCGCAGCGGGACGCGCTGGCTATGCAGAGGCTCGCGGCTGAAGCGTGAAAAGTGCAGCAGATCGTTGACGAGCTGAGTCATGCGGCTCGCGCCGGTCCAGACCCGTTCCAGAACCTTGCGACCTGCCTCGGGAACGCTCGAGCCGAACTCGGTGCGGAACATTTCGCAAAACCCTTCGATCGCGCGCAGGGGCTCACGCAGGTCGTGCGAGACGGAGTACGAAAAGGCCTCGAGATCCCGGTTGGCGATCTCGAGATCGCGCGTGCGCTCGCGTACCCGCAGCTCGAGCTCCTCATTCATCCGCCGCAGCTGGGTGACGAGCGCCGCGGTCTCGAACGCCGTGGCGGCGGTGCGCGCCAGAATCTCGAGAGCCTTGAGTTGTCCGGGGCTGATGCGTTGTTGCGATCTCGAGGAGCTGAAGCCCAGGACGCCGAAGAACTTTCCGCCGGCGACGATCGGCAGGGCGACTCCAATCCGGCCGTCAAACGGGTGCGCGAAGAACACGCGCGGATCGCCGTCCCCTGCCTGCGCCTCGAGCTGCCTGCGCGCCTGAGCCACCCACCGCTCGGCGGATCCCTCGAGCAGCCCTGCAGCGCTCTGCAGCGCTTGGGCACCGGGCCCGGTCTTTCCCGCGAGGCGCAGCGCGCGACCGTCGTCAGTGGGCACGAGCAGATACACCGCACTCACATCGCTGTGCTGACCGGCCGCCGCCAGTGTGCGCTCCACGACGTCACCGTGCTCTAGACCCCGGGTGATGGCCCGTGAGAGTTCGTAGATCGAAACGGACTCGCGCAGTTGGATATTCTCGAGCTGCAGCCTGCGCGTCGCCAGCGCTCGGGCGAGTACCGGCAGGATGTTGTTCACCTTGAAGGGCTTCAGCACGTAGTCGAGCGCACCGGTCTTGAGTGCATCGACCGCGGTCGCGATCGTGCCCTGTCCGGTCATCACGATGCACGCCAGCTCGCGGTCGATCTCGCGACAGGCGCGCAGCAGCGCAATGCCGTCGAGTTCGGGCATCGTGAGATCGGTCAACAGCAGGTCGAACGACCGCTCTCGCAGCGCCGCAAGCGCCTCGCGCCCGGATGTGAACCCCTGGGTGAGGTAACCCTCATGCGCGAGGGTGTCACACAGGGCCCGCAGCAGGGGCGCCTCGTCGTCTACGATCAGGAGTCTCGCTGCCGCGGAGCTCATGCGGATTCCACGAGCGCCTCTGCAGGATCGGGTGGGGGTACCAGCTTGGCGAGGGCGGCGCGCAGTTCGCCGAGCCGCGGGGGCTTGCTGAGCACCCGGTCGACGTGCGCCGGGATGTCGTTCTCCGCCAGCAGCCGCTTGCCCCAGCCGGTGAGCAGGATGACCGGGGTGTGCGTCGCGGCCGCCTTGACCGAGGCGGCGACTTTGCGACCATCGACGTAGGGCATGCCCAGATCGGTGATGACGATCGAGAAGGGCGGGCCATGCGCGAGCGCTGCCGCGAAGCTGTCGATGCCTTGCTGGCCCCCCTCAGCCACCGTGACGACATGGCCATCCTGCTCGAGGATGTCGCGCAGGGATTTGATCAGCATCGGATCATCGTCGACCAGCAGAATCCGCAGTCGCCGCACGGCCGGTTGCAGCAGCGTTCCTGCGGCGAGGGGCACCGCGAGCGCATCGGCGGCGGCGAAGCTCAGCCGCACGGTGGTGCCGCGGCCCACGGCGCTGTCGATGTCGAGCTCGGCGCTATGACGCTGCACCATGCCATACACCATCGCCAGCCCCAGGCCCGTGCCGCGTTCGCCCTTGGTGGTGTAGAAGGGCTCCAGACAGCGGCGCCGGGTCTCCTCGGCCATGCCGATTCCGGTATCCGCGACCTCCACCTGCACCTGGCGCGCCGCGTCGTCGCCGCCGCGACTGCCGCTGCTGAGGAGGCGGGTGCGCAGGGTGAGGGTACCGCCATCGGGCATGGCATCGACGGCATTGAAAATGAGATTGGTGAGGGCGTCGCGCAGCTCCACTTCCGAGCCCATGATCGGCGGCAGGTCCTCGGCGAGCTCGGTGCGCAATTGAATGACCACCCCGCGCTGCTGGGGCAGATCGCTCCAGCGCGCTCGCGTGAGGTTGATGACCTGCTCGAGCACGCGATTGCACGCCACCCGAGAGAGCACCATCTCGGTCTCGCGCGGCCGATAGAACTCGCGCATGCGCGAGACGGTCTCGGCGACGTCCTCGATGGCGGTTTGGATGGTGGTGAGACAGCTGCGCGCGCGCTCGCTCAAGCCCGGCTCGCGCTCCAGCAGCGACTCGGTGTACAGAGCCGCCGGGGAGATCGCGTTGTTGATGTCGTGCGCGATGCCGCTCGCCATCTCGCCCAGCGCCCGCAACCGCTCCTGTTGCATGATCGCCTGCTGCGACTGGCGCAGATCGTCGTAGGCGCGCTGCAGCTCCCCGTACAGCTGCGCCTGATGCGCCGCCAGCGCCACATGCTCACTCAATTGCCGGAGGAACTCGCAATCAGCGCTGCTGAAGGAGTCGGCTTCGCGGCGTGCCGCGACCAGCACTCCGAAGACCCGGCTTTCCACCAGCAGCGGCGCGACCACGAGCGCATGCAGGCCCGCCTGAGCAAAGCGCTGCGGAAAAGGAAATTTGATCTCGTGCGTATCCGGCTCGTAGACCAACTCGCCCGCGACGCAGCGCGCCAGTCCGTTCTGATCGATCGGCACCTGGCCGGATTCGGCGAGCCCGAGGCCGACGGCGAGCGCCGCACTCCGGGAGTCGATCACAGCGATGGACAGCGCTGCGGCGCTCGCCTCGTAAACGCACATGCAGGCAAAATCGAGCGGCAGATCATCCCCGAGGTGGTGCAGTACCACTCTGAACACGCTCCGCAGATCGTGGCGCTCCCCGGTAGCGCGGGTGATCCGGTGCAACAGGTCGAGACGGCTCAGCTGACTGCGCAGTTTGGTCTGATCGCCCTCGATGCGCGTCAACATGTGATTGAATGCGTCGGTGAAGAGCCCGAACTCGTAACCGTGCGGCCGGGTGGCGCGCACCGAGTAGTCACGGTGCTCGGACACCCTCTGGGCCGTCGTGGCGAGCGCCAGGATTGGTCTGGAGATCAGTTCCTGCAGGCGTCTCGAGATGAGGTACGCAGCGACGCAGCAGACCAGCATGATCAGCGCGCCGATCGTCACGAAGAGTTGAAAGTGCTCGTATATCTCACCCAGGTCGGACTCCAGATACAGGGTGCCCATCCGCCGCCCGCCCTGCACGACCGCCTGAACGCCGGTGAGGAGACCGTTCTCGAATCGGTAGCCATCCGCGCGCGGCGGTTGCACCGTCGGGCCGCGCGCGGCGCCGTCGGGATACGAGGCGATCAGTTGCCCATCGCTCAGGTACAGGCGCGCGGCGACGACATGAGGCTGCGCCTTGAAGGCTGCCAGCACTTCGCGCGCGTCGTCCGCATTGACAAACGCCAGCGCCGCGGTGCTGTTCGCCGCGATTGCCTCCCCGAGGATCTTGACGTTGCGCACCATCAGCTGCCGAAAGGTCACGTATTCATAAGCGATGAACGCGGCGGAGGTGATCAACATCACCGCTCCACACGTCAGCAGAATGACGGTCATCAGCGTGTGGCGTATCGGTCGTGCGTGGGCGGCCATGACTTCAGCTCCCCGATCCCACGATCTCGGCTGGACGCAGCAACTTCGAGCTGATCGTCAGGTTGCTCGCCTTGGCGGCCTGCAGATCGATGCGTAGTCGAATTCTTTTCTCCTGCCTGACCAGGCCGATCATCACGCCGCGCACCGCAGGTGAATCGGCATCAGTCACCGTGAGAATGCTGCGACCCCTGAGGGCTGCGAGAATGCCCTCCAGCTGCGGCAGCTCTGATGCAGCGATGAAGAGGATCTGACAGTCGCGAACTTCCGCGACATTGTGATAGCGCACCACCGACAGCGGGTGCCGATTCACTGTTTCTCCGCGCACGATGTCATCCAGGTCAGCTCCGAAGGGGTCCTTCCCCAGCACGCCGATCACAAACGGCGCACTGTCGCCGGGCAGCGCCGCCGGCGGCCATTCGACGAATTGCGCGAAGTTGAACAGAAACACTGCCTTCAGCTGATACTCGGAGACCGGCGCTGCGGCGCCGAGTAAGCCGCCGGCGATGAGAAGCAGCGCGAGCCGGCCCCACGGACGGCACGTCGCGGTGTCTCTCAGTAACCCCATGTGACCCTGCCAAATACGCTACGCCCGATCTGCTCGCGCGTCGGTGACGGGAAGCCGTACTCGGTGTGATAGGCGTGTAACAGATTCCGGCCCATGAGGGACAGTTCGAGGCTCCCGGTGGCGTGCCAGGCAATTCCCGCGTCGAGCTCGAAGTAGCTCGGCACGATTCCCACCACCGGGCCGCCGGCCGGGCCGTTATTGATGTGCGGCGAATCCACCCAGCGCAGAGCAGCGTCGAGGGTCAGGTTACGCGGCAGATCCGTACTGGTGCGCAGCGCCACCTGCTGCTGGGGATCGGCAGTCTCGTTGGTTGCACCGGTGGCATCGACTGCCCCAGGCTTGACGTGAATGTGCTCCTGGAACAGATCGTAGGCGGCGTGCAGCCGCCACCACCCGAGCATCTGATACGAAGCGCTGAGTTCGAGCCCGTGAGTCTCGCCCTCGAGATTGTTTTGAAAGAAGATCGGATACGGAAAAACGTACACGGCCGTGGTAGGAGTTGCCGTGGTGCTTCGCAGGCTCTGATAGCGATTGTAGAACGCCGAGACGGAGGTCGAGAGTTTCGGCCCGAGTTCCGCGCGATAACCCACTTCGTACGCGAGCAACTTCTCGGAAATGAAGTCCGGGCTCCCTCTGAGGTAGGTGGTCGGGAATTGAAACGGTGGTGGGGCGTTGATCAGGCCGCTGGGCACCAACAGGTCCCGGTCGTAGCGCGAGGGCGTGCGCACCGCTCGCGATATCGCGCCCCAAAGTAGTTGTGTGGATTCCGGATTCCACTGCAGACGGGCGCTGGGCTCGAACTCGAAGCCGCTGTAGTCGTTGTGCTCGAGCTTCGAGCCGACGGTGAGATACACGCGTCGCGCGAGCATGATCTCGTCCTGCGCGAATCCGCTGTACAGGCTCTGGTTGAGGACGGCCGGAGTGAAACGCACGATCGAAAGATCCTCATCTGACTCGCGCGTTGCGCGGTAGGCGAGACCCCAGGCGACCTTGTGGCGCGCACTCCACGAAAAATGGTACTGAAAATCCAGGTCGTAGGTGTCCAGATCGTCCTTCAGGGACGCGGCGGGAAAGCCGCTGAAGAAAGGAGGAGCCGCAGGACTTGCGGGAAAGGGTTGCGACAGGTGCGTGCGGTCGTAGTAGACCTGCAGGTTCATCGACGCTCCGCCCAAGGTCTCGTGCGTCCAGCGCCCCAGAATATTGCCGCCCGACAGACCCGCGCCGCCGGTGGCGGCGACGTCTTCTGCGCCGCTGTAGAAGTCGCCCTGTACGGTCAGGCGGTTTTGCGGGGATGGCGCCGCATCGAGGCGGAATCCGCCGCGGCCCACGTGCCACGAATCATCCGCGCTGGTGCCGGCGGTCGTGACTTCCCGGTCGGGGCCGGTGTACTTGCCGTAAGCACGCAGGTAAACATCGGGTGCGAGCGTAGCGCCGATGCGAACGCCCACCTGTTCCTGCAGTTGGTTGCCTGCCGCCGCAAGCGCGTACAGCCCCTGAGTGTCTCGCGCGGCCTTGGTGATGATGTTGATCACGCCGTTTACCGCGTTGGCTCCCCACAGGGTGCCGCCCGGGCCGCTGATGATCTCGATCCGCTCGATGTCCGCGAGCAGGCAGTCCTGCACGTTCCACAGAACACCACCATAGAGCGGCGTGTACACGGCTCGACCATCGACAAGCACCAGCAGCTTGTTGGCGAGGTTGGCGTTGAACCCGCGGGCACTGATCGCCCAGTCGTGCGCGTTGATCTGCGCTACTTCCAGATTGTCTGCCAGTCGCAAGACTTCCGGAATGCTCGAGGCTCCGGAGCGGCTGATGTCGTCGGCGGTGATCACCTGGATGGCGGCCGCCGCCTGCAGCAGTCTTTGCGGCCCCTTGGCGACCGAAGTCACGTCGAGATTCATCAGGTCTTCGATGCTCAGTTGCTTCAGCTCGCCCGTGGTTGGCGTGGCACCCTGCGCGCTGGCGAACGCCTGGCCGCCAACAGCCCCAAGCAATACCCAGGTCAGCAGGAATGCAGCGCTGCGGCGACCGCGTGCGCTGCCTGCACCATGATCCACAGTCACAAGGAACGAGCTCCAGTTACGCGCCACGGACATCAGTTGTCTCCTGCACGCGCTTGCGTGCGGATGCCATCCGGCAGCGTCCTGCACGAGCGGGGCCGGTGGTCGCTCGCGCACTTGCACGGCCAAGGGAAAATACGATCAGTGCAGCACCGCTACCGCGGATTACGTCACATGCTCCGTGGATCGCGGTGAGGAGAGTGTGACCGGTGTCGCAAGGACTGCGTTGTTGCGCAGCGGTACATCCGGATTGCGCAGCGCGCATTTTGACGACGCGTCGGATGATAACCCACTGATTTAACGGCGCTTGCTAACGCGATTCGGACGTAACCGCTGGTCGCCCCGCTCCTGCGAGGCGCGGGGATCTCGTTAGACTAGAGGGGCAGGAAACCGCTCCGCTTTCGCAATCCGGGACGCGCGATGGATATCGATGCTATTGCGATACGTGGCCTCGAGCGCGAGACCGTGCGACGACTCTCGCGCCGCTCGGATGCTCGCGGCTTCCTGCAGCTCGCGCTCCATACGGGGGCGCTGTGCGCGACGGGATTTCTGGTTTGGGCAAGTCGCGGCGGCCTGTGGCTCGCGCCCGCGCTGGTCCTGCACGGGGTCGTGCTCAGCTTCCTGTTCTGTGCACTGCACGAGAGCATCCATCGAACCGCTTTCGCGAGTCGCTGGCCCAATGAACTCCTCGCGTGGATCTGCGCGGCCCTGCTGATGTTGCCGCGCGAATATTTTCGATTCTTCCATTTCGCCCATCACCGGTTCACACAGGACCCGGCGCGGGATCCGGAGCTGGCTCAGCCGCGCCCGTCCACGCTGGCGTCCTATCTATGGCATGTTTCGGGCCTGCCGTACTGGTACGATCGACTGAGCGTGACGCTGCGCCATGCGCTGACGGGGCGGGCGATGGAGTCGTTCATACCGCCGGCCCAGTCCGCGCTCATCGTGCGCGAAGCGCGCATCCTGTGGGGCTGTTATCTTTGCGTACTAGTGGCCTCGCTTTACCTGCGGCGGGCCGATGCGCTCATCTATTGGGTAGTGCCGGCGATTCTCGGACAGCCTTTCCTGCGCCTGTTCCTTTTATCAGAGCATGCCGGCTGCGCGTTCGTTGACGACATGCTCGCCAACACCCGCACGACCTACACCAACGCCGCGGTTGTGCTGCTCGCCTGGCGGATGCCCTACCATGCAGAGCACCACTGCTTCCCATCCGTGCCGTTTCACGCCCTGGTGAAGCTCAATGCATTGATTGGAGAGCGCACGCAGGTGAGGGCGCGGGGCTATTTCGCCGTGCATCGCCAGCTGCTGCGACAACTTCGCTCAGTAACAAAGCCCTGAGGGGGCGTCGCCGGCCCCCATGCGCCCGATCGCGGTCGTCAGGCGGCGGCCGAGGTCAGTTCGAGAGCGAGCCGCACGGTGCCGCCTTCGGCAGCCTGCTTGCGGAAGCCGTACTTGCGCGCCAGACGCAGCATGCGGGCGTTTTGCCGCAACACGTCGGCCTCGAGCCGCGCGACCCCGTGATTGCGGCAGTGCCTGATCAATCTGTCGAGCAGCAGTGAGCCGAAGCCGATGCCCTTCAGGTCCGAGCGCACCAGCAGGGCTATTTCGGCTGTCTCACCCCGCGGGTGCGCATGCGCGTGTGCAACGGCCAGAATCTGCGCTTGGCCACGGCTGCGGTCATCGATGGCCAGAACCATCCGCTGCTCACAATCGACCTGCATCAGGAAATCAAGCAGTGCCGGCGGCACGCTGCGAAGTCCGGCAAAGAAACGCATCTGCAGGTCGTATGAGTCGATTTGTGCGAAAAACTCCTGCAGCAGCGGCCGATCCTCGCGCCGGAGCCTGCGAAGACGTACGCGGCGACCGCTGCAGTGAATGATTTCGGCGACTTCCCCTGACCTGAGTTCTGGGGCCGCCGATTTGGACCCGCCCGCGTCCATGCTGCGAATTCCTACGCTGCGTCGGGAGCTCGCTCGCGTCTGCGGGGCCAATTTCGCCCGACGCTGTCTGCTGCTGCGTCGTGAGGCCCGCGCGCCGCGGTCCAGGCGGCGGCGATGATGAGCAGCACATTGGCGGCAATCACCGGTGAGGCGCCGATGAGCCATCCATAGGCCACCCACATCAGCGCTGCCAGCATCTGAACAGTTCGCAGTGCGGCCGGGCGAGCAAAGAAATAGGAGGCAACGAACGTCGCAGTTGCCGCCCAACCCAGGCAGCTGATCGCAATGGTCCTCATGCGGTCGAGCCTGCCGCCGTCGGCATGGGCGGTGCGGGCGCGATCCTGACGTGGTCGGTCCGCGCCTTTTCCCACTCGTGGAGCGTCAGCCCGTTGCGCTCCAACAATCCACGTATCTCGCCCGCACGCCAGTCGAGAATCTGGTCCAGCACCGGCACCATGATGCTGAACGCATTGTCACTCAGGACGGTGCTCTTGGCGATGCGTGCCAGCTGTTTGTTGTCAGACACCGCAATGGTGAAGCCGTCCCGGTTGTTGACGTGCAGCATCACGTGAACGTCCGAGCTGCCATCGCCGACGTAGATGACGCGATCCGGCGCAATGCCCAGGTGGTGCTGCAACTCCTCGATGACGGAGACTTTCCCGTAGCCTGCCGGCACGCGCTTGATCGCCTGTACCTCACCCGATTGCGCGTCAAATTCCAGCTCCGTTCCGTAGATATGATCGGGGGCCACGATGTCAGCCAACGCGGAGGTCACGATCTCGCGCGGCGCCGCGGAAATGACAAAGAATGAGAAGCGAGTGCCCTCGAGGCCCTGTTCGAGGAACTGCACGAGCGCCGGGATGGCGCCCTTCAACCGCACTCGTCTGCCGGTTTCGAGCAGGTGTTCGTGGCGAACACCGCGAAATTCCGGGTCATGCCTGATCAGGTAAGCGAGCTCGCCGCCCTGCTGAACGAGATTGCTGCGGGCGAGTCCTGCGACCCGATCCTGGAAGTCGCGGATTCCCAGCAGCTCGCTGAGAACCAGCCCTGAATCGTTGAAGCTCAGCGTCCGATCGAAGTCCGACGCCAGCAGATAGTGCCTGGGAACTGTCGTGCTCAAAGTGCTGGACCCCTGAGTAGATATAACAGCAGTCGCTGGCGTACCATAGCAGCCTGAGGACTGGCGTCAAGCTTGACTGTTTTGTAAGTGATTGAAAATATCACATAAATACATGAAACTTAATTCATCCTCTTCCTAAAGAGAGATAGGCAGATATATCATTTATGCGACCTGAGACATCGGGTCCGGGCACGACGCGCAAGCACCGCCAGGTCTATTCATCCCTGAGCCGGGACATTCATTCGGGGCGCTGGAAACTCGGCGAGCGCCTGCCGAGTGAGGCGCAACTGGTCCTGAGGTTTGGTGTCTCGCGCATAACGATCGGGCGCGCCGTGAGAGACCTGCAGGCGGCGGGGCTCGTGGAGCGGCGGGCCGGTTCCGGAACCTTCGTGAAGAGGGCGCACGCCGCGGGTGGCTGCTCGTTCGGACTCCTGATCCCCAACCGCGAGGAAACCGGCATCTTCGAACCGATCTGGGAGGGCATGATGGCCTCCCCGCGAGCGCGCGGGCACGCGCTCCTGTGGGGCTCCGCCGCGGCTCAACGGCCGAAGGAGGAACGAGCCTGGGAACTGTGCCTGCAATACATCGAGCGCAAGGTCTCAGGAGTGTTCTTCGCGCCACTGGAACTGACGCCCTCCAAGGACGAGTACAACCGACGAATTGTCCGCGCCCTCGATGAGGCTCGAATTCCCGTGGTCCTGTTGGATCGCCCCCTCGTTGCGTATCCGGAGGCTGGACGTCATGACCTCATTGGCATTGACAATCGCCGTGCCGGACACGTCATCACGGAGCATCTGCTGCGCCTCGGATGTCGGCGCGTTCTTTTCGTTGGCCCCGAGAACGCCGCCGCGACCGTCGATGAGCGCGAAGCGGGTTACCGGGAGGCACTGTACGCGGCCGGTGTGCAGTTCGATCGGGCCCTGACGCACCGCATGGATGCGGACGGCATCGAGAGTGTCAAGGCGCTCATGCAATCCGCGCGCCCGCAGGGCATCGCCTGCGCCAACGACCGCACCGCAGGACATCTGATGCATTCGCTGCTGCAGCTCAAGTACCGAATTCCGCATGATGTTCGGTTAGTGGGCATCGATGATGTGGACTACGCAAGTCTCCTGCCTGTGCCGCTGACGACCTTGCGTCAGCCGACCCGGGAAATCGGCGAGGCAGCGCTTGCAGTGATGCTCGAGCGGATCGCACGGCCCGACATGGTTGCGCGCGAGGTACGCCTCGGTTGCGAGCTGATCGTACGCGAGTCGTGTGGCGCCCGGTTGGCCGCGGGCGGCTGACGGCGCGCAATCTCGGCCGCGGGACGCCGATGAAGGCAGCCGAGAGTTGGCGTTCCCGCATCAGGCGATGAGCGAAATGTGAGGCGCGCATATCCACCCGAGGTCAACTGTGATCGAAGTATCACTCTTGCGTTCAGAGTCTCGGGATCCAAGGCGATATACTGAAGCGCGAGAATCAAGCGGGTGTCAGCCAGTGTGCCCGACCGAGCAGGTCAAGCAACTCAATTCCCTCGAGCCCAGTGCGCCGGAGACCCAACCCCTGCGTGCGAGCGGTATCCACGCCCGCGCCGGGTGGGCCGCTGCGATTATTTTCGCCAACGCCACTTTTTCCATAGCTGCTCCGACTTGCGCACTGGCAGCGAACGCGCCCGATATGGTGTTTGCGCGACTCGGCGGCGAACAGGGACTGTCCCAGGGCGGGATCACGGCCATCGTGCAGGATGCGACGGGCTTTCTGTGGATCGGCACCGAGGACGGCCTGGACCGCTTCGACGGCTACGAACTGCGTCATTTCATCCACGCGCGCGGCGACAGCGGCGCACTGCCCGACAACTGGATCGCGGCGCTCGCGCGGGACACGTCGGGCCGCCTTTTGGTCGGCACCGACAATGGCGGACTGGTCTGGCGCGATCCGGCGTCCGGCCGGTTTCGGCGACCGGTGACCAGCGCGGGGCGGGCGCTGCTCAATCCGGAGCTCAAGATTCGCGCGTTGTATGTCGACCGCCGGCAGCGGCTCTGGATTGCGACGCGCGCGGCCGGTATCTGGTTGCTCGATCTCGCGCAGGGCACGTCGCAGGGGTTTCGGCGCATCCCTGCCGCCCCCAACTCGCTTAGCGACGACTCGACGTTCGCGTTAGCCGAGGAGGCTTCTGGAAGGATGTGGATCGGTACGGCGACCGGGCTCGACCGCCTCGACCCGGAATCGGGTCGGGTCGAACAATTCGGAGCACGCTTGCGCGCAGCGGGCGCTCCCAAAGACGGGACCGTAAAGGTCAACGCCCTGCACGCGGACGCCCGCGGCGTACTGTGGATCGGACTGGATTCAGGCCTGGCGCGATTCAACCCGTCTGCCACGGCCTTCACCATGCTCGCGCACCGTGACAATGATCCGGGCACACTGCCAGATGGCCGCGTGACGGCGCTACTGGAAGACGACGAACAGCGGCTCTGGGTTGGCACGTCCAATGGCCTTGTGCTCCTGGATCGCGTTACCGACCGATGCACCGTATGGCGCCACGACCCTGCGAACCTGAACAGCCTGCCCGACAGCAACATTGTCTCGCTGTATCAGGATCGGAGCGGCCTCCTGTGGGTCGGCACAAAGACAGGTGGAGTCGCACGGTGGAACCCGCGTTCATGGTCGTTCGGTCATCACCGTTTCAGCGAAGCCGAAGGCGACAGCGTCACATCGTTCGCCGTCGATAGCCGCGGCGTACTGTGGGTCGGCTCGTTTGGCGCGGGCGTTGCCTCGATCGACCCGTTCAACGGCGCCGTGAAGCGTTATCGTCGCGGCCCGGAGGGGCCGTTCGCACTGCACGACGACAACATAATGGCCGTCGTGACCGACGACCACAACCGCCTCTGGCTCGGCACGATGAGCGCCGGTGTCGAGAGGCTCGATCTGTCCACCGGCAAAGTCACGCAATTCAATTACGCCGCCGACGATCCCACGACGCTGCCCGCGCGCGGGGTGATGAGCATGCTGCGCGACGCGCAAGGCAGGATCTGGGTCGGAACCTATGGGGGCGGCTTGGCGAGAATCGACCCGGAAACAGATCGCGTATTTCGCTACCCGAACGGTCGCGACACGGCTAGCGCGCTACCCGGGGACCGGGCGACCGCTTTGGCCCAGGACCGGACCGGTCTGATCTGGATCGGCACGGACGGCGGCGGGCTGAACGTGTTGGACCCCGCCTCCGGGCGGATCGCGCACTTCCCACACGATGCGAAGGATCCGACATCGCTGAGCGCGAATACGGTCTACGCGGTGCACGTGGACGACCAGGGCGGCATGTGGGTTGGCACGCGCGGCGGCGGCCTCGACCACGCGATCGGCGCGCCATTCAGTGATGTTCCCATGCGGTTCCAGAACCTTGCCGAGAGCGAAGGGCTGCCGAACAGCACCGTATACGGCATCGAGTCCGACGTCGGCGGCAGGTTGTGGCTCAGCACGAACCGCGGCCTCGCGGTCGTGCGACCACAGGACCGCAGCGTGCGCGGCTTTCGTCGCAGCCACGGACTGCAGAGCGACGAGTTTAATTTCGGCGCGCATTATCGTTCGCCGGACGGCATGCTCTACTTCGGAGGGCCGAACGGGTACAACGCCTTTCGGGCGGAACACTTGCTTTTCAATGATAAGCCGCCCCCCGTCGTCCTGACCGACGTGCTGAAGCTCACGACATCCGTGACACCGACGCCAGAGCTGCTTCACGACCTGGCTGTGAGCTTCCGCGACTCGGCCGTGACGTTCCGCTTCGCCGCCCTCGACTTCACCGCACCGGCCGAGAACCGCTACGCCTATCGGCTCGAGGGCTTCGACGCCGGCTGGACCGACGCCGGTAATGGCCGGCAGGCGACCTACACCAACCTCGACGGCGGAAAATACGTGTTTCACGTGCGCGCAGCCAACAGCGACGGGCGCTGGAGCGACTTACCGGTGTCGGTCAATTTGCGCGTGTCGTCGCCTCCGTGGGGTTCATGGTGGGCGCGAACTCTTTATGGGTTGGCACTCGTCGGCGTGATTTTCAGCGTGTGGCTGGCGCAGCAGCGTCGGTTGCACCGCGAGGCGACGTACGCCCGACGTCTCCAGCGGGACGTCGACGACCGGACCGCGGAGCTCGCCGAGCGCAATCGGGACATGGAGCTGGCAAACCAGCAGCTGCGGGAAGCGAGTGTCACGGATTCCCTGACCGGTCTCGGCAATCGTCGTCGTTTGCGCGACGCAATGGCGGTCTTGTACGGGTCCGAGGCGCTGCACCCGGAACGACGAGCCGGGCCGGTAGCACGCTGCGTGCTCATGATCGTCGACCTCGATTACCTGAAGCCCATCAACGACCAATACGGTCACGAAGGCGGCGACGCCGTTCTGATCCAGATCGCAGACATCCTGCGGCGGGTGTTCCGTTCCGTCGACACCATTGTGCGCTGGGGCGGCGATGAGTTTGTCGTGCTTTGCGAACATGCCGATCTCGAGGGCGCCAGCGTGCTGGCAGAACGAGTCCGCTCGGCGATCTCCAAGCGGCTGTTCCAAGTCAGTGACGGATCCGTTGCCCGTGCCAGCTGCTCGATCGGATTCGCGCCCGTGCCGTTCATCCCCGGCCATCCCGAGCTGCTCGGTTGGGAGCAGGTCATGAACCTGGCGGACGCTGCGCTATACCAGGCCAAGCAGGCGAGGAACGCCTGGGTCGGCTGGGGGGGTACTGCCAGGGCGACAGAATTGCCGTCCTTGCCCGCGACGCTCGCCGCCGATCCTGAAGCCGCCGA